>Ga0310811_10004832_pt1 | contig 16987 bp, 10 predicted proteins | sample YCmetagenome_FD_207642 | JGI IMG/M metagenome (GOLD analysis project Ga0310811, IMG submission 207642) | Soil microbial communities from experimental microcosm in Duke University, North Carolina, United States - YC | ecosystem: Engineered > Artificial ecosystem > Soil microcosm > Unclassified ...
ATCAATGACGTCAAGTTGTTGATGCCGGCCCAGCCGACCAAGATCATCGCGATGTGGAACAACTTCCACGCGCTTGCAAAAAAACTGAACCTGGCAGATCCGGCCGAGCCGCTGTATCTGATCAAGGCGCCGAATTCCTATCTCAACCCTGGTGAAACGATCCAGAAGCCGCCTACCGATGAAAAAATCGTGTTCGAAGGCGAGCTCGGTATCGTGATCGGCAAGACCGCGAAACGCGTTTCCGAAGCGGATGCACTGAACTATGTGTTCGGCTACACCGCTGCGAACGACGTGACCGTTGCCGACATCCTGAACCGCGACGCATCGTTTGCCCAATGGGTTCGTGCAAAAGGTTTGGACACCTTCTGCCCGTTCGGCCCGACGATCGCCACCGATCTCGACCCGACCACGCTGGTGGTCAAAACCATTCTGAATGGCGATATTCGCCAGGATTATCCGATCAGCGACATGCGCTTCTCCGTGCAGCAGCTGGTCAGCCTGATTTCCAACGACATGACGCTGTATCCGGGCGACATCATCCTGTGCGGCACCTCTGTCGGTGTCGGTTCGATGAAGCCGAACAGCGTTGTCGAAATCGAGATTGCCGGCATCGGCAAACTCGTCAACGATTTTAAATAATAGTTGTAGAGGCCAAGTATGAAAATTGCAGTTATTGGAGCCGGTGCTATCGGCGGTTATGTGGCCGTGAAACTGGCGTTGGCTGGCGACGATGTGACATGCATCGTGCGCGGCGCAAACCTGGAAGCCATCAACAAGAACGGCCTGAAGCTGATCATGGACGATGGTACCGAGCACGTTGCTTCGAACGTCAAGGCAACCAACGATTACGAGCAGGCTGGCAAGCAGGACATGATCATCCTGGCGATGAAGGCGCACCAGCTGGAAGCGATCGCCGATGATTTGCACAAGCTGATCGGACCGGAAACCGTCATCGTTACCATGCAGAACGGCATCCCGTTCTGGTATTTCCATAATCACGGCGGCAAGCTGGCAGGCACGCGCGTGGAAAGCGTGGATCCGACCGGCAAGATCACCGCCAAGATTCCGGCTGATCGCGTTATCGGTTGCGTGGTCTATCCGGCATCCGAACTGATTGCGCCAGGCGTCATCAAGCACATCGAAGGCGACCGCTTCCCGGTTGGCGAACTGGATGGTTCGAGCAGCGAGCGCGTGACCCGTGTGTCGGAGTGCTTCACCAAGGCCGGTTTCAAGGCGCCGGTGCTGGACAACATTCGTTCCGAAATGTGGTTGAAATTGTGGGGCAACCTGACGTTCAATCCGATCAGCGCGCTGTCGCACTCGACGCTGCAGGACATTTGCCAGTTCCCGCTGACCCGTGGACTCGCTGCCGCCATGATGACCGAAGCGCAGACGATCGCCACCAAGCTGGGTATCGAGTTCCGTGTCCCGCTGGAAAAGCGTATCGCAGGCGCCGAGAAGGTCGGCAAGCACAAAACCTCGATGCTGCAGGACGTCGAAGCGGGCCGCGACCCGGAAATCGACGCGCTGGTCGGTTCTGTGGTGGAACTGGGGCGCCTGACGGAAACGCCGACGCCGCATATCGATACGACCTATGCGCTGGTCAAATTGCTGGCGAAGACCATGAATGAAGAATCCGGTCACGTCAAGCTGCATAAGGCCGCATAAAAAGTGAGCGTTCTGAAGTGATCTACGAAAAGCCTGCGAATTTATTCGCGGGCTTTTTTTTGCGTGTCGCAAGAGGCGTCAGGACGAAAAGCCGCTTGGCGTCTGGTTCAACCGGCGAATGCCGGCCTGTCTGACATATTGTGTGCAGCAGTGACATACGTAGTAATACGGATTGTTTGGCCTATTTGTAATGGTTAAAGATGTCAATTCTTAACCGACATCAAGGAAAGGTGCTTGATACATCTTGCAAAATCCGGAACGATTTGTTTTATCCGGTAATGCGGGGCGGGTCAGGTAATGATTCGCGGCGGTGAGGGTGTAATTGAATTGATTCGAGGGACAACCCGGATAATTCAGCTTGTGCGGAGGGTAAATTAATTCCCAATTTGTTGCGCAAGGATGGCACACTCACAAATTACGCGAATTGATCAGGTTTGAAATATATCCGTTCGAGAGACACGATGCCGCATGACGGCACCGAACGGATCTTCAGGTAGGCGTGCAGTAACGGTTAAAGGAGGCCGGATCTGCCGTCAACGATTACTCACTCAGCGAGGAGTCAATCATCAGTCAATTGGTCGCAGCCTAGCGCTTCGGCCAGCATTCGGAGGGTCGCAGCACACTTCGATGCATTCAGCATAATCAAGATTCTCAGGAGCGCCGTGGCCGCACGGGGCTGGTGCTCACAAGGCATTTGGAATACAGGCGGCAAGAAGTAAAAGTAGTCAAAAATTATTATTTACAGGAGACAGCAATGATCAAGGAATTCATTTCGCATTCAAAAGGCGGCGTGGCAAAGGCAACGCTCGGTGCGTTTGCTGCAGTCGCTCTGACTGCAACTCCGGCTTTCGCTGCATGGGAGCCAACCAAGCCAGTTGAATTTGTCGTTCCAGCCGGTACCGGTGGTGGCGCTGATCAAATGGCACGTCTGATCCAGGGCGTGATCATCAAGAACAAATTGATGAAACAGCCGCTGATCGTGGTTAACCGTTCGGGTGGTGCAGGCGCCGAGGGCTTCCTTGACGTCAAAAACTCGAAAGGCGACGCTCACAAGATCGTTATTACCCTTTCGAACCTGTTCACCACGCCTATGGCGACCGGTGTGCCGTTTAACTGGAAAGACATGACCCCGGTCGCCATGCTGGCGCTGGATCAGTTCGTTCTGTGGGTGAATGCGGACAAGCCATACAAGACCGCTAAAGAGTACATCGATGCCGTCAAGGCAGCCGGCCCTAACAAGTTCAAAATGGGCGGTACCGGTTCCAAGCAGGAAGATCAGATCATCACTGCTGCGATCGAAAAATCGACTGGCACCAAATTCATCTACATCCCATTCAAAGGCGGCGGCACCGTTGCTGTTCAATTGGTCGGTAACCACATCGATTCTTCTGTGAACAACCCGATCGAAGCGGTTTCGCAATGGCGTGCAGGCAAACTGCGTGCACTGTGCGTGTTCGATACCGACCGCATGCCTTACAAAGCCAAGATCACCGATACGCAATCGTGGAACGATATCCCAACCTGTAAAGAGGCTGGCATTCCTACCGATTACACCATGCTGCGCGGCATCTTCATGCCACCTGGCGTGACGGCTGATCAACTGGCTTTCTATGTGGATCTGTTCAAGAAGGTGCGTGAAACGCCTGAATGGAAAGACTACATGGAAAAAGGCGCGTTCAACACGTCCTTCAAAACTGGCGACGACTTCAAGAAGTGGCTCGAAGCAACTGAGAAAGAGCATGCCACTCTGATGCAAGAAGCCGGCTTCATGGCCAAGAAGTAATCATAGGGCGTAATTAGCTGATGCTGCCGCCGTCCGCGGCGGTAGTGTCAGCCTCTGTGCCCGCACTCAAGTAAAAATTTCAGGAGCACTCCTCATGGATCAGAATTTGGAATCCGGCGATGGCGTTCGTACGGGCGTGGCTACTTATATAGTCGACGCAGTGGTCGCCGCAATTCTATTGGCCCTTGGTCTCACCGTCATGATCACTAGCTGGCGTCTCGGTGCCGGCTGGACACCTACCGGCCCTGGCTCGGGTTATTTCCCCTTCGGTATGGGCACCCTGATGGCGCTCTCCGGTGCTGTCACCTTGTTCCAAGCCTTGTTTGGCAAAAACAAGAACATGGAAGTATTCGCCGACAAGGAACAGATTGTGCGCGTACTGCAGGTTTTCATTCCTGCAGTGATTTATGTTGGCGGCATCGAGATTATCGGCGTGTACGTGGCATCCGCAATTTTCGTTGCTCTGTTCATGATTTTCCTGGGCAAATATTCGGCTATCAAGGCAATTATTATTGCTGTCGCGGTTAATGCCGTGTTCTTCCTGATGTTCGAAGTGTGGTTCCAGGTCCCACTGTATAAAGGGTTAGTGGATCCTCTGGCATTCCTCGGCTATTAAGCCTGGGTGGTCGAGGTGGCTGTTAGTCAGAAGGAATTCAAGGAGTTTTAGTAAAATGGAAGAACTTAATTCACTATTTCACGGGTTTGCGGTCCTGCTGACCCCAATGAACTTTTTGCTGATGCTAGTCGGCATTACGTTGGGTGTGCTGGTCGGCGTTTTGCCTGGTCTGGGTGGCGCTAACGGCGTCGCTATTCTGTTGCCGTTGACGTTCACGATGTCGCCGACTGCGGCGATCATCATGCTGTCGTGCCTTTACTGGGGCGCGTTGTTCGGTGGTGCAATTACCTCTGTGCTGTTCAATATTCCCGGAGAGCCGTGGTCAGTTGCGACTACATTCGACGGGTATCCGATGGCACAGAAGGGCGAGGCTGGCGCCGCGCTGACCGCTGCATTTACGTCGTCTTTCGTTGGTGCATTCCTGGCGGTCGTCATGATCACCTTCCTGGCACCGCTGGTTGCGAGCTTTGCGCTCGAATTCGGTGCGCCTGAGTTCTTCTCGGTTTACCTGTTGACGTTCTGTAGTTTTGTCGGCATGGGTAAAGGTTCGCCGATGAAGATTCTGGGTTCGATGGCACTGGGTTTTGCCCTGGCATGCGTCGGTCTGGATACGGTGACGGGTCAATTGCGTCTGACGTTCGGACTCGAAGAATTCATGCGCGGTTTCGACTTCCTGATCGCAGTTATCGGCCTGTTCGGTATCGGCGAGATCCTGCTGTCGATGGAAGAAGGTCTGGCATTCTCCGGTAAAAACGCGAAGATCAACCCAGCGGTTGTGTTCCAAACCTGGAAGCGCTTGCCGCAATTCTGGGTCACGTCGCTGCGTAGTGCTTGCGTCGGTATCTGGATGGGTATTACGCCAGGTGGCGCAACGCCAGCTTCGTTCATGTCCTATGGCCTGGCCAAGAAGATGGGCAAGAACGGCAACAACTTCGGCAATGGCGAGATCGAAGGCGTGATCGCACCGGAAACCGCTGCGCACGCTGCAGGTACTTCGGCGCTGCTGCCGATGCTGGCCTTGGGTATTCCAGGTTCGCCAACCGCCGCAGTTCTGCTGGGTGGTCTGCTGATCTGGGGTCTGCAGCCTGGTCCTTTGCTCTTTACCGAGCAGCACGACTTCGTGTGGGGCCTGATCGCCAGTATGTACCTGGGTAACCTGGTTGGCCTGCTGGTTGTGTTGACCACCGTTCCGCTGTTTGCATCGATCCTGCGCATTCCGTTCTCGATCATTGCTCCAGTCATTATCGTGATTTGCGGTATTGGCGCGTACACGGTCGGCAATGCAATGTTCGACACCTGGCTGATGCTGATCTTCGGTATCGTCGGCTATCTGTTCAAGAAGCTCGACTATCCGCTCGCACCGCTGGTTCTGGCACTGGTTCTGGGTCGTAACGCAGAAGACTCGTTCCGTCAGGCAATGCTGTCGTCGCAAGGTGACGTGATGATCATGTTCTCGAACCACCTGGTTGGCACCATCACCACGCTGGCATTGATCATGCTGTTCTGGCCACTGATCTCGAAGATCATCGCAAAAATCCGTCCACCGAAAGAGGACGAATTTGCGGCGCATCGCGAAGCAGAATAAACGACCGCGGTCGTTACAAAACCCCGCAAGGCATGTGCCTTGCGGGGTTTTTTATTTTGAGAGCAGGCCTGTCAGGCTATGAGGAAATGGCGTAGCTACGCGCGACGTCTATGGCCGACGCAATAAAGCTTTGGAAGAATGTGTGAAATGCAGAATGCCTCTGCATCAAAGCCGATGGTCAGAGACGATATGCGAATATTTGCGTTGTAATGAAATATTCGCCTTTGCCAACGCTAGATTTTGCCTTGATGCTTGAGTCTGCTGAGCGTTTCAGGGGAGAGGTTCAGATAGGAAGCCAGTTCCTTTTTCGGAATGCGGTCGAACAGTTCCGGGTGCTTGCGCACAAAACGTTGCACACGTCCTGGTGCATCGAGAAGATGAAGGGTGATCGTGTGCGCCATGATCTCGCTCATCACGTGCATGACATCGTATTCGAACGCCTGCTTCACGTGGTCGTGCCTGTCCATGAAGGCGATCCATTGCTGTAGCGGCAATTTCGCCACCCTAGCCTTGGTCACGCAGATAATGCTGTAGGGGGTCGGCGTCTTCAGGCGCCATGCCGCATAACTGGTTTCCATGCTGCGTTCGTCGGCGAAACGCAAGATCATTTCCTTGGCCTGCTGGTTGGTGACCACTCGCTTCAGAATGCCGTCCAGGATGAAGTATTGCTCCATCTCGTGCACGCCCTGATGCAGCAAAAAATCACCCTTTGGGCAGTCGACAATGACCAGATGCGGTTCAAGTTCGATCCATTCGCTATCCGTTATTTCTTTCAGGATAATGTTTTGCCTTAATTGGACGCGGATGACGTTTTTTTCCGGATGGCTATCGACAGTCGGCATTGGCGGCAACAAGCATAAATAGGGGAGGATCGAGCGCGCATCATGCGATGAAAATTGACCGTGGTCAATGATATAAGCGCAGCCAGATCGATATGATACGCTCACTTGGATAACGATGCGCGACGCGCATGTTTAAAGGGTATCTCTAAAAGTCCATGCGGATTTTTAGAGATGCCTTTCAAGTATGAAATAACCGTCAAAAAGGCGATATTTCCACGGCAGGTATTGGGCTGGTCCCAGCCTTAATCGCAATCAACAAAGAGAACATCATTATGAAAAACGACATTCAAGCAGCAGCGGCTGGCGTCGAGCTGACCGACGGCTTCCATCTCCTGATGGATGCACTGGAGATGAACGGCATCACCAACATCTACGGTTTGCTCGGCATTCCAGTGACCGAAGTGGGTCGTATGTGGCAAGCACGCGGCAACAAATTCTACAGCTTCCGCAATGAGCAGAACGCAGGCTACGCAGCATCGGTGGCTGGTTATCTGACCAAAAAGCCAGGCATCTGCGTGACGGTTTCCGCGCCAGGCTTCCTGAATGGTCTGACCGCGCTGGCCAATGCAACGACGAACTGCTTCCCGATGATCCTGATCTCGGGCTCGTCCGAGCGCGAAATCGTCGACCTGCAACAGGGCGACTACGAAGAAATGGATCAGTTGAACATCGCTCGTCCACATTGCAAGGCTTCGTTCCGTATCAACCGTGTTGAAGACATCGGCGTAGCCGTTGTCCGCGCAATCCGTACCGCATTGTCCGGCCGCCCAGGTGGTGTCTATCTGGACATCCCGGCACGTCTGTTCAGCACCACGATGGCAGCTGAGGAAGGCAAGAACTCGCTGTTCGTTCCAGTTGATCCAGCTCCAGCACAGATCCCTGGCCCAGACGCAGTCAAGCGCGCTGTTGACCTGATCAAAGGCGCCAAAAAGCCATTGATCCTGTTGGGCAAAGGCGCTGCCTACGCTCAGTGCGACGCTGACATCAAGGCGCTGGTTGAAGAAACCGGTATTCCATTCACGCCAATGTCGATGGCTAAAGGCCTGATCTCCGACACGCACCCGCAATGCGGCGCTGCTGCTCGCTCGATGGTTCTGCAAGAGTCCGACGTGGTCGTTCTGATCGGTGCACGTCTGAACTGGCTGCTGTCGCACGGTAAAGGCAAAACCTGGGGTTCGCCGAAGAAATTCATCCAGATCGACATCCAGGCAAACGAAATGGACAGCAACGTGCCTATCGCTGCGCCGCTGGTTGGTGACGTTCAGTCCTGCGTCAACGCACTGCGCGCTGGCCTGAAAGGCATGACCAAGCCGACCGAATGGATGAACGCCGTTGCCGAGAAAGCGACCACGACCCGTGCGAAGCTGGCTACCAAGCTCTCGACCGCGACGCCAGTGATGAACTATCACAACTCGCTCGGCGCAATCCGCGACGTTCTGAAAAACTATCCAGACACGATCCTGGTCAACGAAGGTGCAAACGCACTGGACAACGCACGTATGGTCATCGACCAGTATCTGCCACGCAAGCGCGTTGACACCGGTACCTGGGGCGTGATGGGCGTCGGCATGGGTTCGGCAGCTGCAGCAGCAGTTGAATCGGGCAAGCCAGTTGTTGCAGTGTGCGGCGACTCCGCTTTCGGCTTCAGCGGCATGGAATATGAAACCCTGACCCGTTACAACCTGCCGGTCACCGTCGTTATCATGAACAACGGCGGCATCTATCGCGGCGACGAAGCAAGCCCAGAGCACCAGTTCTCGTGCATGCTGTTCAACCCGAATACCCGTTACGACCTGTTCAGCAAGTCGCTGGGCGGCGAAGGCGTGCGTGTCACGACGCCGGAAGAACTGGCCAAGGCGCTGGAAGATTCGATCAAATCCGGTAAAACGACCATCATCGATGCAATCATCGATCCGGCCGCAGGTGTTGAATCCGGTCGTATCGGCAATCTGAACATCGTCAGCACGATCGGCAAGAAATAAGCTGCCTCAGCTTGGCGCAAGCCATGTGAAGTAATTCTCGGTCCGGCATTTTCAGCGATGAAATGTGCCGGACCGAGATGCATTGTGATGCTCCTATTGGCCGATAAGAATAATTCGGCCTTCAGGATGCAGAACAATAAATCGGTATTAGATATAAAATAGGCAGGCTAAGAAGCTGGCATATATTCCGCCGGAAGGTGGGTTTTTATCTGGGCAGGACTAAGTTGTAGCTGCTTCAGGAATAGTTAAACGATTGGATCGAAAAGGAATCTATCAATGAGCAAACCATTAGAAGGGATCAAGATTATTGATTTCACCCACGTGCAAGCTGGTCCTGCATGTACTCAGTTGCTGGCATGGTTCGGCGCTGACGTGATCAAGGTCGAACGTCCAGGCTCAGGCGACGTGACGCGTAACCAGTTGCGCGATATCCCTAACGCCGATGCGTTGTACTTTACGATGCTGAACAGCAACAAGCGTTCGCTGACTCTCGACACCAAAACGCCGCAAGGTAAGGAAATCCTTGAGAAGCTGATCAAGGAATCGGACGTCATGGTCGAGAACTTCGGCCCCGGCGCGCTGGATCGCATGGGCTTTTCCTGGGCACGTATCCAGGAACTGAACCAGGGCATGATCATGGCTTCGGTCAAAGGCTTCAGCGAAGGTCACCACTACGAAGACCTGAAAGTCTACGAAAACGTCGCGCAATGCGCAGGCGGCGCTGCGTCGACCACCGGCTTCTGGGATGGTCCACCAACCGTTTCCGCAGCTGCTCTGGGCGACTCCAACACTGGTATGCACCTGGCAATCGGTATTCTGACCGCTATCCTGGCACGCCAAAAAACCGGCAAAGGCCAAAAAGTGGCGGTGTCGATGCAAGATGCCGTGCTGAACCTGTGCCGCGTCAAGCTGCGCGATCAGCAACGTCTGGAAAAAATCGGCTTCCTGAAGGAATACCCGCAATATCCACACGGCAAATTCACCGATGTCGTTCCTCGCGGCGGTAACGCAGGCGGCGGCGGCCAGCCAGGCTGGGTTCTGAAATGTAAAGGTTGGGAAACCGATCCTAACGCTTACATCTACTTCACCGTGCAAGATCACGCTTGGCCTCCAATCTGCAAAGCGCTCGGCAAGGAAGAGTGGATCGACGATCCGGCATACAACACGCCTGACGCGCGTCAAGACAAGATTTTCGATATCTTCGCAACCATCGAAGACTGGCTCAAAGACAAGACCAAGTTCGAAGCAGTGGACTTCCTGCGCAAGTTTGACATCCCATGCGCACCGGTTCTGTCGATGAAGGAAATCGCATACGACGAGTCGCTGCGTAAGAGCGGTTCGATTGTTGAAGTCGAGCACAAAGGCCGTGGCGAGAAGTATCTGACCGTCGGCAGCCCGATCAAATTCTCGGATATGAAACCGGAAATCACCGCTTCCCCATTGCTGGGCGAGCACACGGATGAAGTCCTGTTGCAACTGGGCTATTCCAAAGAGCAGATTGCTGCATTGCACGCCGCAAAAGCAGTGTAAGTAATCGCTTGGCTTGAAAAAGGCGCCTTCTGGCGCCTTTTTTATTTCCGGGATGCTTTTTCTGTTGGACTTGGCTTGTAAGGATGCTGTTTTTCTATAGGCATGCCCGATATTTACCGGTAGCATATGCGGTTTCGCTCCGACTGCGGCTCAAAGTGGCCGCTGGACGGGCGTATGCGGCGGATCAGCGAATGAAAATTGACCGGGGTCAATGATGCCGGAGCAAGCACATCGATATGATACGGCCGGTTAAAAAGCGCGTTGGCGCAGGGTTAAGGTATTTCTAAAATCCCGGATCTCGCATTTTAGAGACGCTTTAGGTGAATGAGCGGTCATGGGCGACAAGCCCGCGCGCGAGCGGATGCATATCTGCTCGCGTTTTTTTGTACAAGATAGGAGTAGTTGATGAGCAAGGCATTAACCGGATATCGCATCCTTGATTTCACCCACGTGCAATCGGGTCCGACCTGTACCCAGTTGCTGGCATGGTTCGGCGCGGACGTCATCAAGGTCGAGCGTGCCGGCGAGGGCGACGCGACGCGCGGTCAGTTGCGCGACATTCCCAACGCGGACAGCCTGTATTTCACGATGCTGAACCACAACAAGCGTTCCATCACGCTCGATACGAAAAAGCCAAAAGGCAAAGCCATTCTGGAGCAACTGATCAAGGAATGCGACGTGCTGGTCGAAAACTTCGCGCCGGGCGCGCTCGATCGCATGGGCTTTACCTGGGAACGTATTAACGAGCTCAATCCGAAAATGATCGTGGCTTCGGTCAAGGGTTTCGGTCCTGGTCCTTATGAACACTGCAAAGTGTACGAAAACGTCGCGCAATGCGCTGGCGGCGCCGCATCGACCACCGGCTTCGACGATGGTCCTCCAATGGTCACCGGCGCGCAGATTGGCGACAGCGGAACCGGCCTGCACCTCGCGCTCGGCATCATGGCTGCATTGTTGCAGCGTCATAGCAGCGGCCGCGGCCAGAAGGTTCTGGCGCCTATGCAGGACGCCGTGCTGAACCTGTGTCGCGTCAAGCTGCGCGACCAGCAGCGTCTGGAACGCACCGGCGTGATGAAGGAATACCCGCAATACCCGGAAACGCCATTTGGCGACACCGTGCCGCGCGCCGGCAACGCATCCGGCGGTGGTCAGCCGGGCTCCATCCTGAAGTGCAAGGGCTGGGAAACGGATTCCAATGCATACATCTACTTCATCGCACAAGGCGCCGTATGGGAGCCGATCTGCAAGGTGATCGGCAAGGAAGAATGGTTGTCCGATCCGGAATACGCAACGCCGGCCTCGCGCCTGCCGCATCTGACGAAGATTTTCGCAACGGTGGAAGAGTGGACCAAGACCAAGACCAAGTTCGAGGCGATGGACATTCTCAACAAGTTCGACATCCCTTGCGGCCCTATCCTGTCGATGAAGGAAATCGCCGAAGAACAATCGCTGCGTGAGACCGGCACGATTGTCGAAGTCGATCACCCGGTGCGCGGCAAGTACCTGACGGTCGGCAACCCGATCAAACTGTCGGATAGCCCAACCGAAGTGACGCGTTCGCCATTGCTGGGCGAGCACAACGAAGAGGTGCTGTCGCAGTTGGGTTACAACGCTGCGCAGATTGCCGAGCTTCGTACCGAAGGCGTCATCTCGTAAGCGTGACGCACGCAGAAAAAGCCCCCTCGACGAGGGGGCTTTTTTTTGGTCAAATCCCACTGACGGCGCCTGGAGTTGCTGTGCGGAATTGCAGGTGACGAACCTGTTATGCTGGCGATATCGCGTGCTGATTTGGAAGGCGGACCATAAGCCGGCGCCGCTTGCTGAATGAGAATTATTCTTTTTAAATTCGGTTTGAAAGACGTTGACCGAATTTTCCTGGGGGTTTCTCCGGGGCCTGATTAATATGTACTGCAGATCATGTGGAAAATTGACCTCGGTCAATGCCCGCGCCAAGGGTGCGTCGCTAACATACGCGCACCCGAGGAAACATTAGTTATGCTAAAAAAAGCATATATACACTGTTTTTAAGGGGAGAAGATACGATGTTGCGTCGATCGTTGATAGTGGTGTTGATTCTCGCGGGGCTGGGTCGCATGGCGTGGGCCGAGGAGGGGGTGAGCGACAACCTCATTCTGATAGGCCAGACGATCGGCCTGACCGGTACGGCAGCCGGCACCGTCAAGGAGATGAACCAGGGAGCCGCGGCGTACGTAGCCGGCATTAACCGGCAGGGCGGCGTCAACGGACGCAAGATCGAGTTGAGAATACTCGACGATCAGTATCTGCCTGAGAAGGCGGCGGCTAACGCCAAGACATTGATCGAGAAGGACCAGGTATTCGCTCTGTTCCAGAGCCGCGGCACACCGCAGACCATCGCGATTTTGCCGCAACTGGCCGCACACAAGGTGCCGCTGATCGCGCCAAGTACCGGTGCCGAAGCGTTGCACACACCGGTAAATCGGCTGGTGTTCAATGTGCGGGCGAAGTATCAGGATGAAGTGGTCAAGGCGATTGAACATTTCAATACGTTTGGCTTGAAGAACATCGGCCTGCTGACGTATGAAAAGGACGACGCGCTCGGACTGGATGGATTGAACGGTTTCAACAAGGGCATGGCGGAGTTCGGACTCAAGCCGGCCATTATTGAAATCTTTCCGCGGCTGAAACCGAACATCAGCGAAGTCGCGAAGAAGCTGGTGAATGCCAAGCTGGATGCACTGGTCATCGTGAGTTCGGGGACGAATACAGTGGACGTGATCAAGGCGATCCGCGCCAATGGCGGGCACATGCAGATCATGACGCTGTCGAATAATTCGTCGAAGGAGTTCATCAAGGATTTGGGCAGCGATGCGGCCGGTATGATCGTTTCGCAGATTACGCCGCCACCCAACTCCGAGACGACCGGGCTGGGCAGGGAATTCGCCGCGGCAGCCAAGATGAACGGCACGACAGTGTCCTATGCCGCGATGGAAGGCTTTCTGTCGGCAAAGGTATTGGTTGAGGGATTGCGTCGCGCCGGGCGCAATCTGACGAGAGAAGGTTTCGTGCGCGCGCTGGAATCGATGCAGCGCGTCGATATGGGGGGCGTGTCGTTGAGTTACAGCGACAAGGATCATACCGGCAGCAACTATGTCGAGTTGACCCTGGTGGGCAGGGATGGGCGGTACGTGCGTTGATCGCGCGACGGCCGCAGCGAAGAATTGAGTGAGGCCGTGCATGCAGATGCAACGGCCGGCAGTACATGGAAAGTCGTAATATTTGAAATCCGGACACGGCCGGATACTTTGCAAGTTGATTAGGAACAATCATGAATCACAAAGTCATTCCAATTGCAGTGCAGGAAGTCGTCAATACCAAGGAGCGCAAACGTCAGGCACCGAAAGGCCGCCGTGTCGACCCGGTCGCATTGGCTGAAGTGCAGGCCTTGCTGGGCGACGAGTCGCGCCAGCCCGATCTGCTGATCGAGCACCTGCACAAGATCCAGGACAAGTTCGGCCACCTGTCGTCGGCACACCTGGCCGCATTGGCGAAGGAAATGCGCCTGGCGCAAACCGAAGTGTATGAAGTCGCGACCTTTTATCACCACTTCGATGTGGTCAAGGAAAACGACACTGCGCCGGAAGCGTTGACGATTCGCGTCTGCGACGGCCTGTCCTGCGAAATGGCTGGCGCACAAGATCTGCTGGCCAAGCTGCCGTCGATTCTGGGCAAGGAAGTGCGTGTGATCCCTGCGCCGTGCGTGGGCCGTTGCGAACAGGCGCCGGTCGCTGTCGTGCACCAGAATCCGATCATTCATGCGACGGTTGACGCTGTGCAGAGCGCAGTCGCCAAACAGCAAACGACCCAAGCGCCTGACGAGATCATCGACTTTGCCGCATACGCGAAGGATGCCGGTTACGAATTGCTGAAAAAATGCGTCAGCGGCGAACGCGATGTCGAATCCGTCCTCAAAACGATGGAAGACTCCGGCTTGCGCGGTCTGGGTGGCGCAGGTTTCCCGTCCGGTCGCAAATGGCGCATCGTGCGCAACGAAAAAGGCCCGCGCTTGATGGCGGTCAACATCGACGAAGGCGAGCCAGGCACCTTCAAGGATCGCGTCTATCTTGAGCGCGACCCGCACCGTTTCTTGGAAGGAATGCTGATCGCCGCGTGGGCGGTCGACATCCAGACGATCTACATTTATCTGCGCGACGAATACCACGGCTGCCGTGCGATGCTGGAAGAGGAATTGGCGAAACTGAAAGCCAATCCGCCAATCAAAAACATGCCGGAAATCTTCTTGCGTCGCGGCGCTGGCGCCTATATCTGCGGTGAAGAATCGGCGATGATCGAATCGATCGAAGGCAAGCGCGGCATGCCGCGTCTGCGTCCGCCGTATGTGGCGCAAGTCGGCCTGTTTGGCCGTCCGACGCTGGAGCACAACTTCGAAACGCTGTACTGGGTGCGCGAGATTCTGGAAAAAGGCGGAGAATGGTTCACCTCGCACGGCCGTAACGGTCGCAAAGGCTTGCGTTCGTATTCGGTGTCCGGTCGCGTCAAGAATCCGGGCGTCAAGCTGGCGCCTGCCGGCGTAACGATCCAGGAGCTGATCGACGAGTTCTGCGGCGGTATGCTGGATGGCCAGAAGTTTTACGGCTATCTGCCGGGCGGCGCATCGGGCGGCATTCTGCCAGCGACGATGAACGACATTCCGCTCGACTTCGATACGCTGCAGCCGTATGGTTGCTTCATCGGTTCCGCGGCCGTCATCGTGTTGTCGGACAAGGATACGGCGGTGCAGGCTGCGCGCAACATGATGAACTTCTTCCATCATGAATCCTGCGGCCAGTGCACGCCATGCCGCGTCGGTACTGCGAAGTCGGCAGCGCTGATCAAGGAAACGAAATGGGATACCGGTCTGCTGGAAGAATTGTCGCAAGTGATGCGCGATGCATCGATCTGCGGTCTGGGACAGGCAGCGCCGAATCCGGTCGACTGTGTCATCAAATATTTCCCGCACGAGTTGGCTTGAACCAAGCCGGAATAAGGTGAAGAGAAAATGAACGCAATTACCCGTAACGAATTGGCGCAACTGGATGTGCCTACCGTAACCTTCGAACTGAACGGCCGCGAAGTCACCGGCCGCGCGACGGATACGATTCTGACCGTCGCCAAGCGCGAAGGCATCGAGATTCCACACCTGTGCTACAAGGACGGCATGGACACCGCCGGCAACTGCCGCGCCTGCGTCGTCGAAATCAATGGCGAGCGCGTGTTGGCGCCTTCCTGCTGCCGCAATCCGGTCAATGGCATGAAGGTCAATACCGAAAGCGATCGTGCCGTCGCCGCGCAAAAGATGGTGCTGGAACTGCTGTCGTCCGACATGCCGGAGACCGAGTACACGCGCGACAACGAAGTGGACCAATGGGCCACCAAGATGAAGCTTGGCAAGCCGCGTTTTGCGCCGCGTGCACGCGTTGCGCCGGATTTCTCGCATCCCGCGATGACGGTCAACCTCGATGCATGTATTCAATGCACGCGTTGCGTGCGCGCCTGCCGCGATGAGCAAGTCAACGATGTGATCGGCCTGGCATTCCGCGGCGACCATGAAAAAATCGTGTTCGACATGGATGACCCGATGGGTGCGTCGACCTGCGTCGCCTGCGGCGAGTGTGTACAGGCGTGCCCGACCGGCGCGCTGATGCCGGCGCGCGATGTCGGCATGAATGTCCCGGACAAGCAGGTCGATTCCGTGTGCCCGTACTGCGGCGTCGGTTGCCAACTGACCTACAACGTCAAGGACAACAAGATTCTGTACGTCGAAGGTCGCGATGGTCCTGCCAACCGCGCACGTCTGTGCGTCAAGGGCCGTTACGGTTTCGACTATGCGCACCACCCGCACCGCCTGACCAAGCCGCTGATCCGCCGCGCCGATGCGCCGAAAAAAGGCGACTTCGTGATGGATCCGGATCGCGTGATGGAAGTCTTCCGTGAAGCCACTTGGGAAGAAGCGCTGGAAGCGGCCGCCGGCAAGTTTGTCAAGATTCGCGACACGCACGGCAAGAAAGCGTTGGCCGGTTTCGGTTCTGCAAAAGGCAGCAACGAAGAAGCCTACCTGTTCCAGAAACTGGTGCGTACCGGTTTCGGCAGCAACAACGTCGACCACTGCACGCGTCTGTGCCACGCATCGTCGGTTGTCGCGCTGCTGGAAGGTATCGGTTCCGGTGCAGTGTCGAATCCTGTGATGGACGTGACCAAGGCCGAAGTCGTCATCGTCATCGGCGCCAACCCGACCGTGAACCACCCGGTCGCCGCGACCTGGATCAAGAATGCCGTTCGCAATGGCACCAAGCTGGTCGTTTGCGATCCGCGCCGTTCCGAAATGTCGCGCATCGCGCACCGCTTCATGCAGTTCAAGGCCGACACCGACGTCGCCATGTTGAACGCGATGATGAACGTGATCGTCACCGAGAACCTGGTCGACAAGGACTTCATCGAAAGCCGCACCATCGGTTACGAAGAGCTGCGCAAGAACGTCGAAGGCTACACGCCTGAACTGATGGCGCCGATCTGCGGTATCGACGCGGAGACGCTGCGTTATGTTGCGCGTCTGTATGCAACCTCCAAGGCATCAATGATCCTGTGGGGCATGGGCGTGTCGCAACACGTACACGGCACCGACAATGCACGCTGCCTGATCGCGCTGTCGCTGATGACCGGCCAGATCGGTCGTCCAGGCACCGGCCTGCATCCGCTGCGTGGCCAGAACAACGTGCAGGGCGCATCCGACGCCGGCCTGATTCCGATGGTGTATCCGGATTACCAGAGCGTGACGGATGAGAAGGTGCGCGCGAACTTCGCGAAAGCGTGGAACATGCCGGTCGAACAGCTCGACCCGAATCCGGGTTTGACCGTGGTCGAGATCATGCATGCGATCACCGACGGCAAGATCCGCGGCCTGTACGTGCAGGGTGAAAACCCGGCAATGTCGGACCCGGATGC
>Ga0310811_10004833_pt1 | contig 16987 bp, 16 predicted proteins | sample YCmetagenome_FD_207642 | JGI IMG/M metagenome (GOLD analysis project Ga0310811, IMG submission 207642) | Soil microbial communities from experimental microcosm in Duke University, North Carolina, United States - YC | ecosystem: Engineered > Artificial ecosystem > Soil microcosm > Unclassified ...
TGCTGGTGCCCGTGTTCACGACAAGCCATACCGAGGAAGTCGCCAAGGTCGGCGATGTCAGATTGACGGCCAAAGACCACGATACGTTCGTCGTGCCGCAGGCGGCAGCGATCGGCGCCATCGTCATCGGCGTGGCCCTGATGGGCTTCGGCGCGTATCGCCGCGCCTAGGATCGCGCGACGGCTACGGGCGCTCGATCAGCTCGATCTTGTAGCCGTCCGGATCCTCGATGAAGGCGATGACGCTGCCGCCGTGCTTCATCGGCCCGGCGGGCCGCGGGATCCTGACGCCTTCGCGCGCCAGGACCTCGCACGTCGCCGCAACATCGGCAACGCCGACGGCGAGATGGCCGAAGGCGTCCCCGAGCACATACGGCTCCTGGCGCGGCCAGTTGTAGGTCAGCTCGATGACACTCGAGTCGGTCTCGTCGCCGTAGCCGACGAACGCCAGCGTGAATTCACCGCTCGGATAGTCCTTGCGGCGCAGCAGCTTCATCCCCAGCAGCCGGGTATAGAAATCGATCGAGCGGTCGAGATCGCGCACCCGCAGCATGGTGTGCAGCAGGCGCGGCCTGCCGAGGGCCGCTCCGGCGCGCCTGTCGGTGGTGGTCCCAGTGGTGGTCCCGGTGTCGGTCATCAGCGCCTCCGTTTCGGCGGAGTTTAGCGCGCCGCGAACCGGCCCGCGAGCGAACCCAAGACGCTACGGCGTCGCCTGCGACTCCGTCCCCGATGCCGCCACCGGCTTGGCGCGACGGCCCGCCAGAACCAGGCCGATCAGGCCGAACACCAGGTCGCGCTTCAGCAGCAGCATGACGCTGACGTAGACCAGGGCACCAACGGGTACCTGGATCAGCAGCGTCGGCGCCGGCGGATATCCCGCCGGCAGGTGCCATTCGACCGCCAGCACCGCGGCGATCATCGCAACGATGGCAAGCATCGGCCCGACGGTCGCCTTGAGAAACCCGCTCGTCGCCGATCCGCCGAGGACGCGGTGGACGATGACCAGCAGGAACGGACCGGCGACGATCGAGCGCGCGCTCCAGATCACCGCCGCGTCGGTCTCACTGCCCGGCGGCACCACCGCGAACCACGCCATCACCGAGAGGAAGCTGATGAAGGCGAACAGGAACGCGTAGCTCGGCCGCCCCACCGCCATCAGCGCCGCCTCCCCGAACAGGAGGATGAACTGGAACATCGTGCCGACGGCGACGATCTCCACCAGCGGGATCGCCGGCGCCCAGTTGTCGCCGAAGAACAGCCGCACGATGGCGGGCGCGCACACGCCGATGCCGGCGAACACCGGCTGCACGATGAGCGCAGCGTACTCGACGGCCCGCGAATAGACCCGTGCCAGGTCCCGGCGGTCGCCCTGCCGGCGCGAGAAGATCGGCAGCGCAAGGTTGTAGGCGGCGCCGGTCAGCACGTCGTTGATCGTGTCGACGACCCGCTGCGCGACGTTGATGTAGCCGACTGCGGCAAGTCCCAGAAAATAGCCGACGAGCATCGTGAAGATGCGCGCGCCCGCGACCCATGACATGCGCGTTCCGACGCTGAGAATCCCGAAGGAAACGAGCTCCATCAGGAGCTTCCGGCGAAACGCGAAACGGGGCCGCCAGTCCGTGGCGCGCCACACCGACGCGGCGTTGACCACCGCCTGGACGATGTGCTGCGCGAGCAACGCCCAGATTCCGACCCCGAGAGCGACCAAGATGACGGCGACGACGCCCCCTGCCAGCCGTCCGTACAGCGACCTAAGCGCCAGTGCTTTGAACTGGAAATGACGGCGAAGAATGGCGATCGGCACCGTCGTCGCCCCGGTGAGCGGAAGTGTCAGGCTGCCGACGACGAGCAGCGACACCAGTTCGTCGCTGCCGAAGATCCGGCCCATGGCCGGCGCACCGAACCAGCACACGATCGAGCAGACGATCCCGAAGCCGATCGAGGCCCAAAAGCCACTGTGGAGATGGTCGTCCGTCAAATTCGCGCGCTGCACGATCGCATCGTGCACGAGAGTGTCGATCGCCATCGCGAACAACTGAACCGTGCCAACCGCGAGTGCCGCGGTGCCGAGCTCAGCCGGCCCCAACGTCCGCGCGAGGATGATGAGAACGCCGAAGGAGAGAAGAAACAGGCCTCCACTCTCGAGGGCCGTCCAAACCAGAGAACGCCCGGCGACAGATGCCATACCCGACAGTCCTTCAAAAATATCGAAATAGAAAAGCTGCGACGCAGGGCACCGTGCTCTGCCGCAACAGGCCTCTCAAGCGGTCAAAACATGCCCCAACCATCCCGTTTGCGACACGCAGCGGTAACTTGCGCTCACGCTCCGCTCGCGATCCCGCGCAGGACGATTTGCATTCCGGGCGAATCACCCATTTGCGAACGCTCCCTGTGGGCAAGTGCGACGGCGTTGTGACAGCCGTGGCGGAATTTTGCCTCCCAATGGCGCATGGCACGAATGGGACTCATGCTTAAGCTTTTGCCTCAGGCCTGCCTGCGCCTTTGTCTTTTCGGAGTCCTTGCAGCGTCAAACGTCACAGCCGCCACGAGTTCGCCCGCCGAACGAGGATGATGACCATGGCCCACGCCATCTCACGCAGCCATCTCGACCCGCTGCGCCCGCGACCGGTGCCCGCTCCATACATCGTCGGTATCGATCCTGTGCTGGTGCCGCGAGGTCCAGAGGTCCATCCGGTCCTCCCCCTTCCGGCGCCACGTCCTCTGTTCTCGGTGATGATCTCGAACTTCGACGCGACGGAGCATCTCCGCGAGGCGCTGGAGAGCGTGCTCGCCCAGGATCTCGGTCCGGATGTCATGGAGATTGCGGTGATCGACAACGGAGCGATGTCGGATCAGGCGGAAGACCTGATTTGCGAGATCGGCCGGAATCGCGTGCAACTCCAGACGCGGCCGAAGCCGGTCGGCGCGGCCGAGAACCTCAACGACTGCATCCGCCGCGCCCGCGGACATTGGATCCACGTCGTGCGTGCGAAAGACATGATTCGCGGCGGGTTCTATGAGCACGCGCGAGCCACGATCGTCGCCCATCCCGAGATCGATGCCTTCGCAGCGCGCCACATCTTTATCGACAGCGACGGCGCCTGGCTCAGCCTGTCGGAACTGGAAAGCCATCGCCCCAGGATGCTCGCCGAGGACTTCATCCAGCGTCAGCTCACGGCGCAGCGGCTACAGTTCGTGACCACGTTGGTGCGGCGCTCGGTCTATGAGGAGCTCGGCGGATTCCGCGAGATGTTCCGGCACTGCCCGGACTGGGACATGTGGAACCGGATCATCCTCACCCATCGCGTCTATTACGACCCTGAGTTCCTCGGCTGCCATCGCCTCGAGTGCAGCTACGGAGCCGAGGAGATGATCCGCACCGGCGAGAACGTGCGCGAGGAGCGACGCTGCCTGCGCACCTATTGCGGACTCCTCCCTCGTCCCTATGCCAAGCGGCTGTACCGCGAGGGCATGTGCATGGCGGCGCTGCGCGCGCTGCGGCATGCCAAAAATCATTGGCGAGACGGCGACCAATCGACGGCGTACCTGCAGCTCCGGGAATGCGCGAAATGCTGCGTCTCGGCCGGCACCATCGCGCTCGTGTTCCGCAAGCTACCGGAAACCTTCGGCTGGCTCTCCCATCAACCCGGCTTATAGACGCGCATCCGATCCCCCACAGATTCGAGGTGCACCGATGCTGTCTCGCACCGATTGTCCGGAAACAGACGGGCTCCGACATTCCATCGCCGCTAACGCTCACTGGATCGCAAAGCTGGCCCTGGCCACAGTGCGCCCTTGGAACTCCAACTTCGTTCTCCTCAGCCCGCCCTTTTCCCGGCGCCAGAAGGTGCTCGATCGGCGCTCGCGAGTGACCCGGACTTTCTCGATCCGGGATACCGCCGAGTACGGGGCGCTGGCTCGCGTTTTCGGGGATGAGGCCTATCGCCTCGATCGACTCGCCCGCGGCGGCGACCTGCTCGCGGCATACGACCGCATCCTCGCCTCTCGCGGCACACCGCTGATCCTCGATTGCGGTACCAGCTCAGGGCTGTCGACGCGCTACTTCGCAGACGCGTTTCCGTTCGCGCGCGTCATCGGCGTCGAGCCCGATCATCGAACGTTCCTGCGGGCATTGGCCAACTGCACCGCCGGCAATGTCGAACTCCGTCAGGCGATGATCGGGTCGGAATGCCAGCGCGACACGTCGAGCGCCCAGCATACCGATCGTGCGGCACCCGCCGCGGCGAACGGAGCGGTACACAAACTGTCGATCAACAGCCTGGTCGCCGAACACGGCGCGTCCGGCGGGTGGCCGTTCATCATCAAGATTGCCCTCGATCAGTTCGAGGACGAGCTGTTCTCCCGGAACAGCGAATGGGTTGACGAGTTTCCGCTCCTGATCGTCGAGCTCCGGAAATGGCGTCTTCCCAGACGCCGGCGGTCGCAGCACCTGCTGCGCCGATTGGCGGAGGCGGACCGCGACTTCGTCTTCCTGGGCGAGAATCTGTTCAGCATCGCCAGCGACGACGCCACGACGGCCCAGCGCCAGACGTACGTCGATACGCCGCCGGACATCGCGCCCTATCACATCCGGGAAGCGATCTGAACGTCGTCGTAACCCAATCGCTTACGGCATCTTCCATTGCCAAGATGACGGCGCACGGCGGCGCAGCAGCGACTTGATCTTGCGGCGTAGGCGCGCCGTCGGCCCGAGGATGTCGAACGTCTCCTGGAACCACTTCGTGCCGAGCAGCTCGGGATGCCTCTCCTCGACGTATTCGATGCAGCGTTCGCGGACGATATTCATCTCCTGGAACGGCGTGAGTCCGTTCGAATGCACCTTGCCGGAGCTCCGGATCGGGCGCACGTGGGTTGCGAGGATGCCGTCGATCACCGCGGTGCGCGGCCGGTCCGACAGCTTCTGCATCAACGGCACCACGTACTTGTCTATGCCCCACGACGAAATCGAGTGCCGGAAGAACGGCGCCGCCATCTTGAAGAGCTCGACCTTGTAGAACGGCATCATCACCTCGACCCATGGCACCGGATGGAGCAACCGGCTCTCCTGGTTGAGGGTGTGATGGTGGCTGTGGAATCCGTCTTCGCCGAGCGACGGCGCAAACGAGTCGAGATCGAAACAGCCGGCGATGTGCAGGAGATAGTTGATATCGGACACCTTGAGGACGATGTCGTCGTCGAGGATACCGACATAGCGATAGACACGATCCGAGCGTTCGAGGAAGTCGAAGACGATCGAAAACGTCTGTCCCTTTCCTTCGGTCTTGAGCGAGCGGAAGTGGTGATTCGCGATGGGCAGCGTCGGCATCGGCGCGGCGCCGGTGTAGTCGATCGTCAGCAGGTCGAATGCCGGCGTCTGATCGAAGCAGACGAGGCGGTGCGGCAATTCCTTGCCGTCCCAGGTGATCGCGACCAGATCGCGCGGCCGCTCGAACGACGGCTCGTCGATGTTTGCAGGCACGGGTACCCCTCCATTGTCGCGAAGCGGAGGTCCGCTTCTTGTGGCACGACAATGGTGATGGAACGTGGCTTCACGGGGCGTGCTCCATCAAATATTTCATTATTATCGAAATGACTCAGCGCACATGGGCAAACTGCACATTTCTCACACGAAGCAGCGTGTAGGCTCGCTTGTGCCGATTAGCGATAGTCGGCGCCGACCGCGTCGCACACCGAAGCAAATCCGTCGGCGCGCAGACGCTCGGCGAGATCCCGCTTGATGCGGACGGCCAGCTCCGGCCCGTGGAAGACCAGCATCGAATAGAGCTGAACCAGAGACGCGCCGGCCCGAATCTTGGCGTAGGCATCGGCACCGCTGGCGATTCCGCCGCAGCCGATCAGCGGCACCTTACCCTTGGTCAGCCGGTACATGTCCGACAGGCATTTGTTCGCCCGCGGCAGAAGCGGCTTACCGGACAACCCGCCGGTCTCCTTCGCGTACGGGCTGCGCAGCGTGCTCGGCCGCTCGATTGTGGTGTTGCCGACGATCAGGCCGTCGACACCGGTGGAGAGCGCGACCTCGGCGATGTCGGCGATCGCCGCCTCATCGAGGTCCGGCCCGACCTTGGCGAGCAAGGGCGGCGGACGACGCGGATCGGGTGCCGACTGATTGCGCGCCACCAGCACCCGCGTGAGCAGCTCTTCCATGCTGGCGCGCGCCTGGAGCGAGCGTAGGCCGGGTGTATTGGGCGACGAGACGTTCACGACGAGGTAGTCGGCGTACGGGCAGACGGCGACGATGCCGGTCTCGTAATCCTTAAAGGCGTCGGTCGCCTCGCGGTTCTTGCCGACGTTGGCGCCGAAGATGCCGCGTCGCTGACGGCGCGATATGCGCTCGAGATAGGGCGCGAGTCCGCCCGAGTTGAAGCCCAGGCGGTTGATGACGCCCTCGTCCTCGTCGAGCCGGAACAGCCGCGGGCGCGGATTGCCGGGCTGCGGCAACGGCGTCACCGTCCCTGCTTCGGTGAAACCGAATCCGAGCGCGAGCAGCGCGTCGACGACCTCGGCACCCTTGTCGAATCCCGCGGCGACGCCGACCGGGTTGGGAAAATCGAGATTCCAGACCCGCGTCTTCAGCACCGGATCGTCCGGCGCCGACTCGCGACCGCCGAGTCCGAGCTTCAGTCCCCAGATCGCGGCGCGATGCGCGTCCTCGGGATCGAGCAGGCGCAGCATCGGCCGCACCAGTGAGTAGCTGACTCGCATTGTCGCCGTCCCCCGCCGGCGGCCCGATCAGTCGCCGACCTTGCCCGCTCCGCCGTGGGCGACCGACCAGCCGGCCGGGTCGTGCATGAACTTCTCGATCTCGTCGAGCGCCGCCTTCGGCAGATAGCTGTTGGCCTTCGCGACCGCCAGCACGTCCCACCACGTCGCCAGCGTGTGGAGCTGAACTCCCATATCGGCGAACACGCCCTTCGCCTCGGGGAAGATGTCGTAGAAGAACAGCACGAAGATGTGCTCGACCTTGGCCCCCGCCTTGCGCAGCGCATTGCAGAAGTTGATCTTGCTCTTGCCGTCGGTCGTCATGTCCTCGACCAGCAGCGTGCGCTGGCCGTCGACGACGAAGCCCTCGATCTGGGCGTTGCGGCCGAAGCCCTTCGGCTGCTTGCGCACGTACTGCATCGGCAGCATCAGCCGGTCGGCCATCCAGGCGGCGAACGGAATGCCCGCGGTCTCGCCGCCGGCGACGACGTCGAACTTCTCGAAGCCCGCGTCGCGCAGGATCGTCTGCTCGCCGAATTCCATCAGCGCACGACGGACGCGAGGGAACGAGATCAGGCGCCGGCAATCGGTGTACACCGGGCTGGCCCAGCCCGAGGTGAAGATGAACGGCTTTTCTGTATTGAAGCGCACCGCCTCCACCTCGATCAGCATCTTGGCCGTCAGCTCGGCGATCACCTTCTTGTCGGTAAAGCTCATTCTCGATCCTTCAGGGGTTGAGGCCGCGGCCCGGCGAGTTGAACAGGGCGGCGCCTCGGGCGTGAAACGCGGCCCATTCTATTGGCGCGGGTGCGGAAAGCCAGTGGCGGGAGCGGTTACCGGCCCTGCGCCCGCGACAGGAGATCGGCGCAGCCGGCGCGGGCTGCGAAGTACTCCCAGCCCCGCCACATGCCGGAATCGTCGCTTTCGTAGGCCGAAATCTTGGCGTCGACCTCGCCCGCCGACAGCCCGTTGATCGAGCCGCCGAGCTGCATGACCGCCAGCAGCACGCGGGCGTTGCGCGGCAGGAACACGCACAGGCGGACGACAGCAATCAGGGTCTTGCGCGCAGCGGTGAAGCCGTGGCCGCGCATCAGCACCACGGAGCCGTCCGCCAGCGTCTTCACCAGGTCGCGGCCGTGGTCGATCGACGTGACCAAGAGGTTGGTTCGATCGCCGAACCGATCGCGGATGTCCCACACCGGCACGCGATGGCCGATGGCGCTGGCCGAGCCGATGACGGGCCGGAACGGCACGTTGGTGATCGTGAACGGCAGCACGTCCTCGGCATGGGCGTGGACCACGGCGTTGACGTCGGGGCGTGCGGCGTAGACCGCGGCGTGGATGAACCGCTCGTGGTAAAGCGCGCGGCCCTCGTTGCGGATCGGCTGACCGTCGAGGCCAAACTCGGTGATGTCGTCCTCGGCCACGAGCTGCGGGCTGCGCGACTGCGACAGCAGGAAGCGGTCGGAATGGACCGGATGGCGCACGCTGACGTGGCCCGAGGCGTCGGTCACGCCCTCGTTGGCCAGCACGCGGTTGGCGATCACCAGCTCGAGCCTGGCGACATCGACCTTGTCCATCATCCCTCCCCACTCGTTTCTTTTCGGGCCATCGACCGGCGCGCGATCTCCAGCACCACTTCGGCCGCCCGTTCGCTGGGCCGCCCGTGCTCCGGCGTCAGCGCGCGGACGGTCTCGGCAAGGTCCGCCTTCTGGCGCGTCCGGGCGCCCTCGTTGTCGAACAGCTCCGCAACCGCGGTGCTCAGCAGGTCCGGGCGACACTGTTCCTGAATGAGTTCCGACACCGCCGGACGGCCGAGCACCAGATTGACCAGGCTGACCTGGGACACCTTCACCATGCGTCGCGCGATGAAGGCCGACAGCGCAGTGACGCGATAGGTCACGACCATGGGCAGGCCGGCAGCGGCGAGTTCCAGCACGACGGTACCGGAGGCCGCGAGCGCCACGTCGGCGGCGGCGAAGGCATCGTACTTTTCGTCGGCGCCGACCACGGTCGCCGGCACGCCGAAGCCGGCGACGGCGGCGCGGACCTCGGCGTCGACCGTCGGCACCGTCGGCACCACCAGATGAAGGCCCGGCAGTCGGCGCGCGAGCATGGCGACGGTGTCGCGGAAGATCGGCAGATGACGGCCGATCTCGCCGCGGCGGCTGCCGGGCAGCATGGCGAGCACGCGGGCACCCTCAGGGATCGCGTGGCGGCGGCGGAACGCGGCGCCATCGCCCTTCGGCGCCTCGACCGCCGGGTGACCGACAAACGTCGCGGCAAGCCCCTCGCGGAGGAAATACGGCGGCTCGAACGGCAGGAACACCAGCAGGTGATCGAGGAACTGGGCGATCATGTGGGCACGGCGCGGCCGCCACGCCCACACCGATGGCGCTACGTAGTGGATCAGCGGAATGCCGGCGCCCTTGAGCTTCTTGCCGACCCGGAACGCGAACGCCGGCGCGTCGATCGTCACCACGGCGTCGGGCCGCAGCGACTTCGCCGCCGTCGCCGTCTCGTTGACGCGGCGCAGGATGCGCGGCGCGTGCGGGATGACCTCGACGATGCCCATCACCGCGAGCTCGGACATCGGGAACTGGCTGGCGAGGCCTTCGGCCTCCATCGCCGCACCGCCGATTCCGGCGAACCGGATGCGGCCGCCGGTCAACGCCTTGAGGGCCGCCATCAGCCGCCCGCCCAGCAAATCCCCCGACGGTTCTCCGGCGACGAGATAGACGAGCGGCGTCCGCTCGCTCACGCGGGCTCTCCGCTCCCGACGCCGATCACGAAGATCCCGGCGGAGTCGGCGCGGCGCGCCACCTCCTCGCGATCGACGATCAGCGCCGCACCGGCCTCGATGGCGATCCCGGCGAGCCCCGCCGCGGCGACGCGCTCGACGGTGGCAACGCCCACCGCCGGCAGGTCGACACGACGCTCCTGCCCCGGCTTCTTGGCCTTGACGAGGACGCCGCGACGCGGGCCCTCGCGCTTCAGCTTGCCCGCGCGCTCGATCAGCGCGTCGGTGCCCTCGATCGCCTCGACGCCGAGCACGACCCCCGCCTCGACCACGGCGCCCTGGCCGATGTCGAGAGCGCCGAGCGCCTTGACCACGGCGAGGCCGCGGGCGATGTCGGCCTTGGCCGCGTCATCCGGCAGCACCGTGCCGACCACGCCATTGGGGGCGACGAGCTCCGACAGCACTTCGTCGGCGCCGACGACCTTGAAGCCCTCGGCCTCGAATTCCTTGACGATGGCCGACAGCAGTCCGTCGTCGCCGAACGCGCGCATTCCGACCCGGGCGAGGAACTTGGCGGCGCGCACGTCGGGCATCAGCGAGGTCAGCGACGGCCGGCGCACCGGCCCGATGAACACGACCTCGTTCACGCCGGCGTCGCGCAGCGCGGCAAAGCCGTCGGCGGCGGCGCCGAGACGGATCCAGGCGTGGGGAACGTGCTCCACCAGCGCCGGATCGGTGTGGCCCTCGAGGGCGAGAATGAAGGGATCACGGCCGCCGGCGCGGCAGGCTTCGAACAGGCGCCTCGGGAGGTCGCCGCTGCCGGCGACGATTCCGAGCCTAGCGCTCACCGTTGGTCCGCGGCTGGCAGATCGCGCGCGACGAATCGGCGCGGATGAACTCGACCACGTCCATCACCGCGGTCGAGCCCTTGAACATCTCGGCCGCGTCCTCGATGCGCTCGGCCATGGTGCCCTCGACCGCGAAGATCATGCGGTAGGCCGCGCGCAGCGCGTGAATGTCCTCGCGCGAGAAGTTGCGACGCTTGAGGCCGACCACGTTGAGGCCGGCGAGCCGGGCACGGTCCCCCATCACCGAGCCGTAGGGGATTACGTCGTGCTCGACGCCCGACATGCCGCCGATCATCGCATGCTGACCGATGCGCACGAACTGGTGCACCGCCGAGAGGCCGCCGAGCACCGCGTAATCGCCGATATCGACGTGCCCGGCGAGGGTCGCGTTGTTGGCCATGATGACGTGGTTGCCGACCCGGCAGTCGTGGGCGACATGGGCGCCGACCATGAACAGACAGCGGTCGCCGACCGTGGTCTGCATCCCGCCGCCCTCGGTACCGGGGTTCATCGTAACATGCTCGCGGATCGTGTTCTCGGCGCCGATCGTCAGCGTCGACGGCTCGCCATGGTATTTCAGGTCCTGCGGCTGCAGGCCGATGCTCGCGAAGGGAAAAATGCGCGTCCGCGGCCCGATCGTGGTGCGACCGCCAACGACCACGTGCGCAAACAGCGTCACGCCGTCGCCCAGGGACACGTCGGCACCAATGCAGCAGTACGGTCCGACCGTCACGTCGCTGCCGAGCCGAGCGCCCGGCTCGACGACGGCGGTCGGATGGATCGAAGCCATCAGCGGTCCAGAATCATCGCTGCGTAGGTCGCCTCGGCGCACAGGGTCCCGTTGACCTTGGCTTCGGCGGTGAATTTCCACACGTTGCCGCGATTACGCTCTTTCTTCACGTGGATGTAGAGCGTGTCGCCCGGAACCACGGGCTTGCGGAACCGGGCGTTGTCGACGGTCATGAAGTAGACGAGCTTGCCCTCGAAGGCGGCGCCGAGCGTGTACACCACCACAACCGCGGCAGTCTGCGCCATAGCCTCGATGATCAGCACGCCAGGCATCACCGGCTCGCTCGGGAAATGGCCTTGGAAGAACGGCTCGTTGATGCTGACGTTCTTGACGCCAACCGCGCCGACGTTGGGCACCGCCTCGATGATCCGGTCGATCATCAGGAACGGATAGCGGTGCGGGATCATCTGCATGATCCGCTGGATGTCGATCGTCACGCCCACAGCGCTCGTTGCGGCGGTTTCGCCCGACGTGTTGTCGCCAGCCTTGTTTTCGACTTTGGCTTCCATCGCTCAACTGCCCTCCGGCGAGGGTTCTCCTTCCGCCTTGCCGCGACGACCGAGACGCTTCACCGCCGCGATCTGCCGACGCCATTCGCGCACCGGAACCGCCGGAGCGCCGCCGACGTCGGTCCCCGGCGGAACGTCGCCGTTCAGACCGCTTTTCGCCGCGATGCGAACGCCGCTGCCGATGGACAGATGGCCGGCCAGCCCGGCCTGGCCTCCGATGACCACGAAATCGCCGAGACGCGTGGAACCCGAGATTCCGACCTGGGACACGATCACACAACCGCGCCCCATCTGCACGTTGTGCCCGATTTGCACCAAATTATCAATCATACAGCCCGCGCCTATCACGGTGTCGGGCCCCGCTCCGCGGTCGATTGTGGTGTTGGCGCCGACCTCGACGTCGTCGCCGATCATGACACGCCCGAGCTGCGGGACGCGCAGATGTCCGGTGCGGTCGGAGGCGAACCCGAAGCCGTCCTGACCGATCCGCGCGCCGGCGTAGATCATCACCCGGTCGCCGACGACCGCATGCGTCACAGATGCGCACGCGCCGATCGAACAGTCGCGGCCGATGACGACGCCCTCGCCGATCACCGCGTTGGCGGCGATCCACGTGCCGGCGCCGATCTCGACACGGGGGCCGATCACCGAGCCGGCATCAATGCGGCAGCCATCGCCCATGGTCGCGCTCGGGTCGATGATGGCGGTGGCCGCCACGGCGGGGGTCGGCCGCGGCGGCGGATAATACGCTCGCGACACCTTGGCGTAGGCCATGTAGGGCGCGGGCGTGGTGAGCAGCGTCATGCCCGCGGGCGCGCGCGGCGCGAACCGCGGGTGGACGATGCACGCGCCCGCACGGCTCGCGGCGAAGCTCGCCGCGTAGCGCGGATTGTCGAGGAAGCTGATCTCGTCGGGTCCCGCGGCGTCGAGCGCCGCGACGTCGGCGATCATTCGCCCCGGGTCTTCGCCCGGGGCGATCTCGGCGCTCGCGAGACGCGCCAATTCACCGATCGAGAACGGACCCTGCCGGGCGAAAAAGCGCGGGTCCGCCATGGCCTACTGGCCTTTGGGGGCCGCCGGCTTTGGAGCCTGGGCCGCCGGCGCCTTGGGCAGCGCGGCGGGCTTGTCGATGGTCACCGACGGCAGCTTGGCGTCGAGGCGCTTCAACGCCTCCTGCGTCAGGTCGCGTGACGAATCGTTGTAGAGCACCGCGCCCTTCACCAGGATGAGATCGAGCTTCCTCTCGCTCGCGATATCGAGCAGCACCGCGCGAAGGCCGTCCTCGACTTTCTTCATCGATCGGTCGGCACGGCCCTGGAAGTCCTGCTTGCGGAACTCGACCTCGCGCTCGAAATCGGCGTACTTCCGCTCGAACGACATGCGGCGGTCGCTCGCTGCATCGGGCCCGAGCTTGGCGTAATCGCTCTGGAGCTGCTGGTACTGGTTGCGGAACTCACCCTCGCGCTTGGAGAAGTCGGCCTTGTAGCCGGCCTCTTCCTTGTCGAGCTGGGCGCGCACGCCCTTCGCGGCGGCGGAGTTCTGCATCACCACGGGAATATCGACGACGGCGATCGATAACGGTTGCTGCGCGTGGCTCGTCGCCGGAGCGACGGCCAGCGCCGCCGCGAATGCGGCGGCCATCAGTGAAACTCGGAACGTCATAACTAGAACCTCTGGCCAAGGCTGAAGGAGAAGATTTCGTCGTCGTCGTAGCTCTTCTTCTTGACCGGGAAGCCGAGATCGACGCGGACTGGGCCGACAGGCGTGCGGAGCGCGATGCCGAAGCCGATGCTGGCCCGCAGCGTGTTGTCGTCGGCGACCGTCGGTCCCGACACATCGACCTTCCACAACGAGCCGACCTGACCCCACACGAGGCCGCGCAAGCCGAACTCCTTGGCGACGCTGAGCGGAGTCGAGAGCTCCGTGCCCGCAGTGTACAGCACGTTGCCGCCGAGGGCCGAATTGGAAGGCCCGATGTCGCGCGGGCCGATACCGCCGCGGGAGAAGCCCTTGAAGCTGTCGCCGCCGAGGAAGAACCGGTCCTGCAGGTGAACGTCCTGGCCGAGGCCCTTCACATAGCCGACGCGGCCGTTGAAGCTGACCACCGACTCCTCGAACACCGGGTAATAGGTGGTGCCCGTGATGTTCGTCTTGAAGGTGCGGGTGTTCCCGCCCAGGCCCGACACGTCGTTCGACAGCGACAGGACGTAGCCGTCCGTCGGGTCGATTTTGCTGTCACGCACGTCGTAGGTGAGCGACTGGCCGAGGCCCGACGACGTCCGCGTGCCGACTTCCTGCTGGATGAACGGCGAAGCGCTGACGTCGACCGATTTGATCCGGTCGGCCTTCGCGAAGTAGCGGAGGCCCTGCGACAAGCGATCGTTGTAGTTGAACCCCGTGCGCAGCGTCAGGTTCGAGTTCTCTTCCTGGAACATCAGGTTCTTGGTGCTGTCGGTGCGCGTCTGGCCGATGTCGAAGCCGCCCGACATGTTGCGATCGAGGAACGCCGGGTCGGTCAGCGACAGGTACGCCTGCTGCTGATCGGTGCCGAGCATCAGGCTGATGCTGCCCTGCAGGCCACGGCCGAACAGGTTCTGCTCGCCGATCGACACCATGGTGATGATGCCGTTCGACGTCGAATAGCCGGCGCCGATGTTGAGCGAGCCCGTAGGCTGCTCCTCGACGTTGACGTCAATCACCGTCTGGTCGGGGCTCGAGCCCTCGGTGCGGCTGATGTCGACCTTCTTGAAGTACTGGAGCTCCTGAAGGTTGCGTCGGCTGCGGTTGAATCGCGCGGCGTTAAAGGCATCGCCTTCGACGAGCTTGAACTGCCGGCGGATCACCTTGTCCTGGGTGCGGGTGTTGCCGCGGATGTCGATGCGCTCGACGAACAGGCGCTGGCCTTCCGCCACGTCGTACGTGACGTTGATCTTGAGGTTGTCGCGATCACGCTGGACGTTCGGGCGCACGTCGACGAACGGATGGCCCTGGGCGATCACCGCCTCGGTGATGCGGTTGACCGTCTCTTCGACCCGGTCCGCGTTGTACCAGTCACCCGTCTCCGTCCGGATAGTGTCCATCAACGCCTGGGTGTCGACGTCCGGGAGGGTGGTGTTGACCTTGATGTCGCCGAACTTGTAGCGCGGCCCTTCGTCGAGCGTGAACGTGACGAGGAAGGCCTTGCGGTCCGGCGTCAGCTCGGCGACGGCCGAGATGATGCGGAAGTCGGCGTAGCCGCTCTTCAGATAGAAGCGCCGCAGCAACTCGCGGTCGGACTGGAGCTTGTCCGGATCGTAGACGTCGTCGCCTGTCAGGAAGCTGTACCAGTGCGTCTCCTGCGACTGGATGATCGACTGCAGCTTGTCGTCGCTGAAACGCCGGTTACCGATGAAGGCGATGTTGGAGATCTTCGTCGGCGACCCTTCGTCGATCTCGAACACGAGATCGACGCGGTTCTCCGGCTGCTGAATGATCTTCGGCTCGACAGTCGCGGCGAAGCGGCCCTCGCGACGGTAGATGTCGAGGATGCGGCGCACGTCGGTCTGCACGCGCGTGCGGGTGTACACCATGCGCGGCTTGAGCTGGACTTCGTTCTCCAGCACCTCGGTGCGGATGCGGCTGTTCCCCTCGAACGCCAGACGGTTGATGATCGGATTTTCGACCACCTGGACGACGGCCACGTCGCCTTCCCGCCGGATCGAGACGTCGGCGAAGAGCCCGGTTGCGAACAGGGCTTTCAGCGACTCGTCGACCTTCGACGCGTCAAAGTCTTCGCCCGCGTGGATCGTGAGATACGAGCGGACGGTTTCGGGCTCGATGCGCTGCACGCCCTCGACGCGGATCTCGCGGATGGTCTGGCCCGTCTGGGCCAGAGCCGCGATACCGCCGAAGGCGATGAGGATTGCGACGCACACGATGGCCAGACACGCCGGCCACCGCCCCCTGGTCTTCCCCCTCGAAGACCGTGTGTCTTTTAATTTCATCTAGTTAGCTTACCAGCGCACGGAAGAAATCCACAACCTTCTGAAACCGGGATAGGTCCTGATAGGTGACGAACAGGAACAGGGTGACGACAAGGCCGAGGCCGACTCGGAAGCCGTACTCGACCATCCGCTCCGACAGCGGCCGTCCCCGGACCGCCTCGGCGACATAGAACATCAGATGGCCGCCGTCCAGCATCGGCACCGGAAACAGGTTGATCAGGCCGAGGTTGATCGACAGCATCGCCAGGAACCAGAACACCGTCGCAAGACCGGCTTCCGCCGCCTGCCCCGACATCTGCGCGATGCGGATCGGGCCGCCGAGATCGTCGGCCGACCGGGCCCCGGTGATCATCTGCCAGACCGCCTGCAGGGTCGAGGCGGCGACCTGATAGGTCTCATCGCCGGCGGCCCACAGTGCGCCCCCCGGCGACATCTTCTCGAACTCGCGACCGGCATGGCTGACGCCGAGCTGACCGACCTCGCGGCGATTGCCGAAGTTGTCGGTGATGACGTTGCGGCGCGGCACCACCTCGAGGTTGAGGTCGTTGCCGCCGCGGCGGATCGTCAGCTTCAGCGGACGATCGGCGCTCGCGGCGACGATCTGCTGCACGTCCTCGAACCGGTGCACCGCCTGGCCGCCGGCCCGGACGAACACGTCGCCCGGCTGCAGACCTACCTGTTCGGCGACGCTGCCCGGCACCACATCGCCCACGGTCGGCGCGGTGAACGGCCGGCCGACGGAGATAAACAGCGCCGCGAGGACAACCCACGCCAGCACGAAGTTTGCGACCGGTCCCGCGGCGACGATGCCGGCGCGACGCGGAAGCGATTTGTGGATGAAAGCGACGTCGCGCTCTTCAGGGGTCATCGTCCGGGCGGCGCGCTCGCGCTCCTCGGAGCTGCCCTCGGTGGCGACGCTCTCGCCGAACATCTTCACGTAGCCGCCGAGCGGCAGCAGGCTCACCCGCCAGCGCGTGCCGCTGCGGTCGTTCCAGCCGAACAGCTCGGGGCCGAAGCCGAGCGAGAACACCTCGACGCGAACCCCGGCACGCTTGGCGGCGAGATAATGGCCGAGTTCATGGATGAAGACGACGACGCAAAGGATGAAGACGAACGCCAAACCGTTCGCCCACAGCAAGTCGATCAGTTCACGCAACATGCCTATTCCTTACCCAGCCCGCGTGGTGCGGGCAAGCGCGGCGATTACGGCCTCCGCCTCCCGACGCGCCGCCGCGTCGAGAGCCACTGTGCCGGCGAGCGTCGTCGCCCGATTGCGCGGGACGCGTGTGAGCACGGTTTCGACGACGCCGGTGATGTCGAGGAATCCGATTCGCCCGGCGAGGAATCCCTCGACCGCGATCTCGTTGGCGGCGTTCAGCACGGTGGGCGCGCCGCCCC
>Ga0310811_10004834_pt1 | contig 16987 bp, 14 predicted proteins | sample YCmetagenome_FD_207642 | JGI IMG/M metagenome (GOLD analysis project Ga0310811, IMG submission 207642) | Soil microbial communities from experimental microcosm in Duke University, North Carolina, United States - YC | ecosystem: Engineered > Artificial ecosystem > Soil microcosm > Unclassified ...
CGCACGGAAAGTTGCTGGTGGGGCGGGGTGCGGTCGCTTGGCGAACCTTCGGTAACGCTTTACATCCCATTCGTGTTACGACGCGGTTCGGCACGTCGATCAGGTGGTACCCAGTGCTCCTCACGAGCATTCGGCTCGTCCGAGACAACAGGAGGACAGATGCTCTGGACCGTGATCGGCGCGATCGTATTGGGACTCATCCTCGGTGTGCTGGCCAAGCTGATCCTGCCGGGCAAGCAGGCGATCCCGCTGTGGCTGACCATCGTGGTCGGCATCGTGGCCGCCTTCATCGGCGGCTTCATCTACTCCAAGATGGGTGGCGGTGACACCGCCGGCATCGACTGGATCAAGTTCTTCATCCAGCTCGTCCTCGCCGTCATCGGTGTCGGCGTGGTGTCCGGTGTGTACGCCAAGAAGGGCGTCAACCGCTAAGACAGGTCAGGGCCGCCGCTCATCCCCCGAAAGATCGGGCGGCGGCCAGGAACGCATCGTTCTCGTCCCCGCCGGCGATGGTGACTCGTGCACCGTCGCCGGCGAACGGGCGTACCAGGATCTTCGCGGCGGCGCAGTGCTCGGCGAAGGCGGTCGTCCGATCCCCCAGCGGCAGCCAGACGAAGTTCGCCTCCGACTCCGGGACGACGAACCCGGCCTCGAGCAGTGCGGAACGCACCCGGGTGCGCTCCACCGTCACATCGACACACGCCGACATCAGCTGCGGCAGGCACTCCGGGGAGAGCGCGGCCAGCGCGGCGGCCTGGGCCAGCGCGTTCACGCTGAACGCCACGGTCACCTTGCGCAGGGCCTCGACGACCGGCGGCGAACCCACGGCGTAACCCACCCGCAGCCCGGCCAGCCGGTAGGCCTTGGAGAACGTCCGCAGCACCACCACGTTCGGGCGCCCCTCGAGCAACGTCAGCCCGTCGGGGACGGCGGGGTCGGTGACGAACTCCCGGTAGGCCTCGTCCAGGGCGACCACCACGTCCGGGGGTACGGCGTCGAGCAGTGCCACCAGCTCGTCGCGGCGCAGCACCGTCCCGGTCGGGTTGTTCGGGTTGCAGACGAACAGCAGCCGGGTGCGCGGGGTGATGGCCGCGAGCAGCGACTTCGGGTCGTGGCGGTACTCCTCGTCCAGAGGTGCGCCCACCGGGACCGCCCCGGCCACCTGCGTGACGATCGGATAGGCCTCGAACGACCGCCAGCCGAAGACGACCTCGTCGTCGGGGGCGCCGCAGGTGATCTGCACCAGCTGCTGGCACAGGCTGACCGACCCGCAGCCCACCGCGACCTGTGACGGCGACACCCCGTGACGTGTCGCGAGCCGCTCGGTGAGTTCGACCACGCCCATGTCCGGGTAGCGGTTGCCGTTCGCCGCCGCCGCCGCGATCGCGTCCAGGATCGGCGGCAGGGGCGGCAGGGCTACTTCGTTGCTGGCCAGCTTGATCGAGCCGGGCACGCTGCGCCCGGGGACGTAGGCCGGCAGCCGCGCGAGGTCGGCACGGATGGTGGGCTCCATGAATGCGCACGGTAGCCGTCATCTCAGTGCCGCCGCCATCGGCCGGTAACGACACAGCATCCTCATTGGCCCGCGCGTGCATCCGCGTGACACCCTGACGCCATGACCGTGCTGACCCGGTGGCTCCGCCGCTGCGCTCCTTCCTCGCAAGCTCGGTCGATGCTCGCGACGGAGGCCACCTCATGACCGAGCTGCGCACCGACACGGTTCCCCTCGACGACGGAAGTCAGCTGCGGCTGACCGTCGTCGAACCCGAGCGGACGGTGCGCGGTGGGATCGTCGTGTTGCACGAGGCCAGGGGCATGACCGACGGTGTCCGCGACCTGGTGCAGCGGCTCGGGGACGAGGGCTGGCGGGTCTGCGCACCGCACCTGTACCACCGCGACAACGCCGACGAGCTGGGTGCCCACGAGAGCGACGAGACCGTCCGCGACCAGGTCAGCCGCCTGACCGGGGCCAGCGTGATGGCCGACACCGACACCGCGTTCGGCTGGCTGGCCGACCACGGGGTGCCGTCCGACCAGATGGGCATCATCGGGTTCGACCTGGGCGGATCCGTCGCGGTGGTGGTGGCGGCGAAGCGTTCGCTGGGGGCGGCGGTCACGCTGGCCGGCGACCACATCACCGACCCGCTGTCCGACGACCTGCCCTCGCCGCTGGAGGCCGCCCCGGAGCTGACCTGCCCGTGGCTGGGTCTGTTCGGCGGCCGCTCCACCGACCCGTCCCCGGACGACGTGGAGAAGCTGCGGAGTGCGGTCGCCGACGCCGAGGTGGTCTCCGACGTGGTGATCTACCCGGACGTCGACCACCGGTTCGACGTCGACGAGGACGTGTTCTCCGACGCCTGGCAGCGCATCCTGAACTGGTTCGACTCCCACCTGCGGTAGCGCCCGCGGCGCTCTCAGCGGGTTCCACCGGACCGTGTGACGGCGGCCTCACGCCGATGGGCGACCCGGTCGCCGAGGGTATGGAACGTGATCTCGACACGTGCCTGGGGGCCGACGAGACTGGGCCCATGAGCACCGGGCCGGAGAGCACCGCCGACGAGCAGACCCCCGAGCAGATCTGGACCCCCGACCCCAGGCAGGTCGACGCCAGCGCGCTCGCCGCGTTCACCCGCTGGGTGGGGCAACACCGCGGCGTGTCCCTGCCCGAGCCCACCGACCCCGGCAGCTACACGGAGCTGCAGCGCTGGTCGGTGCAGGACCTGGACGGCTTCTGGTCGGCGGTCGTGGAGTTCTACGACGTCCCGTTCCACGACCAGCCCACCGCGGTGTTGGGTGACCGCTCGATGCCGGGGGCGCAGTGGTTCCCCGGCGCGACGCTCAACTACGCCGAGCAGGCGCTGCGCACCGGCCCGGGCAAGGCCGACGACGACGTGGCGCTGGTGTTCGTCCGGGAGGACGGGCTGGAGTACGAGGTCACGTGGCACGAGCTGCGGGCCGACGTGGCCGCCGCCCGGGCCGGGCTGATCGAGCTCGGCGTCGGTCGCGGTGACCGGGTGGTCGCCCTGGCCCCGAACTGCCCGCAGACGCTGGTGGCGTTCCTGGCGGCGGCCTCGCTCGGGGCGACCTGGTCGTCCTGCTCACCGGACTTCGGGGCCCGCGCCGTGCACGACCGCTTCGCCCAGATCGAGCCCGCCGTGCTCATCGCGGTCGACGGCTACGTCTATGGGGGCAAGTCCTACGACATCCGGGGCGCGGTCTCGACGCTGCAAGGCCAGCTGCCGACGCTGCGCGGCACCGTGCTCATCCCGTACGTCTCGGCTGACGCCGCGTTGGACGGGACGCTGCCGTGGGCGTCGTTCCTGGGCTCCGCGGGCACCCTGGAGTTCGACCCGGTGCCGTTCGACCACCCGCTGTGGGTGCTCTACTCCTCGGGCACCACCGGGCTGCCCAAGGGCATCGTGCACAGCCACGGCGGCATCGTGCTGGAGCACCTCAAGGCGATCGGGTTGCAGATGGACTGCGGTCCGGGCGAGCGGTTCTTCTGGTTCACCACCACCGGCTGGATGATGTGGAACCTGCTCATCGGCGGGCTGCTCACCGGCTCCACGCTGGTGCTGTTCGACGGCAACCCCGGCCACCCCGACCTGAAGACGCTGTGGTCGATGGCCGCCCGGCATCGCGTCACCGTCTTCGGGGTGTCGGCCCCGTTCATCCAGGGCTGTCTCAAGGCCGGCCTGCGCCCGAAGGACGACTTCGACCTCTCGGCGATCCGGGCGGTCGGCTCCACCGGCTCGCCGCTGTCCCCCGACGGCTTCGCGTGGGTCGCGGACGCGGTGGGGGCGGACATCCAGATCAACTCCACCTCCGGTGGCACCGACCTGTGCGCGGCGTTCGTCGGCGGCGCCCCGAACGTGCCGGTGTGGCGCGGCGAGATCTCCTGCGCGGCGCTGGGGGCGGCGGTGTTCGCCTACGACGAGGCGGGCAAGGAGATCGTCGACGAGGTGGGCGAGCTGGTGGTGACCCAGCCGATGCCGTCCATGCCGGTGTACTTCTGGAACGACCCCGACGGGGCGCGGCTGCGTGAGGCCTACTTCGAGGAGTACCCCGGGGTGTGGCGCCACGGCGACTGGGTGAAGGTCACCTCGCGGGGCACCTCGATCATCTATGGCCGCAGCGACTCCACGCTCAACCGCGGCGGCGTCCGGATGGGCACCGCCGACTTCTACGCCGTGGTGGAGGCCTTCCCCGAGGTCGCCGACTCCCTGGTGATCGACACGACCGCGCTGGGCTCGGCGGCCGGGCGTAGCGGCGGTGAGCTGCTGTGCTTCGTGGTGCTCTCTCCTGGAGCGTCCCTGGAGGCGGTGGAGCCCGACCTGCGCAAGGCCCTGCGGGCGGAGCTGTCGCCGCGCCACGTGCCCGACCGGTTCGTGGTGGTGGAGGAGATCCCGCGGACCCTCAGCGGCAAGAAGTGCGAGGTGCCGGTCAAGAAGATCCTGGCCGGCGGCGACCCCGAGAAGGCGCTGAGCAGGGGCGCACTCAAGAACCCCGACGCGATCACCCCGTTCATCGCCTTCGCCGAGCAGGGCTGAGGCGGCGGCCGGGAGCGGGCGGGCGGGCCGGCCGGAGAGGGCTGACGGGCCGGCTGGAGAGGGCGGACGGGCGCCGACCCGGTACCGCTTTGATTGGCGCGGGGGGCGCTGTGTAACCTTTGCTGCGGGGGCCGAGATGGCCTTGGGAGGCTTCGCCTAGTCTGGTCTATGGCGCCGCACTGCTAATGCGGTTTGGGGTTACCCCCCATCCCGGGTTCAAATCCCGGAGCCTCCGCGCAACACCCGGTCTCCGGACCGGTCACAACAGAACAGGCGCCCGTAGCTCAACGGATAGAGCACTTGACTACGGATCAAGAGGTTAGGGGTTCGAATCCCTTCGGGCGCGCAACGCTTCTAGCCCCACTACCAGGCCGAACGATCGATTGAAGATCGTTCGGCCTTCTTTTTGTTGATCTCGGTCCACGGATCGGTCCACGACCGCTTGTGGGCACGCCATCGAACCCCTCGGCAGGTCAGCGCGAAAGCATGCGGCGCCGGGCCCAGTGGTCGCATCCGCCGTGGTGACGATCTGGTCGTCGATGTGGGCGACCCACTCGTTCGAGCTGACGGCCTGCGGGATCGCATGGCCTTCGGGGGCAGCTAGGTGGGTTGACGGGGCTGGTCGTCGATCGTACTTTGTAAGTACTCGCACACTTACGAACGGACCTCTGGATGAGCATCGACGCCCAGCGCACCGCCCCGGCGGCCCCCGGGCCGTCCGTGCAGCACGTGCTGCGCGAGGAGGCGACCCGACAGCACGTCCCCGAGGTGCTGCTGCGTTCGCACCCGCCGGCGGATCTGGGCTCCGACGACCTCCCGGTGACCCGCTACACCTCCCGCGCCTACCACGACGCGGAGGTGCGACACGTCTGGCGACAGGTCTGGCAGATGGCCTGCCGTGAGTCCGACATCCCGAACGTCGGCGACGTGCACGTCTACGACATCGTCGAGGACTCGATCCTGGTGGTCCGCGTCGCGCCCGACGAGATCAGGGCCTACTACAACGCCTGCCTGCACCGGGGCACCGCGCTGAAGGTGGAGGACGGCAACGTGCCGTGCCTGCGCTGCCCGTTCCACGGCTGGACCTGGCACCTCGACGGGTCGCTGGCGCACACGCCGTCCCGGTGGGATCTGGCGCACGTCGACCCGGCCGGGCTGTCCCTGCCCGAGGCCGCCTGCGACACCTGGGACGGCTGGGTGTTCGTGACCATGGCTGACGATCCGCCGCCGCTGCGGGAGTTCCTCGGACCGCTGGTGGACCATTTCCAGCCGTTCCCGCTGGCCGACCGGTTCACCGCGCTGCGGGTGCAGGCCACGCTGCCGTGCAACTGGAAGCTGGCGCTGGAGGCGTTCATCGAGTCCTACCACGTCTGGATCACACACCCCGAGATCGCGCCGTACTCCGCCGACGAGGGCACCCAGTACGACATCCTGAGTGAGCACGTCAGCCGGATGATCACGCTCGAGGGGCTGCCCAGCACCCAGCTGGCCGATCCGGTCGACGAGAAGGCCGCCGCGGCCACCATGATCAGCGGATTCGGCCTCGGTGACCCGGCGGCGGTGGACGCGGCCGGTGACCGCAGCGGCCGGGACGTGATCGGCGACCTGATGCGTGTCGGGTTCGGCGCCATGTACGGGGTGGACCTCAGCGCTGTGTCCAACACCGAGCTGATGGACGCGATCGAGTACCTGCTGTTCCCGAACTTCACGCCGTGGGGCGGTTTCGGGCTGCCGATCGTCTACCGCTTCCGCCCCGACGGCGGCGACCACGAGTCGAGCCTGATGGACATCTGGCTACTGGCACCGCTGCCCCCAGGGACGCCGAAACCGCCGCCCGCGCCGGTTCACGTCATCACCGACGGCGAGGACTGGACGGCGATCCCGAACATCGGGGCGCTCGGGCCGGTGTTCGCCCAGGACACCGCCAACCTGCGCCGGATGCAGCGCGGGCTGAAGACCACCCGCAAGCCCGGGGTGACCTTGACCAACTACCAGGAATCGAGAATCCGGCACCACGCCGCGACCCTGGACCGCTACATCCAGCGCGGCACCGCCCGCGCCGCCGACACCTCCGGAGGCTGAGCCAGATGAAGTTCGGAGTCTTCTTCGAGCTGTCCGTCCCGCGCCCGTTCACCAGGGAGGCCGAACGGAAGTCGATCTTCGACAGCATCGAGCAGGCCGTGCTGGCCGAAGAGCTCGGTTTCGACCAGTGCTGGAACGTCGAGCACCACTTCCTGGAGGAGTACTCGCATTCCTCGGCACCGGAGATGTTCCTGACCGCCGTGGCCATGAAGACCTCGAAGATCCGCCTCGGACACGGGATCGCGGTCTGCGTACCGGAGTTCAGCCACCCCGTCCGGCTGGCCGAGCGGGCGGCGATGCTGGACATCCTGTCGAACGGCCGCGTCGAGTTCGGGACCGGCCGCTCGTCCACCTGGCTGGAGCTGGGCGGGATGGGCGCCGACCCGGACGCGACCAAGAAGAGCTGGTCGGAGTTCGTGGACTCGATCCCGAAGATGTGGACCCAGGACAGGTTCTCCTTCTCCGGGGCGTCGTTCTCGATGCCCGAGCGCAACGTGCTGCCCAAACCGGTGCAGGACCCGCACCCGCCGCTGTGGGTGGCGGTCACCGCGCCGGGCACCGAGCTGGACGCAGGCGAGCGTGGGCTGGGCATGCTGAACCTGTCGTTCTCCGCGCCGCTGACGGTGCAGGAGCGCAAGATCGCCGACTACCGGCACCGCATCCAGAACTGCGAGCCGGCCGGGTTGTTCGTGAACGACCAGGTCAACGTCATCAACTGGATGCACGTGCACACCGACCGCGACATCGGCATCGAGCGCGGGCTGCGGCTGGGTGACACGTTCTCCTACATCGCCGCCCAGGTGCTGGAGCTCAAGGAGGCCTACCCCTCGACGACGTACCCGCGTCCGGGGCTGCTGTCCGGGCTACGCGCGGACGCGACCGTGCGCAAGGAGAGCGCCGCCGCGCCCACCGAACGCAAGAAGGCTCCGGAGGGGCTGCTGATCGGGGATCCCTCGGACGCGATCGAGGCGATCAAGCGCTGGGAGTCCGTCGGCGCCGACCGGATCATGTGCCTGCTCAACGCCTCCGATGCGCTGACTCACGAAGAGGTCTGCGACAGCATGCGGCTGTTCGCGGCCGAGGTCATGCCGCACTTCCAGGACGACTCCGACTCCGGACCGGTCATGGAGGTCAACATGCGGAACGACCTGAAGGTGGGTGCAGCCTGATGTCGGATCGACTGTCGGGAACGATGGACCTGGCCCGCGTCGGGTGGGACGTGCCGACCCTGGCCTCACTGGACCGCCCGGAGCTGGCGCTGGGCAAGGTCGAGCTGCTGCAGGTGATGTACGAGATCCGTTGCGGCGAGATGACCGACCTGATGCCCTACGCGCTGCAGCCCAGCATCCCCGCCTCGGCGACCTGGCTGGGGATGCGCTGCGACGAGAGCCCGTGGGGGCCGTTCCGGATGGCGCTGACCCGGATCACCGGGCGCTCCGGGATCCGCCCGCGCGGGCTGGTGACCTCGGCCTATGTCGACAACCCCGACGCCGCCCGGGAGCTGCGCGACGGCTGGGGCTACCCGATCACACACGCCGACATCCGGTTCCGCGCCGCCTACGAGGGCATCGCGGTGACCGTCTCCCGCGACGGTGACCCCGTGCTGGACCTGAGGTTGATCGACCCGGAGGTCGTGCGGATCACCCCGTACGTGTCCGCGAACATCCACGTGGTCGATCTGCCGGAGGGGCGGCGGCTGCTGCAGGTCGACCCGGACATCGAGTTCACCGAGGTCCAGCGCGGACGCCCCGAGCTGCGCGTGTTCGCCCCCGAGGCGGCCGCCGGTGCCCGCATCGAGCCGGTGCACCCGATCCACGCCGTGTACGGGGTCGGAACCATCTCGCTGCCCCGGCTGCGCTGGTACTTCGACCCGGATCGCTCCCTGGCCGAGGGCACCACCGATCTGGCGAAGGCTGCTCGTCCGTGAGCGCGCCGGCCTCTCCGCTGGCCGACCCGGGGGTGGCCGGGCAGCCGTTCGACTACTACCGGGAGCTCCGCGGCCGCGGTCCGGTGCACCTGGACCCGCAGTTCGGCTTCTACCTCGTCGTCGGCTACGACGAGGTGCGGCGGGTGCTGCAGGAGCACGAGGTGTTCTCCTCCCGGGTGATCGGGCTGCTCGGCGGCTCGCTGTCCCAGCAGCCCTACCGGCCCGCGGTGGCCGAGATCGTCGAGAGCGGGTGGCCGCACCTGGAGGTGCTGAACTTCGCCGACCGTCCCGGCCACACCCGGCACCGTGCGCTGGTGGGGCAGGGGTTCCGGCCGCGCCGGGTGGCTGAACTGCGGCCCGCGATCGAGCGGATCGCCACCGAGCTCGCCGGTTCCTGGCCGGACGGGGTGGTCGACCTGGTGGACCGCTACACCTCGCTGATCCCGGTCGCGGTGCTCGGTGAGGCGCTCGGCGTGGACGAGAAGGATCGCCACCGGTTCCTCACCGGCTCGAAGGCGGTGTTCCGTCGCCTGGGGGAGGCGTTGACCGAGCAGGAGGACGTCGAGGCCGCCCGCGAGGTACTCAACCTTCAGCACTTCATGGTCGAGCTGGTCGAGCAACGCCGCACCGGCGCCTACGACGACATCCTGGCCGACCTGGTGGCGGCGCGGTTCGACGACATGGAGCCGTTCACCGTCAGCGAGCCGCTCAGCATCATGACCACGTTGCTCACCGCCGGCCACGAGACCACCTGCAACGGCCTGGGCTCCACCATCCTGCAACTGCTCCGTCGGCCTGACGAGCTGGCCGCGATCCGCGCCGACCGGTCGTTGTTGCCGGACTTCATCGAGGAGACGCTGCGGCTGCGGTCCCCGGTGCAGATGCTGTGGCGGCTGACCACTCGAGACGTCGAGCTCGGCGGCACGCTGATCCCGGCCGGCAGCGTCGTGCAGGCGGTCTACGGCGCCGCGAACCTGGACGACACGCAGTTCGCCGACGCCGATGGACTGTGCCCGGCGCGGCCGAACATCAAGAGCCACGTCGCGTTCGGCTACGGCATCCACCACTGCCTCGGTGCCTCGCTGGCCCGCGAGGAGATCACCATCGCCGTGAACGTGCTGCTCGACCGGTTCCGGGTGATCGAGCTGGTGGCCGACCGGCCTCCCCGGTTCCTGGCGAACTTCGTGGTGCACGGACTGAGCGCACTGCCTGTACGGGTCGAGCGTTGACGACCGGTGGCGCGGGACCGGCGATCCGGCTCGATCGCGTCGGTCCGGTGGCGACGATCTCGCTGTGCCGTCCAGAGCGTCGCAACGCCCTGGACGACGCGGTGGTCGCCGAGCTGCGAACCGCGATCCGGCCGCTGGCTGACGATCCGGACGTGCGGGTGCTGGTGCTGCGCGGCGAGGGCCCGGTGTTCTGCGGTGGCGCGAACCTGGCCGACCGCGAGCACCCGGGATTCGTGCCGGGCGAGACCGGCTGGATCCGCCGACGGCACGAGGCCGGGCGCTTCCAACGGCTGCTCGCCGAGCTCGACGACCTGCCGGCTGTCACCGTCGCGGCGGTGCAGGGGTGGGCGATCGGCGGGGGTTTCCTGCTCGCGCTGGCCTGTGACCTGCGAGTGATGCAGGCCGAGGCCCGGATGTGGGCGGCCGAGCTGGCCTACGGACTACCGATCACAGCGGGTGGGGTGCAGCGGCTCGTCCGGGAGGTCGGGATGCCCAAGGCCCGGGAGATCCTGCTCACCGCCCGGCGGGTACCGGCGGCCGAGGCTGCCGCGATCGGGCTGGCCCACCGCGTGGTGGAGGATCTGAACGCCGGCGTGGCGGAACTGCTGGACGAGCTCACCGCCGTCCCCGCCCCCGCGCAGACGATGACCCGGCGCGCCCTGGTCGCCCTGGGTCGGGCCGGCGGTTTCGGGCTGGACTGGGCCGACCCGGACATCCACGCCTGGGCGGCCATCGAGCCGTCGGTGCTCGAGGCCGTCCTGGACGGGTCCGCACGGTGATGTGCCGGGGGCGGCATCAGCCTTCGGTATCCGGCCCCTTGAACGACCGGACCAGCAGGTTGGTCACCTCGGTGGCGATGTGCTGGACGTCCAGCGAGCCCTGCCCCCAGTCGAGGTTGGCCTCCAGGACCATCCAGTTGTAGGTGCCGAGCAGCACGGCGGTCAGCACCGCCGGGTCCACGGTCTGCTGTGGCCAACCCTCCATCGAGGCGGCGATGGAGGAGCGGATCTGGTCCAGCAGCGGCTTGAGCTTCTCCCGGTAGAACCGCTTGGCGAACGTGGCCTCGGAGTAGAGGGCGACCCCCAGCAGCGGGGCGATCTCCCGCATCGCGGTGAGCACGGCGGTGTTGATCTGGATCGACACCTCACGCCGGGCCGGGCCGCTCAGCTCGGGCAGCCGCTGTGCCTCGGCCACCAGGCCACCGACCATGACCTCGAGCGGCTCGAGCACCGCGGCTTCGAACAGCACGTCCTTCGACTCGAAGTGCGAGTAGACCAGTGCCTCGGAGACCCCGGCCGCCTGGGCGATCATCTTGGTGCGCGACCCGGAGTACCCGTGCTGGACGAACACCGACCGGGCGCCGGCCAGGATCAGCTTTCTGCGCTCCTCGGTGGTCAGGCGGAGCCGTTCCTCCGGTGGCTTCACCCGGGCCATATCCCCATCTCCCTACCGAGTCACGGCGAGCTGATTCCCGCCGCGCGCCAGCCGCTCCCGCAACCGGTACTTGAGCACCTTCCCGCTCGCGGTGCGGGGCAGCTCGGCGATGAGCTCCAGGCGGGTCGGCAGCTTGTAGCGCGCCAGCCGGTCGACGGCGAACTCGCGCAGCTGCTCCAGCGACACGGTATCGCCCGCTCGGGGGACCACGACTGCCACCACGGTCTCGCCCCACCTCGGGTCGGGCAGCCCGATCACCGCGACCTCGGCGATAGCCGGGTGGTCGTAGAGCACGTTCTCCACCTCGGCCGGGTACACGTTCTCCCCGCCGGTGATCACCATGTCCTTGACCCGATCCACGATCCAGTAGTAGCCGTCCTCGTCGGCGGCGGCGACGTCACCGGTGCGCAGCCATCCGTCGGCGCCGAACGCGGCCGCCGTGGCCTCAGGGTTGTTCCAGTAGCCCTTCATCACGTTCGGGCCCCGGACCAGCAGCTCGCCCCGGACTCCGGGCTCGGTGATGTCGAGCCCTCGAGCGTCGATGAGCCGCACATCGGTGAAGAAACCCGGCTTGCCGGCGGCGCCTGGCTTGGCCAGCGCCGCGCCCGGATCCATGTAGAGGATCTGCGGGGAGCACTCGGTCATGCCGTACCCCTGCTGGAACTGAACGCCCAGGGCCTGGAACCTGCGGATCAGCGGCTCGGGTACCGGCGCGCCGCCGGCGACCAGGAAACGCAGCGCGGACAGGTCGGCCTCGGCGAACGCCGGCAGCATGGTGATGGCCTGGAACATCGCCGGCACACCGACCATGGTGGTGACCCGCCTGCGGGTGAGCGCGTCCAGGACCTCGGCCGGGTCGAAGGCCGGGTGGAGGGCCACCTCCCCGCCCTTCTGGAACGTGGTCAGCGCGCTGCTGTTCAACCCGCCGATGTGGAACATCGGCAGCACGCAGAGGGTGACCTCGTCGGCGATGTAGTCACAGCCCAGGTGGTTGTTGACGTTGCACCACCACAGGTTGGCGTGGGTGAGCATCGCGCCCTTCGGCACGCCGGTGGATCCCGAGGTGTACATGATCACCGCCACCTCGTCCGGATCGACCGGCCGGGCCGCGGCGGAAGCGGTAGGGAGGTCGAGATCGGGGTAACCGGGCCAGCCGCCCTCATCGGGGTGCGTGCTCAGGCGCCGGCGTACCGGCAGCTCGTCGGCGATGCCGTCGATCACGGTCTGCAGCTGCGGGGCGGCGATCAGGGTGTGCACGCCGGAGTCGCGGAGCTGGAAGCCGAGCTCGGGGCCGGTCAGCCGGGGGTTGAGCGGTACGAACACCGCACCCAGCCGGGCCGTGGCGAACAGCGCCTCGAAGTAGGAGGGATGGTTGGGGCCGAGGTAGCCCACCCGGTCACCGGGCCGCAGCCCGCCGCCGGACAGGTGCGCGGCGAGCCGCTCGATCCGCGCCTGCAGCTCGCCGTAGGTCCACGCGCGATCGCCGAAGCTCAGCGCGGTGCGTCGCGGGGTGCGGTCGGCGCGGCGGCCGAACCACCCGGCCAGGTCCAGCTCGGGGGTCATGCCGGGCTCCTCCCCGGGACGTCGTCGGCCGCTTCGAGGCCGGCGGCCAGTTCGCCGACCGTCTCGACGTACTCCTCGATGATGCGCTCCATGACCTGTCTTGTGGTGCGTTCCCGGTCCAGCAGGCCGACCACCTGGCCCACGTAGTACGTGGCCAGCTCCCGGGCGCCGGGTTGGCGGGTACAGGCCCGGGCGATCCGTTGCTGGGCCTCGGCCACCAGGATCAGCTGCAAAGGCATCGGGAGCGGACCGGGGCTGTCCGGGCCGTCCCACTCCTCGCCGGTGTGCCCGCCGGCCTCGTAGCCCTGCGCGACGAGCACGTCCACATCGAGGGCGAGCTGGCTGACCGCGTGCTCCGGACGGCCGACCAGGGAGGCCACCACTGCGCCGCCGTCGTGGGCGCTGGTGACCATCTCCGGGGTCGGCGGGCCGAGCGCGTTGGCGATCAGGGCCGGGCGGTGGGACATCGCCACCTGCATCAACTCGCCGGCGCCGCGGTGGGAGATGTTTCCGTGCCGGTTGTCCTCCGGCGCCTCGTCCAGCGGCGGCACCCCGTACCGGGTCAACAGGTCGTCGCGGCAGTGGCTGAAGGCGACGACGGGGAAGTCTATGCCCACTGAACGTGCGAATGCCGTTCGCATGGGGTCCTTCCGTTCGTTGTGACGGCGTTCCGGCGGACCAGGCCGGTACTGAGCAAGTACACACTAATGCGAGGGCATCGACCCGATCAACCGTCAAAGCCGCAGTCTGACTTGACTCCTCCATCTGACGCTCATAACTTAGTGAGCGCTTACATGTGGGAGGAATCGTGGATCGAGGGCGTGGCCGACCGGGCCCGCCACGGCCCGCGGGCCAAGGCGGTCGGTGAGTGGCTGCCCTCGCGCCCGGTGGAGTTCCCGGAGGTACCGCTGTGACCGTCCTACCCACCCGGGTCGACCGGGACGACCCGGTGTTCCGGGCCAACCGGGCGGCGGTGCTGGAGCAGCTCGCCGCCCTGGACGCCGAGCACGCCAAGGCGGTCGCCGGGGGTGGCGAGAAGTACGTCGCCCGGCACCACCAGCGCGGCCGGCTGCTCCCGAGGGAGCGGATCGAGCTGCTGGTCGACCCGCGCTCGCCGTTCCTGGAACTGTCGCCGCTGGCCGGGTGGGGCAGCGAGTTCCCGGTCGGGGCCAGCGTGGTCACCGGCATCGGTGTGGTGTCCGGGGTGGAGTGCCTGATCATCGCCACCGACCCCACCGTGCGCGGTGGGGCGGCGAACCCGTGGACGCAGCGCAAACGGCTGCGGGCCACCGAGATCGCCGGACGTAACCGGTTGCCGGTGATCACCCTGGTCGAGTCCGCCGGCGCGGACCTGCGGGTGCAGCAGGACATCTTCGTGCCCGGCGGGGCCATGTTCCGCGACCTCACCCAGCTCTCGGCCGCCGGTATCCCGACGGTGTCGCTGGTCTTCGGCAACGCCACCGCCGGCGGGGCGTACATCCCCGGGATGTCCGACCACGTGGTCATGGTGCGCGAGCAGGCCAAGGTCTTCCTCGGCGGGCCACCGCTGGTCAAGCTGGCCACCGGGGAGGAGTCCGACGACGAGACCCTGGGTGGGGCGGAGATGCACGCCCGCACCTCGGGGCTGGCCGACTACTTCGCCGCCGACGAGCACGACGCGCTGCGCATCGGGCGGCGGATCATGGCCCGGTTGGGCTGGTGTAAAGCCGCTACCCGGCCGGTCGCCGCCCCGGAGCCGCCGAGGTACGACGAGGAGGACCTGCTCGGACTGGCGCCGGCGGATCTGAAGACCCCGTTCGACCCGCGCGAGGTGATCGCCCGCCTGGTCGACGGCTCGGAGTTCGACGAGTTCAAACCGCTCTACGGGCCCAGCCTGTGCACCGGGTGGGCCTCGGTACACGGCTGGCCGGTGGGGATCCTGGCCAACGTGCGCGGCGTGCTGTTCAACGCCGAGGCGCAGAAGGCCGGCCAGTTCATCCAGCTGGCCAACCGGGCGAACACCCCGCTGCTGTTCCTGCAGAACACCACCGGCTACATGGTCGGTAAGGACTACGAGCAGGCCGGCATCATCAAACACGGAGCCCAGATGATCAATGCGGTGGCCAACTCGACGGTCCCGCACATCACCGTCACCCTCGGCGCCTCGTACGGCGCGGGCAACTACGGCATGTGCGGGCGCTCGTTCAACCCCCGCTTCCTGTTCACCTGGCCCAACTCCCGTACCGCCGTGATGGGCCCGGCGCAGCTGGCCGGGGTGATGTCCATCGTCGCCCGCCAGTCCGCCGAGAACCGCGGGCTGCCGTTCGACGAGGCCGCCGACGCCGAACGCCGCGCCGCCGCCGAAGCGCAGATCGACGCCGAGTCGCTGGCCCTGGCCATGTCCGGGCGGCTCTACGACGACGGGGTGATCGACCCGCGCGACACCCGCACCGTGCTGGCCATCGCCCTGTCCGCGGTACACAGCGCACCGGTCGAGGGGGCCACGAGCTACGGGGTGTTCCGGCTGTGATCACCTCAGTGCTGGTGGCCAACCGCGGCGAGATCGCCCTGCGCGTGTTCCGGACCTGCCGCGACCTCGGAATCAGCACCGTCGCCGTCTTCTCCGACGCCGATGCCGACGCCATGCACGTCCAGGCCGCCGACCGGGCCGTCCACCTGCCGGGCAATGCCGCCACCGACACCTACCTGCGGGCCGACCTCCTCATCGACGCCGCCCGCAAGGCCGGCGCCGACGCGATCCACCCCGGTTACGGCTTCCTGTCCGAGAACGCCGCCTTCGCCCGCGCGGTCACCGAAGCCGGGCTGACCTGGATCGGACCACCACCCGAGGCCATCGAGGTGATGGGCGACAAGATCGCCTCCAAGCGGCTCATGGCTCAGGCCGGCGTGCCCGTGCTGGCCGAGCTCGACCCCGACCAGGTCACCGCATCCGAGCTGCCGATCATGGTCAAGGCCTCGGCCGGGGGCGGAGGACGCGGAATCCGCATCGTCGGTGACCTGGGCGATCTGCTCCGCCAGGTCGAGGAGGCCCGGGCAGAGGCGCAGTCGGCGTTCGGTGATCCGACGGTGTTCTGCGAGCGTTACCTGCCGGCCGGGCGGCACATCGAGGTGCAGGTGCTGTGCGACACGCGTGGCACGGTGTGGGCGGTGGGGGAGCGGGAGTGCTCCATCCAGCGGCGGCATCAGAAGGTCGTCGAGGAGACCCCGTCCCCGCTGGTCGAGCGCACGCCGGGGATGCGCGAACGGCTGCTCGGCGCGGCCCGGATGGCCGCCGCCGCGATCGACTACACCGGAGCCGGAACGGTGGAGTTCCTCGCCGACGACCGGCCCGGCCACGCCGGCGAGTTCTACTTCCTGGAGATGAACACCCGGCTCCAGGTCGAGCACCCGGTCACCGAGTGTGTGGCCGGCCTCGACCTGGTCGAACAGCAGATCCGGGTGGCCGACGGCCGGGCACTGCCGGACTCGCCACCCCCGTCGCGCGGGCATGCCATCGAGGCCCGGCTGTACGCCGAGGACCCCGCCCTGGATTGGCGGCCGCAGACCGGCACCCTGCACACCTTCGCGGTGCCCGGTGTCGTGGCCTCCTTCGCCACGATCGAGCGCTCCGCCGGCATTCGCCTGGACAGCGGAGTCACGCACGGCTCGACGATCAGCTCGTACTACGACCCGATGCTGGCCAAGGTGATCGCCTGGGGCCCGGAGCGCCACCACGCCGCGCAGTTGCTGGCCGACGCGCTCACCCGGGCCACCATCCACGGCCCCCGCACCAACCGCGACCTGCTGGTCGGCATCCTGACGCACCCGGCGTTCCGGTCCGGCGACACCACCACCGCGTTCCTCGACCGGCACGGGCTCGATCAGCTGGCCGCACCGCTGCTCGACGAGGACACAGAACGGCTCGCCGCCCTCGCCGCCGCGCTGGCCGAAGACGCCCGGCACGCCGACACCGCGCGCGTACACGGCGACCTGCCCAGCGGCTGGCGCAACGTGCCCAGCCGACCCCAGTCCTCGGATTTGGTGGGCGACAAGGGAGTCCACCGTGTCCGGTTCCGGTTCGAGCGCGGGCGGCTGCTCGTCGAGGACCGGCCGGACCTACGGCTCGTCTCCGCCACCTCGGCCCGGGTGGTGCTGCGCGACGGTGGCCTGCAACAGGCCTTCGCCGTCGCCCGGCACGGCGACGAGCTCTACGTCGACACGAC
>Ga0310811_10004835_pt1 | contig 16983 bp, 17 predicted proteins | sample YCmetagenome_FD_207642 | JGI IMG/M metagenome (GOLD analysis project Ga0310811, IMG submission 207642) | Soil microbial communities from experimental microcosm in Duke University, North Carolina, United States - YC | ecosystem: Engineered > Artificial ecosystem > Soil microcosm > Unclassified ...
CACCTGCGCAGGCGTAAGCAGGCCACGTCGGCGAGGTTCCTCTAGCGCCGCTACACAGGCCTCGATCTCGGCGGCTTGCGTCTGAAGGCGCTTAACGACGAGATCCACGATGTGGCCGGCATCCTCGGGCTTCATTTGGCGCGTTTGCGAGACGGCGCTTTGCTGCGCTGGAAGATCGAACTGCAGCAGCTCGTCCAATCTATTGAGCAATCCGTTCAGCGCTTTCCTGGAGGGCGGAGCACGCCACATTTCCTGGCCGGCCGTTGACGATGATTCCTTTGCGCGTGCCGCCTCTTCCGGGGTCGCAAGCTTCTTGGTGCCCAGATCCGAGAGAACGATGACCTTACCTGTCGGAGCCGAAGCAGCGTCGGGCCTGGCGACCTGCGCCTCGCGTAGACCGGCCGCCGAACTCCCCTCACCTGCCGCCGGTGTGCGCTTGCTTTTTCCCTTCTTGCGCGCAGCCTGGCCCTCAGACACTGCGCCGGTATTTTCCGGTATCCAGTTGGCGGGCGGCTCGATCACGGCGGGTGTCTTTGGCTGCACCGCCAAAAACCGCGTGACGTCGTTTGCGGTGACCCAGGCAGCTTCCTCGATCTGGTCCAACAGGTCCAATGGAGTGTCCGCCCCCATTCCAGCATCCCTCAGCCCAGCGACGATGCCGTGCACCCCCGACGCAAATTCAGAAAGCCGTTCCATGACCCCTTCCAAAACGGTGCTGTGCTCCGCGTCGAGCGCCGCTCCGCGGTTGTACAGAACGGCTTCGCCCGTCGACGCGAATGCCGGAACAACATCGTTGATGAAGGTCCCGAGCAGACGCATCCGCCCGTCCTCACCGATGAGGGCGTTACTCAGCGCTGGTTCGAGCGTGCTCGCCCGCGATTCGATCAGGAGCCGCGCGAGAGCGATCCGCGATTGCAGATACGTGCACTTCGTAAAAAGTGCCCAGCCGGTATGCAGGCGTAGCATCTCGGGCGTGGACCCCGGCAAGCTGGCGGTGGCCACGCAGACGGACTGCATCCGTTCCGAGCGCAATGCCTTCTTTCCCCACCACTCCATGCAGGCCATGTAGTGCTTCGCCACGGTCGACACCGCTCGGCTTAGCTGGGCGGGCGCAGCGTTGGCTTTGCGCAGCTGCTCGAGCACGGCTGCGGCTTTCTCTCTACCGGCCTCCAGGTCGTAGACAATCGAGGTAGCCACGGCGTTGCATTGGTCCCCCGCAGCAAGAGTCTCGACTCTGACTCCGCAAGCCTGATCGTCGGAAAGAAGGCTGCGTGCCACGTCGGGAGGGAAGCTCGCATAATAGTCCAGAACTTCCGAGCCCGCCTTGACGACTTGATCAATCAGGTCCTGCGCCTCCGACCGGTTCCGCGCTTGGCCGGCCGCCGTTTTAGAAGCACCAACAAAGGCCACAAGTAGGCCGCGCATTTTTTTCTGCGCTGCTCTGACCTCGTCTCTCGTCGGGACAGCCACATCCGAAGCCGGCGGCTCGCCGACGAGCGGCGCCATTCCATCTTGAGACCTGGAGTGCATCCGCTCCACGACGGAATCGAACGATTGCCTGGCTTCTCCGGAGACCGGTCCAGGCTCCCCGCCCGATCCCCACATGCTATCAGCTTCTGCAGGCTCAACGTGCGATTTGCCAGCTCGGCCAATGCCCGTCATATCCAATCTCCGATCGAATCGAGAATGCGCAGCCTGTCTGATTAGACAGCTTGGCTGACGGGCAGCTGACGAACAGCTCTTTCCGGGCTACACAGAAAATGGCCGGATCACCGTGGGCTCCGGTTCATCGAGGCTGCCAGTGCTGCAACAGGCAGCGATGCAGCGGATGAGCGCATCAAATCGGGGATCATCCGCTGCAGTGCATGACCGCACCGTAACGTTGCTTCGGCGTGATCCCGCCAAAATCCATACTGACAAGCCGCGGCAGATGCGACGGGGCAAGACACTATCCAGCGTCGCGTTCGTCTGCACGGACTTGGCGGGCTATCTCGAATAGCGGAGAGCCGCCACGAGAATGCCAGCATCTTGAAACGGCTTGATCATTGCGGCGAGGTGCATCCCCCGACTTTGTCGAGGGGGAGAGACCTTCGGCCGCCGTACGTCCCATCATCGAGGAGGAGATACGAGTCTTAAATCCAAGAACCTGCACACCCACGGTCGCACACAATTTAAATAGGTCTAAATCTTCGATCAAAATCGCATTATCTGTATTCACCTTCGGATCGAGCAGAACCCATATTGAGGGACTCCTTCGCAGCTCCCGCCCATCCGAGCCCGTTGAGCAACGCTCATAAAAAAATGGCAACGACCGTGCCAAGCGCACCGAGCGTCAACCCGACCAGCGAACCGGCCGTCGGCACATCACGAAAAAGTATAAAGGCGAGAACTGGCTCCACGACCAGAATAGCTCCGACTGAAATCGCGACAATGATCCAGATATTCTTGAGATGCATGTAGCCCAGCGCGTATCCGAAGACGAGCAGGACGCCACCGACGGATATCAGCACAAACATCGGCAGGAGCATTGTGACATCCCCGCCGGCCTTGCCAAACTGCCTTGAGGCAATCAACTCCGCGATTATCGAAAGCGCTTCTCCAACGAAAATCGCGGCCACTGCTACAATCTTCACTGTCAAGCTCATCGGCCCTTGATTCCAACTATCCAAGTCAGCGCCGCAGATGAACACTCGGAGGTATCGGTGATCTTGCCTCTTGGAGGTGCCAGTGGATTATGCGTCGCTACTTATCGCTGCTCGCAGGCGTCTCAAAGCCTGCCCAATTGCAGACCGGATCTCAACATGCAGCGATTGTTTCGCGCCGACCAAGCCGCACCCCGGGGCCGGTCGCCAGATTCGAGGGATCGAAGCCTAGGCTGCAATCCGCACAGGAAGAGCGGAATAACCGTGCACAAAGTTCGACGCAATTCGCTCGGGTTCGCCGACAACCTCGACTTCCAGTCGTGCCTTCAAAATCTCCTCCCAGAGGATTTTCAGCTGCAGCTCCGCAAGATGTCGACCAACGCAGCGATGGATCCCAAATCCGAACGAAAGATGTTGCCGCACGTTCCTGCGGTCGATGACGAAGCGCTCGGCGTTCTCGATGACTTCATCGTCGCGGTTTCCTGAGATGTACCACATGACGACCTTGTCGCCCTTCCTGACTTGTTTCCCACCGACGATGCTATCGGCCGCGGCGTTGCGGCGCATATGTGCGATGGGCGTTTGATAACGAATAATCTCGGACACGGCGCTCGAGACAAGTTTCGGATTATCGCGTAGCTTTCGCAGCTCGGAGGGGTGCTGGTTCATGAACAGGAGGCCGCCGGTAATCGAATTGCGCGTGGTGTCATTCCCACCGACGATCAGCAGAATCAGATTTCCAAGAAACTCACTCGGCTCCACGTGTCGAGTTGCAGGCGAGTGCGCCATCATGGAAATCAGGTCCATCCGTGGCTCGGCATTGATGCGCTCGTTCCAAAGGCCTGTGAAATAATCCAGGCACTCGGACAAGATCGCACTTCGCTTGTCCCAGCTATCGATCGGCTGGCCAGTTCTGGGCATTGCAACAGCTACGTCCGACCAATAGGTCAGCAGACGCCGATCCTCAAATGGAAAGTCGAATAGCGTGGCAAGCATCTGCGTCGTCAATTCGATGGAGACCCTATCCACCCAATTGAAGTCATTGTTGCGCGGCAAGCCGTCCAGAATCGTCCTGACGCGACGACGGATCAAGCTCTCGAGTTTCGTCAAGTTTTCCGGCGCGACTATCGGACTTACAGTATCACGCTGCTCGCGATGCTTAGGCGGACCCATCTTGATGAAACTCTGCGTCCAGTGCCTGTCAGGCACGTCGACAATAGTGACGCCTTGCTCCGACGAGAATATCTTGTGATTAGTATCTACCTCTACGATATCGCGGTATTTCGTTATGGACCAATATGGACCATAGGGGCTATCCTGGCAGTAGTGAACGGGATCTTCCCTTCGCAGCCGCTCGAAATAACCCCATATGCTATCATCTTGAAAGCGCTTGGCTTCGCTTACGTCCAGATTGCTCAGCGGGATCTTAAACGCGCCGTCGGTTCTGTAGTCTACCAATTGCGTTATCACGATCGCCTCCGCAGATTTTGCTCTCTTGAGAGCTTGCGGATCCACAGGTCGCGATCCATCGTTTCGAGCTGCCGTGACGTTTTGTTGCGAGCGGATCGTCGCCCCAACAGAGTATCCTAAAGCGCGGGCAGTCACCCCTACCAGTTCCGGCAGGTAAGGATGGCGTTGACTTTCTAACTCGATTTGCCCCAGTGGATTGATGAGAACAATCCTCGCTACACAGGCGTCGCCCAATGCCAGCTAGATCGCTGCTCGCGCCACCGAACAGCGCAATGTGAGCCACCTTCCAGCTTCTTTAGGTGCCAGATACGACGTTTTCGGCTCCCCGCGGCCGCATATTGGCCGCGGGATCGTGCGGTGACCACGACCCACGCTGATCGTCGTCGACGAAATCAGTTAGCACCGCTCCGCCGAGAAAGGCCAATTTGGTTCTCAACATGGCAACAAGCGTGCTTCATTCATCATCCTGACCAGCAACTTGCCATCTAACGGGAATAGGAACTATCGCCGCCAAGAGCTTGCGATGCTCGACCGCTTGTCCATCGCATTGATGGCGCCCAAACAGTTCGCGAGCGCAATCGCTTGCGCGACAAATAGAAAGATGTTTCAGAACCTGCGCTGCCATCGGAAAGCCTTAGGATGTGCCGCTTGGGCGGATCCGGCGCCGGTTCCGCATCGCTACGGCTGCGGAAGCATCTCCGCAGACCATTCTAGCGAGAACACCGAGCCCAGCATCTGGCGTGGCGCTGACTCGGAACGAAGATGTAAGTAACAGCCAGCGGTGCTACGCGACGGCCAACGCATAGAGAGCCGAGTTGGCACGCCAGGCCTATCCAGGCTTCGGTAGGCGTGGCCGAGCTCGGAGCATTGTTAGCGACGAGATAGGAGCTTGGTCTAGGTCATTTCGCCAACCTGCATATCCTGTATTTGCAATCCGTGAGGAGCAAAGCAAGCGGCTGCTCATCGAACGCTGCGCTCCCTCTCGCAATTTCTTGCTCCGGCGCCTGAAAGGACCAGACAGAATGACGGCATATCCCATGGTGTTACAAAACTTACGCGCTGCCAATCCTGGTCGCCGGGTATTGGAGATAACGACGACCGCAGGATGCATCGTCCGGTGTACTTATTGCCACCAAGACAAGTTCGCTGATCGGCAAAGACCCGTGTCTCAAGCGAAGTACCTAGGTCTTCAGGATTTCGAGCGGTGTCTTGCACGCGTGCCGAGGACTACCGAGATCAGTTTTGCCGGCTACTCGGAGCCTTGGCTCCATCCGAAATGCACCAGGATGGTTGAGCATGCTTACGCACGTGGGCATCAGATCCGAATTTTCACGACCCTCGTCGGAATGAACGGGAGTGACATTCGGCGCTTGCAAATGCTGCAGTTCAGGGCTTTCATCGTCCACGTTCCTGATGACGGCACTTATATGAACAGCCGGCTCGTCGGAAAGTCCTATCTCAATGTCATGCGCCGACTCGTCGAGGCGAACATTCCCTCGATTCGATTCGTTGTCCTGGGCAAAGTCCATCCGGACCTCGCCGACACCATTCCCGCAAAAGCGCTGCAGCGCTTGCGTCCGCTGAGTAACAGCCGAGGACGTCTAGAGTCGAATATCATCAAACCGCGACAGCCCGTCGTCGGACCCTTGACGTGTATTGGCAAACAACAACATCGGAATGTCCTTCTACCAAACGGCGACGTTACTCTGTGCGGGATGGATTTTGAGCGGCGTCATGTCCTGGGCAATCTTTTGCGCGACGAATACGCATATCTCTTCGAAAGCCCAATTTTTCACGAAATCGCCGATCGCATGAACGGAATGGATGGCTTTCTGCTCTGCAGGATGTGCGAGTTTGCTCACCCGCAGACGTCGGGATGTTATATGGATGCCGACCAACAGACGTGACGGCCGGCCTGCACGAGTGTGGATGTCAAGATTCTCTCTGAAGAACGCGACCGATGCCAATTCGCTCGCCACGTGCCGGGAACGGCCAAACCGATGGAAACCGCCGGATCGGATATGCGATTGACACGAGGCGGATCAGAGCCGCGCCTCAGTGAGGTGAACCAGTTGAGAGCCTGCGCTGTAGAGGGCCTCACGGGCGGCACGAAACCGCCGATATTCAACCGGCGCAGCTGGAAGTGGTAGGTCCTCTTCCGCAAGGCGGCCGAGAACGTAGGACGCCAACACCCGGCCGAGGACGGTCCCAGGTGCAATCCCGCGCCCGTTGTAACCGCCGAAGGACACGAGGTTACGGTCGAGCTTGTGAAAGCGCGGCAGGTGGTCGGAAGTCATCCCGATCATCCCGAACCAGCCGGCTTCGAACTCGACGTCGCCGAGCTGCGGAAACAGCCTACGTAGCGACCTGACCGCCCAGGCTCGGTGAACCAAGGTGCCGATACCCTCTAGAGCGCCAACGCTGCCGAACACCAGACGGCCGGACTGATCGAAGCGAAACGAGGAAAGGACCTCGTGGGTGTCCCATGCCCCTTGTCGTTCGGGCAAGATTGAGGTCCTGAGACGATCTGGTAAGGGCCGCGTTGCCAAATTGAAGTAAGGTAGACGGATCTGCTCTCGCTGAATCCGCAACCAAGGTCTTTTGCCGTAGGCGTCGGTAGCGACGATTACCCACTCAGCACACACAGATCCCATTGCCGTGCCGACCCTCCAGCGCAACCCCATTTCGTGGACTGTGAGGACTTCAGTCTGCGCGAATATCCTCGCGCCCGCCGCAAGCGCAACGCGCGCCAAGCCGCGCGCATAGGCCAGTGGCTGTATTGTACCGGCGCGCGTATCGAGCAGCGCGCCGGTATAGTTGCCACCGCCAATCTTTCTGCGCGTCTCCTTCGCATCAAGCACCGCGACCGGAGCGCCGCGTTTCTGCCACTGTTCGGCACGAATCTGGATTTCCTCCAAGCCCCTGCGGCCGACCGCGCAATGCAGGGTCCCCGCGCGCTCAACTTCACAGTCGATCCCATATCTCTCGATCAGTGCAAAAACCTCCTGCGGTCCTCCACCCAGTAATTCGATGAGCCGCTCTCCAAACGGGGAGCCGAGCGTGTCTGAGAGCGTGTCGGGCATGACCCACATACCCGCATTGACGAGCCCGACGTTGCGCCCGGAACCACCGAATCCAATTTCGGATGCCTCCAGCAGAATGACGCGCACGCCGCCCTCCGCGAGGCGGATAGCCGCAGAGAGTCCAGTATATCCACCGCCAATCACAACGACATCGGCTTGCAAATCACCCACGAGAGGACCGGTATACGGCGGCGCCGGCGCCGTGAGCTCCCATAAGCCGTGCGACTTGCGATTGCCTTGCATCCGACGAACTCGTTCTGCAACGCATCAAACTCGGCCGGCGGTCTTCGCTATCGAACTACCGATCCGAACGAGTCGTGAACCGGTACTTTAGCAGTTTGACCAGCAGCAGCGCTTGGCGGATCCAGGAGCCGAAGAGGCTTCATCGAATCGTGAGCTCCCAGATGATCCGGATATGCCCGCCATGAATCGATGGTCGGAAAATATGCATATTTCTAACACGCAGGTTACTATTATCGATCAAGTTCAAGACGCGCCCAATATCTCCCTGATCAGAAAAGACGACATACATCAGGCCGTTGGCGTTGAGCCAATTATGCGCTCCGCCGAGAGCTGAGGCCATGGCGCTGTGATCTTCGTCAAAGCAGGAGCGCTCCAAATCGTCCCTTGCTTTTCGGTTCCAGTACGGGGCGGCAAACAAAATACGGTCGAACTTTTCTTCAGGCTGCAGCGCAGAATAGATGTCACTGAGGCGCGCTTCTGCCTGCTTGGAATGACCTAACCGCTCGATGTTTAACTTTGTGGTGAGAACGGCTTGCGGATTGATATCGAGAGCCACCAGGTGTTCTGCCCCAGCGCGAAGTGCCGCCAGCCCCAGGACGCCTGATCCGCATCCCAAATCCCATACTGTTGCTCCAGATTGGATGTGCCACTTCGATATCAAGGCGTCGGGAGCGTGACTTAGGCGTGGCGACAGAACGCCGGGGAGAATGTGCAAGAGCATACCGCACACTTCCACGTCGTGCGGGTGTTCGCATGACCGCAGATCCGCGATCATAGCGTCTACATCGGTCGTTTGGCGCCGCGCCGATATGGCTTTGGGGGCAGTCATTCAAATCTCCAGTTCCCTGGCGCGCGCTTTGCCTCATCGTCCTGCCATCCAATCGATGGAACGCCCTATTGAGCAAGTGCGCCTGCTGTTGCACTGTACAGGGCCTACCGGTTTAAAGAGTTTCGGGCAGGTTTGTCCCAACGTGTCTGAATGCGCTTTGCGCCTTCGCCGACTGTCATTGCCTCTCAATAAGCAACGGCCGTGCCATCGGAATTCAAAGCGCTCGGCTTCTGATTTTCCTTGGAGAACGACTGCCGGCAGCTCTGATGTTCTGCCGCCCCGACGATTGTCTCCGGCGGTGTCGGACTCCGAACACGTATGACCAAGTTGGCGTACGAATGGCTTCGTGTTGCGGCTATTCTCGCAGCTATTCTCACGGCAGGTTGACCGGAAATCAGAAGTTGCGACCTGGAAACTTCGACGAGAGCTCGTCAGGAATAGACAAGATTTCGCACAATTCACGATTTGATGCCGCCCCAATGGCTATCTAGCTGATTTAAGAAAAAGCGATATTTCACCCTGCGCTTGCCTCCGACGATCGAAAACTCGCCGACGCCATACCGGCCTTCGCCATCATAGCGCCGATCGCCTGAATCGAGATAAGGAGGCGATCATCAATGGAGCGGCATACCCTTGTTGCAGCTCAACTCCTCAACCCGCGCCCACTTTTATCACAATCCCCTCTTTGTGTCTGCGATCCGCGCTGCAGCGCCTCGGAGCAGACACTTTCCGGACCTCGTTCACTCTACCTGACGGGAAGTCACGTCAGGTTTTGGAAAGTTAACATCAGTAGCGAGGAACCACAGAGCTATGCTGGCGGACGAGATCATGGACCGATTGAGCACTATCAACCAAGCTGATCATGATTCGGCTGCATCCAATGCGGCCGCGGAACAACCGCAACAGCCGCAAGCGGAGTTCGAGCAGCACCTGCTGGACGCGCCAGGGGCCGACCCCATATATTCCCATAGAGAGCTTTATGATGTCACCGAGGAGGACGATCGCCTCATCCAGGCGGCATCCGGCGCTGCTCTCAAGCGAGATTTACCGCCGAGGCCTACCACCGTCAGTATTTATGATCGTCGGCTTCGCAAATTGGCTGAAGCGCTGAAGCAGGATGGCAAATCAATTTCTGGCCTCGATGACAATGCGTTGCTCGGACACGCTAGAAAGCTGCTGCCGAACGACAAGGTGATCGCCCCGCATTGTCAATGGTCAGTCGGTACCGCGAGCCTGACGCAGACGCTCTCCCCCTCAGAACACATTATCGTCCTTCCAGGGAAGATGAGCGTCTCATCAGGGAGGCTGCCGAGGCACGTTTTGGTCGACAGATCGGCGAGAAAAAGGCCGGGGGCTATGCGAGCGGGCTGCGGAAGTTGGCGGTAGCGCTCCGCCCGTCGTCCATTGCCAAGCTCAGCGATGACAAACTGCTCGGCCACGCAGTCCGTTTGTTTCGAAATGACAAGACGCTCATCGCCGCCTTGAACGCTCTCCGCGACTATCGCGCGATCGTCGGGCGGGGTAATTTGGGCGCAGAAGGAGGCAGTTCGCGGCAGGTCATTCAACCGCCCTCTCCTTTGCCCATGCGGCCGGTCGATGAACAGCGCTTGGGGAGCGCTGCGGATCGCGACGCCTCACTACCGGCTGATGGTTTCAATACTCTGCAGGTTTGGCACGAGCCAAGTTTAGCCCCTCATTCTCCGATACATAGTGTGGCCCAGGATGAGCTTTTCGATACCGCGGAGCAGAGCAGCGAGCTTTCAGCTCCTGGCTTCGATGCACCATTGCTTTCGCAGCAAATGCGTTCAGCGACTTCATCGCCCGCGCCAAGTTTCACTCAGGAAGAACTTTTCGATGCCGTGACCGGTTGGCAACGAATGCACTCGGCGACTTCATCGCCCGTGCAAAGTTTCCTCCAGGAAGAGCTTTTCGATGCCGTGACCTGGCGACCCAGCCCGCGGCCGAATTTCGTCCCTGAAAACTATTTTGGACGGATGATGGACCAAGGCGCTGCGGCCCAGACCACTTGAGCGGACGTCCTTTCCAGCCAGCGACAGCTTTGATGCTTCTTTGGCCGTTCCCGAGGACTTCTCCCACGGCACCCAGCCTGCGCCGGATATGATGCGCTCCAAGCTGGGTCGATGGGGTCTGTTGCCCGATGCAGCACAGTGGGTAAAGACCTACGATATTCGCGGTGAAGGCTATACGGGCGTGTTGGGACCGCGAGGGCCCAATGATGTTCAGCTCATCCATCTGCGGTCTCCCGCTGTCGGCGATACGTTCGATGTGTCGTTTGCCGTTCCCAAGGACTTCTCGCATCGCACCCAGCTGGCTCCTGACATGATGCTATCCACGTTGGGCAAGTGGGACTTCTTGCCTGTTGCGGAATATCCGGTCATGAACTACGAGATCGGCGGCGAACGCTACACGGCCATGTTGGGACCGGGAGGACCCAACGACGTTCAACTCATTCACCACCCTCGGCCCGCTTTGCTGGGCGAAGCGACGCGTGCGGTGGGGAGGGCTTCCCCGGGTATCGACGTCGGTCCTGCGCCAGGGTTTGATGCACCCGCACCTTTCGAATGGCGCGAGGACGCCCCTTCGGCGCTGGCGCCAAACCGTACACAGCCGAAAGCCTACCTGGAGGCCGCGTTCTTCTCTTCCATCGGCCGCTATTTGGCTAAACAAGGGGCTCGTCGGCGATGTATCTATCACGTTGTCGTCGCATTCGGCAGCGACGGCACTTTCAGCCGAGCAGACCCGAGAACCATCGGGATACAAGATGCGAACGCGCTACAAGACCATGGCTTGGCCGACGATCAAACGTGAATCATCACCGGCCGGTGGACCATTCGGATTGGAAAGAATGTCTCACTAGGGTCGCGGACAAGGATGCGAACGTACTTTGGCGACCCGGTTTTTGGTTTGATGAGGGCCCTTGGCTCCTGATCATACCAGCATAGCCGGCACTGGCGATCCTCCGATCACAAAGATCCGATGAGGATCGTCAGCCCTCATATGGCGCCTTTGAGCGAACTGGCGCACCTTCGTGCAACTCGGACGCCCAGACGAAAGACGGTCAGAGACAATCCGGCCGTCTTCACGATCTATATTATCGTGCCATGCTCGGTGAAGCATCCACGCGGTTAAGGAAACAGCTTCGAAGTGGGGTCCTGCGCCGTGCTCTTCTTACCAGATGAACTTCGCGCCATCAGGCAGGTCGCAGATGAATTCGCCCTGGTGCACAAGTTCGGTGGTCCCGACGACAAGCTTCGAGGCCCGCACCGTGAGCTTGCCTTCGCGGCTGAGGCTATGGCGGATGTACTCGGTGACGGCATGTCCCGCGCTGTCCACCGTTTGGTGCGCATTGGCGAAGCTGATGCCGTTCTGGGGCGTCACCCTGAAGGCATTGATGACCAGACCGGCCTGCGTCGCCGACGCAGGCTTGCTACCCTCCGCGTTGGCACAGCGGCTCATGTCCAGGATGAGCTTCACGTTCTTTCCGGTCTGCAGGGCATTGAGCACCTCCGTGTATTTTGGCGAAGGCTCGTCGGCTCTCGCCATCGTGCTCATGCTTGCGGCCGAAAGCAGGGACAACAGGATCGTCAGCCCTTTGCCAGTACACTTCATATGCTCATCTCCCTCGATAAGTACCAAAGATCGCACGCTGCAAGACGTCGTCCTCGCAAGCCGTTTGGCGGATTCCAGACATCAAGCACGCCGCGCCCTGCGACAAAAACAACCTGTCGCGACCAAGCACAAGTGGTTGTGACGGCCATTCCGACGTCACAACCTCGTAGGTCAGGTTTACTAAAGTGGCCTGAGCTCGTACGACATCGCTGGAACGATTCGATCGACCGCCAGCCGCCTAGAACTACAAACGGCAACCGGTCGCGCCAATCCAACGGAGGCCGATATGACCGAGCGGCCCCAAATGCGCCTAAGCGGGCGATTTCCGAAAGAAGACTTCGACCAACCGCATCTGCCAGCTTGTCCACGTTGAGACCTGGTAGGACTCTCTGCCCGCGGGGATGGCCGACAATGGGTGGCTGGGCGAACAAGCTCAGTCAAGACACCCGATCTCGCCCTCGTCGAAAACAGGAACGCCAGATGGCACAAAGCAGTGTCGACTTCAAATATATCGCTTTGCGTGGCTTCTGTCTGGCTGACCGCTCACCTCACTGAACTGAATTCATCCGGCACCCCTCAAACGGATACTGGCTTCCTTCCTGGTCCGTCAGCTTCTCGAAAGCTGCACCTGCAAAACTCCATGCCAACGGCCGGCACTCGAGGGGAGATGGAAGAAGAATGAATGTTGATCCACGGAATCCCGCAGATACTCCCTTTGAGGCTCACGGCGTCCTGAAGCAGCCTCACCGCGTGGACCGGCAGCCAGACGAGCTGAGCGCACACACCGACGCGCCGGCACACAGGTCCTAGCATCAAGCAAGCTTTGAGCAGCAGCTAGATGACTTGAGGTCCGACGCGTGGTGCCCATTTCGACCTGCCCTTCCAAATTGATCTTTGACGTCACTCATTCGGGCGGGCTTCGGCTATTGCCTGACATCGATCCGGTCGCCGCGTTCGTGCCCGAGACCGAACCCGTGTCGTGAGCCGGAGAACGCCTTCGGCGAAATACGGGACGCGCGTTTTGAAGACCGTCAAGCGCAGTAAACGCCGCATCAAACACGGCAAGCCGCGCAGCCGCTCTACGCCTATCCGCCTTTTGAATGCGTTCCATCAAAACAATTGATTTTGCCGATCCTGCATGAAGCCCCCATAGTCGGTTGCGATCTTTGGAGGCAGCATTCAGGAATGTGGTGTGACAATCGATTCTCTGTCCAATCCCTTGCCGGTCAATTCCACTTCGGCAATCGCGCGTCTGCATCCAGAAGATCACGCGCCAGATCAACGCTTCTTGCGGCCAGCCAAAGTCAGCCTGCCAATCGCCACGTGTGAGGCGATCCGGCAATCGCACGCTTACGCGCGCAACGGCTTCGCCCTTAACGCGCAGCAAGTATGGCTGCCTCATGCCATCGTTGCAGGTCAGACTGCGCGTCATAGAATTTGGAGAGACGAGATGCTCACGACGTTGGAGAAAGTAAGACCGACAGAGATCCTCAAAGCTGTGACCGTGTCCAGACTGCCTCGCTGTCGCCTCAAGACGCGCACAAGTTTGAGGGTACGTTGTAACCAATTGTTAAAGACACTTGAATCTCACCCAACGTCAGATTGTAGGATTTCCGACAACCTCGCGACACACAACCGCGCTCGCGCGAACACTTCCCGACAGGTAGCAAGAATTGCGAACGTCTCTCAAACTCAACGCCACACCACTTCGCTCGGTCACACGGATCGATCACTCCTGTCGACGGCGTGTTCTCAACACCGCTTACGTGCAGCGCGAAGGAATCAGTGCGACCCCTGTTGCAGCCGGATCAGGATCTAGCATTCGGGCCGAAAGCAGGCTCTGTTTACCTCGCACTGTCCGTGCACCACGCAACCAAAAACTCGAGCTTCGATCATTCCGCCGCCGCTCATCCAAGATGAGATGCAGCTGGCGCAATGACCTCGATCAGAGGCGTCCTAACCCCGACAAGCAGCGCCCCTATCTGCCCCTCATTCACGACTTGTCGATGGGGCGCAGCATTGGACGCGGCAAAACATCGGGATCGTTGGCGCCCTGCATGTCTATCACCGGCTAGGGAGCGGTTTTCTCAGTAGTCGGAAGGCACATCGATCTGTTCGTCGTACATCGCTGCGCCGGAGGCATCGTCCAGATGCGTGGCCTGAAATTGTCATTCACGCGGAACACCTTGCCTCATCGGGACTTGGCGACGCCACAGGCTCGACCGCATAGCAAGATTGACCGCGGGGCCGGGGCAAGGTGGAAGTGGTGGGGAGTTCCAACAATGTCGGTTTCGCCAGGCTGTTCAGCCACAAATCCATCGGCTCGCTCCTGGGTATTGGCTTCGATTGCGCGCTCTAACGCCATCACGATCGAAGACGGCTACTCAGTGCGTGCAGACATCTCTGCGATCAATGCTCAGATCCGCCAATCTGCTGCAACCGCTTGCGGCCTCGTGAATGATTTTGCATCTCTTCCCGGCATAAAGGGCCCGCTCGGCATCGCCGGCGACGTATGCAGTCACCGTCGGGTCATCGCATTTTTCAATCTCATGATAAGTATGTCACCGGGATTGATCGCCCGCCACCACGCTCCGCTTCGTCGCTGCCGCACTTTGGCGCTCACGCCAAGGCGGACGTCTGTCAGTTTCGTCGAACCTCTTGGTCAACCGTGACGCGCTTAAGGTCTTGGCGTGTATGGACGAGAGGCGATGAAATGCGAATTCTCCTGGTTGATCATCATGCGGACTTTGCCCGTGCTGTGAAGGAAGCGCTCCCCTATTGCGGGTTCGCAGTTGACGTGACACGCACGCTGGATGAGGCGGCGGCCGCGCTGGATTGCGCCAACTATCACATTCTTTTGCTCGAATTGGTTCTGCCCGATGGAGACGGCTTGGATTGGCTGAAGCAGCTGCGGCGCGAGGGACGCTCGATGCCGGCCATTATGATGAGCAGTCTCAACGATCTCGGCCGGCGGATTGCGATCTTCAATGCGGGCGCGGACGATTTCCTCCCCAAACCCGTATCGACCGAGGAACTCATCGCACGCATGCGGGCCATTCTGCGGCGGTCGACGCAAATGACGGCGCCGCTCGTGACATTCGGCAATCTGCACTTCGACCCCATTGCGAGGCAAGTCGCGGTCGGTGGTCGGATACTGAAGATTGCCCGCCGCGAAGTGTGCATTCTTGAACATTTGCTCAACCGTGCCGGCCGCACCGTGCCGCGCGCATCACTGGAGGACAGCCTGTACGCGTTCGACGATGAGGTCTCGACCAATGCGCTGGAAGTCGGGATCTATCGCCTGCGCACGCATTTGAGCCAGTCGGGTGCGACGCTCAGGATCAAGACCGCGCGCGGCGTCGGTTACACCCTTGAACTCATTGAGGCAGCCTCGGCTGCCTGATTAAATCGAACTCGAAAGCAACAATCCCTTGAAGGTCATTTACAATGCTGCCGGCACCGATGAGCCGTCGATGGTCGCCAGCGCGTCGCGCTCTGCCGGTTTATCTCGCCTCTGCTACGTCCTGTGCGGATTTGCTATGCTGTTTTCATCTGCTGCGGCAGCCGAGATCAAGCGGGATGGCAAAGGAGAACCGCCACGCGCGGCGCCGGGCGGCACCTCCGGCACGCTGAACCTGACTTCTTCACAGGGCAAGACAGTTCATCTGACCGCTGCGGCGACCAGCATCTTTGTTGCTGACCCGACGATTGCGGATTATCAGGCACCGTCGAACACGACGATCTTCGTGTTTGGCAAGAAATCCGGACGGACCAGCCTCTTTGCCCTGAACGAAAACGGCGAGGCTCTCGCCGAGCTGCGCGTGGTCGTTACACAGCCGATCGAGGACCTGCGAGCAACGCTTCGAGCCGAGGTTGGCGACTATCCGATCCACGTGAGCTATACCCCACGCGGCGCTATCCTAAGCGGTACGGCGCCCAATGCCGAAGTCGTCGAGACCGCCAAGAAAGTTACCGAGCAGTTTCTTGGGGCCGGGTCACTGGTCGTCAACAAGATCCAGGTCGCCGGGTCGTTGCAGGTGAATCTCAGCGTACGGGTCGCAGAAGTCTCCCGCAGCGCCGTCAAGGATCTCAATATCCATTTCACCGCATCCAGCCCGAACGGCGCTTTTCTGATCAGCGGCAAAGATGGCGGGTCTGGCGCCGCCGGCGGCGGCGGCACGATCGGTATCGGGTTCAGCGCCGGCAATACCAATCTCAGCGCTGTTCTCGACGCGCTCGCCAGCGAACACCTCGCCTCGATCCTGGCTGAGCCGAATCTGACGGCGATGTCCGGCGAGTCCGCAAGCTTCCTGGCCGGCGGCGAATTCCCCATTCCTGTGATGCAGGATAATCGCCAGGTTTCGGTTCAATTCCGCCAGTTCGGCGTGAGCCTCGAATTCGTTCCGACGGTTCTCAACAATAATCAGATCAATGTCCGTGTGAAGCCCGAAGTCAGCGAACTGTCGAGCGAAGGCCAAGTCAAGATCAATGGCATGGAAGTCCCTGCCCTCTCGACGCGGCGGGCCAGCACCGTGGTCGAGCTCGCCAGCGGTCAGAGCTTTGCAATCGGCGGACTGATTAGGCGCAACTTCAACAACGACATCGGTGAATTTCCCTGGCTCGGCGACGTGCCGATCCTCGGCGCGCTGTTTCGCTCCTCATCGTTTCAAAAGCGAGAAACCGAACTTGTCATTATCGTCACGCCTTACATCGTGCGGCCCGGATCGAACCCGAGCCGGATGAGTGCGCCGAGCGATCGCATCGCACCGCCGTCGGACGCGGGCCGCATTTTGACGAATACGCTGGCGCGACCGCCAAAAGACCGCGATGCGCCCCGCACCAGCGCACCAGGATTGACCGGCAGCGCCGGCTTTATCATCGAATGAGGATCGTCAAATGACTCTGCGACATCTGTGCCATTTGATCGTTATGGCGGCAACGTTGGGTGGATGCGCAAATAGTGCTTCGGTCCGTTCCGAGCCGGCTGAGCAGGCGATCCAGGTGGAACAGAAGAGCAGCGTCTTGTTCTTGCAGAGCCTTCGTGGCTCTGAAAGGCATCGGCTGCGGAATTTCATTGCGCATGCCA
>Ga0310811_10004836_pt1 | contig 16975 bp, 9 predicted proteins | sample YCmetagenome_FD_207642 | JGI IMG/M metagenome (GOLD analysis project Ga0310811, IMG submission 207642) | Soil microbial communities from experimental microcosm in Duke University, North Carolina, United States - YC | ecosystem: Engineered > Artificial ecosystem > Soil microcosm > Unclassified ...
TTGCGCATGCGACTACGGTGGAGTTGAGCGGGAATTCTCCTCAACAACCAATGTCCGGTACTCCCATGGTTGATATTCCTACACGACCTACGGGCAGCGCTACGTATCCCCTCGATGCACTTTCAGCTGTGTCCGCTGATCGAAAGACGTTCTATCTTTCAGTCGTGAACCCTACCGAAGAGGAACAGGTCTTGTCGCCACGTATCGCAGGAGTGAAGCTGCAAGATACAGGTAAACTATGGCAGATTGCAGCGGCCAGCGTAGATGCTACGAACGAGGCGGACAAAAAGCCTGTCGTTGAAATCGCAGAGCATGGGGCCCAGCAGCTTGCTGGGCAGTTACGCATTCCGCCAATTAGCGTGAATGTTCATGGCATCATGTCAGAAGTAGCGATCAGACGTGTTCACCAACAATACGTGGCAACGATTTCAGCTGGACCAGGTACTTGGTTTTTCACGGTTGTGTGTAGAACGAATTCAATGTTCTTTTTCTCCCAGTTTTTCGGTAGAGACTTTGCCATCTTTGCAATGGATTCCGGGTCGACGATGAAGTCTCCAGCGGCGCGCGTGGCTGCATAGCCAACTCCGCCGATGACGATGACGATTTTGCCATTCCATGCATTGAGGAGCCGCGCGGCGATCGCGTAGGTTTCTGAACGATCGGAGTTCGCCGTCCATTGGTTCTGAGGAGAGAAGCGATCCACGATCGTGCTATGGCCTTGAAATCCAAAGCGGAGATCTTCTGTCATGTTGAGCGTCCAGATGTTGTTGTGCGCACCGATCAGAATCGTGGGATTCTGGCGAAGGTCACCGTAAGCAAGATCGTTGACAAACCGAATATCCAGCTTGATGTGCTGTTGCGCGAGGATGTACTCGATGTCTGACAGTGCGCCGACATCGCCGATCGTGAGATAGGTGTTCACTGCGGGACGAAGATGATTGCTATCGATCGACTCCCCCGGAGATAAGGGGAGATAGGAATGGAGTCCCATCTCCTGAAATTTTGTCTTTGGATGGTTCCTGTAATATTCATCTTCTCCGGCATTCGAAAGCTCGTAGATGGGATTGTTGCCTATCCCAATCAATACTGTGCGGGAGTTCTCCAGGATCGGCGACCAGAATCTATTGAAGGCCTGCTCTTCCGGGGACCGAGAAAAGCGCAGCATTCCTAAACTAAGAATCGCCAACGCAGAAGCTATGACGGCCCACCATGTCCGCCATCGGGACCTGGCTTGCGACGGTTTCGGGACGAGTTCCGCAATTCCGTATTCTGCTGACGAAGCGTTCGAATCAGCCGAAGGCGGCATTGGTTCTGGCTCAGGTAGCAGACTCGAGGGCATCGAAAGAGCATTCTTCTCGGACCGCTCGAAGACGGCCCGGAAAGAGCCGGAGGGAATGTTGATCAGGACCGGGTCACCGCGGGTTCCCTGGTAGTAGAGAGCAAGCCTCTTTCTGAGTTCGGCGACGCGCAAGCGAACGGTAGGGTCGCTGTTGGTGTCGTAATCGGGGCGCTTGTCAAAGAGGTGGGCTCCGATGCTGCGCTCCTTCAGCATTTCGGAACGGCCCGCGAGTGTCTCCAAAACGATGAATCGGAGCAGCTTCTGCATCTGCTTCGTGGAGCGGAAAGGAGGGCTCTGCAGGATGGCAGAAAGCGCTTGCTGGACCTCAAGAGGATCGACGCAGCGCGACTCTTGGTGCTCGTCAGCAGTGGAAAGCGCCGTATCTGTCGTGCGAATCAAAATGAACCTCGGGGATTGAGGTTTGTCGACGGTAGTGAGGGTCGTTCACAGTACTGTACCCCGGCCCTAAGCCACTGACAAGCGGAATCTTAGCTGAAATGGTTCCGAACCGTACCCGACTGAACCTTGCAATTCAAGTCGGTGCGAGGGTTTGCTTGCAGCTGCACGTAGGCTGCGCAAATGTTGGCGTTCTGTTGGGCTCAAAGGCTTGGTTGTGAGCCAGAGATTCTAACTAGGCAAATCCCGATCCGAAACCAAAGCACATTCGCACTCAACCCGGAGGTCAACCGCTGTGAGTATCGATGTACTCAGTGCCATTTCCAGTCATTCCCAGTCGCCCGTCTTCTTGTGCAAAGAGAAAAGTGTCTTTGCCTCGATGGCGGGGATAATTGTCAGAGCAAGAGCCAGCCAAATGTCGTTCCGCCTCGGCTTGGTGCCAGTGGCTCTGGTGATTGCATTTGCGGCTCAATCAATTGCTCAAACTGCAGGCACAATCTCCGGGCATGTCAGTGACTCGACCGGCGCGGCAGTGTCCGGAGCAATGATCTCTCTGATAAATGTGGAGACTCGATCGGAGCGTTCTACCTATACCACAACTTCGGGCGACTACACCTTCACGGAAGTCCCGGTTGGAACCTACAAACTGCGAGCCAGTCGCACAGGGTTCAAGACCATTTCCAGCAATGCTGTCCAGGTTCAGGTCCAGCAATCGATCAGACTGGATTTCCCCTTTGAGGTGGGAGCGGTCACTGAGTCAATCGAGGTTCAAGCCAGCGGCGCACTGCTGCAGGCTGAGAACGCGACACTTGGCACAGTGGTTGAGAACGCTGCTGTAAACCAGTTACCGCTCAATGGCAGGAATTATCTCGGTCTGGTAGCTCTTGCTTCGAATGCCAATACTTTGTCTCCGAACGCTGGGCAAGCGGGCGCCCGTCTAGGCGGTGAGCGGGCGAGTCAATCGATCTCAGTCGGCGGCAATCGCATCATGTTCGACTACTTCACACTGGACGGCGTGAACAACACAGATCCTGACTTCAACACATACGTTGGCCTACCTTCTGTGGACGGTATTGAAGAATTCAAAGTTCAGACCGGTGTCTATTCAGCGGAGTTCGGCCACGAGGCGTCGCAAGTCAACGTGGTGAGCAAGGCCGGCACTAACGTCTACCACGGTTCTCTCTACGAGTTCATACGCAACAACTACGTGGATGCGAATCCTTACTTCTTCCCATACAATCTCGCACCCCCGAAGGTGTTCCCATTCAAGTGGAACAACTATGGGTTTGAATTGGATGGGCCTATCCGAATCCCAAAGATTGTGGATGCGAGAGACAAGTTGTTCTTCATGGTGGATGACGAGTGGAGGCAGATTCGTTCGATAGGACAGGGACAGGCAGTTGTACCGACTGCCGCACTTGCTTCGGGCGACTTCTCGGGCTACACCTATCAGAACTCTACCGGGGTACACCCGGTCACGATCTACGACCCAGCCACCGGAGATGCGAATGGCCTCGGCAAACAGCCGTTTCCCAACAACATCATCCCCGCAGCCAGGATCAGCCCCGTCTCGACAGCACTGTTGAAGTACCTGGGAACGGCTCCAGCTGCGCCGGCGTACACGTGTTCCGGGAGCAGCTGTTCCGTCAACAACAACTATTCATACACAACCTCTTCTCCTCAGGACCGGCAGAGCCTGACGGTACGTGGAGATTTCACGGAGTCGCAGAAATTGCAATACTCATTCCGCTATAGCTCCGGAGATGAAAACATCATCTCCACGGGCCTTCTCGGAGCAGGCAGCAAGATCATCACCAACTACTACCAGTACATGGGGTCCAACACGTGGACTGCGACCCCCCACCTCGTCAATGAAGCACGTTTCGGATACACGCATTTCTACAACTCTCTTGGTCTGCTGTCGGCGTTCACGCACAATGTAGTGGACGAGGTCAAGATTCCCGGTCTCAGTGGCGGCACTGCTTCGACCTGGGGAATTCCGGATGTGTCGTTTGGGAATGCAACGGGTAACCCAATCAAGCAGATATGGAGCGGCTTCGGAGATCGTGGCGGGGATGGCCCGTACGTTATCACCGACCCCTCGTGGCAGATCGTCGACAACCTTTCATGGGTGAAGGGAAAACACTCACTCAGGCTGGGGTACGAATTCAACAGGCAGACATTCAACCAACTCGGTAACCAGTTCTCGCGCGGACAGTTCAGCTCCCAGCCCATTGCCACTGCTTTCAACTCGGGAACTGGAAGCAGCCCGCTGTCAGGCGGCGACGCATTGGCGGATTTCCTGCTCGGAAACCTGTACCAATCAACAGCTGCCGTAGCGGTTGCGAACGCGAACTACGTACGGAACGTGCAAACAGCATTCGTGGACGACGTCTATAAGATTCTGCCGAATTTGACGATCGACGTCGGACTGAGATATGAACTCACGCCGCCCTGGAACGATACCTTCGGAAACAACTTCACGGTAAGAATTCCGGTGTTGCCTGAACGTTACGCGATAAGCACTACCTATTCGCAGGATCAATGGCCGCAATACGTGCGCCAGGGTAATTGCTCGCCGGACCATGTCTACGATGGCCTTGCCATACGTTGGACAGCAAGTACGGTAGGCAACGGTCCGCCGCCGGTGTGCAGCAATGGGAGCCTTCCGAACGGTCCTCTCATGGATACGCAATACAACAACTTCGCACCCCGGTTGGGAATTTCGTTCTCACCGACTGTAACGACGGTTGTTCGTGTTGGTTATGGGATCTTCTACAGCCAGGACATCGGCAACTCCTACTTTGATATGGCTCGCAACATCGCTGGACGCGTGACCTACACCAATGCAAATGGTGTTGCGCCCTACGGCGCCTCCACACTCACGTGGGACAATGCCACGCCCGGAGCAGGCGGCGGAGCAATCGCCAACTTGCCCGCAAGCACAGTAGCATTCGTAATGGCTGCGAGTCATAAGACCACTTACGCAGAGCAGTATCTGTTGAACGTGCAAAGACAGGTCGGCCAGAACTGGTCTTTCGAAATGGGGTATCAAGGAGCACAGAGCCGTCATCTGTATGGTTTCAGAAACATCAACATCGCGACCCCAGCCGGATATGTTCCAAATGGAACAGGCACGTCTGTGAAGTTTCGGACTCCTTTCGCTAACATGGGTGGCATTCAATACGTCCACGATGAAGGCATTGGCAATTACAACGCCCTGAGTGCGAAGGTCACGCGCCGCTTCAGCAATGGCTTCAACGTTATCGGCTCGTACACATGGGCGAAGTCCCTCGATGACACTAGCGGAGTTCGCGTGCAGGGGAACGATCCTCTATTCCCGCAGGACAACCGCTGCCTACGCTGCGACTACGGGCTGTCCGCGTTTGATGTTCGGAACCGCATCGTGATTTCGACGCTCTACGAGCTTCCGATCGGTCGCGGCAAATTGTTTCGCGTGAGCAACAGCGGTGTGAATGCACTAGTTGGCGGTTGGCAGCTGGGGGGCATCTTTACTCGCCAGACCGGAGCCATCGCAACGCCACAGGATGGCATCGACAGATCCGGCATTCAGGGGGCGGGTGGCAATTACGACCGGCCCGACGCAACAGGCAAGAGCCCCTATCTGCAGGGAAACGCGCGAACCCTCAACGACTGGGTGAATCCGGCCGCCTATCAGCTCGCGCCGGTTGGCTTCTTCGGAAACGCACACCGGGGCAGTTTCACCGGCCCCGGTGTTACCAATCTCGATGCATCGCTTCACAAGTCGTTGTCGATGCCGTACAACGAGAAGCACCAGCTCTCGATTCGATTTGAGGCCTTCAATGCCCTCAATCACCCCAACTGGAATAATCCAAATATGACGTTCACCTCTCCCACATTCGGCCGCATTACAGGAACGGGAGCCATGCGTCAGCTGCAGCTCGCGGCGAAGTATGAGTTCTAGAATGCTCATGATCCAGAGCACGCTTGAAGATGCTCTGGGCTTCAAATTCAGGCTTGTTCCTTTGAGAACAGGATTGGAGTTAGCAATCGCAGAATTAGCATCCCCATTCTGAGTAATGGTCCGATAAACGGGCTTGTGATGAGCGAAATGATTACACATCACAAGCCCGACTTTCGGGCACGGATCATCGGTCCTTGGGACACTCAAAGCCATCGCGCGACACTGCACTCCCGCAATCTGCGTTGCTCAATTGATGAAAGACAACGATATTCCGAGCCTATTCCTGCTGCCCACATCCGCAGTCAGGATTTCCCGAGTCGGTAGTTGAATCCGGGTTGGTCTTCAGCCCTGCGATCTTCAACACAAATGCCTCGTGGTGTACCGATGAATCGGGCAAGGTTACGCTGAGCCCCGCGGCATCCTGCTTGTATTTCAGCGACCCGCCGCCCAGCATCCCAACAGAGCGTACCGATCCGGCCGCTCCACCCTGGGGCAGGGAACTGATTGCGATCTCTGTTCCCGCGGTCTTGCCCATCACAATCGCGTAAAGGGTATCTCCCTTTACCGTGAAGTAGATGTGGTCTTTGCTCTTCTCTTCAAACTTCGTCCACGCGTGCGTTTCATAAATCGCCTCGCCATTGGTCGCGAGCCATTTGCCCACGGCGAGAAGTGTATCCTGCTGGTCCTGCGGAATCGTACCGTCTGCTTTCGGCGAAACATTGAGCAACAGCGTGCCGTTCTTACTGACCGTATCAACCAGCCATCCAATCACGGTCTCTGGCGAATTCACCTTGAGCCCATCCACGTATCCCCAACTGCTCGTCCCGATCGGCCTGTCAACTACCCACGAGCCTCCACGGATGCCATCCGGCGGACCTCCTTCAAAATCCAGGATTGAAGCGATGGTCTTGGTGTTTGTACCCGACGGAGCAAACGCAGCCTTCTTGGTGGTGAACGAAACCTCTTTGCCCCAGCTTTTGGCACGGTTGTAGTAATACGCAGCGATCTCCAGCTTCAGAGGATCGATATGACGCTGATCCACCCCATTGTCGAAGTAAATGAGGTCAGGATGGTACTTGTCGATCAACTCAACGTTGCGCTCGTACCAGTTCACGAGGAAGCGCTTCATCGCTGCGTTGCTGCGGTCTGCGTAGTTGTAGAAGTCGGCCCACTTGGGATCGTATAGATCAACTTTCTCGGCCTTCATTTTTTCTGCGAGTTCGAGCGGAGGGTTGATGAACTCGAAGTTCTCGATTCCGTGATTTGCGACTCCCAACTTCATTCCATGCTTCCGGACAGCCACGGCCAGTTCACCGATGATGTCGCGCTTCGGTCCCATCTGCATTGAGTTGAAGGGCGTAACTTTGCTATCCCACATGGCAAAGTTCTCATGGTGCTGTGCGCCCGGCATCACATACCGGGCACCTGCCTTCTGAAACAGCGTCGCCCAGGCATCAGCATCAAAATGCTCCGACTTGAACATGGGAATGAAGTCTTTGTAGCCGAACTTGTCGACCGGTCCAAAGTGCTGTGTGTGCCAGGCACGCGTACTTTTCGGCCCGCTGTTGACGCCGAGCGCCAGATCGTTGCCGCCAAGTACCTTCAATACGCTGTCGTCACCTCCTGCATACAGGAACTTCTCGTACCACTCGTTGCCATGTGCCGGTACCGAGAAGATCCCAAAGTGCATGAAGATGCCGAATTTAGCGCCTCTGAACCAGTCTGGAACCTTGTAGTTCGTTCTGAGTGAATCCCACTCCGGCTTCACAGGTCCCGGAGCCATTGGTGTTGGGATTTGCTTGACTGCTTCCTCGACCACTCGCTGGCTTGTTTCCGGAGCCATATCGAATCCCAGGCTGTTCCCGCCCTCTCCCGCGCACTGCGCCGATGCAACGGCTGGAAGGCCCGCAAGCATGCCGACGGCGCCCATGAAGAGCGCAATCGCTCTCACTTGTTCTGGGAACTCTGATTTACGAGCTTTGGGAGAGGCATTCATTGGGATCTCACCTTTACTTCGTCGAAAGCACGAGAACTGTCGCGATCGGATCGAGGGCTTTGCCCGGCAATGAGACATCGATTCCGCTTCCTGACTTCGTGATCTTGAGCGGTGTATGGTTGTGGTCCGCCAGCATGTATGCACCAGTGACGTCACGCGGCACACTATCGATATGGAACCTTCCCTGGGGCCAGGAAAAGAGCTCGACGTAGATTTTGTCTGGAGCTGTAGTCGAGCGCCATTTCCAAGCCGGAATGAACTTGGGTTTGCCTTCCTTGTCCTTCTCAGTCTGGCTGAAGCTCCCTGCTTCTGAACCGAATAGAGTGGGCTTGGTTCCGTAGATAGCCTCACCATTTGCGTCGAGCCATTTGCCGACAGCGCGAAGTCGCTCGACTTCGGCAGCAGGCACAATTCCCTTTGAATCGGGACCGATATTGAGCAGGTAATTGCCTCCCTTGCTGGCGATGTCAATCAGATTGCGGATCAGGGTCTCAGTGGACTTGAAGTTAGTGTCGTAAGACTTGAAGCCCCAGGTATCGTTCATCGTCATGCATGATTCCCAATCCCGGCCGGGATATCCCTGTGCGGGAATGTATTGCTCGGGGGTTTCCGTATCCCCCTTGTAGCCACCACCCAGGCGATTGTTCCAGATCAGATTTGGATGGCGGTTAAGTAGCTCGACAATTTCTCCGGCGAGTTCCGGCGTCATGTCGTCGGTCGGTGTATCAAACCAGATGACCGCTGGAAATTCACCGTAATTGCTTAACAGTTCCTTTAGTTGTGGAATCGCCTTCTTGTGGAGGTATTCTGCAAAATTGCCGTCCTGCGCCGGATCCCAGTGATGATTGGGACGATCGTGATTACCTGTCTTGTAGGCAGCGCCGCCCGGTGCTGTCCAGTCCTGATCCTGCGAGTAATAGAAACCGAGCTTGATGCCTTGCTTCCGGCACTCTTCGGCAAGTTCCTTGATTGGATCGCGATGGAAGGGAGTTGCGTTAACGATGTTGAAAGGGTCGGCTTTTGAATCAAACATCGCGAAGCCATCGTGGTGCTTGGAGGTGATGACGATGTATTTCATTCCCGCCGTCTTGGCCAAGGCAACGATGTCATGCGCGTTGAAGCCTGTGGGATTAAACTCCTTTGCCAGTGCTTTGTAATCGGAAACGGGAATCGTACCTCGATTCATGATCCATTCGCCGATGCCAGGAATCTGCTTTCCTTTCCACGTGCCGGCCGGAATGGAATAGAGACCCCAGTGAATGAACATGCCGAATCGTGCCTCGCGCCACCAAGCCATTCGCGCATCGTGCTGTGCCTGTGTTTCGGTGTCCTGTACGGCTTTAACGCGATGTTGATCTGCCACGTTGTAGTGCTCACCAGCAACCTGGGCAGACATGGCGACCGTGGCGGCAGACGTGATCGAAAGTAGAGTGGCGCAGAACTTAAGGGTCTTCATTGTTGGCTCCTTTTGGATGCACGGAGAGGCATCTGATTCGTGGCGCGTTTGGCGCTGGCTGGGGGCTTTCTATCCGATCTGTTGCTGCTTCTGCCGAATTTCATCGGTCTATGGCTCTGAATGCATCGTTCAGCACGAAACTCCCAAAGAAGGAGAACCATCTCCGCTCAACTCAACGCGATTTTCAATGCTGCTCCGTAGCTGTTCGCAATTGGTAACCCATGAGGCACCTCAACGTGCAATGCATCTGCTTCCTGGTTCCACTTGACCTGCGCATCTGAACCCACGACAGTCACATTCTGAATTTTGCCCGGGTTGGTTTTGCTCGAGAATCCCATCGATGCAATTTTGGCACGCCTCTCGGGCCATCCCATGAAGATTGCATAGATCACGTTGTTCGCCTTATTCCGAGTGAAACGGATGTCGTTGCTTCCCATTGCGCTGATGCTTGCGCCTTGAAAAGGCCCACTCGTGACTGAATTTGGCCCCTCGCCGTAGACAGTCCAGGGCCGCGTTTCAAAGATGGCTTCGCCGTTGATCTTCAGCCATGCTGCAATCTCATCGAGGACCGCCAACTCTTTGCTGTCAATGGTGCCATCCGGTTTGCCAGGAAAGTTAAGAATGAAAGTACCGTTTTTGCTTACCGTATCGACCAGCCAATGAATCGCGTCACGCGGCGGCAGATAGCTGCCGAAAGCTCCTGGGCCTTCGAATAGACTGCGCCGATAGTGCCATTCTCCTATGCAGGTCTCTGATTGCCATGCATAAGGCATGATGCCGCTCGTCAAGCCTCGTTCGTAATCGGCGACCACAGCTTTGGCCAGCTTGTCGGGCACGTTCTTGATATTCAATACGGCTTCCATCTTGCCGCGTGTTTTCAGATTGTGGTTATAGAAGTATGCGCCAACATTCATGCCTCCCCAGCCCAGCGGTAGCAGCGCGTTGTCGAAGTAAAGCAAGTCCGGATCATGCTGATCGATGAGATCGCGCGTGCGATCATAGAAATTCTTCACGTATGAGACGTCGGGCAATGCGTTCTCCGGATGCTTGGGGCCGTAGAGCATCTGTGGATCGAGGCCATTCCACCATTGGCCCTTACCGTCGGATTTGGTCATTCGTCCGTCATAAGAAACACCCGAATTCGGTCCGCTCTTGTCGGCTCCGTGCGCGGTCTGGAACCACCACCAGTTGCGTGCCTGGTGCACGGTCACGCCGAAACGGAGGCCGTGTTTTCGGGCGGCGGCTGCCCATTCTCCGACTACGTTGCGGTGCGGCCCATGGTTCACAGCGTTCCACGGCTGATGCTTCGATCCCCAACAATCGAACCCGTCGTGGTGATTGGCGAGCGCTATAAACAGGCGTGCTCCGGCGTTCTTGTATCGATCGATCAGCGCTTCGGGTTCCCAGTTGAGGAGCGTCCATTGCGCGCACAGGTCCTTGTAACCGAATACGGAGGGCCGGCCGTAGTGTGCTTTCTGGTAGTCGTAGTCGGGAGAACCCTCTTCATACATGTTGCGCGCGTACCAGTCGCCAAATTCGGGTACGCATTGCGGGCTCCAATGTGCCCAAACACCAAACTTAGCGTCGCGATACCATTCGGGTGCCTCATAGTTCAGCAACGAATCCCATGTGGCCTGATAGGGGCCTTCGCCATTCAGTCCTTGAACAGGCGCTTGCATGGGAACTCCGTCCCAGGAACCCCCTGGCAATTCAGGTGGTTTGCCCCAGGCCGTAGGCTTCCAGTCGGCGTTATTCAGTTTTGTCTCCACGATTTTACCGTCAACCAATGCGTAAAAAACGCGCTGGTTCTCGGGAGTTTCGCAAAACTCTTCATATGCCCGGTGGAGATGATTAAAGCCGGAGCGCGAGTCTGCTGGCGCTTGGCCTTTCGCAGAGATAGCCGTACTTGCAGCTGCAGCGGTGATCAGCTTACAGAACTCTCTTCTTTGCATTTCTCCATCCTCTCTGTATATCCGGCTGAAAGACCACGCCGATTAGCAATTCTCGATCCTGTTGCGTGTTCAGTCTGGCTGAGCATCTCTCAAGCGTTTCTCGGCGGCTTCACTCCAATATCCACAGTCGAGTTCCAGGAAAACTGACGTGTACGGTATCGTGAGCGTCGATTTTAGAATCAGAATGCGAAACAGCTTGCCAGCCTCGTCAAGTCTGGTAATGATCTGTTCATGCGCGAGCGAGCGCGTATTCGTTGCCGCCAGATGCCGGACAATTTCCCCTCGAACCGCACTCACTCCCGGTGCATCCTTTTCTGTCACCAATTGCAGTTCGGCATCCAGATAGATATTGGCGCGAACATGGCTCGATGCAGCGATTGCGGAGAGAACCTTAACAAGCACTTCCGTGTGATCGCTCCCTGTGAACGTCGTTTCGATGCCAGGATTCGACTGGGCCGGATATGCGGCATCAGCAACCACTATCCAGTTTCGATGACCGAATAGCGGCATCATGCGCGCAAGGCAGGATTCCCAGGACTCACTTTTACGATGAGAGCTTGTGTTCACTCGGAACCTCGTCGGGGGCAAACTGCTACCTTGCCGCAGCGACCGGAAGCCATGAGGCTGTAAGCTTCGCTCGCTTGTTCGAGCGAAAAGCGATGAGTAACGATGTCTTCGGGGTGCAAGTTCCACCGAACCAGATGCTCCACGAGTTCTTCCATTAGCCAGGTGGATGTAACCCACGATCCATAAATGGTCTTCTGGTCGTGGATGATGTCAGGAGAAGGACTGAAATTAACTGTGCCCCCCTCTCCCACCAGGACGATCCTTCCCCATTTGCGGGTAGCACGAATTGCGACGGCGCGTGCCTCGGCATTCCCGGAGCAATCGATCGCGCGTTCTACGCCGTTGCCACCCGTGAGCTCGCGGACTTCATTGACGTTGTGCGGGCCGGCGGAGATGACGAAGTCGCAAAGAGCTTGTTTCAGCGCTATTTCTCGTCGTTCGGCCGAAATGTCGATTCCGATGATTTTTTCTGCGCCCAGCTTTCGACACAAAGCTCCGGCAGCGAGCCCCACCGGCCCGAGCCCTGCAATCAACACCGCATGGTTCCCATCAATGCCGATCTTTCGAAGCGCTTCATACACGGTGCCGAAGCCGCACGCCACTTGCGCGCCATCGAGATAGCTAAGCGAATCGGGAAGAGAGATCAGGTCTTTTTCTTCTGCGAGCAGATACTCGGCCATACCACCATCACGCTGCCATCCGTACGCACGTCGATATTCCGGGCTGGTGCACGAAATCATGTACCCGCGGCGACAATCATTGCATACGCCACATCCCGAGATGTGATAGACAATGACACGATCTCCAACTCTGAATCGGCGACAGCCTGGTCCGGCGGCAACAATCTGGCCTGCAGGCTCATGCCCGGCAATCACGCCCTGGTAGCCCTCGGGACCTTTGCCCAAATGCTCGCGGTAGATGGCGCGGATATCCGACCCGCAGATGGTCGAGGCCTCCACGGCGAGGAGAACTTCACCATTACCAGGTTCCGGGACTGGGACTTCTCTTATCTCCACAGTGCTGTTCCCCGGAAGAAACGCTGCTTTCATCATCTTCCTCATCCGCTTCACACTCAGCTTTCCGTCGCAGGATCGCGCCTCGCAAACTCGTGTGCATCTCAATTCATTCCGAGTCCGTGCGCCTCGGGTCATCAGCAGCTCAAATGCTAGGCCGGAGTAATCTCTCCGTGGATGTCCCAGAGGTCTTCCCAGGACTGGTTATCTTTCCAAAGGAAAACCTGCCCTTTGATCAAACGGCAGTTCCGGTCAAGGCTTTCGATTGACTTCATGTCTTCGGGGCTGAGCGGCTCGCTGACAGCGGCGCCTAGATTACTCAATAGGTTCTTCGGATTTGTCGAAAAGGGAATGGGAATCTGGCCTCGCTGGATAGCCCACTTGATGCATATAACTGCGGGGTGCACGTTGAGCCTTCGAGCGATCGCGCGAATTGCGGGATCTTCGGTCGGGGCAGTGTCATCACTGGTGCGGTCGCGTTCAGGACGGCCTGGCGAGCCCAGCGGTGAGTAACCCACCGGCTGGATACCCCTTTCAAGCAGGTAATGGAAGAACTCTGGCTGCTGAAAGTGGGGATGAAGCTCCATTTCGTTGACGGCTGGCTTGATCTGCGCGTCACGCATCAGCAAATCCATCTTGGGGATTGTCATGTTCGAGGTGCCGATGTGGCGCACTAGTCCGCGATGAACAAGTTCTTCCATCTTGCGCCAGGTGCGCATGTAATTCTCATGAATGTAGGGAACTGCATGCGGATTTCGCGCAGTGACGTCGCATCCGGGAGGATGATGATTGGGAAAAGGCCAGTGAACCAGATAGAGATCGAGGTAGTCCAGCTGAAGGTCTCTCAGCGATTTCTCGCAGGAGGGGACCACGTCATGTTCGCCGTGCTTGTCGTTCCAAAGCTTTGAGGTGATCCATAGTTCGTCTCGGCGCAGGCCACTGTTCAGCAATTCCCGGAACACAAGCCCAATTTCTTGTTCATTGCCGTAAACCGACGCGCAATCGAAGTGGCGGTAGCCAATGCCTGCAGCATAGCGCACAGCTTCAGCGACGGTCTCAGGCGAGACATGATCGGAACCGAACGTTCCGAGTCCGATGGCAGGAACTTTTGCACCCGACGCCAATGACCGTCGCGGAATGCGCGAAGGATCGAATGTAGCTTTCTCTGGGCTAGCTGCCGCGGGAGGTTGCATTTACTTGGCTCAACTTCCAAAAAAGTAAACGATAACTGAAACGATGAAATCTAACCAGATACAATTCTGATTGTCAAGGTGAGAGACTTAGGACTGTTCCTTCCTCCAGTTCAACCACGAAACGGTGAAGCGGTAGTGTGAGCTTTTCCAGCAACTGCGATGGAGGATCCAATATTCCGATACGTTTGGCATGGAGTACACAGTGGCAGTTCGCCTGAAAGACATTGCTAACGAACTGGGTCTATCGGTGGTGACCGTTTCAAAGGTGCTGCGAGATCACCCGGACATCGGAGCTGACACGCGAAAGCGCGTCCTGAACCGAATGCGGGAGCTGAATTACCAGCCGAATTTGGCAGCCCGTTCGCTGGTGACTGGCCGCACCTGGACTCTAGGCCTGGTCGTTCCGGACCTGCTCCACCCCTTCTTCGCGGATATTGCGCAAGCAATTTCATCCGAGACAAGCAATCGTGGTTACAGCCTGTTCATCTCGTCCTCCGAGGACGATCCGGAACTTGAGGTGCGGGAGATCAAACAGCTTCTCGCCCGTCGAGTCGATGTAATCATCGTGGCGTCAGTCCAATGGTCAATAGACAGCTTTCGTTTAATCGAAGAACACAAGACGCCTTATATCCTGATCGACCGAAGGTTCCAGGGACTCGATGCCAATTTCGTCGGCGTCGACGACGAAGCAGTAGGCGTGCTGGCCACCTCCCACCTCATCGAGGAGGGATGCCGGCGCGTTGCTCACATTCGTGGACCCGAAGTAAGTACTGCCATCGGCCGGCTCGAAGGGTACAAGCGGGCTCTTGCGGTGTACAACATAACACCCTTGCCGGGACACATAGTTTCGCTGGGACGCTCAGGCGATCATCGCGGAGAGAAGGGCGGGTATGAAGCTGCGAAGCGCTTGCTCGCGGCAGACCCTCGTCCGGATGGGATCTTTTGCTTCAACGATCCTTCGGCGTTAGGAGCAATGCGAGCCATTCTGGAAGCTGGTGTCCGCATTCCCGAGGATATAGCTGTTGTGGGCTGCGGGAATTTATCCTATTCGGATTTCCTTCGCGTTCCACTTTCATCGGTTGACCAAGGCAGCGAGAACATTGGGAAGTATACCGCCGAACTCGCGCTCAAAATTGCGCGCAAGAAAGTGCCGATCAGGCCCAGAACCGAACTGATTCCCCCCCGGCTTGTGATCCGCGCTTCGAGCCTCCGGCATGCGTAGACTGATACCCCGCGCCTCGAAGTAATCGACAAAACCGCCCAGTCGGTACGATCGATTCAATGCACCCTACTGACGCAAGGTTTGCCTGGGCACATTGCGCCGGTCACTCCTTCGCCTTCGGCGATGTCATAGATTCGATCAAGAGAGGGAAGCGCTTCCTTTTCGACTCTGCCGCTGGGCCAGTGAATTTCGAGTTGATCAATTTTTTCTGCGTCACCTAAGCCGAAGTGGATGCGCATGTCATTCGACGAGATATAGCTACCGCCGCTCAGGACGTCTTGCCGCTGTCGGATTCCGTTCGCGGTTAGATAGACTGTTGCGCCAACCGCATCACGTGGGCTTTTCGGCCCCCCGATGAGTTTCAACTCAACCCAATGGTGATGGTCGGGATACACGTTGCGGAGCAGAACCGGGCTCCCGTCCATGCTGTTGATGACCGCGTCGATTCTGCCGTCGTTGAATAGGTCTCCAAATGCGGCGCCGCGTCCGACGGTGACAACTGCCAATCCTGTTCCCTCTACCGCAGGCACAAGCTCGAATTTGCCGTTGCCCAGATTGTGGTAGAGCAGAGGACGTTGAGCATAGCTTTGGCCCCATTCCGGATGCTCATCGACCTGCGGATAAACGTGGCCATTGACGATGAGCAGATCCTTCCAGCCATCATTGTCGTAGTCTAGGAATCCATCGCCGAATTTCACAAAGGGGATTGAAGAACCCGCAATCCCGGCTTGATAGCTGACATCTGTGAATGCCCCCTTGCCATTGTTCTGGAAGAGTATGGGGAAGTCGTCCGAGAAGGTCGTGCTCACTACCGAAAGCTGCCCGTCGTTCTTGTAGTCACCGACCGCAAGCCCCATGTTGGCAGCCTCCCGTCCATCCCCATTGAGCGCGAATCCACTTTCATAGCTCTCGTCCTTGAATGTGCCGTTTCCCTGGTTGATGTACAGGTAGTTCGGAGTGGAGTCGTTGGCCACCAGGATGTCTGGCTTGCCGTCGTTGTTGATGTCCGCAAATAAAGCATCCAGCCCGTAGTAACCGTTGGGGCCGTCGAGTCCCAGCTTTTTGCCGACGTCGGTAAAGATCCCGTCGCCGTTGTTGTGAAACAAGTGGTCGTGCCCTCCGTTCAGTCCTCGCGGCCCGCACATTACCTTCACGTTGCGGTATTGGCAGAAGTTGTAGTCAGCGCTCTTGGATCCCGAGAGCAGGGTGTTCTTCAAATCAATATCAAGATATCCAGCCACGAATAGGTCGAGCTTGCCATCGCCGTCGTAGTCTCCGAAGGTGGCGCCGGTGTGATCGATCATCTTGTTGGCAGAGCCTTCATCAACGGCCACGCCGGCTTGCGCTGCGAGATCACCGAACGTGCCGTTGTGATTGTTGTGATAAAGCCGGCTGGCTCCGACATTGTTCACAAAGAGATCTGGCCAACCGTCATTATCGTAATCGCCGACAACACACCCTGTGCCCCATCGGTCGTTAGCCACACCGGCACTCCCAGTCACGTCTGTGAATGTGCCGTCGTGGTTGTTACGGAAAAGGGCCGCATGCGGAGAGGGCACCTTTCCTGCCATTGCGTCGAGCGTGGACCCGTTCACCAGGTAGATATCTAGCCAACCATCGTTGTCGTAATCAAGAAGACAGACGCCAGATCCTTTGGCTTCAATGATCACTTGCTTGGCCGGATTACCAGTTGTATTTCTCCACTTCGAGAGCCCCGATTGGGCTGTTGCGTCTTCGAACACGATCGGACCCGTCTTTGTGAACCCCCCTGCCGTGATGGGTCGGTGTTGCCCATCGAACACAGCTGAGTGAGGGCTTGAATTTGTCATCTCTCCGCCCGACGCCTGTCCCTGTTGACTGGCGGCCGGTACTATCGATGCGGAAAAGAGCAATGC
>Ga0310811_10004837_pt1 | contig 16974 bp, 15 predicted proteins | sample YCmetagenome_FD_207642 | JGI IMG/M metagenome (GOLD analysis project Ga0310811, IMG submission 207642) | Soil microbial communities from experimental microcosm in Duke University, North Carolina, United States - YC | ecosystem: Engineered > Artificial ecosystem > Soil microcosm > Unclassified ...
CAGGGTCTCCATGCTCGGGGCGGACGGTCCGCTCAGGTCCGGATAGCGGGTGTCGGGCGCGATCGTGCGGGGCTCGTCGAGGGCGGAAACGGGAGCGTCGGCATCGAGGGCGGGATCCACGGTGGTCACGGCAGGCCTCTCGTTCACGCCGCGACGATCCGGTCGGCGCGGCACTTCATCAGCGGCTGGATGCGGGTGCCGAAGTCCTCCACACCGTCGAGGAAGTCGTCGAACACCAGCATGATCCCCTTGGTGCCCTTGACTTCGGCGATCTGATCGAGCATCCCGGCGACGGTGGCGTAGGAACCGACGAGCGTGCCCATGTTGAAGTTCACCGCGCCCTCGGGAAGGGAGATCGTCTTCGCGGTGGAGGCGTCGTCGGCGGTCTTGTCGGAGGCGGACTGGCCCGCCATCCAGGCGAGCGCCTCGAGATCGGCATTGTCGTGGTAGTCCCGCCACTTCGCCTGGGCGGCCTCGTCGGTCTCCGCGGCGATGATCATGAACAGCGGCATGGCGCCGACGTCGCGGCCGGCGGTTTCCGCCGCCGCGACGAGCTTTTCCGTGGCTTCCGAGAACGCCGTGGGGGTGTTGACACCGGCCCCGAAGAGGAAGTTGTAGTCGGCGTACTCGGCCGCGAACTTCATCCCGGTGCTGCTCTGTCCCGCGGCGACGATGTCGACCCGCCCGCTCGCCGGCCGTGGCGAGAGCACACAGTCGTCCATCTGGTAGAACTCGCCCTTGAAGTCGCTGACACCGTCGGCGAGCAGTTGCCGCATCACGGTCACGTACTCGGCCGCGCGGGCGTAGCGGTTGCGGAAGTGGTCGTCGCCCGGCCAGGTGCCCATCTGCGTGTACTCGGCGGGTGCCCAGCCGGTGACGATGTTGACGCCGAACCGGCCGGGCGCGATCGAATCGATGGTCGCGGCCATGCGCGCCACCATCGCCGGGGGCAGTACCAGGATCGGGGTCGAGGCGTAGAGCCGGATCCGTTCGGTGACCGCCGCCAGCCCGGCCATCAGGGTGAACGACTCCAGGTTGTGGTCCCAGAACTCGGTCTCGCCGCCGAAGCCCCTGAGCTTGATCATCGAGAGCGCGAAGTCGAGACCGTGCGCTTCGGCCTTGCGCACGATGGCCTTGTTCAACTCGAAGCTGGGCAGATACTGCGGGGAGCTCTTCGAGATGAGCCAGCCGTTGTTGCCGATCGGGATGAACACGCCGATGTCCATGTCACTCCTCAAGGGATGGGCCCCTGCCGGTTCCACGGCGGGTGTGCCAGGCGGAAACGGCCGGTGAGACCACGTCGCCGGGCGATCCTTTCGAATGTAGGCAGCGATCATCGGCATGGTCCACGGCCGCCAGGTAAACGGCCTGTTGCGCACGTTAATGATCAGTGACCCGCCCGCCCCTGGCAAGCTTCGGCCAGGCCCGCGGCCATGACGTCCACATAGGACAGACGCCGCCCGGCGATGGGCGGACCTCACTCGGCCTTGCCGGTCTGCCAGCATCGGATGATGGCCTCGGCCGAGGCGGTGATGTCGTCGCCGGTGGTCGCCGCGTCGGAGATGCTGATGCGCATCGCGCGGTCGCCGTGCCAGCTGGTGCCGCCCGCCCAACAGGTGCGATCCGCCTGGACGGCGGCGATGACGGCGTCGGTGGTCTCGTCGTCGTCGAAGCGCACGAGCACCTGGTTGAGCGCGGGCGGGACGAGGATCCGCGCTCCCGCCTTGTCGAGCAACCCGGCCATGTGCTCGGCGTGCGCGCAGAGCCGGTCGACCAGTTCGGCGACGCCCTGCCGTCCGCGGCTGGCCAGGATCGCCCAGATCTCCACCCCGCGGGCCCGCTGGGACATCTGCAGTCCGAGGTGTGCCGTGGCGCGTTCGGCGTCGGTGGTGAAGTAGTCGGCGTGGAAGGCCATCGCCCGCCGGAGATCGGCCGGGTCACGGCAGATCGCGATACCGGAGTCGTAGGGCGCGTTGAGCCATTTGTGGCCGTCGGTGGCCCAGGAATCGGCCAGCTCCACGCCGTCGACGAGGTGCCGCTGCGCCGCGGAGGCGGCGGCCCACAGACCGAAGGCCCCGTCGACGTGTACCCAGCCGCCGTGGGCACGGACGGTCGGGATGAGCCGGCGGAACGGATCGCTGTGACCCGTGTTGACGTTGCCTGCCTGGAGCAGCACCAGGGTGCGATCGTCGACCGCCGGGAACTCTTCGGCGAGCACCCGGCCGCATTCGTCGGTCGGTGCCGGAATCACGTCGTCGGTGCCGAAGCCCGCAGCCCGCAGCGCCTTGGCGACCGAGGCGTGGATCTCCGCGGAGGCGATCACCCGCAACCGCGGCGCGCCCGCCAGCCCGCGCCGCTCGACATCCCACCCGGCGCGGTGCAGCAACGCGTCTCGGGCGGCCAGCACGCAGGTCAGGTTGGCGATGGAGGCACCGGAGCAGAACGTGGCGATCGCCGCGTCCGGCAGCCCGAGCAGCCGGCAACACCAGCGCGCGGCCAGCCCGTCGAGAAGCGCCGCGATCGGCGACATGACGGGCAGCGCGACATTCTGGTCCCAGGCGCCGGTCAGCACGGCCGCGGCCGCCGCCGCGGGGTCGGTCCCGCCGACCACGTAGCCGAAGTAGCGGCCCGCGGTCGACATCACCGTGGCGGGTGATCCGAACTCGTCGAGCAACGCGAGGACTTCGTGCGCGGGAACGGGTTCCTCGGCGAGTTCACGCGGAAACCGCGCGAGGTCGCGCAGTGCCTGCTCGGTGGGGAACACGCCACGGTCCCGGCTCGCCGCGAAGTAGGTCGCGGCGCGCCGGGCCGCGTCGAGCACGAGGTCGGACTTCAGCGTTAGATCGTCGCCAACGGGCTGATCGGCGGCGCTGGGCCTCAACGACATGCCACCAGTGTCGAGAACGGGCCCTCGAATGCAAGAGCTTTTAGCGCCGGTTCGCCGGTAGCATCCGCTTGCGTGGGCGAGGAGTGGAACTGGGACGAGACGCTTTACGCTGGCAGCGCTTCGCATTACCGCATCGGGCGAATGCCGTACCCGGCCGAGCTGGGCCGAGCCATCGGTGCGGAACTGGGCCTTGACGGCACCGGACGGTTGCTCGACGTCGGGTGTGGGCCCGGGGCGCTGACCCTGGTGCTCGCGCCGCTGTTCGCCCACGCGGTCGGTGTCGACGCGGATCCCGACATGCTCGTGGAGGCCCGCCGTGCGGCGGCGCGGCTCGCGGTCACCAATGTCGAGTGGCGGCGGTCGCGGGCCGAGGACCTTCCCGCCGGGTTGGGCGAATTCCGGGTGGTGGCCTTCGCCCAGTCGTTTCACTGGATGGACCGACCGCTGGTGGCCTCCCGGGTGCGGGGAATGCTCGACCCGGGTGGCGCCTGGGTCCATGTGGGTGCGGTCACCCACCGCGGGGTGCCCGGCGAGGACATGTTGCCGTATCCCCGGCCGCCGTGGGACCGCATCGACGGCCTGGTCGCCGCCCACCTCGGGCCGCTGCGGCGAGCCGGGCAGGGCGTGCTGCCGAACGGCACCAGCGGTGGTGAAGAAGAGATCATGCGGGAGGCCGGTTTCCGGGGCCCGGTCCGCCTCGAGGTCGGCGGCGGAGAAGTGGTCGAACGGGGCGTCGACGAGATCGTCTCGGCCGTGTTCTCGCTGTCCGGCTCGGCACCACACCTGTTCGGCGACCGGGTGCCGGACTTCGAGGCCCGGTTGCGCCGGCTCCTGGGGCAGGAGTCGCCGGCCGGCCGGTTTTCCGAGCGGCTGCGTGAGATCACCGCCGTGATCTGGCGTCCTTGATCGAGCCGTGACGCCACGAAGCGGGCGGTGCGTCGTGCGCTTTCCGCCCGCTTCGTCCGTCTTGTCCGCTCAGCCCTTGCCGAGTGCGGCGTTGATCATCGCCCGGCCCACCGGGCCGGCCACCTGCGCGCCCACCGTGGCGAGGTCGAGGTGGCCACCGGAGGTGACCACGACGGCGACCGCGATCTGCGGGTTGTTCGCCGGGGCGAAGGCGACATACCAGCCGTAGGGCTGCACGGTCTTCGAGTTCGGGCCGTGCTCGGCGGTTCCGGTCTTGGAGGCGATGAGGACGCCGGGAAGCTTGTTCGCCGTTCCCGAGTGGGTCTCCGAGGCTTCCATCATGTCGGTCAGGGTGCCGGCCACGCTGGAGGAGATCACGTTGGAGTTGAGCACGGTCGGGCTGAAGTCCTGGATGGTGGACTTGTCCGGGGCCAGGAGCGATTTGACCAGCTGTGGCTGCATCTCCTTGCCGCCGTTGGCGATGGTCGCCGCGATCATCGCGTCCTGCAACGGGGTTTCCTGCACGTCCAGCTGGCCGATGCCGCTCTGGTAGAGACCGGGTACGCCGTTGGGGATGTTCATGCAGTTACCGCCCGAGGTCGGGCCGACACAAGACGGCACGACACCCAGCGGGATGGACAGGTTGCTGTTGCCGAAACCGTACTTCGCCGCCTGCGCGGACAGGTTGGCGGCGCCCACCTGCCCGGCCAGGGTGGCGAACGCGGTGTTGCACGAGTACGCCAGGGCGGTCTTCATCGACACCTGGCCGCCGACCGACTGCGGGCAGGTCTCCCCGTCGTAGTTCTCCAGCGTCGTCGACGTTCCGGGCAGCGTGACCCGGGGTGCCGCCGGCAGGTTGGTGGTGTTCTCGTCGTCCACGTTGTTCGACAGCGCGGCCGAGGCCACCACCAGCTTGAACGTCGAGCCGGGGAAGTAGGCCTGCGACACCGCCTGGTTGATCAGCGGACTGGTCGGCGAGTTGGGGCTGTAGCCGTTGTAGGCCGCCTGCGCCGCCGCCGTGTCGTGCGTGGACAGCGTGTTCGGGTCGAAGGACGGCACGCTCACCATGCCGAGGATCTGCCCGGTGGACGGCTGGATGGCGACCGCGGCGCCGCTGAAGCCGTCCTGCACCATGGTGTTGTAGCCCGCTGCCTGGATCTTCGGGTCGATGGTCAGCTCGACCGTGCCGCCCGCCGAGGTGTTGCCGGTGACCAGGTCGGACAGCCGTCGCAGCGCCAGCCTGTCGTCGCTGCCGTTGAGGAAGGAGTTTTCCGCGTACTCCATGCCGTGCGCGCCCGAGGTGACCGAGTAGTAGCCGGTGGCCGCGGAGTACAGCGGCCCGTTCGTGTAGGTCCGCAGGTACTTCAGGTTGTCGTTGGTCGCCTGCGAGGAGGCGAGGATGGTTCCGTCGGAAGCCGTGATCAATCCGCGCTGCACGGCGTACTGGTCGTACAGCTGGCGCTGGTTGTGCGGGTTGTCCGCGTAGTAGTTGCTGTTGAGCACTTGCACCCAGGAGTCGTTGGCCAGCAACAGAACAACCAGCACCATCATCAGGATACCGACACGGCGGATCCCCTTGTTCACAACGGCCACTCCCTCATAACCCTGCTCACCTCATCTGCGGCGCTTCGCTCACCCTGAGCGAAGCGTGCTCTCGTCGGGCCCGTGTTCTCGTCGGGCCGGCACTCGTCGGGCTATTGTGCCGAGAAGGCCGGTGTGCTCCGCGTACCGCCTCGGTTGCGGGCGCGACATCCCGGCGCGAACCGGACCAGGCGAGCAAACGGACACTAGCGGGCGAGAGCGCGGCGGGCGCGGGGACCTGGATCACTCGCGGTGGTCGCCGTCTGGTATGAATGGGATGCTTGGGTGCGTTGTCCCCAGGGGTAGTTTCCGGAGTCGGGTTGCCCTCCATTGTGGTCTGTCGCGTGTGGACCTCCTGGCCGTCTTGATCCCTTGCCGGTGGATCATTCCGGCATCGTCGAGCCCGACCCGGTCGTTTCCGTATAGCGGAAGCGGAACGCGTTTCGCTTGTCTTCCGGGTGTCGGGGGCGCTGTCGTAAACCTGTCGTGAACACTGCGAGCGACGGGGCGGGATGCGGCCGTCTCGCGGGCACCGAATCAAGGGAGATCCTGTGTCGAGCACCGAGCGGATGGCGGCCGAGCTGGCGGAGCTGCGTACCACCGTGACCGAGCTGGCCGGTCAGGTCGCGACGTTGCGGGCGACCGCCGAAATCCGGAACCTGCAGCACAAGTACGGCTACTACCTGGACAAATGCCTCTACCAGGAGGTCGTCGACCTGTTCAGCGCGGACGGCGAGGTCGCCTTCGCCGGTGGGGTCTACCGCGGCCGCGCCGGGGTCGAGCGGCTCTACCTGCGCCGGTTCCGCGAGCAGTTCACCGGCGGCCACAACGGGCCCATCCGGGGCTTCCTGCTGGAGCACATCATCAACCAGGACGTCGTCACGGTCTCTCCCGACGGCACGACGGCCCGGGCCCGCTTCCGGTGCCTGATGCAGGCCGGCGTGCACGAGTCGGCGACGGAGCTGGCGTCGCGGACCGCTTTCGAGCAGTGGTGGGAAGGCGGTATGTACGAGAACACCTACGTGGTCGAGGACGGGATCTGGAAGATCCGCCGCCTGGGGTACTTCCCGTTCTGGCACGCCGACTACGCCGCCGGCTGGGCGCACACCGCGCCGCTGTCGCACATGATCCCGAAGGTGACCTTCCCGGAGGACCCGAAGGGCCCCGACGAGCTGATCGAGGGTTTCGAGTTCTTCCCGGCCACCGACGTCGTGCCGTTCCACTACCCGCATCCGGTCACCGGCAACGGCGGCCACCGGTCCCCGGAGGAAGGAAACCACCGATGAGCACGCGTTTTCCGGACGAGCCGCCGTTTTCCGGCTTCAACGCCCCGGTTCGGGTGGAAGCCGACATCTACGATCTCGAGGTCGCCCAGGGCGAGGTTCCCGAGCAACTGGACGGCACCTACTACCGGGTGGTGTGCGACCGGCAGTGGCCGCCGATGGTGGCCGACGACATCGCGTTCAACGGCGACGGCATGGTGATGTCGTTCCGGTTCGACCGCGGGCACGTCGACTTCAAGAGCCGCTACGTGCGCACGCCCCGGTTCGAGGCCGAACGCGCCGCGCGGCGCGCGCTGTTCGGCGCCTACCGCAACCCGTTCACCGACGACCCGTCGGTGGTGGGGATGAACCGGACGCTGGCCAACACCAACGTGTTCTGGCACGGCGGCATGCTGCTGGCGTCCAAAGAGGACAGCCCGCCGATCCGGATCGACCCGGACACCCTGGAGACCGTGGGAGTGCACACCTTCGACGGCGCGCTGACCTCGCAGACCTCGACCGCGCACCCGAAGTTCGACCCCAACACCGGGGAAATGGTTTTCTTCGGCTACGCCGCGAAGGGCGAATGCACCCCGGACATCGCCTACTACGAGGCGGATCCGGCGGGCAACCTGATCCACGAAACCTGGTTCCAGGCGCCCTACTCCAGCATGGTGCACGACTTCGCGGTCACCCAGAACTTCGTCATCTTCCCGATCATCCCGCTGATCAGCGACCTCGACCGGATCCGGAACAATCTCTCCCACTACGCCTGGGATCCCAGCAAGGACGTCTATCTGGGGGTCCTGCCCCGCAAGGGCCGTGTCGAGGACCTGCGGTGGTACCGCGGCGACACCCGGTTCGCCAGCCACATCCTCGGCGCCTACGACGACGGGCGGCACATCTTCATCGACACGCCGGTCTCGGAGACCAACTACTTCCCGTTCTTCCCCGATCTGTCGGGCGCGCCCTACGATCCCGCGCGGACCAAGGGATTCCTGTCCCGCTGGACCATCGACACGATGGACGGCTCGCGCGGCTTCCGCGAGGAGCGCCTCACCGACCACGCGGGCGAGTTCCCGCGGATGGACGACCGGTACGAGACGCTGCCGTATTCGTGGGGCGTGATGGGCCTCTACGAGGTGCCGGGCGAGCAGCGCCCCGGCGGGGGTTTCCGCTGGATCGGCGCGGTGGACCTGACCCGCAAGCGGACCACGGCGCACTACGTCGGTGACGCCTCGGCGACGGGGGAGCCGCTGTTCGTTCCCGCGCACGACGGGGCCGCGCAGGCGGAGGGGTACGTCATGGCGGTGGTCGGCCGGCACGACGAGATGCGCAGCGATCTGCTCATCCTCGACGCGGGACGCATCGACGCGCCCCCGGTGGCCACCCTCAAGCTGCCGCTCCGCATTCCCTATGGCCTGCACGGGAACTGGGTCACCACGGCCGAACTGCGTCAGGGACAGTGACACCGGGCGGACCCCGGTTGGCCCGTCCCGCTCACCCCGGTCAGGGATCCAAGCGGTAGAACCGCCACAGTTCGTGCTCGATCGGCAGGATCGTCACCTCGCCGAATCCGGCGTCGTTCGCGTAGCGTCGCAGGGTGCCGGGCCGCAGCACGGTGCCGGTGCCGGCGGCGCCGGGTTCGGTGAGCGCCGCCGCGAGGCAGTGGGGCGCGCTCCAGCCGTAGTTGAACCGTTCGAGATCGTCGCCGGGCGCGGTGAAGGTCTCCGCCACCCGCTCGTCACCGACCAGGACGGCACCCCCGGGCGCGAGCATCGCCCGTGCCGTGCGCAGCGCTTCGACCGGGTGCGCCATGTCGTGCAGCGTCTCGAAGAACGTGACCAGGTCGTACTTCCCGGTCATGGCCTTCGCGGCGTCCTGCAGCATGAACCGCACCCGGTCGGTGACCCCGGCGTCGGCGGCGTTGTGGCGGGCGTCCTCGATCGACGCCGGGTCCAGGTCCACGCCGTCGACCACCGCCCGCGGGTACGCCGACGCCAGCGCGATCGTGGACCAGCCGCTGCCGCAGCCCAGATCCGCGACGGCGGCCGGCGGGCCGGCGCGGCGCAGCCGCCGTTCGATGTCGGGCAGGGCCGGGATCCAGTCGGCGGCCAGTTGCCGGCGGAACATCGGCCGGTTGGCCGCGGCGATGCCGTTCTTGAGATCTGTGCCGTACGCCGCGTACGGCACGCCGCCGCCGGTGCGGAAGGCGTCCACGATCCGCGGCAGGGCCTGTGCGATGCCCGCCGCGATCGCGGTCACGGGAGCGAAGTAGTACAGGCTTTCCGGGTCGGCGAGGACCTCGGCGGCACCGGCGGAAAGGCGGTAGCGGCGCGTCTGTCCGTCCGCGGCTTCTTCGGTGTCGTCAGTGTCGTCAGTGTCGTGGGCGACGTCGAGGATTCCCGACACGGCTTGTTGTTCCAGCCACTCCCGGGCATACCGCTGGTCGATTCCGGCGCGGGCGGAAAGATCGGCGGGCGTCACGGCACCGGCTCCGGCCAGGGCACGGTAGAGCCCGAGCCGGTGCCCCAGATAGAGGTGGATGGTCTCCTGCGCGCCCAGGATCGCGTGAAAGACCTGGTCGGCGACGTCGTCCCGCCGGTCGTCGAGGTTGTCGGCCATGAGGTGCCTCCCGGGAGAATCCTCTCCTGTGGAGCCGATTGTCGTCGGCTTCGGACCATCCCGCCGGCTCGCGGTGTCGAGTCGGGCGGGCGCCGATCGTCCTCGGGGCATCACCACCTTCGCACTACCTTCGCCGAGAGGATCGGTCATGGAGAACTTGGAGTTGTACCGGCGCGCCCAGGACGGGTTCGACGCGGTGATCACCGCGGTGGGCCGCGATCAATGGGAGAAGCCCTCGACCTGCCCAGGATGGACGGTGGCCGATGTCGCCGGGCACGTGATCTGGGGACAGCATCAACTGCGCGCGTGGGCCACCGGCACGGAGCACGCCGATTCCTCGGGCGCTCCCGGGTCGCCCCATCCGGCCGTGGTCGCCGGGGAAGACCCGGTCGCGGCCTGGCGGGCGGCGCGCGAGGAGTCCGTCGCGGCGTTGACGGAGGAGGCGTTCGCCCGGAAGGTGACCCGCATGGTGACACTGCCCGGGATCGGTGCGGTTCCGCTCACCGCGGTGGTCACGCTGGTGATCACCGACCAGGTGACGCATTCCTGGGACATCGGGCACGCACTGGGCGGGCAGGTGCGGCTGGATCCCGAACTGGTCCAGGTGGCCTTCACCTGGGCGCGCAAGAACGTGGTGCGCGCGCCCGGTTTCTTCGGCCCGGAACTGGCACCGCCGGAAAGCGGCGACGAGCAGGCGCGGATGCTCGCGTTCCTCGGCCGGGCGGGGTGACGGCCTGACGGCCTGACTGCCGACCAGGCCGCGCTGCCGGTGTCCGGGAAGGGAGACCGAGGCCCGCGCGTGCCCGCGCGGCGGCACTCGGGGCCGGTCGGCACCCGTCCGTCCACTCCGGACAGACGGGTGCCGGCGGGGGAGCTGCCTTCGGCCGTCGGGGAAGGCCATGTCTCACAGCCAGGTCTCACAGCCAGGTCTCACGGGGCCCCGTCGGGAGCGGGGTCCAGGGCGAGCGCGCGAGCGGCGAGGAATCGGCGGTCGGCCGGGTCGGTCGCGAGATCGTGCGCGCGCCGGTACGCCCGCGCGGCTTCCTCGTCGCGGCCGAGGCGGCGCAGCAGATCCGCGCGGGCGGCGTGCAGCGGGTGATAGCGCTCCAGCCCGTCGATCCGGTCGATGAGCGCCAGCCCGTCCGCCGGGGTACCGGCCATGGCCACGGCGACCGCGTGGTTCAGCGCGATCACCGGCGACGGTGCCAGCGCGAGCAATTCGCCGTACAGGGCGGCGATCCGCGACCAGTCGGTCTGCCCGGGCGAGGTGGCCTGCGCGTGCTGCGCCGCGATCGCCGCCTGCACCTGATACGGCCCCGGCCTGCCGTGCCGCAGCGCCCGGCTCAGCAGTCGCACGGCCGCACCGATCTCGGTGCGGTCCCACCGGGTGCGATCCTGCTCCGCCAGCAGGACCAGATCTCCTTCACCGGTGTAGCGGGCGGCGGCCCGCGAATCGTGCAGCAGGAGCAACGCCACCAAGCCGAGCGCTTCGGGCTCGTCCGGCATGAGGGTGGCGATGAGCTTGCCGAGCCGGATCGCTTCCGCGCGCAGCAGGTCGTGCTCGGGGCCGTGACCGGTGTAGCCCTGGGTGAAGATCAGGTACACCACGGTGAGCACGCCGGAGAGCCGCTCGGGCAGCAGGTGGTCGGCGGGGACGGCGAAGTCGATGCCCGCGTCGCGGATCTTCCGCTTGGCGCGCACCAGGCGTTGCGCCAGGGTCGGCTCGCCGACCAGGAACGTCCGCGCGATCTGCCCGGCGGTCAGCCCGACGACGGCCTGCAGGGTGAGCGCGATCCGCGCCTGCTCGGCCAGCGCGGGATGGCAGCAGGCGAAGATCAGGCTCAACCGCTCGTCGCCCACGCTCGCCAGGCGCTGCTCGCCGAGGCCGACCGTCACCGGCGCTGTCGCTCGCTCCGAATGGAGTTTCTGGGCTTCGGCCAGCTTCTCCCGTCCCAGCCGGGCCCGGCGCATCCGGTCGATCGCGCTGTTGCGCGCCACCGTCAGCAGCCAGGCGACCGGATCGTCCGGTACCGCCTCGCCCCAGCGGCGCAGCGCCAGCGCGCACGCGTCCTGCAGCGCGTCCTCGACGAGTTCGAAGTCGCCGAGCGCGCGCAGCAGCGCGGCCAGCATCCGCGCGCGGTGCTCCCGGTAGATCCGCTCCACCACCGGCCCCGGCGAGTCGGTCATGCGCCGCTCACACGCCGGTCGGCGCCGGACTCCCTGGCGGGCTGGTCAGCCCCGGCACCGTGGCCAGCGGCCGCACCTCGATGGACCCCTGCGCGGCCATCGGGCACCGCGCCGCCAGTTCCAGCGCCTCGTCGAGGTTGCGGCAGTCGAGGATGTAGTAGCCGCCGAGGTGTTCCCGGGTCTCGGCGAACGGGCCGTCGGTGATCAGGGCGCGGCCGTCCCGGACGGCGACGGTGGTCGCGGTGCTTTCCGGCTGCAGCGGGTCACCGGCCACCAGCACGCCCCGCCGGCGGCACTCGTCGGCGAACGCGTTCACCCGGGCCAGTGCCTCCTCGAAGTCGGGATCGTCCGGTTCGGGACGGTCACAGTCGTAGATCAACAACATGTACTGCATGGGTCCTCCGCTCGCGGCGAATCCGGTTCCGTCGCAAGGATGACGAACGAGCGGGCTCGATCTCGACATCCCGGTGACCCCAGGTTCCCGCGAGTGGCGGCCCCGGGCCAGCCGGGCCGCCACTCCGCGTTCGGTTACCAGAGCGTGTAACCGCCGTCGGCGACCAGGACGTGTCCGGTCATGAAGGACGACGCGTCGCTGGCCAGGTACACCACGCTGGCGCCCAGCTCCTCCGGCAGGGCGTAGCGCTGCATCGCCGCGTCCTCGATCCAATGGCGGCGGAAGCGCGGTTCGTCGACCGGGGCCATCTCCGTTTTGACGTAGCCGGGCGCGAGTGCGTTGACCCGCACGTTGTGCGGCGCCCATTCCGCGGCCAGCGACCGGGTCAACTGGTGCACGGCCGCCTTCGACGAGTTGTACGCGGGCTGCCACTGCGGCCGGTTCACGATCATGGCCGAGATCGAGCCGATATTGACGATCGCGCCGCGCTCGCGCTCCACCATGCGGCGGCCGACGACGGTGCTGCACAGCCAGACACCGGTGACGTTGACGTCGAACACCTGCTTCCATTCCTCGTCCGGCACCTCCAGCGCCGGCCGGTGGACACAGGCGCCCGCGTTGTTGACGAGGATGTCGATCGGGCCGAGCCCGTCCTCGACCGCCGTGGCCAGGTGCTCGACGGCCGCCCGGTCCGACACGTCCGCCGGGGTGGCGAACGAACGCACCCCGGCGGCTTCGATGTCCGCGCACACGCTGTCGAAGCCCGCCGGGTCGCGGCCCGTGACCGCGACGTTCGCGCCCGCCTCGGCCAGTGCGACGGCCAGCGCCCGCCCGATGCCGCGCGCACCGCCGGTCACCAGCGCCGTACGACCGGCCAAACTGAACGCCTTCATCACCGACATCCCGATGCCTCCCACTGGGTTCGTTGATCCACTACAACGTACGTGGGGGTCATCCGGAATGCGACGGTTCCTGACCGGTAGCCCTGGCAGCGGAGGAACGCCGGAAAGCGCCGGGCGCCTTCCGTCCTTCGAAACCCGGCTACCCGGTCTTGTCCCGCCCGGCCTGCAAGTCGTGGTACCCGGTGCGCTCTCGCGCGTCGACCAGTCTTTCGCCGGCTTCCACCGCCGCCCGGATCCGCTCCTCCGCCGCGGCGATTTCCCGTGCCGTGTCAAGGACTTCCCTGGCGCGCGCGGCCGGCACCGCGACCACCCCGTCGGAGTCGCCGACGAGCAGGTCACCCGGTTCCACCCGCACGCCGCCGATGCCGACCGGCACCTGGTAGCCCTCCACCCGCACCCGGTCCTTCCCGGTGCGCATCCAGTGGCCGCGGCTGAAGATCGGGTAGCCCAGCTCCAGGCTGCGGTCGCTGTCCCGGCAGACGCCGTCGATCACGGTTCCGGCGATCCCGCGGCGGTGCGCGGTCGCGGTGAGCAGGTCGCCCCAGACCGTCGCGTCGAGCCGGCCGGCGTTGTCGAGCACCACGACCTGGCCGGGACCGAGATCGTCGATGTAGTCGCCGACCGAGCCCCGGTCGGTGCCGACCGGGGCATAGCGGACCGTGAACGCGCGCCCGGTCAGGCGGAATCCCCGGTGCAGCGGCATGATGCCGAGGCACTGGCCGGCGATGCGGCACCGGTCCAGGGCGTCGCTGACGTGGGTCACGTCCACCTCGGCGAAACCGGAAACGAGGTCGTCACCGGTCCCGGTGTCGGTCCCGGTGGTCATGACGGGTCCGCCTTTCCCGGATCGAGCATGGTTTCGTAGTCGCGCGACATGACCTGCGAGACCGGCACCCCGGCCTTCAGCCGCGCCACCATCGCTCGTTCCTTCGCCGCGATTCCCTCGGCCGCTTCCACGACTTCGCCGGCCCGCGCCGAGGGCAGGAACACCACGCCGCTGCCGTCGGCGATGACCAGATCACCCGGCCACACCTCGATTCCGGCGACGGTGACCGGAACGTCCATCGCGATCTCGGCGAGGCGGCCGCGGGCCGTGCGCGGGACCCCGCAGCGCGCATACACCGGCAGATCCACCGAGCGCGCCTCGTCGACGTCGCGGCACGCCCCGTCCACGATCACGCCCGCGACCCGGCGCAGGACGGCGGCCTGGGACAGCACCCCGCCCCAGCCTCCGGCGTCGGTGCGGCCACCGGCCGCGACGACGATGACGTCGCCGGGTTCGGCCGCCTCGATCGCGGCGGTGCCCAGGTGACGGTCACCGCGCGCCCCGTCGGCGGGACCGAGCTGGACCGTGATGACCGCCCCGGCGACGCGCCGCGGGACCGTCGTCGCGGACAGGCCCAGCGCCGCCCCGGTGAGGCCCAGCCGGTCCAGCGCGTCGGAAACCGCGCAGGTGTCGAGTCCGGCCAGCCGGCCGGCCAGTTCGGCGCAGGTCACCGGCGTACTCACGCGCCCGCCGAGGCGGCGTGCTTGGCCAGCCCGGGCACCACCCTGGCCGGGTTCTCGTGGAAGATGGTGATCTTGTCCTGCTCGGACAGGAAATCGAAGGAGTCGATGACCGGCACGAGGTCGTCGCAGGTGCGACCGGTTTCCGGCCGCACCGCCCGGCCCGATCCCGGTGCTTCGGTGCCGAAGCACATCTGGCTCACCCCGCGCTGACGGATCGCCGCGGACAGGAAGATCTCGTCGTAGCCGCAGGTGTCGTAGAACAGGTTCGCGGACAGGTCCTTCTGCGCGATGTGCGGGTCGGTCGGGATGAACCTGTTCAGTGCCCCGCCGCAGTGACAGACCACGATCCGCAGCGCGGGAAAGCGCTCGAACACGTCGCCGTGGCTGAGGAACTGCCCGGCGAGGTACTGCTCGGTGAGGAAACCGAGCTGGTAGTTGTGCGGCACCACCCGGAAGCGGCGGTCCAGCGAGTTGGTCCCGTGCACGATCAGCGGAAGGTCGAGTTCCTGACACCGTTCGTAGAGCGGGAACCAGTAGGGCTCGTGCATGCCGGGTGTCGTGCGCCGGCCGGCGGGGTCCGGACTGACGTACGCGGCGACGAAACCGTGGTCCCGCACACACCGGTCCAGCTCCGCCAGGCAGTGGGTGGTGTCCGGCGCGTCGCTGACCTGCGGCAGCTGGCAGGCGCCGAGGAAGCGGTCGGGGAAGAACACGCACTGCTGGTGAATCATGTCGTTGACGTAGCTCGTCCAGGCGGGCAGCAGGTGGTCCTCCATCCAGCCGAGCATCAGGAACGGCCGGGGCCCGATCACCTGCACGTCGATCGCGCGTTCGTCCAGATAGGACACATGGCGGGCGGCGGCCGCGCGGAAGTCCTCTTCGGACACCGCCGTTCCGCTCAGCCCGGCGAACGGTGTGTTCGACCCCATCATGAACACCAGTGGCGCGTTCGCCTCCTGGGGAACCGAGACGTGCCCGTGCACGTCCAGCACCTTCGTGTTCCGGTACATCGCTGCCTCCCTATCCCTGTGTTTCCCCGGGTGCTGAGCCCCGGCCGTCCTGCGCTGACACCACGGCCCGGACGGCGCCCCGCGCGCCCGTCCGGGAGACCATGGCCCGGTCGCCACCACGGAAACCGGACCAGTACGTGACGAGGTAGACCGACGCGATGGCCGCGGCCAGCAGGCAGGCACCCGCGGCCAGCAGCCAGAAACCCTCGAACGCGCGCTCGGCCGGCAGACCGGTGCCGGCCACCGGCCGCGCGCTCAGCATCGCCGCGAAGACCGCGCCGGCCAGACTCCCGCCCACTCCGGTGACGAGGATCGGGCTGATTCCGAACAGGCGGCCCACCTGGTCGGGTGGCACGTCCTCGACGTAGATCAAGCCGAAGGCGGCCGACAGCGATCCGACGCCGAGGCCGACCACGGCCATCGCGAGCCCGATCCCGAGCAGCGAATCGTGCGCCATCACCAGCACGACGAAACCCAGCGCCTCCAGCACCGCGCCGGCGGTGAGGAACACGCCCTTGCCGGTGCGGCGGGACAAATAGCCGACGAGCGGACCGACCACGATCATCATCCACTCGGCCGGAAGGATGATCAGCGCGCCTTCGACCGGTGAGCCGCCGAAGCCGTTCGTTCCGGCGACCGGGGGAAGCTGGACGAACGTGCTCGTGGCGACCGCGGCGCCGAAAACCCCGAAACCGGCGAGGATCGAGACGGAGTTGTTGACCCACAAGGGCCGGGAGAAGAAGACCTTCATGTCGATCAGCGGCGCCCGACTGCGGCGCTCGACGAGTATCCAGGCGGCCACCGTCACCGCGGCCACCCCGAACAGCACGAGGACCGCGGGGGAGGACCAGCCCCAGCCGCCGCCCTCGCTGAAGGCCAGGTCCACCGCGATCGCGGGCACCGCGAACCCGAGCGCGCCGGGCAGGTCGACTTCGCGCCACCAATGAGCGCGCCGCGCGGCCAGCGTGCCGGCGGCGCGTCCCCGCGGCACGAACGCCGACACCAGCGGCAGGGCCACCAGCGGCAGCGCGGCCGAGGCCCAGAACACCCAGCGGAACCCGGCCGAATACTCGACCAGCAGGCCCGCCAGCACACCGCCGAGCCCGGTGCCGAGAAACAGCGTGGCCGACAGCAGGCTGATCGCGACCTTGCGGCGGGTCACCGGGAACTCGTCGTTGACCACCCCGGCGATCATCGGGAACACCAGCAAGCCGACGCCCTGCAGCGCGCGCCCCACCAACAGCACGGGAATGTCGGGGCTGACCGCGGACAGAGCGCCGCCCGCGGCGAGGCAGGCCAGTCCGGTCTGCGTCATCCCCTTCTTGGCGTCGAGGGTGTCCCCGAGCCTGCACAGCGAGGGCACGAACGCCGCGCCGGCCAGCAGGGTGACCAGGGAGATCCAGATCGCGGCGACGTGATCCGCGTGGTAGGCCCGCTCCAGGCCGGGAAGCAGCGGGGTGAGCATGTTGGCGGTGAGCGAGTAGCTGAGCAGTGCGTAGACGATCACGGCGGTGATGAGGTTCATCCGGCCGGTGGTGAGCCGGACCTCGAACGATTCTTGGTGCGGACGGGACATGCCGGGCCTCCTTGGCGGGCTTTTCCCTCCCTGGCAGGCTTTTCCCGCGGCTGGCGCCGCGTTCCCCCGGTCAGCTCACGGGCTTCAGCGCGGTTCCCAGCACACGAAGGCCATGCCGGCCCCGGTGCCGGCGGG
>Ga0310811_10004838_pt1 | contig 16971 bp, 17 predicted proteins | sample YCmetagenome_FD_207642 | JGI IMG/M metagenome (GOLD analysis project Ga0310811, IMG submission 207642) | Soil microbial communities from experimental microcosm in Duke University, North Carolina, United States - YC | ecosystem: Engineered > Artificial ecosystem > Soil microcosm > Unclassified ...
GCAATTTAAGCGAAGGCCAGGTCGCCGCATTCGCCATGGCGGTGTTCTTCCGTGACATGTCGACGGCGGAGCGGGTGGCGCTGACCCTGGCGCTCTGCCGCTCGGGGCGGCAGCTCGATTGGCGGGATCTCGACCTGCCGGGGCCGATCATCGACAAGCATTCGAGCGGCGGGGTCGGCGACAAGGTGAGCCTGATGCTGGCGCCCATCGTCGCGGCCTGCGGCGCCTTCGTGCCGATGATCTCGGGCCGCGGGCTTGGCCATACCGGCGGCACGCTCGACAAGCTGTCGGCGATCTCCGGCTACGACACCCAGCCCGATATCGCGACCTTCCGCCGGGTGGTGCGCGATGTCGGCTGCGCGGTGATCGGCCAGACCGACGATCTCGCACCGGCCGACCGCCGGCTCTATGCCACGCGCGACGTCACCGGCAGCGTCGAATCGATTCCCCTGATCGTGAGCTCGATCCTGTCGAAGAAGATCGCCGAGGGGCTCGACGGGCTGGTGATGGACGTGAAATGCGGCTCGGGTGCCTTCTGCGATAGCGAGCCGATGGCGCAGGACCTCGCCAAAAGCCTGGTCGCGGTGGCCAACCAGGCCGGCTTGCCGACAGTGGCTCTGATCACCGACATGGACCGCGTTCTGGGGCGCAATGTCGGCAATGCCCTTGAGGTTGTCGAGGCGGTTGATTATCTGACCGGCGTGGGCACGCGCGACGCGCGCCTGCACGAGGTGACGATGGCGCTGGCCGGCGAGATGATCGCGCTCGGCCGCCTGGCGCCCGACGTCGCGGCTGGTCGGGCGCTCGCCGAGGCGGCGCTGGCCGACGGCCGGGCCGCCGAACGCTTTGGCCGTATGGTGGTGGCGCTCGGCGGGCCGGACGATTTCCTCGAGCACAGCAACCGCTATCTCGGCCATGCCCCGGTGATCCGGCCGTGCAATGCCGAGCTTTCGGGCCATGTCGCGGGCATGAACGCGCGCGATATCGGCATCGCCGTCGTGGCGCTGGGCGGTGGCCGCAGCCATGCCGACGATGCGATCGATCCGTCGGTCGGCCTCAGCGACGTCATCGATGTCGGCGCGCCGGTGCGTCCCGGCAACCCGCTCTGCATGGTCCATGCCGCCAACGATCGCGACGCCGGGGCGGCCATGAATATCGTGCGCCGGGCGATCCGCATCGAGCCGGGTGAGGTACCGGCCAGGCCGGTGGTGATGGAACGGGTCGTCCGATGAAGCCAATCGATCTCGATGCCTACGACCGCGACGGCTTCCTGGTGCTGGAGGATTTCCTGCCGGCCGTCGAGTGCGACGCCCTGCAGGCGCGTGCCGCCGAGCTGGTGGCGGGCTTCCAGGCGCCGGCCCGGCGAACCGTGTTCTCGACCGAGGACCAGCGGCACGCCGCCGATCGCTATTTCAGCGAGTCGGGCGATGCCATCCGCTTCTTCTTCGAGGAGGCGGCGACCGACCAGCCGGTCGCGCTGGCCCTGAACAAGATCGGCCATGCTCTGCACGATCTCGATCCGGTTTTCGACCGCGTCTCGCGACGGCCGGAGCTGGCGGAGGTGGCGCGTGCCCTGGGCCTGGTGCAGCCGCTGCTGCTGCAATCGATGTATCTCTTCAAGCAGCCGCACATCGGCGCCCCCGTCGACTGGCACCAGGACGCCACCTACCTCTACACCGAGCCCTCGACCGTAACCGGCTTCTGGATCGCCCTCGATGACGCCGATCGCGCCAACGGCTGCCTGGTGGCGCTGCCCGGCGGCCATCGTGGCCCGCTGCGCCAGCGCTTCCGTCGCCGCGGCGGTCGCCTGGCCACCGAGACTCTGGACGCCTCGCCGTGGCCCGATATCCAGCCCGTGGCCATCGAGGTGGAGCGCGGCACGCTGGTCGTGCTGCACGGCAAGCTGCCGCATGCCAGCGCCCCCAACCGTTCGTCACGTTCACGTCATGCGTACTCCTTGCACGTGATCGATGGTTGCGCCGATTATCCGGCCGACAACTGGCTGCAAAGGCCGGCTCTGCCGCTGCGAGGATTCGTGTGATCGCCAAGGCCGAACTGCACTGTCATCTCGAAGGCTCGATCCCGCCGGCGCTGGCGCGCGAGCTGGCACGGCGCAACGGGATCGACCTGCCAACCGGACTGATGGGCCAGGACGGCTTCTACGTCTGGAAGGATTTCCTGAGCTTCCTGGCCGCCTACGACCTGGTCTGCCAGACCTTGCGCACGGCGCGCGACTTCGGCGACGTGCTGTACAGCTACCTGGCCGGGGCGGCGCGCGAGGGCGCGGTCTATGTCGAGATGTTCTGCTCGCCCGAACGGCCGGCGGCGCTCGGCGTCCCCTACGGCGCCTGGCTGGAGGCGCTGGCCGCGGCGATCGACCGTGCGCGCCGCGACTTCGGCATCGAAGGCCGCATCATCGTCATCTGCATCCGCCACCTCGGACCCGAGCGGGCGCTCGCCATGGCGCGCGCCATGGTCGCCGAGCCGCATCGCTATGTCGTCGGCTTCGGCATGGGTGGCGACGAGGCGCGGTTCGCGCCGGTCGATTTCGCGCCCGCCTATCGGCTGGCCCGCGAGCATGGTTTCGGCTGCACCGTCCATGCCGGCGAGGTGATGGGGCCGGAAAGCGTGTGGGCGGCGATCCGCGACCTGCCGGTGACCCGTATCGGCCACGGCGTGCGCTCGGCCGAGGATCCGAAGCTGCTCGACGAATTGGCCCTGCGCGGGATTGTTCTGGAAGTCTGCCCGGGCAGCAACGTCGCGCTCGGCCTCTATCCCGACCGCGCCGCACATCCGTTGCACCGGTTGATCGCGGCGGGCGTCCGGGTCACGCTGAATTCCGACGATCCGCCGTTCTTCCATACCACGCTCGGCACCGAGTACGACCTGGCGGGCCTGGACGAGGCGGCGTTGAAGCGAATCGCGCACACGGCGATCGAGGCATCGTTCGCCGACGAGGCGACCAGGCAGAGGCTGTTGAGGGAGATCGGGCCATGATCACACGCAAGTTCCTGGTGTTGGGAGGCGTCCTCGCCGCCTTGTCGACCGGCCTGGCGGCAAACAGTCCCGTCCGGGCGCAGGAAGTGGCGCCAAACGACCTGCTGCTCGCCACCTTGTGGACGCAGCGGTCGGTCGAGTATCGGGCCAATGCGCTCACCGTGTTCGCCCTGGCGAAGCTCCGGCTCGACGAGGCTCTGGCTGACAAGAGCTGGACGGCGGCGCCGGTCGAGCAGAAGGGCGATTTCCAGAACCTTCCGACCGCGGTCGTGCTCGATATCGACGAGACCCTGCTCGACAACTCGCTCTACCAGGCGTGGATGATGCGGGCCAACCAGACCTTCAGCACCAAGACCTGGAACGAGTTCTGTGCCGCCCAGGTGTCGCGCGCCATTCCCGGCGCGGTCGAGTTCACCAAGTACGCCGATTCCAAGGGCGTCAAGGTGTTCTACGTCACCAACCGCGGCGTCGAGACCGAGAAGGATACGCGGGCCAACATGGAGAAGCTGGGCTTCCCGATGGGCGGCAACGTCGACACCTTCCTGATGCAGAACAAGCAGAAGGACTGGGGCAGCGCCAAGGGCACACGCCGCGCCGTGATTGCCAAGGACTACCGCATCCTCCTGAACATCGGCGACAATTTCGGCGATTTCGACGACCGCTACCGGACCGGCGAAGCTGACCGTGCCAAGGCGTTCGATGCGGACATGGCCTACTGGGGCAAGCAGTGGCTGATGATCGCCAACCCGACCTATGGCTCGTTCGACAGCGCGACCTACGGCCACGACTTCAAGAAGCCGCTCGCCGAGCAGCGCAAGGCCAAGTGGGACGTGATCGAGGCCTGGGTCGGGCCGAAGTAGCAGGTCTCTTAATCCTCCCCAGCGAAGCTGGGGAGGAGATCCAAGCTCAAATCGCCGCTTCGGTCTGGGCGTCGAACAGATGGAGGCGGGCGGGGTTGATCGCGAGCTTCAGGCGATCGTGCACGCGGGTGCGCAAGGTCGGGTCGACCGAGGCGACGAAGGTCGCGTCGCCGACGCGCGTGTCGAGCAGGATCTCAGATCCGAGCTGTTCGACGACTTCCACTTCGGCGTCGAAGCACAGCTCGGCCGGATCGGCTGGCCCGGCGACATGGATGTCCTCGGGGCGGACGCCGACCGTGGCCTTGGCGCCATTGTGTCCATTGGCGCGTTTCGCCAGGGCCTCGGGCAGGCCGATCTGCAATCCCGGCGCATGCGCCCAGAGCCGGCCGTTGGCGCTGGCCAAGGTCACGTCGGCGAAGTTCATCGCCGGCGAGCCGATGAATCCTGCGACGAAGCGGTTGGCCGGGGTGTTGTAGAGCTCGAGCGGCTCGCCGACCTGCTGCACCACGCCGTCCTTCATGACCACGACGCGGTCGCCCAGCGTCATCGCCTCGACCTGGTCGTGGGTGACGTAGATCGCCGTGGTGCCCAGCCGCTCGTGCAGCTTCTTGAGCTCGACCCGCATCTGCACCCGGAGCTTGGCGTCTAGGTTCGACAGCGGCTCGTCGAACAGGAACACCTTGGGATCGCGCACGATGGCACGGCCCAGCGCCACGCGCTGGCGCTGGCCGCCGGACAGCTGGCGCGGCTTGCGATGGAGCAGGTCACCGATGCCCAGGATGTCGGCGGCGCGCTTGATGCGCGTGTCGATCTCGCTCCTGGCGAATTTCCGCATCTTCAGGCCGAACGCCATGTTGCCGGCGACGCTCATGTGCGGATAGAGCGCGTAGTTCTGGAACACCATGGCGATGTCGCGATCCATCGGCGGCACTTCGTTGACGACCGTGTTGTCGATCAGGATCTCGCCCGAGGTCACCGCCTCGAGCCCGGCGATCATGCGCAAGGTCGTGGTCTTGCCGCAGCCCGAGGGCCCGACGAAGACAACGAACTCCTTGTCGTGGATCTCGAGGTCGACGTCCTTCACCACGTGGGTGACGTCGAACTTCTTGTTGAGCTTGCGGACGACGACCTCAGCCATGACTCTATCCCTTGACCGAGCCGGTGAGGCCCGAAACGTAGTGTTCGACGAAGAACGAATAGACGATCGCCACGGGGATCGAGCCCAGCAGGGCGCCCGCCATCAGCGGTCCCCAGAAGAACACGTCGCCGCGGATCAGCTCGGAGGTGACGCCGACTGGCACGGTCTTCTGGTCGGGCGAGGACAGGAACACCAGGGCGTAGATGAACTCGTTCCACGACAGGGTGAAGGCGATGATGCCCGATGACAGGATGCCGGGCACCGCGACCGGGATGATGATGTAGAGCATCGCCTTCCAGCGCGAGGCGCCGTCGATGCGGGCGCACTCCTCGAGCTCCTTGGGGATGGCCTTGAAGTATCCCATCATCAGCCAGGTACAGAACGGGATCAGGAAGGTCGGATAGGTCAGGATCAACGACCACGGCGTATCGCCGAGCTCGAAGTTGCGGATGATCTGGGCGAGCGGGATGAACAGCAGCGTCTGCGGCACCAGATAGGTGATGAAGATCACCGTGCCGAGGCTGCCGGCGTAGGGGAAATTGAGCCGGGCCAGCGCATAGCCCGCGAGCACGCCGCAGAACAGCGAGATGACCGTCGACACCAGCGCGATGAACATGGTGTTCAGCATCCAGCGCGCGAACGACGTCTCCTCGAACAGATACTTGATATGCTCGAGCGTCGGATTGTTGGTCCAGAACGGCTGGTAGTTCTTCGCGTTCCACGGCAGGTAGAGCTCGCCGTCGGGTCGGAAGGTCGTGATGATCATCCAGTAGAAGGGGAACAGCAGGACGAAGACGAAGAGGATCAACGGGATGTTGTAGAAGACCCAGCGTCTCCAGGCGGCACCTTCGATCATGGTCGGCGGGACTCCCAGCTCATCGGGTTTCGACTCGGCGGATATAGATGAGTTGCACCACCACGATGATGAACAGGAACGGGAACATGGCGAGCGAGATCGCGGCGCCCTCCGACAGCAGGCCGGTACCGATGCCGAGCTGGTAGGCGTAGGTGGCGAAAAGATGCGTGGCGTTGGCCGGCCCGCCACCGGTCATGACGTAGACCAGCTGGAAGTCGGCGAAGGTCTGGATCACCGAGAACAGCATCACCACCATGGTGACCGGCAGCAGCAGCGGCCAGGTGACGTACCAGAAGCGGTTCCACGGCCGGGCGCCGTCGATTGCGGCGGCCTCGTTCAGCTCGGGGCTGATGGTCTGCAGGCCGGCCAGCAGGCTGATGGCGAAGAACGGCACGCCGCGCCAGATGTTGACCACGATGATCGAGGTCATGGCGAGGTCGGGATCGCCCAGCCAATTGATGCGCTGGGAGATGAAGCCGAGCTGGAACAGCGTCCAGTTGATGACGCTGAACGTCGGATCGAACATCCATTTCCAGGCGAAGGTCGACAGCACCGTCGGAATGATGAAGGGCAACAGGATGAAGGCGCGGATCAGCGCCTTGCCTTTGAAGTGCCGGTTGAGCAACATCGCCAGCCACAGGCCGAGCGCCAGCTTGAACACCGTCGTCACGCCCGTATACCAGAACGTGTTCCAGACCGTGGTCCGGAAGATGCTGTCGTTCCAGACCTTGACGAAGTTCTGCAAGCCGACGAACTCGCCGGGGACGCCGACGCGCTGGCTGGTCATTGACAGCAGCACGCCTTCGAAGAAGGGGTAGGCGATGAACAGGCCGAGCAGGATCGCGGTCGGCATGAGCAAGGCGAGGGCGAGCCAGCGCTCGTCCTCGAGTCTCCGCAGTCGCGGGGTGGGGCGACGGACCTCCAGGCCCGAGACTGCGGTCACTGCCATGTGCTACCTGCCGATCCTGCTGTGCCGACGAGCGTGACGACGATCTATGCCGAATAGATCTTCTTCAGCTCGCTCTCGGCCCACTTCACGGAGTCCTCGGCGGGCATGCCCTGCACCGCCTTGGCGTACATATCGGTGATGATGTACTTGCTGAGGCCTTCCTGGGCCTTGGCGTTCGGTGGACCGGCGAACCCCGGTGCCTGGCCGAGCTTGGCCGCGACCTTGTAGGGCGTCATGACGGGGTCGACATCCCACAGCTTGTCGGATTCCCACTTGACCGTGCAGGGTGTCGCGAAGCCCTTCTGCGATTCGAAGAACTTCCGGTAGTTGGCCTCGGTATGGAGGTACTTCAGGAACTCCTTCGCCGCGTCCTGGTTCTTCGAATATTTCATCAGCATGTTCGACTGCAGCAGATGGAAGCCGAACTGGCCGGCCGGCCCCTTGGGCAGCGGGGCATGCAGGATGTCGGTGTTCATCGGCTTGCCGGCGGCCGTCTTGTACTGGTCCGGCTTGCGCAGCGTCTCGATGTAGATCGAGGCGCCGTTCAGCGTCGCCGAGATGGTCTGCGACAGGAAGGCGCGGTTGTTGTTGGTGTCGTCCCAGGCCAGCCCGCCCTCGTCCATGCCGTCCTTCCACAGGCCCTGCATGAACTTCACCGACTCGATCGTCTCCTTGGTGTTGAGCACGACGGTCTTGCCGTCGGCCTCGACCTCCTTGCCGCCCCATGACCACAGGTACGGATAGGTGAAGCCCGGCGCGTCGCCGAACGTATGGCCGAGCGTCTGGCCGAACGGCTGGCCCTTGGCCTTCAGCTTCTTGGCGGCGTCGCGGTAGCTCTCCCAGGTGTCGGGGAACTTGGAGATGCCGGCCTCGTCGAACCACGATTTGCGATAGGCGATCATGCCGCCGATCACCGCCCACGGCATGCCCATGAACATCCTGCCGTCGGAGCAGATGGCGCGAGCGTACTTGTAGATGCCGCCCTCGCGCTTGCCGACATCTTCGGCGAGCTCGCTCAGGTCGACGACGCTGTTGGCATAAAGATGGGTATAGCTGTTGAACGACATGATGAGGTCGGGGCCGGCGCCCGACTGGATGCCCGACGTGATGCGCGGTTGCAGGTCGTTGCCGTTCACCGTCTCGAGCTTGATCTTGATGCCCAGCGCCTTCTCGGCCGCCGGCATCATCTCCTTGTTGAACATCTGGTCGGTGGCGGGAACGAAATCGACCCACTTCAGCCAGTGCACGGTCTTCTGCTGGGCATAGGCCGGGGTCCGGCCGCTGGCCAGGATGCCTGCCATGCCACCCATGGAGGCAGCAGCAGCCCCGCCGGCAAGCTTAAGCACGCTACGACGCTTAGTCTTCGACATCTAATTTTCCTCCCAAGACTGCCGCCTCATTGGACGGCTTGCTTATTGACGTATCGTACGCATCACGATGTGGCGGGCGCAAGCCATTCAACGGGGTTTTTGCGATCGCTCGCTCGGCTCGCGCATTGCGTGCGGTCGGCGCCTGACATTCGGTTGGCGGCGCTCGAGCCCGTCGAGCAGGCAGGCGAGCCCGTAGTCGAAGGCGCCGTCGAGCGCCGGGGCGCGCAATGCCGACACGGTTTCGCCCCACTGCCGCCCATCGAGGGACGCGCCCGACTCGGGCTCGCGGGCGGCCGAGTCGAGCGATGGCGTGGGCGCCACTTCGGCCAGCACCATGCCGTTAATATAGGCACCGAGGCTGCGCGTCGCCCGCAGCGCTTCACGAACACTGAAGCCGGCGGCAAGAGGGGCCGCGAGGTTGGCGCGCAGGAGGGCGACGGTGCCGCGCGACAGCAGCCGCCGTGTCGCCAGCAGCGGGAAGGCGCGCGGATGAGCGAGCCCGACCCGCCGGTACGACTGCGCGACAGCGATCAACCAGTCGCGCCAGGTCGCGGCATTGGGCGTTGGCGGCAAGATCATTTCCGCCAGCAGGCGATCGGCCGTGGCGTCGAGCAGGCGCTCCTTGGACGGAAACCAGTGGTAGAGCGACATCGCCTCGACGCCGAGGGCGCGGCCAAGCTGGCGCATGCTGAGGCCTTCGATCCCCTCGGCAGCGATCAGTGACAGGGTGGCGTCGATCACCGTCTCGCGGTCGAGACGGCCGGCGCCGGGTTGCGGCTCGCGCGAACGTGATCGCCTGGTCACGCGTCATTGTTGTCGAGCTTACGCTGCAAGGCTTTCGCATTTCATGGCGCTAACGTCGTAACGATGGCAAGCTATGACGCTCGAGACCGATGCCCTCGAACGGATCGAGATCGACGCCTGGCGCGACTACTGTGCGGCAGCGCCGGCAGGCTTCGGCCGGGCGGTAGGGCTGGAGACGGCCGATCTCGGCGGACCGTTGCTGGCGATGTGCCGGCGCATCGATCACTATCAGTTCAACCGGCTGATCGGCGGCGGTCTCGGTACTGACGAGGGCGAGGCGCTGGACACGGGCGCCGGTCGCTTTCGTGCCGCCGGCCTTCCAATGCCTACCTGCAGATCGCGCCCGGGGTGCGGGCGGCAGCCTTGGAGCAGCGCGCGCACGGGCTCGGCCTGAAACGGGTCGAGCGCGTGTGGGTCAAGTTCGCGCGCGGGTCCGAGCCGGCGGCGACGCCGGCCGCCGACCTCGTCGTCTCGCCGGCCGCGCCGGAGGAGTCGATGACCTTCGCCGGCGCCGTGGTCGCGGGCTTCGGCATGCCCCAGAGCCTGGTGCCGTGGCTCGCCGCCATCGTCGGACGAGCGGGCTGGCACGCCTATGTGGCGCGCGACGGCGACAAGGTGGTGGGCGGCGCCGCGATATACGTCGCCGGGGAGCGCGCCTGGCTCGGCATCGGTGCCGTGCAGGCCGAGGCCCGCCGTCGCGGCGGCCAGAGCGCCCTGCTGGCGCGCCGCGTGGCCGACGGACTCGCGCGCGGCGTCCGCCTGTTCGCCACCGAGACCGGCAAGCCACTGCCCGGCGAGCCCCATCCCAGCTTCCCCAATATCCAGCGCGCCGGCTTCGCCATCGCCTACGAGCGCGCCAACTGGACGGTGTGACGATCATTCTCCTCCTTCGCTGGGGAGACATCCAGCAAGCCCGGCGCGCACCACGATGCCGGGAAAATGGGGCGGGTTACCGCCCCATTGTCATAGGAGGAGGAGAATGAAGAGCGCTCCATATGGCGCATGCGCTGCCGGATGACCGAGAGGAACGGGAGTTGCTACAGCAACTCTGGATCGAGCGTGAACAGTTCCTTGGCCCGCCCGACGCCGCGTAGGGCGAAGCGGCCGACCGAGACCAGGCGGGCGCGTTCCTCGGGCGGCAGGGCCTCGGCGAAATCGGACGAGACCAGCATCGGCCGGTCGACCGAGCGGCACATCGAGGCGATGCGGCTGGTCTCGTTGACGGCCGGCCCGACGACCGTGAAATCGAGACGGTCGTTGCTGCCGATGTTGCCGTAGAACACTTCCCCGACATGCAGGCCGATATAGACCGAGGTCGTCGGCCGCTCCTCCGCCTGGCGACGCTCGTTGAGCGTGTGCAGGCGCGTCCGCAGGATCTCCTCCGCCCTTAGCGCGCGGCGACTCGCCTCGGCCGCGTCATCGGCGCGGAACAGGGCGAGCGTGCCGTCGCCAATCAGCTTCAGCACGTCGCCGCCAGCCTCGTGGATCGCGGTGATCACCGCTTCGGCGTAGTCGTTGAGCAGGGGAATGATCTCGCCGGGCGGCGCGGAGTCGGTGATGGTGGTGTAGCTGCGCAGGTCGGAGAACCACAGGGCGGCCCCGATGCGGTCGGCAACGCCACGCTGGATACGACCCTGGAGCACGCGCCGGCCAGCGTCGCGGCCGAGATAGACCTCGACCAGGGTGTCCGCGATGCGCGCCAGCGCCGCGCTCTTCATGGCGAGCCCGAGCGCCGGCACGAGGCGGCGCAGGGCCACGACGTCGGCCTCGCTGAAGCCGTCGGGATGGTTGGTCGACCAGCCCGAATAAACGCAATCCATCTCGCCGATGGTGGCGTCGCTGGCAAAACGATAGACAAAGACGAGATAGTCGGTGTGGCCGGCGTCCTTCATCTCCTGGATGAAGGGGAAATCGATCGGGTCGCCGAAGGCGATGCGCCGCCGGAGCTCCTCTCCGCCGGTCTGCAGCAGATGATAGAACGGGCTGCGCTGCCACGATGCCGCGGCCTCGCCTTCGGTGGTGCGGCCATATTGAGTGGCCGCCTGTTCCTCGACATCGTCGTTGCGCCAGCGGAAGACGGTGCCCTCATGCACCGGATGCAACGTGTCGATGACCACAAGTGCCCGCGTAATGGGCACGCCAGCCGCATCGCACTGTTCGCAGAATTGACGCAGGAGATCTGTCTCCACCATTCCCTCGAGGCCACGCCGTAGGAGCCAGTCGGCAATGCGGTCCGCATCCTTGATCTGCATCACCCCCATATGGGGTGCGATCGCCAACCCGTCGAGCCTCGGGGGCTCAACCGACGATCAGCAACAGACGTCGCAGGATGCGCCGGCCGCGACCGCACGGCAGCTCGTCGACCGGGCGGGGCGGCGGCAAGGGCTTTGCCCGAGAGCACCAGCTTGCCGAGATGCCGGCGCGTATTGCGTGACAGCGCGCGCAGTGTCTCGTCTTCCGTGTGTCCCGCGGCCGTCACGCCCGACAGATCGGGAACCCAGGCGACGAACCGACCATCGTCGACACGCTCGATCAGCGAGTAGTAGCAGGCATCCAACATGTCCACGGCCTCTTTGGGGACATGCTTCGGCTGGACCGGGGAGGGGTCATTGATCTTGAATCAAACAGCCAAGCGGCGCTCATTGCCGGGAGCGCACCACTCCAGTAGCGCTCATCGGATGTGTAATCGAATAGGAAGAGCGCTACTGGAATGGCGCGCTTCCAGCATTGAGTTGATCAGCCCACCGCCTGTTCACGGAAGTGACACGCGGCGATGTGGCCGGGCGACACGGCCTCGAGCAGCGGCCGCTCGCGGGTGCAGCGGTCCGCCTTCATCGGACAGCGCGGATTGAACGGGCAACCGGGCGGCGGATTGAGCGCGCTCGGGATCTCGCCGTGCGCCTTCGATCGGGCCACCAGCGCGTCGGCGCGATGGAACGGGTCAGGAATCGCGGCGATCAGGGCGCGCGTGTAGGGATGGCGCGGATTCTCGAAGATCTCCTGCCAGCCGCCCTGCTCGACGATGCGGCCGAGATACATGACGGCGACGCGGTCGCTGACATGCTCGACCACGCCGAGGTCGTGGCTGATCATGATGTAGGCGAGCCCCATCTCGTCCTTGAGCTCGAGCAGCAGGTTGATGATCTGGGCGCGGATCGAGACGTCGAGCGCCGACACCGGCTCGTCGCAGATCACCAGCTTGGGCCGCAGGATCAGCGCCCGCGCAATGCCGATGCGCTGGCGCTGGCCGCCGGAGAATTCGTGCGGATAGCGGTCGGCGTGGTCGGGCCTGAGGCCGACCTTGGCCATCATGTCCATCACCCGGTCGGCGAGCTCGCTCTTGCCGGTGACGCCGTGCAGGCGCAGCGGATCGGCGAGCGTGCGGCGCACCGTCTGGCGCGGATTGAGCGAGGCGTAGGGATCCTGGAACACCATCTGCACGGTGCGCGCCGTCTCCATGCGTTCGCGCGCCGCGAGCGATTGGCCGTTGAGCGAGACCTGGCCGCTGGTCGGCGGCACCAGCCCCATGATGGCGAGCGCCAGCGTGGACTTGCCGCAGCCCGATTCGCCGACCAGGCCCAGGCACTCGCCCGGCTTGACGTCGAGCGTGACGCCGTCGACCGCCTTCAGGGTCTTGACGCCGCCGCGCAAGGCGCTGCCCACGGTGAAATGCACCGCGAGATCGCGAAGCTCGAGCAGTTGCTCAGCCATGATGATGGCACCGCACCAGCCCGCCGGCCGGCAAGGCTGTGATCTCTGGCGCCGTCGCGCGGCAGACGTCGCTCACCGCGGAGCAGCGCGGGTTGAAGCGACAGCCCGATGGGTAGGCGGCGATGGTCGGCACCACGCCCGAGATCTCGCGCAGGCGCTGGCGGCCGCGCCGGGCGCGCTCGCCGAGCCGCGGCAGGGAATCGATCAGGCCCTGCGTGTAGGGATGGCGCGGCGTGGCGAAGATCTCTCCGGCCGCCTGGGCTTCGACGATGCGGCCGGCATACATCACGGCGACACGCCGGCACATGTTGGCGACCAGGCCGAGATCGTGGCTGATCATCAGGATCGCCGTGCCCTTGGCGGCGCACAACTCGCGCATGAGATCGATGATTTCGGCCTGCACCGTGACGTCGAGCGCGGTGGTCGGCTCGTCGGCGATCAAGAGTTCAGGCTCGCAGGCGAGCGCGATGGCGATCATGACGCGCTGGCGCATGCCGCCGGAGAGCTGGTGCGGGTAGTCGCGGATGCGCCGCTCGGGCGACGGCACCTGGACCTGGCGCAGCGATTCCTCAGCGCGGTCCATCGCCTCGTTCCACGACGCCCCCTGGTGCAGCACGAACATCTCGGCGATCTGGCGGCCGACCGGCGAGAGCGGATTGAGCGCCGTCATCGGCTCCTGGAAGATCATGCCGATGCGGCTGCCGCGCAGCCGGCGCATCTCGGCGGCACTCGCGCCCTGTATTTCCTCGCCGTCGAGCACGATGCGTCCGCCGGCCAGCGACAGCGGTCTGCGCAACAGGCCCATGACGGCGAGCGCGGTGATGCTCTTGCCGCAGCCCGATTCTCCCACCAGCCCGAACGCCTCGCCGCGGCCGATCTCGAACGAAACCTCTTCGACGGCATTGTGGCTCGCGCCGGCGCCGGCAAGCGCAATCCGCATGTCTTCCACCTGGAGGAGGGGCGTGGTCATGCGCGGCGCGTCGTCGATTGCGGGTCGAGGATGTCGCGCAAGCCGTCCCCCAGGAGGTTGAGGCCGAGCACGGTGAAGAAGATCGCGAGGCCCGGGAACACCGAGAGCCAAGGCGCGGCGCGGATCTGGTCGCGTGCCTCCGACAGCATGCTGCCCCAGCTCGGGAACGGCGGCCGGATGCCGAGGCCGAGGAAGGAGAGCGCCGCTTCGGCCAGGATGGCGCCGCCCATGCCGAGCGTGGCGATGACGATCAGCGGTCCCAGGATGTTGGGCAGCACCTGGGTGAACATGATGCGCAGGTCGCCGTAGCCCAGGATGCGGGCGGCCTGGATGTAGCCCTGGCTCTTGAGCGACAGCACCTGGGCGCGGGCGATGCGGCAGGAGTAGGACCAGCTGGTGAGCCCGAGCGCGATCACCAGGCTGAGCAGGCCAGGCCCCAGGATCGCCATGATGGCGAGTGCGAAGACCAGCGAGGGGATCGCCAGCATCAGATTGGTGAGGCCGCTCACCACGTCGTCCCACCAGCCGCCCCAGTAGCCGGCCGTCAGGCCGAGCGAGACGCCGATCAGGCTGTTGCAGATCTGGCTCACCACGCCGACGGTGAGCGAGATGCGCGCGCCGTAGCAGATGCGCGAGTAGATGTCGCGGCCCTGGGCGTCGGTGCCGAACGGGAACTCCCAGGAGGGCGGCAACTCGGCATTCATCAGGTTGGCATCCATCACCGGATCGGTGATGGCGATCCAGGGTGCGAAGATCGCCACGCCGATGGCGAGCGCCACCAGGCTGCCGCCGACCCAGGTGTTGGAACCCCACTTCACCTAAGACACCTCAGCCGTAGCGGATGCGCGGATCGATGACGACATAGGCGAGGTCGACCAGCGTGTTGATGAACAGGAAGAACAGCACGATCATCAGGATGCAGCCCTGGACCGCCGGCATGTCGCGCTGGAACACCGAATCGACCATCAGCGAGCCGACGCCCGGCCAGGCGAACAGCTTCTCGACCACCACCGCCTGGCCCATCAGCGAGCCGAACTGCAGGCCGACGATGGTGATGACCAGCACCAGCGCATTGCGCAGCACGTGCCATTTGACGACCCGCGGCTCGCTCATGCCCTTGCTGCGCGCGGTGCGCACGAAGTCGGCGTTCAACACGTCGAGCACGGCGGCGCGGGTGGTGCGCGCCAGCAGCGCCATCGGTCCGACGCCCAGCGCCATCGCCGGCAGGATCAGATTGCGGAGGCCGCCGTCGCCGTAGCCGAAGCTCGGCAGCCAGTTCAGGGTGAGCGCGAACAGATACATCAGCATCAGCCCGAACCAGAACTGCGACAGGCTGAGGCCGGAGATGGCGGTGACCATCGAGACGGTGTCGATCAGGCTGCCGGGTTTGAGCGCGGCCAGGAAGCCCAGTGTCACGCCGACCAAGATGGCAAACGCCATGGCGGCCAGCACCAGCTTGAGTGACGGCCAGATGCGCGCGCTGATCAGCTTGGTCACCGGCTCGCGGGTGCGGAACGAGACGCCGAGATCGCCGGTGGCGACCTTGCCGACATATTTCAGGAAGCGCTCATGCAGCGGGTCGTCTAGTCCCATCTCCTTGCGCATGCGCTCCATGACCGCCGGATCGACCACCGACCGGCCATCCTCGTTCATGCCCGAAATGAAGCTGCCCGGCAGCACGCTGAACAGCAGGAACACCAGCGCCACGACGGCGAGGATTGTCGGGATCACGTTGCCGAGTCGGCGAGCGAGGACGAGGAGCATTATCTTCTCCTCCCCAGCTTCACTGGGGAGGTGTCGCCGTCATACGGCGACGGAGGGGTCATGGAATCATTCTTCTTACTCGAGCCGTCCGTCGATATCAGAGCGATGCAACGCTTCGTAGATGGTTTCAAGAACAACGTCGATTCGCGAGACAACGTCTTGATTCCAGAACTGCACCACCCGAAAGCCGTTCGATCGCAGAAAGGCATCGCGCTGCGCATCATAGTCCGATTGCTCGACGTGCTGGGCACCATCCAGCTCGACGATGAAGCGTGCTTCGATGCACGCGAAATCGCAGATGTAGGGTCCGATTGAGTATTGTCGGCGAAACCTCGCGCCGGCCATTTGCCGGCGTCGCAAGCGTCCCCAGAGGGTGTACTCGGGATAGGTTGGATCTTTGCGGAGGTTCCGCGCGAAGCGAAGCATCCATTAGCTTGGTCACGCGCAAAAGGCATAAGTGTGGCGTCGACTACAACCTGTAAGAGAAGAATCCATGACCCCTCCGTCGCCGTATGACGGCGACACCTCCCCAAGCGAAGCTTGGGGAGGAGAAACCATGAGCTCAGCCCTCACTTCGCCGGCGAGCGCTGGTCGACCCAGATGTCTTCCGGATACTGATGCGTGATCTCGGTCGGGTTGGCCTGCAGGCCGTGGATCCACGGCTGATAAGCGAGAACCGCCTTGTTGTAGTTGAAGAACCAGATCGGCGCTTCCTCGTAGATCAGGTTGTTGGCCTGGCGCAACAGGTCGGTACGCTTGGCCGGATCGATGGTCGTCGCCGCTTCCTCGAAGAGCTTGTCGAAGGCCGGGTTGCTGAAGCCGGTGAGGTTGCCGGCGGTGCGCGGTACCTTGGAGTAGAAGGAACGCATGGTCGTGAGCGCATCGGGGCCCGTCAGGTTCGACCCGATATAGGCTTGGTGCTCGCCCTTGAGCGCGATGTCGGTCAGCACCGTCACCTCGACCAGCTTGGGCTTCACCTTGATGCCGACCTTGGCCAGCATGGGGATGATCGCCTCGACGATCGGCAGGCCCCAGCTCTCGTTCTGGCTGGTCGTCAGCTCGAACTCGAAGCCGTTGGGCAGGCCCGCCTCGGCCAGCAGCTTCTTGGCCTTCTCGGGATCATAGGCGTAGGGCTTGAAGCTCTTGTCGAAAGCCGGTGAGGAAAGCGGCAGCCAGCTCACGGCGCGGTAGGCCTTGTCCTTGACCAGCCGCTTGATGATCAGGTCGGTGTCGATGGCGTGGTTGATCGCCTGGCGCACCCGCTTGTCGTCGAACGGCTTGTGGCTGTGGTTGAAGGTGATGGCGCGGGTGAACATCTCGGGCACCTCGAGGATGCCGTTCTTGAGCTGTGCGTCCTCGCGATAGGCGACGTACTGCGCCGGGCCCAGGATCGAGGTGTCGATCTCCTTGTTGCGGAAGGCCACGTCGCGCGCCGCCGCCTCGGCCATGATCAGCACTTCGTACTTGTCGGCATAGGGCTTGCCGGGCTTGTAGAACTTGTCGAAGCGCTCGGCGACGACGCGCGAGCCCGGGATGTGCTCCTTGAACTTGT
>Ga0310811_10004839_pt1 | contig 16970 bp, 15 predicted proteins | sample YCmetagenome_FD_207642 | JGI IMG/M metagenome (GOLD analysis project Ga0310811, IMG submission 207642) | Soil microbial communities from experimental microcosm in Duke University, North Carolina, United States - YC | ecosystem: Engineered > Artificial ecosystem > Soil microcosm > Unclassified ...
AGGTTAAGGCTGCGGGTTCCGCCCGTGTGTCGGCTTGAGAGTTGAGGATGGAGTTCATGGACGGATTGCCGGGCTACTATACGGAATCGGCGATCCCTGCTGCTTCCCGCACCCTCCGCAACGCGATCGATTGCTGTGGCACAGGGCTGCACAGCGGTCGCGAAACGCGGCTCGTGCTCAAACCCGCCGCTGCCGGAACCGGCATCGTCTTTCGCCGCACCGATCTCTGCATCGACCTGCCCGCCCGCTTCGACCTCGTTACCGACACACGGCTCTGCACCAAGCTTTCGGCCCCGGGCCACCCGGAAGCGACCGTCGGCACCATCGAACACATCATGGCCGCCCTCGCGGCGACCGCGATCGACAATGTCATCATCGAAGTCGATGGACCGGAAATCCCGATTTTTGACGGTTCGGCTGCCCCCTTCCTGTTTTTGATCGACTGCGCCGGCATCGCCGATCTCGGCACGGCTCGGGACATGATCGAGATCCTCCGCCCCGTCTCCGTCACCGATCGTGGCGCGACGGCGACGATCGAGCCCCTGCCCCCCGGTCGCAGCTGGGTTGGGCTTGATCTCTCGGTCTCGATCGATTTCGAGGCCGCTGCCATCGGCCGGCAGAGCTTCGACCTGCGGCTGACCGAGGCAGGGTTCCGGTCCGAACTCGCCAGCTCCCGGACCTTCGCGCTCGCTCAGGAGATCGAGCAGTTGCAGGCGGCGGGGCTCGCCCGCGGCGGTAGCCTCGCCAATGCCGTGGTGGTGGAGGGTGACCGTATCCTCAACCCCGAGGGTTTGCGCATCCCCCGCGAATTCGTCCGCCACAAAGTGCTGGACGCGGTGGGCGACCTGGCTCTTGCCGGGGCGGCGCTGATCGGCCGCTTCAATGGCAGCCGTTCGGGCCACCGCATGAACAACCTGCTGCTTCGCGCGCTCTTCGCCGACCCGACAGCCTTCCGCCATGTGACGGCGGCCGGGCTGCTCGCCCGCTCCTATGGCAGCAGCATGCAGATGCCCGTGGGCATGGCCGCCGCCGCCGCCTGAGCGACCCTTCCATTCCGTAACGCAGCCTACATCGGAAACGACTTCTCAAGCGCGGGTGGCGGTGCCACATCGGAGCCCATGAACCGTCGCACGCTTCTCGGCTGCCTTTCTCTCGTCGCCCTGCCTGTGACCATGCTGGGCTCCCTGCCCGCATCGGCGCAGCTTGCCGCCTCCCGGCCCAATACGCCGCAAGACCAGGCGGATATCGCCCATATCGAAGCCTATCTGAACGGCATCACCAGCATGAAGGCGCGTTTCCTTCAGGTCGATGCCAACGGCAACAGCGTCGGCGGCAATGTCTGGATGCACCGGCCGGGCCGCATGCGGTTCGAATATGATCCGCCGGACAAGATGTTGCTCGTCGCCGGCCACGGGCTGCTGGTCTTCTACGATCCGGCCGTGAAGCAGACGACGAACATCTTCCTGTCCAGCACGCCGCTCGGCCTTTTGCTGGAAAACAATCTGAAGCTCTCGGGGAAAGTCACCGTGACCGGCATCGCCCGCGCCAAGGGGCAGATCCAGCTGTCCCTGGTGCGGACCGAAAAGCCTGAGGCCGGCACCATTACGCTGATCTTCGCGACCGATCCGCTGACGCTGCGCAGTTGGATCATCACCGACGCCCAGGGGCGCAAGACCCAGATCAGCCTCTACGACATGACCTATGGCGGGAACTACCCCGATCGGATGTTCACCTTCGTGGGGCCTCAGTTCGAGCACTGAGGCGCAGGCCGCAGAATACGATATTGCACTGCGGCAAAACCCTGTAGGGAAGCCGGCTCGGGCCAAGCTCGGCCTCCCTCCTTCCGGCACAATACGACATGATCCAGATTGACGGCCTCGTCTTCAACGCCTGGGGACGCCGATTCTTCGACCGCGCCACCGTGACCCTGCCGGTCAATGCCAAGGTCGGCCTGGTCGGGCGCAACGGCGTCGGCAAATCGACGCTATTCAAGCTCATCCTCGGCTCCCTGCAGCCCGATGGCGGCGAAATCGCCATCCCGAAGGCGGCGCGCGTCGCCGCCGTGGACCAGGAGCATGCGGCAACCCCGATCTCGCTGATCGACACCATCCTTGCCGCCGATGTCGAACGCGACGCGCTCTATGCCGAGCTGGAGACCGCCGAACCCGAGCGGATGGGCGATATCTACGGCCGCCTCAGCGAGATCGACGCTGACCGTGCCCCCGCGCGAGCCGCGGAAATTCTCGGCGGTCTCGGCTTCTCGACAGATGATCTGGAACGGCCGATGGCCGAATTCTCGGGCGGCTGGCGCATGCGCGTGGCGCTCGCCTCGGCGCTCTTCGCCCAGCCCGACCTGCTGCTGCTCGACGAGCCGACCAATTACCTCGATCTCGAAGGTGCGCTCTGGCTGGAAGCGCGGCTGCAGAAATACCCCTATTCCGCGCTCATCATCAGCCATGACCGCGAGCTTTTGAACAACTCGGTGCAGCACATCCTGCATGTGAACGAGGGCAAGCTCGACCTCTATACCGGCGGCTACGATGATTTCGAGCGCATGCGGGCCGAGAAGCTGCGCCTGCAATCGGCCACCCGCGCCAAGCAGGAAGCCGAGCGCGCGCATCTGCAAAGCTTCGTCGACCGCTTCCGGGCCAAGGCCAGCAAGGCGGCGCAGGCGCAGTCCCGCATGAAGCGCCTCGCCAAGCTCGAACCGATCGGCGAGACGATCGAGGAGCGGGTGGCGCCCTTCATGCTGCCCTCGCCCGCGCGCCCGCTGGCGCCACCGCTGATGCGCCTGGAAGGTGTGGAGGTCGGCTATGGCGAGGATCCGCCGATCCTCAAAGGGCTCAATCTCCGCCTCGATATTGACGACCGGATCGGGCTGCTGGGCGTGAACGGCGCCGGCAAATCGACCTTCGCCAAGATGGCGGCGGGGGCGCTCGCCATCCGTTCCGGCCAAATGCAGCGCGAGGGCCGCATCAAGGTCGGTTGGTTCCACCAGCATCAGATCGAGGCGCTGGACCCCGACGATACCCCTCTGGAGATCGTCCGCCGCGCGCTGCCGGAGATCAGCGAGTCCGCCCGCCGCTCCCGCCTCGCGCAATGGGGCCTGACCTTTTCCAAGCAGGAGACGACGATCTTCGATCTCTCGGGCGGGGAGCGGGCGCGACTGCTGCTCAACCTCGTGGCCCAGGCGGCACCGCACCTGCTGATCCTCGACGAGCCGACCAACCATCTCGACATCGACAGCCGCCGCGCCCTGCTCGACGCGCTGAATGACTATGAGGGCGCGGTCATCCTCATCACCCATGACCGTTCGCTGATGGAACTGGTCGCCGACCGTCTGTGGCTGGCGGCCGACGGCACCGTCACGCCCTTCGACGGCGATATGGATGATTACGCGAAATTCGTGCTCGAGCGGGCGAAGGGCGGCGCGGCGCCGACCCAGATCGCGCGCGAAGGCAAGAAGAAGAAAAAGAAGGGCTGAGGCGCGCCTTCAGCCTTGGCTGTGCGGATGACCATACAGCGCTTCGGGTGACACCTCCGGCTCGGCGATGGTGACGAGCCCCCCGGGCCGGGCGGCGCGGTAGAAGCAGGACCGCCTGCCGGTGTGGCAGGCGACGCCGGTCTGATCCACGATCAGCAGCAGCGTGTCGCCGTCGCAATCGACGCGCAGTTCCACCAGCCGCTGGATCTGGCCCGAGCTTTCGCCCTTGCGCCAGAGCTTTCCCCGGCTGCGGCTGTAGTAGCAGACGCGGCCGGTGGAAAGCGTCTCCGTCACCGCCTCGGCATTCATCCAGGCCATCATGAGCACCTCGCCGGTGCCCTCGGCCTGCGCGATGGCGGCCACCAGCCCGTCATCGTTGAAGCTGATGGCGGTCAGCGCCTCGGCGATGGCCGCCTGGGAAAACTCAGACACCGGAAACCTCGTGCAGCCGCGCGAAACCGCGTTCGAGATCGGCCTTGATATCCGCCAGATCCTCGAGCCCGATATGCAGGCGCATGATCTCGCCGCCGAAAGCGCCGGTGCCGGCGCTACGCTGGATGGTGCCCGAGGTCGGCAGGATGAGGCTTTCGTAGCCGCCCCAAGAGGCGCCGATGCCGAAGAGCGTCATGCCGTCAATCATGGCGGAAACGGCGTCCTCGCCGAATTCGGGGCGCAGCACGACGCCGAAGAGGCTGGAGGCGCCCGAAAAATCCCGCTTCCAGAAATCATGCCCCGGCGCGCCGGGAAGGGCCGGGTGCAGCACCTGCGCAATTTCGGGCCGCGCTTCCAGCCAGCGCGCCATATGCAGCCCCTGCTCCATCTGGTGGCGCAGCCGCACCCCCAGCGTTCGGATGCCGCGCAAGGCCAGCCAGCAGTCATCCGGGCTCGCATATTGGCCGAGTGCCGTCGCCGCATCGCGCAGGCGCCGCCAATTCTCCTCGGTCGCGACCGTTACGGCGCCGAGGATGATGTCGGAATGGCCGCCGATATATTTCGTCGCCGCCTGGATGGAAACATCGACGCCATGGCGGAAGGGCTGGAAGAAATGGATGCCCCAGGTGTTGTCCAACATCACCACGGCGCCCTTGTCGTGGGCGAGGGCGGCCAGCGCCGGCACGTCCTGCACTTCGAACGTGTGGCTGCCCGGGCTTTCCAGGAAGAGCACCGTCGTCTCCGGCCGGAACAGGCCAGCGAGGTCCGCCGCCGTGATCAGCGGATCGTAATAGGTCGTGACGATGCCGAGAGCGGCGAGCATGCCGTCGCAGAAACGGCGCGTCGGGCCATAGACGCTGTCCGGCACCAGCAGATGCTGGCCGGTCTTCAGAAAGGCGAGCAGCGGGGTTGTGATGGCGGCCAGGCCGGAGGAGACGATCTGGCAACGGCTGCCGCCCTCGATTTCGGCAATCGCGTTTTCTAGCGCGAAATGAGTGGGCGTCCCATGAGTGCCATAGACCATCGCCTGTTCGTAGCGACGCGCACCCTCGCTGCTGCGATGGGCAAGGTCGGGGTGCAACACGGTAGAACCGCGCACCAGGGGCGGGTTGACGAAGCCGTGGACGCGCGCGCCCGGGCGGCCCAGCTGGGTCAGTTTTGTCGCAAAGCGCTGCTCCGCGGGCAGCGCGTCGTCCTTGTCAGCCATCGTTTCCGGATTCCACGAGAGTGTCGGGGCGGCCGCCCCATTCGGTCCAAGACCCATCATAAAGCGCGCCTTCGGGCAAGCCCGCAGCGGCAAGGCCCAATGTCAGCACCGCCGCCGTGACGCCGGTGCCGCAGCTCGTCACCACCGGGCGGCTGCCGTCGGCGCCCTCCGCCGCGAAACGCGCCCGCAGCTGTTCGGGCGGAAGCATGGTGCCGTCGGCCGCCAGCAATTCGTTGAACGGAATATTGTGCGCGCCGGGCATATGGCCGCCGCGCATGCCGGCGCGGGGTTCCGGCGTCGTGCCCAAGAAGCGGCCAGCGGGCCGGGCATCGAGGATCAGTGCCGAACCATCGGCGACGATGCCCTGCATGCTGCTCAGGTCGCGCAGCCGCTCGGGCCGGAAAGCGGGCGTGAACTGCGCGGGTGTCGGGGCACTTGGCGCGCCGCTTTCGACCGGACGCCCCTCGGCGCGCCATTTCGGCAGTCCGCCATCCAGCACGGCGGCCTTGTCGTGCCCCATCGCCCGCATCATCCACCAGCCGCGTGCGGCCGAGAACAGGCCGAGTTGGTCGTAAAAGACGATCCTGCTGTCATTGCCGATGCCGAGCGCGCCCATCATGGCAGCGAAGGCCTCCGGCCGCGGCAACATATGCGGCAGGTCGGACCCCGTATCCTTGATCGCCTCGATATCGAAGAAGCGGGCGCCGGGGATGCGCGCCTCCACGAAGAGCGCTTGGGCGTCCCGCGGATCATGGGGCAGGTAGAAGGAGCCGTCACAGACGACGAGCTTGGGATCGTCCAGGTGCTGAGCGAGCCAGGAGGTCGATACCAGTGGCGTCATGTCCCTCTCCTTTGCTGGGGTCGTCGATTGACCATAGTCTCGGCCGAGGCAGAGCGACCGGCAAGGGCGCTTCCTGCGCAGCTGCCGCAAGCCTGAAATTTGATGTAACAGAGCGGGCACCCGCCGCCCGCTGCAAGGATTCCGCGCCCCGTGACCGAAAGACTGCTGATCTGGGTGCTCCTCGGAACGCTGATCGCCGGATGTTTCACCGTGCTGCAGCCTTTTATTGCGGCCATCGCCTGGGCGGCGATCCTCACGTTCACCACCTGGCCGATCTACGGCTGGCTGCGCACCCGCCTGCACCTGCCGCGTGCTGTCGCCGCTCTGGCCATGATCGTGCTGACGGCCGTGGTCATTCTGCTCCCGCTGACGCTGATCGCCGAAAGCGGCCTCCAGAACGCGGTCAATCTGCGGCGCATGATCAACGAGGTGCTGATCTTCGGCCTACCGCCCGCGCCGCCCTGGGTGTCGGCGCTGCCGCTGTTCGGCCCGACCATCGCCGATGTCTGGAACCACTGGTCGGCTGATCTCGAAAGCCTGCTGAGCGCGGTGCATCCCTATATGGGGATCGCCGCGAAGGAGGGGCTGCACCTTCTGTTGGCGATCACCGATGGCGTGGTCCGCATGGGCCTGGCCCTGTTCATCGCCTTCTTCTTTTTCATCTATGGCGAAGGGCTGGCGCGCGGCGTCGCCGGCATCCTTTACCGCCTCATCGGTACCCAGGCTGAGCGGCTGCTGCGAATCGTGGGCGCCACGGTGCGTGGCGCGGTCTACGGTATTCTCGGAACGGCGCTGGTGCAGGGCATCATGCTGAGCATGGGGCTGTGGGCCAGCGGCGTGCCCAATGCGGCACCGCTGGCCCTGGCCGGCACTTTTTTCTCCCTGGTCCCGGGCGGCGGCGCACTGATCTGGGTGCCGGCGGCGATCTGGCTGCTGAGTTCGGGCTCGGATGTCGCGGGCCTGGCACTGGCCGTCTGGTGCGGCATCGGCATCTCGATCGCGGACAGTCTGGTGCGGCCCTGGTTCATCGCCCGTGGCGCGCATCTGCCCTTCATCCTGACGCTGTTCGGTGTGCTCGGAGGGGCCTTGGCCTTCGGCATCCTGGGCGTCTTCCTCGGCCCCGTGCTGCTGGGCGTCGGCTTCATCCTGGCCGAGGAGTTTTCGCGCGGGGCACCCGACTCGGGGGTCGAGGCGGTGGAAGCGGCCAGCCAGCCTGAGGGGGCGAAGCCGCCGAAAGCGGTGGCGCCCTTGCGGCGCGGCCGGCGGGGTTGAATCCCCGCCGGCGCGAGCGGCATCAGTAGGTCACGACGGTCCGGATCGACTCGCCGCGCTTCATCAGATCAAACCCCTCGTTGATCTGCTCGAAGGGCAGGACATGGGTGATGAGATCGTCGATGTTGATCTTGCCGTCCATGTACCAGTCAACGATGCGCGGCACGTCCGTCCGTCCGCGGGCGCCGCCGAAGGCCGTGCCCAGCCACTGCCGGCCGGTCACGAGCTGGAACGGACGCGTGCTGATCTCGGCACCCGCCGGCGCCACGCCGATGATGACGGATTTGCCCCAACCGCGATGGGCGCATTCCAGCGCCTGGCGCATCACCTTCACATTGCCGATGCATTCAAAACTGTAATCGGCGCCGCCCTTGGTCAGGCTGACGAGATAGGGCACCAGATCGCCCTCGACCTCGCTCGGATTGACGTAATGCGTCATGCCGAATTTCTCGGCCATCGGCACGCGGCCGGGATTGAGGTCCACACCCACGATCATCTCGGCGCCCGCAAGCCGCGCACCCTGCACGACATTGAGGCCGATGCCGCCCAGGCCGAAGACCACGACCTTGGCACCCGGCTCCACCTTCGCCGTGTTGATGACGGCGCCGATGCCGGTGGTAACGCCGCAGCCGATGTAGCAGACCTTCTCGAAGGGCGCGTCCTCGCGGATTTTCGCGAGCGCGATCTCAGGTACCACCGTGAAATTCGAAAAGGTCGAGGTGCCCATGTAATGGTAGATGGGCGCGCCATCGCAGGAGAAGCGCGAGGTGCCATCCGGCATCAGCCCCTGGCCCTGGGTCGAGCGGATAGCAACGCAAAGGTTCGTTTTGCGGCTCAGGCAATATTCGCACTGGCGGCATTCCGGCGTGTAGAGCGGAATGACGTGGTCGCCCTTCTTCAGACTGGTGACGCCGGGTCCGACATCCACCACCACGCCCGCGCCTTCATGCCCGAGAATGGACGGAAAAATGCCTTCCGGGTCGGCGCCCGAGAGGGTGAATTCATCGGTATGGCAGATGCCGGTGGCCTTGACCTCGACCAGCACTTCGCCGGAACGGGGGCCTTCGAGATCCACCGTTTCAATGCTGAGGGGCTGCGCCTTGGCGCGGGCGACGGCGGCACGGGTTTTCATGGGGTTCGCTCCCTAAACGAGAAGGTCGGCAGAGTAGTCGGCGGCAGGCCCCGCCTGCGCCAGGGTGTTTTGGCCCAGAGTCAGACATTTTGCCATCAGACTCGGCAGGGCCTGCGTGGCGAGATCGTCTGCGGCGCAGAGATAGCCCGTCTCGATTGCCCCTGTGGGAACGGAGGCGACATGGGCCGCGTAGACATCGATCAGCAGCTCGAAATGGGTAAAGACATGGCGCACCGTGCCGCGCTTCACCCAGCCGGCCTGGAGCACCGGGGCTTGCGCCAGTGCCTCATCCAGCGTCCATGGGTCGGCCCGCCACGCGGTGCCGGGAATTTCCACCATGCCGCCGAGCAGCCCCTTGGCCGGGCGGCGGCGCAGCAAAACCCGCCCTTCCTCGTCCGCGAGATAAAAATGCGCGCCATGGCGGCGCGGCCTTACGGCTTTCGGAGCCTTGCGCGGCAGGGCTGCGGCGATGCCCTGCCTTCGACCCTCGCAGGTTTCGGCCCAGGGGCAGAGGGCGCAGGCCGGAGTCGTCGGCGTGCAGAGCGTGGCGCCAAGGTCGAACAGGGCCTGGGCGGTGTCGGACGGCGCGCAGCGCGCCGCCTCCTGCTCCATCAGCGCCGCCGCCCGCGCGCGGATCAGCGGCCGTGCCTGGGGCAAGGGTGTGTCGATCGCCCAGACGCGGCTCATCACCCGCTCGACATTGCCGTCCACCGGAACCACCGGCAGGCCGAAGGCGATCGCGCCGACGGCAGCGGCGGTATACGCTCCGATGCCAGGCAGGGCCCGCAGCCCGTCGATATCAGCGGGAAAGGCGCCGCCCCTTTCCGCCACCGCTCTCGCGCAGGCAAGAAGATTGCGGGCGCGGGCGTAGTAGCCAAGGCCCGCCCAGGCGGCCATCACCCGGTCATCCGCGGCCGCCGCCAAATTCGTGACGCTGGGGAACAGGCTTAGAAAACGTTCATAATAGGGGATGACGGCGCCGACCGTCGTCTGCTGTAGCATGATTTCGGACAGCCAGACGCGATAGGGATCCGCGGTCTCGCCAGGCTCTGCCCGCCAGGGCAGGCTGCGGCGATGCCGCGCGTACCAGTCGAGCAGGCGCGCGACGGAGGGCGAAGAGCGCATGGCGGACGAGGAGCGGGAGGACGGCACGGCGGGGAAGATGACGCCGGGACCGTCCCAGAGCAAGCCGACGGGCAAGGCCAAGGGCAAAGCGACCGCTGGGGAATCGCCGCCGCCGGACATCCGCAGCTTCTCCATGCGCCCGATCGGCGGCCTCATCGCGCGCGTTACCCGCGCCGGCTACCGCCGCCGTTCGCCGGCCGCCGCCCAGATCATGATGGACTGGATGGACATCATGGGTCCGACGCTTGGGCCCCGCACCGTGCCGCAGAAACTCTCGGCCGGAACGCTCACCATCGGTTGCCAGGGCCCCGTCGCGATGGAGCTGCAGCATCTCTCGACCCAACTGATCGAGCGGCTGAACACCCATCTCGGGCAGAGCGGCGACAGTGCCGTGGTCCAGCGCCTGCGCTTCGTGCCGGTCACGAACCTCTCCACCCTGCCGCCAACCCCCCGCCGCCCGCCGCCGAGCGCGCCGCCACCGAGCCTTCCTGGCTTCGAACCCGGGCCCTTGCACGATGCTTTGGCGCGGCTTGGACAGGCGGTCGCGAACCGGCACAAACCCCGTTGAGCCGACGTGCCAACGCCGTCGGAATCCATAGAAATATCGACAGCTAGTTGGTCGATCTGTTATCCACCACAAGATATTGAAGGTTGCCGTGATGATCTCTCGCCGTTCTTTCGTCGCCGCCGGTGCCGCCCTGGTCGGCGCCAGCGCCTTTCCGGCCATCAGCTTCGCCGACAGCACCGGGGCGGCCGGCACTCCGTCGACTGAAGGCCCACGCTCCATCGGCGCGGCGAATGCCCCAGTCACGGTGGAGGAGTTCTTCTCCCTCACCTGCACCCATTGCGCGCATTTCTCGATGACGACGATGCCCGAGGTGATGGACAAGCTTGTGAAGCCGGGCAAGCTCCGCATCGTCTATCACGACTTCCCGCTGGATGCCGTGGCGCTCGAAGCCGCCATGGTTGCGCGTTACCTGCCGAACGACCAGTATTACCCCTTCGTGACCGCCCTTTTCGCGAGCCAGGATACCTGGGCCTTCGCGCCCGGCGTGAATTACACGGATGAACTCTGGAAGATGGCGGCGCTGGCCGGCATGGGCCACGACACCTTCCAGAAGGCTGTGGCCGACAACGCTCTCAAGAACTGGATCCAGACCCAACAGGTCGCGGACGAAAAGATGTACAATATCGAAGCCACCCCCTCCTTCCTCATCAAGGGCAAGACCCAGGCAGGTGACATGAGCTACAGCGACTTCGTCTCCGCCATCGGTCTGGCCGGGTAAGGGAGCGCGCATGCCGGCCCGGCTCGCCCGACTGCGCATCGCGGGGTTCAAAAGCTTCGCTGATTCGACCAGCCTGGACATCCTGCCGGGCCTCACAGGCATTATCGGTCCCAATGGCTGCGGCAAGTCGAACATCGTCGATGCGCTGCGCTGGGCCATGGGCGAAGGCAATGCCCGCAGCCTCCGTGGCGGCGAGATGGACGACATCATCTTCGCCGGCACGACCTCGCGCGCCTCGCGCAATCTCGCCGAGGTGACGGTTACGCTCGAGGACGCGGCGGGCATGGTGCCGCCGCCTAACCACGAGCAATCCGAATTCGAGATCACCCGCAAGATCGAGCGCGGCTCCGGCAGCGGCTATCGCCTCAATGGGCGCGAGGTGCGGGCGCGCGACGTGCAGACGCTGTTCGCCGACATGGCGAGTGGCGCGCGCAGCTGCGCCATGGTGGGCCAGGGCCGGGTCGCCGCCATCGTCGGCGCCAAGCCGGAGGAACGGCGGCAGATTTTGGAGGAAGCCGCCGGCATCGCCGGCCTCTCTGCCCGCCGGCACGAGGCCGAGTTGAAGCTGCGCGGGGCCGAAGCCAATCTGCAGCGCGCCGAGGATATGCGCGGCCAGGTGGAGATCCAGCTTCAGGGCCTGCAGAAGCAGGCCCGCCAGGCGGCGCGATATCGTAATATTTCTGGCCTCATCCGGGGCGCCGAGGCGGAATTCCTCGCCATCCAGCATCTCCGGGCGGAACGCGCGCGCACCGCCGCGCAAGCGGCGCTGGCCACCGCCCAGCGGGCCGTGGAAGAAGCTGCCGCCGCCAATCGCGCCGCCGAACAGGCGCATGGCGCGGGCAGCGACATCCTGCCGCCCTTGCGCAAGGCGGAGGCCGATGCGCGCACGGCCCTCGAACGCCAGCGCGTCGCGACCGAGCATCTGGTCGCCGAGGAGAATCGTACCAAGGCAGCCATCTCGGCTGCCACCCAGCGGCTGGAACAGGCGAACCGCGATCTCGGCCGGACCGAGGGCATGATGCGGGACGCGGCCGAGGCGGAAGCGCGCCTCGCCGCCGAGGACGCCGCGCTCGCCACGGCGGAGAGTGAGGCGAAAGACAAACTCGCCGCCGCCGAGGCCGGCATGCTGCGCGCGGCCGAAGCAGCCCGGGCGGCGGAGACGGCCGCCCAGGACGCGGCCGAGCGCAATGCGGCACTGACCGCGACCGCCCAGGCGCTGTCGGGCCGTCTCTCCCAGGCCGAGCAGCGGGCCCGCCGGGTGACCGAACAGGTTGCCCGCCTCTCCGTCGAACGCGACCGCCTGTCCCAGGATCTCATCGCGCCCGAGAAGCTCGCCGAAGCCCGCGCCGCCGCTGAGGCGGCTGAGGAAACGCGCAAAGCCGCGGCGGCGCGGCTGGAAGCGGCCGAGCGCGGCCGTGTCGCGGCCCAGGCCGCACTCGCGACCGCGCGGGAAAAAACCAATACGGCGGAATCAACCGCGACCCGGCTGCGCGCCGAGATCCGCGCGCTGAACGAAGTGTTGAGCGTCGGGCAGACGCAATCCGGCCCGCAACTCGTGGACGAGCTGACCGTGCCCGCCGGCCTGGAAGCGGCCCTCGGTGCTGCCTTCGGCGAAGAGTTGAGCGCGGCTGCCGGCAAGGATGCCGCGCGCAGCTGGCGCGAACTGCCGCCGCTCGACGCTGAGGCGCCGCTGCCCGAGGGCTGCACGCCCCTGGGCACGGCGGTGCAGGGCCCGCCATCGCTGGCGCGCGCCCTTGCCCATATCCTGCTGGCCCCCGCCGAGGCCGCGCCCGATCTGCAAGCGAAACTCCGCCCCGGCCAGGTGATCGTCTCGGAACAAGGCGGTGTCTGGCGCTGGGACGGCTATACGGTCCGCGCTGGCACGCCGACGGCGGCGACCGTGCGCCTGACCCAGCGCAACCGGCTGCGGCGCCTGCGCGAGGAGGGTGCGGCCGCCGATGCCGCGGCCCAGGAAGCGCGCAGCATCCAGGAAGCGGCCCAGGCCGCGGACCGCGCCGGCGTCGCCGAGGAACAGGCCGCCCGCACGGCCCGGCGCGAGGCGGACCAGAGCGCCGAGCGGCTGCGCCATACCGCGGCCGCACTCACGACCCGCGCGGCGGCGGCGGAAGCGCGTCTCGCCGGCGTCGTCTCCCAGCTCGAAGCGGCGGAGCCCGAGCGCCAGGAAGCGGATGCAGCGCTTGTCGCAATCCGCGACGAGGCGGCTGCCCTCCCTGATCTCTCCACCATGCGCGCCGAAGTGGAAGCCGCGCGCAGTGCGCAGCAGCTTGCCCGTCGCGAGGAAAGCGACAGCCGCAGCCGCCATGACGGGTTGCTGCGGGACGGCACCAGCCGCATGCAGCGCCGTGAATCCCTGGCCCGTGAGCGCCAGGGCTGGGCCGAGCGCGCGGCGGAGGCGCAGAGCCATATCGCCGAACTCGGCCAACGCCAGCAGGAAGCCCAGGCGGAACATTCTTCCCTTGCGGCCCTGCCGGAGAAGCTCGCCGCCGACCGTGCGGCCCAGGCTGCCCTTCTCGCCGAGGCCGAGACCGAGCATCGCAGCATCGCCGAAAGGCTGCGCCAGGCGGAAACCGAATCCCGCGCCGCCGAAAAGGCCTCCCGCGCGGCCGAAACCGCCCAGGCGCTGGCCCGTGAAAACCTCGTCCGCGCGGAGAGCGCGGTCGAGCAGGCGAACCATGCCTGGGGCACGGTCGCGGAACGGGTGCTGGAGCGCCTCGGCACCGATCCGACCTTCCCCGAAATCCAGGGTGAACCCAGCCTGGATGCCGAGGAGAAAGCACGCCGGAAATTCGAGCGGCTGACCCGCGAACGGGACGAAATGGGCCCCGTGAACCTGCGCGCCGAGACCGAAGTGCAGGAGATCACCCGTCAGCTCGAACTCATGGACCGCGAGAAGGGCGATCTCGTCGCCGCCATCGCCAAGCTGCGCGGGTCGGTCGGCCATCTCAACCGCGAAGGGCGGGAGCGGCTTTCCGCCGTCTTTACCGAAATCGATAAGAATTTTCAGATGTTCTACGCGCGCATGTTCGGCGGCGGCCGGGCACATCTGGCGCTCGTGGGCTCGGACGATCCGCTGGAAGCCGGGCTCGAGATCTTCGCCCAGCCGCCGGGCAAGAAGCTCTCCACCCTCTCGCTTCTCTCGGGTGGCGAGCAGGCGCTGACCGCTCTCTCCCTCATCTTCGCGGTTTTCCGCAGCAATCCCGCCCCCCTCGCGGTGCTGGACGAGGTCGACGCGCCGCTGGACGACGCCAATGTGGAGCGGCTCTGCACCCTGCTGAACGAGGTGGTGAAGGAGACCGGCACACGCTTCCTGGTCGTGACCCATCACCATCACACCATGGCGCGAATGGACCGTCTCTACGGAGTTACGATGATGGAGCGCGGCGTCTCCCGCCTGCTCTCGGTCGACCTTAACCGTGCCGTCGCGATGACCGAGCCCACGCCGAAGATGGCCGCCGAATAAGGCGTGCCTGCCCGGGGGCCCCGTTGATCCCTCGGGAACGCGTGCTATCAAAGCCGCCGCTTGAGGTTTGGGGATGGGCGAATGACGGATGTGACTGAGCATAACGGCAAGACGGAGGTGGAGAAGGCAGCGGAGCCCCGCCACGACGCCGTGCCTGCGACCGAAGCGCCCGTGACCGAAGCGCCCGTGACCGAAGCATCGGTAACCCAAGAGCCCTCGATCGGCGAGGCGATGATCGCGGCCGATCTCGCGGTGCCCGACGATGCCGGACAGGCCGAACAGCTGCCGCCGAAAACCTTTCCCTACGATCTGGAAAGTCCCGAACTCGTCCGCGCCTTCCTCCATGCCCGTACGCCGCGCGCCTGGACGGATCGGCCGGTAGAGGAGGAAACTCTCCAGCACCTTTACGACCTCGTGAAACTCGGCCCGACCTCGGCCAACAGCTCCCCCGCCCGTTTCGTCTTTGTGCGCAGCCAGGAAGCGCGCGAACGCCTGCGTCCGGCGCTGAACCACGGCAATGTCGAGGCGGTGATGACCGCGCCGGTGACCGCGATCGTCGCCTACGACCCCTCCTTCTATGATTTCCTGCCTCGTCTCTACCCGCAGGCGGAGGACGCCCGCAGCTGGTTCGCCTGGAACGATGAATTCTCGCTTGAAACCGCCGTGCGCAACGGCAGTCTGCAAGGCGGCTACCTCATCCTCGCCGCCCGTCTGCTCGGGCTTGATTGCTGGCCGATGTCTGGTTTCGACGCCGCCAAGGTCGATTCCCTCTTTCTCGACGGCCGCGGCTGGCGCGCGAACTTCCTGCTCAGCCTCGGCTATGCCGCGCCCGTGGAAGGCCCGCGCAACCCGCGCCTGACCTTCGCGGAAAGCTGCGAGGTCATCTGATTTCATGGCAGAGGGCGCAAGATCCGACGCAAGCCATTGGCCCCGCCCCTGGCCTATGCTAGCCCCGGCGTCATGAGCCTGCCCCTGATCGCCGTGTTGAACGGCCCCAACCTGAACATGCTCGGGCTGCGCCAGCCGGAGGTCTACGGTTCAGCGACGCTTGACGATGTCGAGCAGCTCTGTGCCGAGACGGCCGAGGGGCTGGGTCTTGCGATCGATTTCCGCCAGACCAACAGCGAAGGCGAGCTCATCTCCTGGGTCCAGGAATGCCGCGGCCGCGCGAGTGGGATCGTGATCAATCCGGCCGGACTTAGCCATACCTCCATCTCGCTCATGGATGCGCTGCTCAGCGCCGAACTGCCCGTGGTCGAGGTGCATATCTCGAATATTCACCGCCGGGAGCAATTCCGGCATCACTCTTACATCTCAAAAATTGCAACGGGTGTGCTTTGCGGATTCGGAACACATGGCTACGCCCTGGGTTTGATCGCGATGGCACGGATTCTGGAGGGGGGCCAATGAACCGGCTGTCATTTGATCCTGAGGATATTCGCGAACTCGCGGCCATTCTGGACGAAACGGGCCTGAGCGAGATCGAGATTTCCGAGAAGGACCGGCGCATCCGCATCGCGCGCGCCCCAGCCCCGGTGAGCTATTCCATGGCCCCGCAGGCGGCCGCCCCAGCCGCCGCGCCGGTGGCCCCGGCTCCGGCCGTCCTGGTGCCCCCTGCGGCACTCGATGCGAGCCATCCCGGCGCGGTAACAAGCCCGATGGTCGGCGTCGCCTATCTTTCCCCCGATCCGGAGAGCCCGAACTTCGTCTCCATCGGCCAGCGCGTGGAAGCCGGGCAGACGCTTCTCCTGATCGAGGCGATGAAGACCTTCAATCAGATCAAGGCACCGCGTTCGGGCACCATCTCCCAAGTCATTGTCGGCGCCGGAACTCCGGTGGAGTTTGGCGAAGTCCTGATGATTCTGGACTGACCTGACATGTTCAAAAAAATCCTCATCGCCAATCGCGGCGAAATCGCCCTCCGGGTTCAGCGCGCCTGCCGAGAGATGGGGATCGCCTCCGTCGCCGTGCATTCCACCGCCGACGCCGACGCCATGCATGTCCGCCTCGCGGATGAAAGCGTCTGCATCGGGCCACCGGCCGCGCGCGACAGCTACCTGAACATCCCCGCCATCCTTTCGGCTGCCGCCATCACCGGTGCCGACGCGATCCATCCCGGCTACGGCTTCCTCAGCGAGAATGCGAGCTTCGCCGAGATCGTGGAAGCGCACGGCATCGCCTTCATCGGCCCGACCGCGCAGCACATCACCATGATGGGCGACAAGATCGCGGCCAAGGACGCCATGAAGCGCCTCGGCGTGCCCCTGGTTCCGGGCTCGGACGGCGCGCTCGCGACCCTCGCGGAAGCGGCCGAGGTCGCGGCGCGGATCGGCTATCCCGTTCTGATCAAGGCCGCCGCCGGCGGCGGCGGGCGCGGCATGAAGGTGGCGCTCAGCGCTGACGAACTCGCCGAGGCCTGGCAGGTCGCGCGCACCGAATCCAAGGCCGCTTTCGGCAATGATGCCGTCTACATGGAAAAGTATCTCGACCGCCCCCGGCATATCGAGATGCAAATCCTGGCCGATTCCCACGGCAATGTCGTGCATTTCGGGGAGCGTGACTGCTCCCTGCAGCGCCGCCACCAGAAGCTGCTGGAAGAAGCCGGCTCCCCCGCGCTCACGCCCGATCAGCGCAATGCGCTCGGCGAGACGGTCACCTCGGCCCTCAAGGGGCTCGGCTACCGCAATGCCGGCACGCTTGAATTCCTTTA
>Ga0310811_10004842_pt1 | contig 16963 bp, 15 predicted proteins | sample YCmetagenome_FD_207642 | JGI IMG/M metagenome (GOLD analysis project Ga0310811, IMG submission 207642) | Soil microbial communities from experimental microcosm in Duke University, North Carolina, United States - YC | ecosystem: Engineered > Artificial ecosystem > Soil microcosm > Unclassified ...
AGCTGGTCCCGGTCACCCTGGGGCGCGACTACGGTCGGAGCGTGGAGGTCGTGACGGGGCTCTCGCCGTCCGACGCGGTGATCCTCGACCCCGCCGACTCGCTGGTCAGCGGCGTGCCCGTGCGCGTTCGCCAGACGCCGTCGGCGACGCCACCGGCCCCGGGGGCGAAGTCGGCCGCCGGCCGGTAGGTGCGCGGGCGCCGGGGCGCCCGGTGCCTGGGGGCCATCGCGGCCCTGTGGGCCGCGCTCGCAACCCCGACATTCTCACCGGTCGCTGCGCCGACGCCCCCTCGGATTTTCCACGTTTCGAGCCGGGCCGGATCCGATCTCGATACCGGGCTCGCACCCGATCACGCGTGGCAGACCCTCCGCCGGGCGATCGGGCAGGGCCTTCGTCCCGGCGACCGGGTGCTGCTTCGCCGCGGCGACACCTGGCGCGAGAGCCTCAAGCCCTTGGCGTCCGGGACCCCCGAGCGCCCGATCGTATTCGGAGCCTACGGCGCCGGCGTCCTCCCGGCGATCCTGGGATCCGAATTGCGCGAGGGGACGGGCCACTGGCGCGAGAATTCGCCGTCGGTCTGGTACACGACGGGGATCCCGCACGATCCGGGCATGGTGTTCCACGACGGCGTGGGCAGCCGACGGGTGGGGTCGACCGACCAGCTGCGCGAGTCATGGGACTGGCGGTACGAGGCCCGCACCGGCCGCGTCTACATGCGCCTCGGTGCGAACCCCGGTCGCCACCGGGTGGAGGTGCCCCAGCGCCACGGCATCGGCTTCAGCGCGGCCGACCATCTCCTCGTCGAAAACGTCGAGATCGCGTTCGCGTGGACGGGCATCGGTATCTGGGGTGGGCGCGGCTGGACCATCCGGTCGGTCAGCATCCACGACGTGGTCATCGATGGCGTGCAAGGCAACCGGGGCACGCGGGAGGTGACGGTGGAGGACTCGATCTTCCAAGATTGGGGATGGAGGAGCTATCTCCTTCCGATGTCGGCCGGCGAGACCGCATTCGGCTACGCGATCCAGGTTATCAGCGGAGCGAGCCCGGCCCCGCCGAGCGACGCGTGGCGGATCCGGGGCAACCGCTTTCGGCTCGTAAGCCTCGAGAACCGAGGGGCGGATGCGACCGCGATCAACGTGGACCAGGGTGGGCACGCCGCCGTGATCGCTGACAACGCGATCGAGGGCAACCGGCGCGCGGGTGGGGGCGGGATCATGGTCTGGCAGCCCCGTGGAGCCACGTCGATCGACATCAGCGGCAACTCGATCCGTGATGTGGGATCGATGGGAATCAACGTGTCGGACCTGGGCCGACACCGGTTCTCGGCTCCCATCCGGATCGAGCGCAACCGGGTCCTGAACGCGTGCGCGCTCGACCTGCCGGACGAGGAGGCGATCCGGGTCTGGACCGGCACCGAGACGCCGGTCACGGTGGCCACCAACCTCGTGGTGGGCACCCCGTCCGGACGTCATCCGCATCCCGGCATCCGGCTGCGCCGGAGCCGGCAGGTGACCGTCGTGGCCAATACCGTGTACGGCACCGACGCGGGCCTGGAGGTCGAGCGGGGTAGTGAGGTAGCGCTGATGCGCAACAACATCAGCGCTGGTAATCGGGTGAGCGCGATGGCGGTCGAGGCCGGGAGCCGGGTACGCGAGGACTATGACTTGCTCCAGGGTCCAGTGCTCGGCTTCACGCCGGGGCCGTCCACGCGTGGCGATGATCCGCGCTTCGTTTCGCCCTCGACCGGCGACTTTCATCTGGATCCCGCAAGCCCGGCCGTCGATCGCGGCGGGGAGGTGAGTGGCTTCGCGGTCGACCTCGACGGCCGCCGGCGCCCCGCCGGTCCCGGCTGGGACATCGGCGCATACGAGGCGGACCGCTAGGAGATCGGGGCGGAGCCGACGTCGCGTACGGCTTTCGCGAGCCCGAGGCGCTCGAGCCGGCTCCGCACGCTCGGCATCAGCATCCAGTCGCGCTCGTCCAGTGCGGTGCGGAGCACGAGCACCACGAAGGCGACCACCCCGCCAGCGACCAGAAGGAGCGTGAGGTGCGGTCCCGGCTTGTGCTGCAATAGGAGCGCCGAGCCCACCGCCAAGGCCGCGCAGAGGAGCGCGACGCGCCCGCAGCCTTCGGTGAGGAGATCGCGGAGGCCGACGCCAGTGGCGTGATGGACCATCACGAAGAGCGCCGTCATGTCGACCACCTGCACGATCAGCCGGGCGGTCGCGGCGCCTTCCAGGCCGAAGGGGGGGATCAGGGTCGCGGCCAGGAGCCCAAAGAGGGGAAGCTCGAGTAGATCGAGGATCGCCTTGCCGCGTGGGCGCCCGCGGCCGTAGAGGACCGTGAGGGGCACGTAGCCGATCGCGCTGAGGAGGAAGCAGAGCAGGAGGATGCGTGACGACCGGACCGCCCAGACGAAGTCCGGCCCGAGCCACGCAGTCAGCAGGTCGACCATGAAGACGATGGCGATCCCGGCGCCCGGCACCAGCGCGAGCAGCAAGTACTTGATCGATCGCGCCATCACCGGGCCCAGAGTGGAGGTGCGTCCGCCGCGGCTCACGTCCGGGAAGAGGGCGGTGGCGAGGCTGATCGGGACGATGGAGAGCCGGGAGATGGCCTCCAGCGGCGCGGAGTAGTACGTGACGCTGACGATGCCGAGCAGATGGCCGAGGACGAATCGCTCGACGTAGCTCAGCCCCTGCTGCGCGAGTGTCGAGACGGTGGTCCATCCGCCGAACGCGAAGAGTCCACGGAAGAACGGCGGCCCGGCGGTGCTCGAGGGCCCCCACCATGGGATGAGGCGACGACACAGGGTGAGATAGGCCAGGAGCACGACCACCCGGGACGCGAGCAGCAAGCCCACGATGGCGGGCAGGCCGAGGCCGAGCCAGATCCCGAGCAGGGGCAGCACGAACGACGCGGCCCCCGCGGGCAGCTTCACCGCATTGACGAGGTCGAAGCGCTGGAAGGCTTCCAGGACGCCGCGGAGCAGGACCGAGAGCTGCGAGATCGGGAGCGCGATCGCGAGGACGTACAGGGCCCCCGACATTTCGTACGCGAGGGGCCCGCTGAGGTGAAGCACGTGGCCGGTGATCCACGGGGTGAGGCCGGCCAGGAGTGCGCCGGTCACCATCCCGAAGGGCACGAGGACCGCGAAGCTAGTGCCGACGATCCGCGGAATGGAGCGCAGATCGTCCTCGTGCACCGCCTGGGCCACGAACCGTGTGACCGCCCGTCCCATCCCGAGGTCGAAGGTGCCGAGATAGCCGAGCACCATCCACACGAGCGCGAGGACGCCGAACCGCTCCGGGCCCAGCCCGCTCACGATGCGGGGGATCGTCACGATGCCGATCAGGCTCGGCACCGCGAGCCCGACGAAGCTCAGGATGGAGTTCCGTGCGAGGCGGCGGGCGCGCGAGCCACCACCGAGGGCCATGCCGGTCCTACCGATCGTCTCGCGAGGGAAGGGGGCGCGAGGTGAGGTGCGGGTTCACCCGGTGGGCCAGGCGCGAGAGGGTGCTCGAGGCGGTGAGGAGGACCCGGTAGAGGACGACGCCGAACCGCCCGCGTCCCGATATCGGGGCGTGGGTGCGCCAGTGCGTGTCGCCGTCACCGCTGAAGCGAGCGGTCTCTGCGCTCGTGTAGTAGTAGAGCGCAATCGAGTTGCGCCACCGGCCGGCCCGGACCGGCCGGGTGAACCCGTGCACGGAGCGCGCGTCGGTCTCGAAGATCACGCAGGTGCCCCAGCGGGGGACGATCGTGACCGCGGGGCCCGCGCGCCCCTCGTCGTACAGCTCGAGGCAGCCGCCGTCCTCCTCCGACCACTCGGGATTCAGGTAGAGAAGCAAGTTGATCCGCCGGTAGAGGCCGAGTCGTCGGTAGCGGTGGAAGTCGGTGTGCGGAGCGAGAGTCCCGCCGGGGCCGCTCGAGTGCAGTCCTCCCCCGTCGAGATAAGGATCGGGGATGAGCGACGTGATCCCGGTCAAGGTCTCGAGCACCTCGAGGAAAGGCGGCGCACCGAGCGCGTGGATAATCCTCGCGAGGGGTGCCGGGATGCGGGCGAGGTCGGCGCAGAACATTTTCTGATGCTGGTAGCTGTCGAGAAACCGAGCCCAGCCCGGCCAGTCCGGTCCAGGGAAGACGGGAGCCAGTCGCGCGGGCGAGACGGTGAGGAAGTCGGGAACCACGACGTGGGGAAACGGTCGAGCCTCGCGGAAGTGATCCGCGAGCCGCTCAAGCCGACGGGCGTCGAAGAGAGTGCCGTGCATGCCGATCTCCATCTCGACGGTCACGGCTCACTCGCGCGTCCACCCGGGGCGACTCCGAGAGCGACCGCCACCCAGAACAGGAGCGCGAGAGGCAGCAGGAAGAACATGCTGACCGTGAGATTGGAGACCAGGAAGCCAGTCACCGCTCCCAGCGCGGCCACCCGCACCGCGGCCCGCTTGGCCGGGGCCCTTCGCGCCGCCCGCGCACAGGCGCCCACCGCTCCGGCTATGAGTACAAGGAAGGACGCGGTCCCGACGAGGCCCTGCTCGAGCAGCAGCTTCGCGAGCTGGCTGTCCGCCGCGGTCAGCACGTGCTGGTGCCCCGCGTAGGTCGACTCGACGTCGGCTAGGTAGAAGGTGCCAGGCCCGAGGCCGTAGAGCCACTCCACTCCGTTCAAACGCGCGAACACCGCCTCGAAGAGCGCGATCCGGTAGTACTCCGAGGAGGATTCGAAGAGGCCCCCCTCGGTCAGTCGATTGGGATCGAGGGCCAGGCGCAGGCTGTCGCTCACCGCCGGCACGGTGGCGGCCAGGACGAGGCCGAGGCCGGCCAGAAGCGCTACCAGGGTGGTGATCGCGGCGAGCCGGATCAGGCGGCCGCGGACCCACCACGCGGCCAGGATCGCAAGCGCGAGCGCCTGCGCGAGCCACGGGCCGCGGCTGAAGGTCAGGAACGAGGTGCCGAGCGCGAGGGTCGCCGCTGCCCCCACCGCCACGCGACGGAGCCCGCGTGCGATGGCGGCGTCGACCACCAGGAAGGGGAGCACGAGTGTCAGGAATGTCCCGAGAGCGATCGGATGGAAGAAGGTCGACCGCACCCGAAGCAGGCCGAGGCGGTACTCGGTCGTCTCCCAGGGATAGAGCAAGAAGATCGGGTTGGAATGCGTGACCGCTTCGTAGGCCGCACCCGCGCTCACCGCCACGGTGAGGACGGCGAGGGTGGACAGGAGGGCGCGCTCGAAGCCGGGCTCACGGCTCTGGTAGACCGCGATGTAGAAGAGCAGGAGCTGCTCGATCAGGAGGGACGCGAGGAAGAACAGGCTGCGGATCGGTTCAATCGAGACCACGGTGCCAAGCACGGTCGCCGCGAGGTAGAGGACCCAGCCGCGGGCGAGCGGGAGGGCCGGAGGGCGCCGCACCTGCCGGTCGACCAGGGCGCGCGCGGTCCAGCCGGCCAGGAAGGCGAAGAGCAGTGCGCGAGTAGGGCCGAGGCGTGGAAGGGGCTCCATCTGGGGCGCTAGATCGACCGGGACCAGGACCGCCACCGAGATCACGGCCAGGAGCATGCCCGACGGATGCCGATAGCTCATCACCGCCGCCGCGACGATCACTACCGCGGCGGCGAGAATCGGAAGCCCGTCCACTGCGGCGGCCGCGGCGCAGGCGGTCACCGCGACGAGCCCGGCGACTATCGGGACGAGCCGGTGCTCGTTGAGAGCCTGGGTGGTCATGGCCCGGTGTCCAGGAGTCCGGCCCGCCGCTGGTAGAGGTGCACGATCTCGATGCCGCGCTCCAGCGAGGTGACGGGTCGGTAGTGCCGGAACAGCCGGCGGCAATCCGCGACGCGCGAGAACACGCCTTCCGGCTTGGACGCGTCGTTGACCACCGGAGCGTCGTGACCGAGGACGCGGCACGCGGTCTCGGCGAGCCACCGGAACGAGACCCCGTCTCCGGTACCGAGGTTGAGGGCCTCGCCCGGCTTCAGCTCGGGTGCCGAGACCAGCACCGCATCCACCACGTCCCCGATGTAGATGAAGTCGCGGCGCTGCTCGCCGCTGCCCCAGACGACCAGGGGGGACTCTCGGCGGCCGACACGTCGGACTATGCTCGGGAACGGGTACGTGAAGTCCTGGTCCTCGCCGTAGCCGGAAAAGGGACGGTAGATACAGACGTCGATCCCGTAGGTGCGGGCCGCATGCCGAGCGAGGAACTCGCCCGTGAGCTTGGACCACCCGTAGGTCAGGTCGGGGACTCCCAGCGCCGCCTCGAAATCGATCTCCTCCTCGGCTAGCGCGCGGCTCTCCCGGCGGCCCTGGGCGCTCACCGGATACGCGGCCGACGAGCTGAAGTACAGGACCTTGCGCACCGCCGAGTGATGCCGGGCCAGCCAGTTGAAGAAGACGGCGTCGATCGCCAGGTCGGTGGCAACGCGGAGCGGATCGCCCTCGATCGTCATCCGGCCCCCGACCACCGCGGCCAGATGGAGGATCAGGTCGAAGGCGGGGACGGTGTCCCGGGCGTAGTCGCGAAAATCGGCGTGGTGCACGGTCAGGGCGGAGGCGAGGCCGGCCGAGGGCCGGAGGTGATCGGGCCACCGGTCGGGAGTGACGCCGGTGGAGAGGTCGTCGACGATCGTCACGGCGTAGCCGTCGTCGAGCAGACGCCGGGCGAAGTGGCGACCGACGAATCCGCAGCCGCCGGTTACGAGGGCCCGGCGGCGGGTCACGCCCCGCGCTCCGGCGTCCGGTGGCCCCGGCGGAGGACGGCCACCGCGAGATGGAAAAGGAACGGACTGTCCTCGACGAGGTAACGCCGACCGAGCCGCCCGGGGTCGAGGGCCATCCGGTGCAGCCACTCGAATCCCCGGCCCCGCATCCAGTGTGGCGCGCGCGGCTGGTCTCCGCAGATGATGTCGAAGGCCGAGCCGACGCCGATGCCCACTGCGGCTCCACACGCGGTCAGGTGTGTCTGGACCCAACGCTCCTGGCGAGGTGCTCCGAGCGCGACGAGGACGATCCCGGCCCGCACCCGTCGGATCTGCTCTACCAGGATGGCGCTCGCCTCCTCGTCGAGCGTCATCGGGGTCGGGACCGCATGCAGCGCCGCGCCTGGATACCGATCGCCGAGGGCGCGCGCCGCCCGCTCCGCGACGCCCGGTCGACCTCCCACCAGCGCCACCGACCGTCCGGTGTCACGGGCGACATCGGCGCAACTCCAGACCAGGTCGGTGCCGCTCACCCGGCCCCGCAGCGGCCGGCCGAGCAGGGAAGCGGCCCACACGACGGGGACCCCATCGGCCACGACCAGATCGGCGCGGGCGAGGTCGGCCGCGAACCCGGGGTCACGGCGCGCCTTCATCACGAAGTCCACGTTGCCCGGCACCACCTGGAGGTGCGAATCCTGCTCGACGGCGGCGCGAATCTCGGCCACGGTCTCCGCGAAGGAGACGGCGTCGAACGGGCAGCCGAGGACGTCGATCCGGCGCGGCCGCGGGTCATCCGGACCACGAGCACTCACCGCGGCACGTGCAGGGCCGCGTAGCGGCACACGCCGCGCACGCTGATGGGCTTCCGGCGCAGCGCCGCGCCTCGCCACTCGTGCAACGCCTCGCGCACCCCGCCAAGTAGCGCGGCCGGAGAGCGCCTTTCCCGCACGAGCGTGCGGAGCGACATGGTCGCGATGCGCCCGAACACGAGGGGCACCGCCAGGGGAAGAGGAAAGCGGCGCCAGAGCACGAGCAGGCCATTGCGGAGCTCGACCGAGCGGCGGCGCGCCAGGTCCATCCGGCCCCGCGGGTCGAAGTAGTGGCGCACCACCACGCTGGGCGAGTAGAGCACCCCCCAGCCCCGGTCCAGCAGCTCGAGGGCGAGATCCTCCTCCTCCCGCGAGTAGGTGAGCTGCTCCCAGAAGCCGCCCGCGCTCCAGAAGGCGTCGCGCCGGACGCAGAACCCGGCGCCCGCGAAGGTGAACGTACGGAAGGGCCTCGTCGACCAGCCGGTGGATCGGCGGAAGACCCACGCGAACGGGTCCAGGGCCTCGGAGTCGCCGCTCAAGATCTTGAAGGCGACGATCCCAAGCTCGGGCTGCCGGAGGAAGAGGTCGCGCATCCCTGCGAGGGCGTCGGCTGGCTCGAGGAGCGCGTCGTTGTCCAGAAAACACAGAAGATCGCCGCTCGCCTCCCGTGCGGCCAGGTTCCGGGAAGAGGCGACACCCGCCGGCCGGCACTCGATGCGTCGCACCGCGATGTCGGTCACCGCCATCGCGGCGCAGGCTCGCTCGATGACCAGATGCGAGCCGTCGGTCGAGCCCGCGTCGGCGATGACCACCTCGAGGGGGCGAACGCCCTGGGCGGCCAGGGAGGCGAGGCAGCGCGCGAGGATGTCGGCCCGATTCAGGTTGTGGACGATCACGCTGATCGTCGGGACGTGGCCGGCCATGTCAGCGAGCGGCCTCCACGGTCCTGCTCCTCCGGAGCTCCCGCTGGAAGTCCTCGTTGGTCTCCAGCACGTCGTCACCCGCGAAGAGGCGCGACACCGAGGCCGCGAGCCGGCGGGGCGGAGTGACCGCCCATCCTAGCAGGGCCGTTGCGCGGCGCAGATGACCGCGAACGGCGGCTCGCCGCCCCGGTCGCAGGGCCAGGAGCGGGGCGGCGGCGAGCAGGAGCAGGGTTCGGGTACCCGCCCCCAGCAGCATGATCACGCGGAAGAGCAGCGCGGCGGCCCGCCCTCGATGAACCCGGAAGTACAGCCAGGGAGCCTCGCCGAACTCGAGGGCGAGGAGTAGTGACCGCCGGGGCGAGAGGTCGGCGCTCCGTGCGCCGAGATGGACCAGCAGCGCCTCCGGCACGTAGTGAATGGAGTGTCCGGCGGCGGCGAGTCGGGCGCAGAGGTCCAGGTCCTCGAAGTACATGGGCAGCCGCTGATCGAGCGGGCCGATCCGATCCAGTAATCGGCGTGGGATCATGAGCGCGGCTCCGGTCAGGCACGGTACCCGCTGCGGCCGGTCCAAGCCCTCGAGGGGCAAGGCCTCGGGCGCGAGGAGCCGGCTGTGCGGCGCCAGCTTGCGGAGACCGAGCTGGGTGAAGAGGGCGCCCCTCAGGGTGGGGAACGCGCGGGCCGCGAAGGCGTTGATCCTTCCGTCTTCGTCGAGCAGACGCGGGCCGGCCGCGCCGGCGGCGGGGTTGGCGTCGAGGAAGTCGGCGAGCTGGGTGACCACGTCGGTCCGGAGGCGCGTATCCGGATTCAGGAATAGCACGAGGCGGCCGGTGGCCAGCCGGAGGGCCGCGTTGGCCGACGGGGCGAAGCCCAGGTTGGCTCCCGCGCTCACCAACCGCACCGCCGGGAACTCCCGCTGGACCAGGGCGGGGGTGCCGTCGCGGCTGCCGTTGTCGACCACGACGACCTCGATGCGACGCGTGCGCGGGAAGGCGTGGAGGCTGCGGAGGCAGCCCTCGAGGACCGCGGCCGAGTTCCAGCTCACGAGGAGAACGGACACGTCGTGGGCGTGCTCGCTCACGATGCTCCCGAGCCGCGGATCACCGCCGGAATCGTGCGCAGCATGGTCTTGATGTCGAGCCACAGAGACCAGTGATCGATGTAGTGGAGGTCGAGGGCCATCCAGCCCTCGAAGGGGATGAGATGTCGCCCGCTGACCTGCCAGAGGCAGGTAAGGCCGGGCCGCACGCTGAAGCGCCGGCGGTGGCGGTCCTCGTCGAAGCCCTCGTAGTCGCGCACCGGCAGGGGCCGGGGTCCCACCATGCTCATGTCCCCGGTGAGCACGTTAAACAACTGCGGCAACTCGTCGATGCTCGTACGCCGGAGCACGCGTCCGACCGAAGTGACGCGCGGATCCGCGCGCATCTTGAAGACCGGGCCGGTCGCCTCGTTGAGGTGGCGCAGCCCGGCCTGCTCGAGCTCGGCGCCCGGAACCATGGTGCGGAACTTGTAGAGACGGAACCGTCGCTTGTTGAGGCCAATGCGCTCCTGCACGAAGAGGACGGGGCCCGGAGAGGATAGCTTGATGGCGGCGGCCACGAACAGCAACAGGGGGAGGGACAGGGTCAGGAGGATCGCGGCGATGGCCACGTCGAGGAAGCGCTTGATCGCGATCGGCCAGCCGCGCATGGCACCGGTGTGCACGGTGGTGACCGGGATCCCGGCCAGGTCGTCGGTGACGACGCGTCCCACCCGCAAGTTGAAGAGGTTGGCGAGCACACGGATGATCACGCCCTGCTCCTCGCAGGCGGCGACGATGCTGGAGGCCTGCGCGTAGAGCGACGCGAGCGGCACCGAGATCACCACCTCATCGACCACCTGGGTCCGGAGAACGGTCCGGACGTCACCCAGGCCGGAGAGGATCCGCTCGCCCCGCGCCCGGAAGTCTGCCAGCCCGGGCCACTCGTCGTCCACGAAGCCGAGTACGCGATAGCCGAGCTGGGGCTGCTCGCGCACGAAGTCGGCGAAGCGGGTCGCGCGCGCGTTCGTGCCCACGACGAGCAGGTAGCGAAGGTTGCGGCCCCGCGCCCGCACCCGGGCGAGTAGGACGCGGACCGACACCCGGCTGACCAGGAGCACGCCACTGGCGGCGGAGAAGAAGAGGAGGATTGCGGCTTCGTCGAGCCGCGGGACCAGGAAGACCCGCATCCCCAGGGCCGCGAGGACGGTAGCGAGCGCCACCGCCCGAAGGACATCGAAGGCTTCTCGCGTGCGGGAGCCGAAGCGGCGCGACCGGTAGAGCCCGGCCGCGGTTAGCACCACGTGCCAGGGCGCCAGCAGCAGTACCGAGACGCCGAGCGCTCGCGGGTCGATGGCGCCCAGGAGGGCAATTCCGCCCGCGGGCCCGAGCAGTCGTCGCCAGCCAGTCGCGAAGACGAAGGCCGCCATGAGCACACCAAGATCGAAGACCTGGGAGGAGCCCAGCAGGAGGCGACGACGGCGGGCGTGCGGCGGCCCGCCGCCTACAGGAGCCGGTAGAGCCATCGCGGGATGTGGTGACGGCGTCGGGTCAGGATGACACCCACCAGGTTCGCCTTGGCGTCGGAGAGGCGGGTCTGCGCCTCCCGCGCCAGGGCGGCCCGCGTCCGCTCGGCCTCGATCACGAGAGCGACCACATCCGCCCGCGCGGCCAGCGCGATGCCCTCGTTGGTGGGAATGGCTGGAGGGGAGTCCACCACGATGAAGTCGAACCGCTCGCGCAGCTCGGGCCAGAGGGTGTCCACCGCCTCCAGGTCGTCCAGCATCGCCCGCCGTGAATCCGGCGAGAGGACGGCCCGGACCATCTGCGGATGCGCGGTCGGATGCAGGGCCTCGGCGAGATCCGTCCCCCGCCGCGCGGCGTCGGCCAGCGAGCGCGCTCCGCTCCGTCCACCTGCGTCCCAGCTGCTCCGCGCGACCGGACGGCTCGCGTCTAGGAGCAGGACCCGTCGCGCGGACTGGGTGACGCAGACGTGCGCGAAGGCGTGGGCGATCGTGGAGACGCCTTCGCCGCCGCGCGGCCCGATCAGTTGTAGCACCTTCGCGTCGGTCCGGGCCAGACAGACCTGCAGGGTGTCGTACAGGCTCTGTATCTCCCGGCGGCGGAGCGGGAAGAGCGCGACGGCACGGCCCGCGGCGGGTGCGGGAGTGGACCGGCGCCGGACCGCCACCCGTACGTTCCGGGATCGGCCGCTCGGTTCCATTCAGGAGCTCGCGGAGCCGAGTCGGCTCCGGGGGGCGACTTCCATGTCGCTCAAGCTGCCAAGGATGGGTATTCGGAGCTCGCGCTGAACACGCTCGGGAACGATCAGGACCCCTTCCACATGCTCGGCCAGCAGCGCGATCCCCACACTCACGACGCCGCCGATGACCGCGGCCAGAACCACACTCAGGAGCCGGCGTGGCCGGACCCGTTCCGGGCTCGGCACCGCGGCCTGGATCACCCGCACGTTGCCCAGCTTCTGGCGGTCGAGGTCGTCCGTGATCCGCGCCTCTTCCAGCTTGTCGGAGTAGCGCTTGTACTCGACCTCCGCCATCGCCACCTGCCGCGAGAGGTCCTGCACCGCGCGCTCGCTGCTCTCGAGCGCGCCAAGTGCTGCGTCGACGCGCCCGATCTGCTCCCGTATGGTTCCTGCGCTCGCGCGCAGCGACCGCCGGTCGGCGTCGGACCGCAGGGCCTCGGCCTGGAGGAGATCGAAGGCCTGGCTGCGCCCGGTGCGCACCTTGCGGCTCGCATCCTGCTCACGGAGGAAGCGCTCGACGACCTCGATCTCGCGCCGGACGTTCTGCACGAGACGGCTCGACTCGGTGTACTTGTTGGTGAGCTCCCTCTCCCGCAGCTGGAGGGCGAGCAGGCGGCCCTTCGCTTCCTCACGCACCACGTCACGCTCCGTCTCATCGAACAGGGGAACGGTTTCGGACATTTCCGCGAGGCGGGCGTGCAGCGCGGTGGCCCGGTCCGCCATCTCGTTACTGCGGCTTTCGGCGGTCTTGAGGCTGGTGTCGAGGTCGGCCCGCTGGCGCAGGAGCAGGCGTCGCTGCTCCTCCAGGGAGAAGACCCCGTGCTGCCGCTTGAAGGACTCTAGGGCCTCCTGGTGGGCACCGAGGCGGCTCCGGGCTGCCCCGACCTGCTCCTCGAGGAACGAGGTGCGAGGTGCGCTGAGGACCGCGAGGCGCTTCGCCTGGTACTGCTCGACGAGGCGGTTGACGGTGTCGGCCGCCACCTGGGGATCACGATGCTCGAACCGGACGAGGATGACCGCGGAGTCCTTCAGCGGGTAGGCCACGATCTGCCGTCGGAGGCGGGCGATTGCCACTTCGCTCGCCGATCGCGGCGGACGGGTCGCCGCGGCCAGCCCGGGGTACAGCGTGTCAATACCGACCGCGGCCACCGTCTCCTGCAGCACCTCGTGACTCGTGAGGATGTTGATCTCCGAGTTAAGCAGGTCACGCCGGTCCCACGTCGGGCCCTGCGCGGTGGCCATCAGCTCGCTCGGGTCGGCGTACTCACGACCCGCCTTCAGGAGGAGGGTGGACTCCGCGTCGTAGGTTGGCGGCACGAGGAACGAGACCAGCGCGGTGGCCGCCACGATGCCCAGAAACACCCACAGGATCTGACGGCGCCGCCGGAAGAGGACGGAGAGGTGCTCGCGCATCGGACTAGGGGATGAATCCGAAGTTGAGTGGGATGGGAATGTTGCGACGGATGTACTGGTCCACCCACTGGTTGACGTTGCTGACGCCCGACTTTGGGACGTACACGATGTCGAACGGCATCAAGGCGATGTCCTGGCCGATGTCGGAGCCGTCGATCGCCTTGCTCAGGTTTACCGGGATGGCCAGGCCGCGACCGTCGGCCTGACGACGAATGATCACGATCTCATCGACCCGCGCGGTCTCCTTCATCCCGCCGGTCCGGCTGATCGCCTGGAGCACGGTGAGCGGGGCCACCGAGTCCACCACGCCCGGCTGTCCCACCTCGCCGCCCACGTAGACCTTCTGGGCCGCGAAGGAGCGAAGGATGACCGCCACGTCTACGGGGCCTAGCACTGCGCTGTAGCGCTCCTTCAGCAGTGCGGTCACGTCGCCGGGAGTGCGGTCCGCGACCGGGACGTCACCGAGCAGCTGCAGCGCGACGCGGCCATCGGGCCGAACGACCACCCGATCGTTCAGGTCTTGGTGGGTCTGGATCGAGCTGATCAGCACCGAGAGCTCGGGACGATTCAATTCCGAGGCGTATCGCTTCTTGAGATCGGCGGTCAGCTCCGAGGGAGTCAACCCGGCGGCGGGCACGTCGTTCACGAACTGGAGCGAGATCTGGCCGTCGGGCCGCACGAGGGCGTGCTCGTTGAGTTCTGGATTGTAGAGAAACTTGACGTCGAGTTGGTCTCCGCGCCGGATGCGATACCCGAGGCCGGCGGGGTGGTTGAACTTGATGTCGAGCTCGTCTCCCACATGGATGCGATACTCGGCCACCGCGCCGCCGGGCGGCGCGAGCGTGGTCGGCGCGGGCGTGGGATTGCTGACCACCGCGCCGCAGCCGGAGAGTGCGAAGAGCAGGAAGACGGATTTCGCGCGCGCCACGCTCGCTCGTCTCACGCATCGAGGCACGCTCGGATCGTGCGCACGCGCACGCATCGCGCCAATCATGGGGAGCGCATGATAGGGTTCGATGCGCCGAGTGTCAATGCCGTCGCGGGTGAAATCTAGATGGCGGGGTGTCCCCGGAAGGCGAGGCGGTACAAGAAGATCAGTTGTGTGGCGCGCGCTTCCCATGCAACTTCTGCCGGGTGGTCAGCCGGGACGTGTCATGTCGCCCCAGGTTGCGATCAGCGACTTAGCCATACCGAGGAGACGTTCCCGCTCGATGGTGGCGTCGGGAAAGAGAAAGTGAAGCTCGCGGGCGGTCAGCAGGTTGTTCTCCTCGATCGCGCGCCGGGCACGGCCGACGTCGTAGCGACCGCTCGCCCCATGGTGGGGCAGACAACTGATCACCCGGGCCGCGACCGGTGCGGGCAGCCAGTGCACGAAAGGGAGCGCGAAGTGCGGCTCGATCGGGAACGAGAAGGCCGGCGTCTGCACCCAGCCGTGCGGCGCGGCCCCTCGGAGCTCCGCGGCGGCGCGCGTGATCTCGGCCCAGCCCCCAACGTGCTCGATGACCGAGTTCGAGATGACCACGTCGACCAGGCCGCCCCGCCAACGCCCGAGATCGAGCGCGGACCCGATTTCCCGCGCGATCCTAGAGGGCCGCTCCGGGAACCAGTAGGGCTTGCGGAACGCCTCCTCGACGTTCACGACTGTGACGTCGACGAAGGAAGGAAGGCCGATCGTCTCCCAGAAGACCTGCGTCCCACCCACATCCAGTACCCGAACCGGGCGCACGAGGGCTTGGTGGATCCGTTCCAGACCCGACTGCAGTGCGCGGTTGCGTCGCCGTCGGAAGTGGCCGGAGATCGAGTCGTAGACGCTCACCTCTCAGCGGCGACGGTGTCGCCAAGCCAAGTACGGCCGCAGGAGCAGGGCCCCGATCCGACTCGCCTGGAGGGTCGCGCGGATGACGTCGAGCGCCGGCCGGGGCAGCGCCGGCATCAGCTCCTCTCGAACGACCAGGCGGCCATCCCCCGCGTCGTAGTCGCAGAGGGCGGCCTCGCGCACGCGATGCTCCCAGGTGGCGGGCTCCATCGGGGTGCGCTTCATCCACGCGAAGACCCAGTCGTGCCCTTCGCCCGGGCGCGGCACCGCCAGGCTACGGCTCGACTCATGGCGGAAGATTCCGGGCTGTGGCTGGCGGATCGCGAGCCGGCGGGCGATCTGCTCGGGCGATCGGTACTGGAAGTGCTTCAGCAGGATTCGCTCGCGATGGATACGGCCCCGGTTGGGAGGCCAGATGTGGCCGAGCCACCGGAGGTCTGGGCGATGCCGCACGAAGCGCCCCTCGCTCCAGTTGTTCTGGTAGTAGCGCAGGCGCTCGTGGACCGGGCGGGCGAGCCACGCGGTGGGGTTCCGGGTGTATTCGGCAAGGTCGCGGTCAGTGAAGTAGAAGTTCAGCGTCGCGGATCGGACGAAGCCGAAGCCGATCGGCACGCGGGCGAGGAACTCGCGCGGGTCGTCGACATACATCTCGTCGGCGTCGAGCCGGCACCACCAGTCGTCGGATGTCGCCTCGGAGCCGAACCGAGCGAAGATCTCGCCGCGCATCTCCTCCCGGAAGATCCCCCCCTCCCGTCCGACCAGGTGGAGGGCGGGGTGACTGGACGAGAGGTCCTGCAGCACCTCCCAGGTGCCGTCGGTGCTACCGTTGTCGAGCACAAGGATACGATCGCTCCATCGCATCGCGGCGCGGAGGGTCTCCGCAATGACGTCGACCTCGTCGCGGACCACGCAGATGCAAATGATCCTCATGTCCGGGTCCCCGCTCGTTCCTGAGGGCCCGGCCAGCCGCCGATGGGAGTGATCAGCGGGCGCCTCGGTCCGGCCGGCCTGAGCGCACCGCCGTCTTCGAATGCGGGATCGCGGCACGCCGCGCGGTGGATCGCCCAGTCTCTTCCTTCGGGGCGGACCGGCTCGCGTGCCAGCGCGCCACCTCCTCGCAGGTGGTGAACCACACCCGCCGCGCGCGGCGCATGTAGGTCACCAGTTCCTCCAGGAGGGCGATGCGGGAGGCGCGTCCGCTCACGAACGGGTGGCAGGTCAGCACGAAGCAGCCGTTCTCCGGGTGCATCGCCGCGAACTCCTTGCTCCACATCTGGAGCACCCGGCCCGGATCCGCGATGGCGTTGGTGGCCCCGTAGACGTGACGGAAGAGCGGGGCGTCGTCGAGGAGCCACTGCACCGGCACCTCGATCAGGGGGCCCTCGGTGGTGTCCACCTCGTAGGGCACGTCGTTGCCCATGAGGGACGAGTCGTAGAGGAAGCCGTGGCTCTTCAGCAGCGGGGGCGTCCACACGTTGACGTCCCAGGAGGGCGAGCGGTAGCCGGCCGGGCGCACGCCGAGGCGGGACTGGAGGATGTCGAGCTGCTCGCGCATCACCCGCTCCTCCTGCGCCTCGTCGAGGAAGCCGAGCGCCTCGTGCATGTTGCCGTGGGCGCCGATCTCGTGGCCCGCATCCCGGATGCGGATGCACTCCGCAAGATGGTGCTCCACCGTCCAGCCCGGGATGAAGAAGGAGGCGCGCAGCTTCAGCCGATCGAGCAGGCGCAGGATGCGGTCCACGCCCACCCGCGGCCCGAAGCGGCGCTCCTCCAGGTCGCCGAGGCTGCGCTTGGCCTTCTCCGGCTCGCGGAAGTAGAAGCCGGACTCGGCGTCGAAGTCGAAGGACAGCACCGCCGCGGACTGCTTGCCGTCGGGCCAGCGATAGCGCACCGCGATCTCCGGGAAGGGAAGGTGAGGGGGCGGATCAGGCGCGCCCGGCCGGCGCGGTGCGCTGCAGCCAGAAGCGGGCGAGGTCGACCGGCTTGGGCCACCACACGCGGCCCTTGCCGAGGATGAGCTGGATGAGC
>Ga0310811_10004843_pt1 | contig 16961 bp, 20 predicted proteins | sample YCmetagenome_FD_207642 | JGI IMG/M metagenome (GOLD analysis project Ga0310811, IMG submission 207642) | Soil microbial communities from experimental microcosm in Duke University, North Carolina, United States - YC | ecosystem: Engineered > Artificial ecosystem > Soil microcosm > Unclassified ...
CGATCTTGTCCTTTACCGTATCGCGGGCAGTCAGCATCAGGATAGGCGTGGCGATACGCTGCTCGCGGCGCAGCTGGCGGCATACCTCGATGCCGTCAAACCCCGGTAATTCCAGATCGAGCACGATCACGTCGTGCTGCGCGCCAGCGGCCAGCGTGACGCCGGCGGCGCCGCTCATCGCTACATCAAGGGTGTAGCCGAGCGGCTCGAGAAAGCCGTAGAGATTGGCGATGATGTCCGGATTGTCTTCGATGATGAGCGCGTACATCTGCTTTCCGTGCCCGGCTTCAGACTGCTTCGTCATCCATGAGCGTAAAGCGCTGCACGCGCTTGCCCTGGTGTTCGATGGTTTCCAAAAACACGGTTTCGGGGCGCGTCCAGTACGAACCGTCCGCCGCGGTATACACGATCATGACGACGTTTGGGTCCGATTCCAGTTTCGCCGCGCAGACGAATTCGTAGATGCCGCCCTTGTAGTGTCGGTATCGCATGCCGTCCTTATAGATGCACGAACCAGGCTGCGATCACCAGCACGATGCCGACGTTGATCGCAATGTTGATACCGGGTAGTTCGCGGCCGAAGGCTTTCAGGCCGTTCAACACCGCAAAGCCACCCCACACTAGTAGATTGCCGCCGCCACGCAGCCAGTCCACTTGGGTGACGCCATCGAGCAACTGGTGCGCACCGCGCAATGCAAACCAGATGCTGACCGCGGCCAGCGCCAGTCGCACGCCCTTTTTTTGCAGCAGTTCGTTCAGGGAAGATCCGGAAAACATGCGCGCTCCGTTGATTGAGCCGGTATTGTAAGTGAGCGCCGCCGGACGTGCCGATACAGTGCCTGCTAACGACTGCGATCAGGTCGCAGTCGTTAGCAATCCACGAATTAATAGCACCTGCTTGACTGGACACAAAGCGCGGGAAGTCTCACTTCGCTGATAACGACACCCTTACAGTAGCGCGCGCTCTTTCCCTTACGGCTGCGGCGCTTCGCCCAGATCCTTCACGCTGGTGATTGCATATCCCTTCGACTTGATCTGTGCGATCGGGTCATGAATGGCGAATGCTGGAAGATGACTGGCATCGTCTTCGACCTCCACCGCACGATCGGTCTGCTCCCAGTCGGTGTTAATCACTTCTTCCGGAATCGGCTTGCTTTCGGGAACTGCCAGATAGGAAAAGCGGCCGGCGTGTTCGGGTCGTCTATAGATATCTACGCGCATGACGGTCCTTTCTGGAGAAGTGGAAGGCCTTTTGTGACCGCCCGTACCGATAAAGGTTGCCCCTTTACGGCTTAGAGCCGATTTTCTGCCCCCTGACCGGGCCAAAACAGTCGATCAGCTCCATTTTGCAGCAAGAAGCCGGACGTATTCGATCAAATAACAACATTTCTGTTACATAAGATTACATTTCAGCAATTGATGCATGTTAGTCTGTAGGATTCTTTAACCCGTACGCAGTCGACCGCACCATCATGAAGGAGGTGTCATGCTGAAATACGATTTCTCGATAAAAACCCGCGAAGGGCAGAAAGTGCAAAACATCGTACTTTTCGGCAAGGACCGCGAGGATGCCGAACGCAAGCTGCGACAGATGTATCGCGACTGCGAAATTCTGCATTGCGAGATCAAGCACAGCATTCAGCGCCCAGGATTCGGTCCAGCCACATCGAGCCTGCCGCTCAATTCCCGCTAAGCGCTTTCGCTTTTCCTCTGCGGTCCTGCCGCATTGCTTGTTCCATTCTCGTACGTGCTCACGCCGTCCCACCTTTCGCCCACCTCCGTTTATCAGCACACGCGCCGCATATTGATGTGAAGCGCCGTATCAGCTTCGCGTCCTGCGCACATAAAGCCGCCATTCCACAAGCGCAATCAACGGCGCCGACAAAGCCAGCAAAGGCATGACCGCACACATCAGCAGCACAGCGACCCAGGCTACAAGTGGCATGGACCGCCAGGCAACGGGCAATAGCCGGGGCAACGCGGAAAGGCCAGCCTTGCGACGCTTGAAGAACATCACCCAGCCGGACACCAGCGAAAACAGGACGCCGGCGCCAAATAGCAGCAACAGCAGCTGATTCCACCACCCGAATTCGCCACGGTGAAATGGAATGCCGATGCCGGTCGCCTTTGCGAATGCCGTCTGTGCTTTCCAGTCCGCATAAAACAGTGTCTTGCCGCTATAGGCATCCAGCACCATGTCGATGCGCTGCAAGGGGCGTGATGGATCGTCGCCCATCACCCGCCACGTACCGTTCGGCGTCGCAGGCGCGATCAAGCGCAGCGCAATATCTGGCGACCGCTGCCGCGCCGTGTCCGCCGCCTGCTGCCAGTTCATCGGTTTGGTATCCGGCAATGGCGTTGAACGCAGCCCGCGTGGCGCTTGCGGCGATTGCTGGCCGGCAGCGTCGCGCATCCAGCGAATTTCGTCGCCCGCGTACTTGCTCCAGGTTAGCCCGGTCGTCAACATCACGGCACTGATGAAACTCAGCATGACACCGAGGAAAGCATGCCATTGCGACCACCAACGACGGCCGTTCGCGCCGCTTTGCGGCACGCCGTCGGCAAGGCGACCCGGCCACCACAAGCAGATGCCGGTCAACAGCATGACCATCAGCCAGCTGGCCGCGAGCTCGATCATCCAGCGCAAGCTTTCTCCCTGCAGCAGCGACGAGTGCAGTTTCTTGCTCCAGGCGCCAAAGCGTTCCCCGGCGACTTGCGTACCAAGAACTTGTGCGGAATACGGATCGACGTAGACCGTTGTACCGATGGCATCCGCGACCCAAGGCGATAGCGCAGCCGAAGGCAACGCACCGTGCATTGCATGCCCCTCCATCGAAGACCCATGCCGCGGTGGAATGAACAGCACGCGTACGCTGTCGTCGGCACGCCATGCCGGAAATACCGCACTCAAGGCCGCCCCATGCGGCATATGGGCGCGCGCAGCACCAACTGCATCGTCCAGCGCAAGCCGTTCACCGCGCGGCTGAACCCGATCGAGGTGCGCATACAAATGCTGCTCGATCTGCGGCGTGAAGATGTACAGAATGCCGGTCAACGCAGCAATCAAGGCAAACGGTGTGGCGATCAACGCGGCCCAGAAGTGGATGCGCCACAGCAGGCTGCGGCGTCGCGCTGTGAGAGAAGGAAGATCGTTCACCGGGGTGCTTAAGGTTTGGAACATGTTAGCTGCGATCAATCGAGATCGAACTTCAGTTCAGCCAACACCGTACGTTGCGGATACGGATGGAAATTCCAGTACTTTTGATTGTTGAGGTTGTCGATACCCAGCGAGGCGGTCCATTGCTTGGCAATACGGTACTGCACCCTTGCATCCACCACAAAAAATTGGCTGACCCCGGTATAGGCATCGCCATTCACATCGCTGTTGTCGAGCTGGCTGTATTGCCGTCCACTATAGCGTGCGGCCACAGTGTACGACCAGCGCGCATCCGGCCGATAGCTTGCCACCGCGGTGGCGCGCCAGCGAGGTACACGCGGCTGCCATTTACCTACGCTGGCCGGATTGTTGTCGTTCTTAACCGTCTTTGAATCGGCGAAAGTAAGGCTGCCGGACAAGTCAAGCCCACGGGTACCGACATTGCTCGCCTGATATGCCACTTCCAGTCCGGTGGTGCGCATCCGGTCAACGTTCTGAATATTGCTGACATTGGTCGTGATATTGAGCTGTGAATACAATGCGTCCGTTGTTTCTTCATGAAACAGCGTTGTCCGAAGCAAGCCATTTCCAAGATCGCGTTCCGCGGTCAACTCGCTCGTCCAGGATTTTTCGGGTTTCAGATTGGGATCGTTCTTGGTCAAGATATTGGTAATGGGGTCGAGCGAACCTTGATAAAGCTCGGAAACGGTCGGAAAACGTACCGCTCTGCCCAACGATGCCTTCAGCGCCCATTGTGGTGTTGCTTGATAGGCGATGGCAGCCTTGGGCGAAAAGTAGCTTTCATTTCTATCGTTGAAAAAAACTGTCGTGCTTGTATTCGACAAGGAACCGTTGCTTGCCTGCCATTGCTCGAATCGCCCCCCTAATGTGGTTTTCCAATCCTTTGCGAAGCGCCATGTGTCCTGTGCATAGACGCTTTGCAAATCGGTATCGCCGTCGAACGACGATGTGCGCGTTCCGGCATCGCCATCGATCCAGTCGGCGGTGCGAAATACCGAAGTACGCAGCTGATAGGCATCGCGTTGATAGCCAAAGTCGACGATGTGCGCGCCCTGTGTACCCGCGGGGCGCCACGTGCCCTTTAGAGAAAGCGTATTCCATCCAGTGCCGCTCATGTCGGTCAGTGTTCCCGCGCCACCGAATGCAGCGCTTGGGTACGCAGTAGTGGACGCTCGGACTTCGTCCTTGTGATAGTCGTACATGCTGGCGGCGACTTCCCAGTCCCACACACCGCGCGTATTGCTTTTGACCGATAACGCTTGCATCAGATGTTGAAGGTTCGCACGGCTGGCCGAGAAATCGCCGGTCCCCAGCGTATAGCCACGTCCATCGATACTGACATTGCCGCTATAGACCGGATCCCCGGCAGCATCGCGCAAGTATGTTTCCGGAGTGCGCGTTGCTTCATTCTGCCACCAGCCGAGTAAATAGCTCGCGCGTAATGTCGGCGAAAAATCATAGGCAAGTTTTATTTTGCCCTGATCCTGAGTGGTCTGTGTTTGACCGCCTGAACCGAGTATCTGCACGCCCTTGTTCCGGATGTCCTTACCTGCCACGGCACCCGTGACCGGCGTCGCGGCACTGACCGTAGAACTCAACGGCTTGCTGACTATAAGGATGGGCTGGCCATCACTTTCCAGATGGTTCAGGCTGACCCACCATGACCACGCGCCATTGCGATTACCGAGAGAAGCACTTTCCTGATGTCCGGAATAGGTCGAATGCGTGTTGTACAGATCGTAGTTCTGCGTAAACCCGTTGACCTTCGCATGGGCTTCGAATTTGTCGGGCATGCGCGTGATGTAATCGACTACCGCTCCTGCCGAATTGCCCGGATAAGCCGCAGAGAACGGTCCGTACAGCACGTCTACGCGTTCGATTTCCTCTGGCATTACCATACCCCAGCGGGGCGTAAAGCTCGCGCCATTGCCCAAGAGATTGGAGAGCAGAATGCCATCCGCATATACCAGGGAACGCGCGCTGTTGCCGGTACCAGACGCACGGCTCGCGAGAACCGCGTGATCGTAGTCGCCGATATAGCGCTTTCGCACCAACAGGCTTGGAAAATATTTCAGTACGTCTTCACTGTCAGTTGCATTGATTGTCTGCTCGATCTGGTCAGCAGTAATGCTTTCGAATGTGGTCGGTATCTGTGTCGGCAGCGAACTGGGCCGACCGCTGGTGACGGTAATCGTGCCAAGCGTTTTGACGACATCGTTGTTCATCTGCTGTGCATAGGCGCCTGTGGATAGCGCCGCGAGCATCACGGCAAAAATGGGGTGAGGCCGCACCGGTTGTCCTGAAGTGATTTGCAAATGGCGTTGATATCGCATTTTGTTTCCTCTCTGATTTGATCGAAGCGCGAAGGCGCAAGAGCACAGAAGATCGATATCGATGCCACGCGCGGACGCACGAATCGCGTCAGTGCGAATCAATATCGGTCAGGAAACAGCGGGAGGGGCGCGCGGTTGCGTCGCGACCCATGCAAACAAGGGGTGCGACGCCTGGTAAAAGAGAACAGGAAAAACCGAAGTACCGTCAACAACCGGCATCACAATGTCGACGCCCGACGGCAAGCCAAGTGCAACCGCGTGACTGAGGCAGAACGGGCAATGCTCGAAGTGCGACATCTTGTGCGTCGGCGCCTGTTTCGACGACGTGTCGTCGAGCTTCACCAGCTTGGCGCCGGCTACCGTGCAGATTTCAGTCCAACCGTTCGGTATGTTCTTCGCCGCCGCCACCGCGTGAGAGATCGACGGTGCGAGCGCAGCCAGCAGGATCGCGAAGCTGGCGATCCAGGCGGTGATGCGGCGCATGGTACGAGTTGGTCTCATCAATGACGGTGCGGGAACTGTGAGCGCCCGATTGCATTAAAAATCGCAGGGGCGCCGCTATTATAGGCGGCATGCCGAAATGGCGATAGTTACCCAAGAGACGTTGCGTTGCGCCAGCAAAGCAATATCTTTCCGAATAAATTACCTGCATTCATCATGGACATTACCGATAAAAACAAAAACATCCTCTTGATCGCCGCGGTGTTCCTTCTCGCCATGCTCGTCATCTCTGGCCTGCGCCCCTTTGATCGCGCGACATGGTTGATGGAAGTCATACCGGTGCTAATTGCATTGCCAATTCTCGCCTGGAGCTACCGCCGTTTTCCGCTGAGCGGATTGTTGTACGCACTGATCTTTGCGCATGCGTTGATCTTGATTGCCGGCGGTGCCTACACTTATGCACGCGTGCCCTTCGGCTTTTGGCTGCAGGATGTGCTGGGCACGGTGCGCAATCCATATGACAAGATCGGGCACTTCGCGCAAGGCCTGGTGCCAGCCTTGGTGGCGAAAGAAATCCTGTGGCGCGGCGGCTATGTAACAACACCCGGCAACGGCCGCAGCGGCCGGATGATTGCCTTCCTCGCGATCTGCATCGCGATGGCGATCAGTGCCTGGTACGAATTGATTGAATGGTGGGCCGCATTGATCATGGGGCAGGGTGCCGACGAATTCCTCGGCACGCAGGGAGATCCATGGGACACACAATCCGATATGGGCATGGCTTTTCTCGGCGCGCTGGTGGCGATGCTAGTGCTTGCACGATGGCACGATCGTCAGATTGCCGCCCTGCATGCCGGCCGGAACTGTTGAAGAACGCCGTGGTCGATCAGGCATACCGCCTTGCCAGGAAACCGCATGAACGCATACGCGAAGAAGACCACCGCCACCATCATTCCCTGTCTGCGTTACCGCGATGCGCCGGCCGCGATCGAATGGCTGTGCAGCGCATTCGGCTTTGAAAAACAAGCTGTGTACGAAAATCCGGAAGGTGGTATCGCACACGCGCAACTGAGCTTCGGCAACGGCATGGTCATGCTCGGCTCGGTCAACGCCGACACCGCATGGGGCAAGCTGATGCGTCAGCCGGACGAAGTGGGTGGCGTCGAAACGCAGAGCGCCTACATCGTGGTGGAAGATGCGGATGCCGTCTACGCGCGCGCTAAGGCGGCTGGCGCTGAAATCGTGATCGATATCAAATTCGAAGATTACGGCGGACGCGGATTCAGCTGCCGTGATCCCGAAGGTCATCTGTGGAATATCGGCTCCTACGATCCGTGGTGAGGCACGCGGGATGGCGATATGTCAGAATCCGCGCATCATGCATGCGGAAAGGAACACATGATGAACAAGGATCGCCACGTCACCCTGTATCACTGGCCGCAATCGCGCGCAGCCGGAGTGCGCATTCTGCTGGAAGAACTCAATGCCGATTACGACGTGCACGTATTGAACATCCAGACCGGCATCCAGCGTCAGGCTGATTACCTCGCCGTCAATCCGATGGGCAAGGTACCCGCGATCAAGCATGGCGAGGTGCTGGTAACGGAACAGGCGGCGATCTATATGTATCTGGCTGAACTGTACCCGGAAGCCGGCTTGTCGCCAGCAGTTGGCGATCCGCTACGCGGACCGTATCTGCGCTGGATGGTGTTCTATGGTTCGTGTTTCGAACCTGCACTGATCGACAAGGCCTTGAAACGCGACGCACCGCCGATCGCGATGTCGCCTTATGGCAACTACGACACAGTGCTGCAGACCCTGGTCGCGCAATTGTCGAAAGGTCCCTATATTCTCGGCGAGCGCTTTACTGCCGCCGACGTATTGTGGGCCGCGGCGCTGAACTGGACCATGATGTTCAAACTGGTGCCGGAAGAACCGGTGATTCAGGCATATATCGAACGCATCCTGTCCCGCACCGCATGCGCGCGCGCCAAGACCAAGGACGATGCCTTGATGGCCTCGTCCACCGCCTGATGCCGATGGAGCGCACTTGAACGAACAGGATCTGCAGCGCTATCTGCACGAACACATTCCCTTATCCGGCGCAATACAGGTTTCCGTCTTGCGCGTGTTGCCCGAAGAAGTCGTGCTTGCCGCACCGCTGGCGCCGAATATCAATCATCGCGCAACGGTATTCGGTGGCAGTGCCTCAGCAGTCGCAATCCTTGCCGCGTGGTCGCTGCTGCATACGCGCTTGCACGACGCCGGTATCGAAGCGCGGCTGGTGATCCAGTCCAACACCATGCATTACGAGCTGCCGGCCACCACCGATTTCACCGCACGTTCGTTTATCGAGACGGCCGATGCGTGGCCGCACTTCATCCGTCTGCTGGCGCGCAGGGGCAGGGCGCGCATCACGGTTGCCGCTGTGCTCGAATGTAAAGGCGTGCAAGTCGGCCGCCTGCATGGCGAATTCGTGGCGCTCGGCGGCGCCACGGACTGACGCGGCGGCGTTTTACGCTATAGTGCTGCCAGCGCAAAACGGCGTTCCAGCCGGCCGCAGTACACTCTTTTTCCCTTTTGTTTACATCATGAGCGACGACAATTTCAAAGCCACCGAAGTAACCCGCGACAAGGTGCCGCAAGAACCGGACCCGAACCAGAAGTTCTGGGATATGGCAGATACCTTCATCCAGCTTGCCAATGAGAATTGCAAGGGCGCCACGCTCGGGCAGGTGTGTGCATCGATGATGTACGCCAGCGCGCGCTTTGGCGCCTTTACCGCCTCGGTCGACGCACCGGACGAAGCCGCATTCAAGCAGCAACTGGATGGCGCGATTAAGTATTTCCAGACCGAGTACGAAAAAATGCTGCGCGTTAATTTTCGCGAGCATGCAGATAACTTCAAGAGCTATCACCCGGAAAAGAAATAAGATTTTTCCTGAACACATCAGCCATGAAAAAGCCCCGCTCCGCTATCAAACGGACCGGGGCTTTTTACTGACCGGTGGCCAGATGGCGGTTTACGCCGATTTCGCCAGTTGATGAAAGTGCTCGACTACCGGCGGCGCAGCGAAGAAAGGGCCGACAATGCCGCGCCACTCTTGGAAAGCGGGCGACTCGCGGAAATCCACCGTGTGGTTTTCCAGGGTTTCCCAGTAAATCTGGATCACGTAGCGTTCCGCAGTCTCGATGCATTTATTGACGACGTAACCCTTATTACCCTTTGCCTTGCCGATGATCTGGCTCAGGCCGCGTTGCACGGCCTCGTCGAATTCGGCTTGCTTGCCGGGTTGAATACGAATATCCACGAGCTCAAGAATCATGATGGTGTTTTCCTGTTAGGTGACGAAATAGCGAACGACGCATTATCACATTTTGCGCACCACGCCGTGCCGACAGCCATCGCTGGCGCGAATGCTTCTTTATGGTTAACCTGTCGGCAACCAGGGTGCCATTGTTTCCAACCTCGAATCCTACGATCCGCATGAATATCAATAACAACAAAATCGGTGCTGTCGACATCGCTTCCTACATCCTGGCCGGACTGGCGCTGCTGATTGTGATGCTGCAGGGATTACTTGCCGCGCTGTTTTCCGGCCTGCTGGTCTATGCACTGGTGCAACTGCTTGCTCCCAAGCTCGGCAGAAAATTGCATGGGCATCGCGCACAAATGGTCGCCGTCGCGCTACTGAGCTTTCTGATCGTTGCCTTATTGTCGATTGCGATCTGGGCCTCGATCAGTTTTCTGCAAAGCGATGCCGGCCGCATCTCGGTACTGCTGCAAAAAATGGCCGACATTCTCGACGCATCGCGCAGCCAGATTCCTTCCTGGCTCGCGGTCTACGTGCCGGTCGACGCCAATGGCTTGCGCGAAATGATCACGAACTGGCTCCATTCGCATGCGCTGGAAGCGCGCACGCTGGGGCGCGACGCCGGCCGCATTCTCGCGCATATCCTGGTCGGCATGATCATCGGCGCGATGGCCGGCTTGTACGACACGACCAAACCGCCGGTCCTCCGGCCGCTGACCGCCGCGCTGCATGCGCGCGTGGTCGGCTTGCACAAGGCCTTCCGCAATATCGTGTTTGCGCAGGTGCGCATTGCCGCCATCAACGCCTTGCTGACTGCGGTGTACCTGGTGGTGATCCTGCCACTGGCCGACATCCATCTGCCGCTGCGCAAGACGATGATCGCCGTCACCTTCTTTGTCGGCCTGTTGCCGGTGATCGGCAACCTGATTTCGAACACGATGCTGGTGGTGGTCGGCCTGTCGCACTCGCTGCATACCGCGCTGGCCTCGCTGCTGTTTCTGATCACGATCCACAAGCTTGAATATTTCCTGAACGCGAAGATCATCGGCCAGCACATCAATGCGCGTGCGTGGGAATTGCTGGCAGCGATGCTGGCGATGGAATCGGTATTCGGCCTGCCTGGTGTAGTGGCGGCACCGGTGTTCTATGCATACGTAAAGCAGGAACTGGCCGATCGCGGCCTGGTTTAACCGCGCGCCTGCAGCCATGCGAGCGCGCCGAGTGCCGCATGGCGCCCGCTCGCAAAGCATGCGGTCAGCAGATAGCCGCCAGTGGGTGCTTCCCAGTCGAGCATTTCACCGGCGCAGAAAACCCCCGGCATTTGTCGTGCCATCAATTGCGTATCCAGTGCTTCGAATCTCACACCGCCGGCGCTGCTGATCGCTTCGTCTATCGGGCGCGCGGCAACCAGGCTCACCGGCAGCGCCTTGATGGCTTGCGCCAGCAGGCGCGCATCGTTGAAATCGTCTTTCGCCACTAGTTCACGCAGCAAGCCAGCCTTGACGCCGGCAATGCCGACCTTGCTCTGTAGATGACTGGATAGCGAACGCGCACCGCGCGGCTGGCCGATTTCATCGATCAGCCGTTCCAGCGATTTCCCCGGCGCCAGATCGAGTGTCAAGCTTGCCGCGCCATCACGCGCAATGCGGTCGCGCAGCACGGCGGACAAGGCATATATCAGGCTGCCTTCGACGCCACCCGCCGTGACCACGAACTCGCCCTGCCGCACATGTTCACTACCGTCGATGCCGATGCAGCTTGCAATCACGGGCTTGACCGGTTGGCCGGCAAAGCGCGTACGGAAGTGCTCGCTCCAGCCGACGTCGAAACCGCAGTTCGCCGGCTGCAGCGGCGCGACATCGATACCGCGCGCTGACAGCAAGGCGGCCCACGCACCATCGGAACCGAGTCGCGCCCAGCTGCTGCCGCCGAGCGCCAGTACCACCGCGTCGGCCTGTATCGCGCATTCACCGTCGGGCTTCGCGAAGCGCAGGGCGCCTTCGTCCGTCCAGCCCAGCCAGCGATGCCGCATGTGAAAATGCACACCCGTATCGCGCAAGCGTTTTAGCCAGGCACGCAACAAGGGCGCCGCCTTCATATCAGTCGGAAAAACGCGCCCCGAGCTGCCGACGAAGGTATCGATGCCAAGCGTATGCGCCCATACACGCAGCGCGCTGCCATCGAACTGCTGCAACAGCGGCGCAAGCTGCGCGGCACGTGGACCGTAACGTGAAATAAAGGCATCGAAGGCTTCGCCGTGCGTCAGGTTCATGCCGCCCTTGCCGGCCAGCAGGAACTTGCGCCCCACCGAGGGCATGGCATCGTACAGGTCCACCAGCGCACCGTGTGCTGCCAGCGTTTCCGCAGCCATCAGTCCGGCCGGGCCGCCGCCGATCACGGCCACGCGTCGCGCATCGGGAAGGGGCGGCTGGACAGGCATCGAAACTCCATTGAAAAGTGCACGACCGCATATCGATCGCGAGGCGCCATTCTTGACCATGCCCGCCATTTTCACAAGGCGCTGCTGACAGCATCTGTCCAGACGTCAGCGATAATTGCCTTTCAATTTATCACCGAGCCCGATCATGAAGACCGATCTTCCCCGTTGCCGCTGGGCCAATCCGGCCAATCCGCTCTATGTCGCCTATCACGACGAAGAATGGGGCGTACCCTGCCATGACGAGACGCGCCTGTTCGAATTGCTGAACCTGGAAGGCGCGCAGGCAGGATTGAGCTGGGAAACCGTGTTGAAGAAACGGGAAAATTATCGTGCCGCATTCGACCAGTGGGATGCAGAAAAGATTGCGCGCTATGACGACAGGAAGGTCGCCGCACTGCTCGCCAATTCCGGGATCGTGCGCAACCGGCTGAAGATCGCAGCGACCATCGGCAACGCGCAAGCTTACCTGCGCCTGCGCGACGAAGTCGGCGGACTTGATCCCTTCTTGTGGGCGTATGTTGATGGCGAACCGCTTCTGAACAGCCGGGCCAGCATTGAGGACACCCCTGCCAAAACCGCACTGTCGGATCGGCTGTCGAAAGACTTGGCCAAACGCGGCTTCAAGTTCGTCGGTTCCACTATCGTATATGCATACATGCAGGCGATCGGCATGGTGAACGACCATGCGCGCGACTGCTTTCGTCATCAGTTGGACGCCAACAAGCCGGGAAAACGGGCAAAAAAAAGCCCGCTCGAGGAGCGGGCTAAATCTATATCAAAGGAGGAGACATAGAGGAGACAGGAGGAAGTATAGGGATGCACAGGCCTCAAAGCCAATTCCGGTTTCTGATATCGGATATTCATCTTATGAATATCGATGGATTTGACGATTTCAGCTCATCCGTAGCGCGAAATGCGCGCGATTATCGCGCTCGAAACAGGGCAAAAAAAAGCCCGCTCAAGGAGCGGGCTGAATCTATATCAAAGGAGGAGACATAGAGGAGACAACTAAAGTATAGGGAGATCGGCTCCTGCAAACCAATTTCCTTTTCCAATATCAGATATTCGATTTAAGAATGGCAGCGCTTCCTTAACTGCCGCTTAAATCAGAACGATATTTACGTCTCTCTCGATTTCCCTCTCTGTCCGTTGCACATCACACACAGTGCAAAAATAACAATATCGCGATGCAGCATCAGATCGCTGCATTGCCGCGTCAATCCTTCTTGTTTTTCTTGGCGGCTTTCTTCTCGGATTTTTTGCTGTCCTTTTTCTTGTCCTTCTTTTTCGATGCGCTACGTTTTTTCGGTGCCAGCATCGTATGGCGGCAGCTTTCGGCACCGCAACGGCATTCGTAGGCTTTCTTCAAGGCCTTGGTCTGCCGCTCCTCCAGCACCAGGCCATAGTCGTAGTTGAATTCTTCGCCGCGCTTGATATCGCGCACGGTGTAAATATAGACGTGTCCCTTTTCTTCGCGCGCTTCGCAGTTCGGTTCGCAGGAATGATTGATCCAGCGAGCATCATTGCCATTGTCGCCGCCATCGATGAGCTTGCCGCTTTCCAGGCTGAAGAAGAAGGTGTGATACGGATTCTCCGGATCCGCGCCCGAGCGCCGCGCCGCTTCCTTCTCGCTGATGCGTTCGCCTTCGTATTCGATCAGGAAGGTATCGGCCGGGACATTGCGCGCGGCAAAGACACCACGACCGTGGACCGGGGAGTTGCGCACAACATAGTAAGGCTTGCCGGATGGAGCGGTTGGTTTAGACACTGGATGAGCTCGCTGTGAAAGGAATGACGAAAATAAACGCGACCGTAGTCGCAAGCGCGCTATTGTCCATCAAACCCTGCATCACGACAATGCAACGATGCATGTTGCGTGATGCATTGGTCATCAACCGGTCATAAAAAAGGCATGGACACACGTCAACGCGTCCATGCCTTTATTGCAGCCGGCCGCGACGCGGCCAGCGATTCAACGCATCAGAACTCTTCCCAATCGTCAGCGCTCTTGTCAGCCACCACTGGTTTCTGCGGCCGCGGCGGCAGCTTGGCTGGCGTCGCCGCCGCGCTTTCCGACTTGAGCTGACGCAATTGCGGCTGTGCCTTCGCCGGCTCAGGCGATACGGCGGCAACCGGCGCAGCCAGCGCCAGCGTATGGTCGCCTGCCTCGACCTTGAAGATGCTGACCGCGCGCGACAGCTCAACCGCCTGATCCTGCATGCTTTGCGCAGCGGCGGCAGCTTCCTCTACCAGCGCTGCGTTCTGCTGCGTCATCTCATCCATTTGCGTGACGGCCTGGTTGATCTGCTCGATGCCGGAACTTTGCTCCTGGCTGGCCGAGGTGATCTCGCTCATGATATCGGCCACGCGTTTGACAGAGGTCACGATCTCGCCCATCGTCGCGCCCGCCTGATCGACCAGCTTGCCGCCGGCATCGACCTTCTCCACCGAGTCGCTGATCAATCCCTTGATTTCCTTGGCCGCGCCGGCACTGCGTTGCGCCAAGTTGCGCACTTCGCCCGCCACCACTGCGAAGCCGCGGCCCTGCTCGCCGGCACGCGCCGCTTCCACCGCTGCGTTCAGCGCGAGGATATTGGTCTGGAATGCGATGCCGTCGATGACGCCGATGATGTCGACAATCTTGCGCGAGCTGTCCTTGATCGAGCTCATGGTCTGTACCACCTGCTCGACCACGCTGCCGCCCTTCATCGCCACTTCCGATGCCGACACCACCAGTTGATTGGCCTGCCGTGCGTTGTCCGCGTTCTGGCGCACGGTCGAGGTCAGCTCTTCCATCGAACTTGCCGTTTCCTCCAGCGAACCGGCCTGCGCTTCCGTGCGACTCGAGAGGTCGGCATTGCCCGACGCAATTTCGCCGGATGCTACCGTAATCGTCTCGGTTCCGCGGCGCACCGCACGCACGGTGGTCGACAGGCTGTCGTTCATATCCTTTAGCGCTTGCAGCAGCTGGCCCGTTTCATTGGTCGAGTGCACGTCGATATGCTGCGTCAGGTCGCCGCCCGCGACGTTCTTCGCGATCTGTACCGCCTGATGCAGCGGGCGGGCGATCATGCGAATCAGCCAGAAGGCCATGAAGGCGGCAAGCAGCACGCCGAAGACGACCGCGGCGATCGCAATATTGCGCACCATCACAAATAGGTGTTGCGAGTGCTCGAACGCGTTCTTCGCTTCGCGCAACTGAATCTCGATCAGCTTGCCGGCGCCCTCGCGCACCGGACCGATCAATTCTTCCATTGGGCCATTAACGATTTCCGTAACGCGCAGTACGTTATTGCCGCGCGAGGCGGCAACCGCCGGCGTCAGCGCCTTCTCGTTGAATTTTTTCAAGTCGTCCGCAAACTTGTCGGCGATTTTCTTTTCGTCCGGCGTCAGCTCCGTCGCCATGTAGTCGGCAAAAGCCTTGCTGATTAGTGCAGAGCGCTTTTCAATTGCATCCATTTTCGCCGTGACCTGGCCGGGGTCGCCGTAGATGGACGCGGCCAGATCAAGCTGGTTGACCGTCAGCATCGTCATGACCGTATCCAGCTGGCCAATCGGCACCGTGCGGTCCTCGTACACTGCTTTCAGCGCCTGGTTGGTGGAATTGAGCGAGACAAGGCCGATGGCGCCGATGGCAATCAACAGCAGTGACAGTATGCCCATGGCGAACAGGAGCAGTGACTTGATCGTGATGTTCTTCAACATGATGGTTCCCTACGCAAAGGTGGTTTCACGCCTTCGGCGCCGCATTGGCTGCCGGTGGCGCGGGCGCGCTGCTATCAGGCAGCGGCTTCGATCAGCAATCCCATATCGGTACTCGACATCAGCTTGTCGATGTCGACCAGAATCAGCATGCGATCATCGATCGTGCCTAGACCGGTCAGGTAATCCGTATTCATGACACCGTTGTTCATGTCGGGCGCCGGCTTGATCTGCTCGGGGGCGAGCATGACGACGTCCGACACGCTATCGACCACCATGCCGATCACGCGGCCGGCGACGTTCAGGATCACGACAACAGTCATCTGATCGTAAGTCGGCGTGCCGAGATTGAACTTGATGCGCATGTCGATAATCGGCACGATGTTGCCGCGCAAATTGACGACGCCCTTAATGAAGGGGGGCGCGTTGGCGATGCGGGTGACGGTTTCATAGCCGCGCAACTCCTGCACCTTTTGAATCGAGATACCGTACTCTTCCTTGCCCAGCGTGAATGCCAGGACTTCCAGCGGCCGGTCGGGCGATGCATCCGTCGGCGCGGCGCCATTCGCGATTGCGTTCATGTCTTCCTCTGTTGTCTCAATGCGTTCTGGGAACGTCTGTTATATGGTTTGCAAGGCTCTCTGAGCCCTGTTAAGGCCAACATAAACAATTCATTTCCGAGCGTCAATGCAATTGCAGGCGCGCCTTCGCGGAAGGAGACCTGCCATGTTTCCGCACATCGTCGCTTCCCATAGGGAAACAGCGGCAAATTGGCGAGTAGCCGTTTCCCTTCCGACAATCGAAAAAAATTGTTAAATCGCGACACTGCGCAACGTTTGCGCCCGCTGCCGCCGCTGCAGGCGCGCAAGGCGCGTGGAGTAAAATGCGCGCTGCCGCCAGACGACCCGGGCGGCGAACCGGTTTCTACAGGGTCGGCTGGAAACGAAGCATGTTGCGACTGACCGATGTACAACTTCCCCTCGATCATCCCGAAGAAGACTTGCGCGCTGCAATCCTCGCGCGGCTCGGCGTCGCGCCATCCGAACTGATCGGGTACTCGGTCTTTCGTCGTGGATACGACGCACGAAAAAAACACGCCATCGCGCTGGTCTACACGCTCGATGTCGAGGTACGCAATGAAGCCCAGGTGGCAAAGCGCTTGAAAGGCAATCGCCACGTCGGCCCTGCGCCGGACACCAACTATCAATTTGTCGGTCGGGCACCGGCCGATTTAGAAACGCGGCCTGTGGTAGTCGGCTTCGGCCCCTGCGGCATCTTCGCCGCGCTAATCCTGGCGCAGATGGGTTTCAAGCCGATCATCCTTGAACGTGGCAAGGTCGTACGCGAACGCACCAAAGATACCTGGGGCTTGTGGCGCAAGCGGGAGCTGAATCCGGAATCGAATGTACAGTTCGGTGAGGGCGGTGCCGGTACATTTTCGGACGGCAAGCTGTGGACGCAAATCAAGGATCCAAAGCACTATGGCCGCAAGGTACTGACGGAATTCGTGAAGGCCGATGCACCACCGGAAATCATGTACGTCAGCAAGCCGC
>Ga0310811_10004844_pt1 | contig 16961 bp, 36 predicted proteins | sample YCmetagenome_FD_207642 | JGI IMG/M metagenome (GOLD analysis project Ga0310811, IMG submission 207642) | Soil microbial communities from experimental microcosm in Duke University, North Carolina, United States - YC | ecosystem: Engineered > Artificial ecosystem > Soil microcosm > Unclassified ...
CCTGCCGATGCGTGTTGTTGCCAACAGAGAGCACGACATACTTGGCAGCGCCCTCCTGCACGGCGGTTGCGGTCACCGGCGGCCCGTAGCTGGTGCCCTGATCATAGCGCCCTTCGGCCGTGCCCAGCACCATCTCGCGAATGATCGGGTTGTCGATCTGCGCCGGCGTAGCAGGCTCTGCGTGGCCGGCATTGGCGAGTGCCGCCAGCCGTTTCTTCTCGTCGCTCTGGGCGTACTTCTTGCGGCCGGACGCTGTCTTGTTGCGAGCGTAGTACGCAAGCTGCGCCGCCGTCGGCTTGTGCTTCTTCACGGCCTTCTTGACCTTACGGACGGGTGCCCGCTTCTTCGCTTTCTTCATAAGTCCCTCGTTTGGTTTTGGTACGCTGGTTTGCTTCGGCGATCTGCCTAAGCTTCATCAACTCCGTCCCGATCTTTTCCAGCGCATCTTTGATCGGAGGGAGGAAGAAAATTAAAAGCCCGAATATACCCAAAAGAGGTAATAGGTACATTAGATGGTTCCATGGTGAGAGTTGAAGTCGTCAAGAATAAGGCGGCACGCTATGTCAAGCGGGTATGCGTTAATGATTGCAGTGTCGTTCGGTATCTTGAGGTAAACCCGAGAAGGGTATCCAGCCGCATGCGTTGTATAGTACGGCCGAAAGAGATTGCTATTGTTCCATGTTGCTTGGCCACGGACAGATCGTTTGTAGTGTGGTCGCCATGGCTCAACAGCGTACCCCTTAAAGTTATCCCGCAAGTCCTCGTTCAATAGTCCGATGATCTCGGCGCGGCGTCGGCCGACCGCCAGACGATTGGTGTCGTGGTCCAAATGCTGCGGCAACTCCAGCACGCCAAAGGCGATCATTTCGAGCGCAGCCATTACTCGATCTCACCCATACTCTTCAGGATAAAGAGACAACACTCTCGCATGGTGCCGTTACATAACACACGACGGCGCTTACCTAATTTGCCGCCATTGTCCCCACGGACTTTTATAAGCGACACCCGTTGAATGCCAACGCCAGCATGTTTGATTTGCATGTTGAGTTTTTCGCGCCGCAACTCTGCGCGGACATCCTCGCGCATTTCTCGAAATTGACGCGGCGTCATTTGAGCTTCGTCAAACATGCCGTAGGCAAATGCACGGAGGGCGCTCATACTAAAAGCCCGTTCACTTTGCAGAACTCTTCCATGGCGGCAATCTCTGTGCGTTGCCAGACGCTGGGCATTGGCAGTGGTGATACCGTGCAATGCACGGCCCACACAGCAACGAGTTTTGCCACGCCATCCGTGCCTTTAGGATAAGCCACTATCTCACCGCCCACGAGAGCGATGGTAGTCCTCAATAAATTTTCTCGATCTTTCGAGACGCTCTCGCTCATATCGGCTTTCCTTGGCCGGACTCACTGGGCTAACCCATCCTTGCTGTGCTTTGCGATGAAAGGCATCAGCGCATCGACGCTTCGCGACGTCACGGGTAACCCCAAGTCCCTGCAAAGCCGCCAAGCAAATGTTCTCCGTATCGGCACGCTCACACGCAGCATCGATCAATTCCTCTAGGGGGATGTCGGTGTCGTATTGCTTTCTTCGGGACATAATTCTTCCTCACCTTTACCGTCACACCGACAGTCCCACTGACTGTCGTGATCCCCCGCCGATGCACAGATGCAATCTTTTTGGTGTATCCACGGCTTCATCAACCCAGCTTCTTTGGCGGCTTCTGTAATTGTGTAGTATAAGTGATCTTTATCGTCGTCACACTCTAGGTTGCGCGAGTTCTGGATGATGTCCCAGATGAATTCGTTCGACCCAGTAAAGTGCCCGATACGATCTTCTTGGATATGATTAAGATAGCTTCGAACGGATACACTATTTAATATCCGTTCATGGTCCATACTCAAGAGGGAACTAACGGTATCGAAGGGGTTATCCACAGATAAATATACCGCACTGGCGATCTCTTCTGGAGACAACGACGCGAAGAGCAGTCTTAACGTCGTCACTAACTCTTCGCGTCGTTGCTGGTCCATGTTACCTCGCCGGGTTAGAACTTCTTCGCAGCAAATGCCTCGATCAGCTTGAGGGCATCGCTGCTGTCGCCGAGGATGAGCTTGTCCTTCAGGACAGACATCTCTGCGCGTAATGGCTTCAACGCCGCCTCGACCTTCTTGTTGTCATCGCTGGAAGTGTATGCCTTCAGGTCGAACACTTCAGTCAGATAGTTCAGCGTGCCACGATAATGATTGTCGGACACCACAAGACGTGACGCTGCATCCCTGCGCAGCTTGATAGAGCCGTTCTTGACGCCGGTGACAAACTGCTTGCCGGTCAGTTCGCGGGCTGGCCCCTTGAGCCGAGCCTTGATGGCTTCAGCTTTTTCATTCGAGATTTCAGAAAGCCTATTGAGGGCGTGGTTCATCTGCAACGCGCTCATGCGTGGCGCTTCGTTCTTCATTGCTGTTACCTTTCGGGTTACGGTGATTAGAGGGTACGAATGAACGGCTTCATCACCTTGAAGTCGTTATCGCCGAGCGAGATGAAGCCATCGGCCGACAGCTTGCACATGGCCTCGATGGTATCGAGCGTCTCCTTGAAACGCGCCACCTTAAGCGAGTGCTTGGCCAGCATCTTCTCGTTCTTGTGCCAGTGCTTGCCACGATCAGCATGGCTGTGCAGGTCTTCGAGATGGGCTTTCACCTGCTTGGACTTCTCTTCGCAGTCCAGCCGAGCGATCTCGACGGCCCCAGTGATCTCTGTGGCTTTGAGCGTGATATGCGACATTAGGTTTTCTCCATGGCTTCGCGCTGCCTGCGCGATGGTTGGCGCGTGAGTGCGCTCAATGACAAACTGAACATATCGTCTAGCTTGGATTTCTTCTTACGCTTTACCTTGACAGGTATAGGGAGTGGATCGGCATGGGGTGGCGTGCTGTCACCATAGGGCCAGCCCCTATAGGCGACGATCAAATCGTCCTTGGGTTGGTCCATTTATTATCCCCTTAAATGCTAGGTAGTCCAAGGCACATGCACGCTGTGAAGGTGAGTATTGTCGCTGGATACCGCCATCGACGCCATCAGCCCAATCAAACCCATAGCCTTGGCCCTGAAATCTAATCGAGCCCCCTAGTGTCGCTACCCATGCGAGTAACGCTTCGTCTGTGAGCGCAGACGCATCAACGGCGCGTAAGATTGTATCTTCCATTTGTTGAGCCATTGATGACCCCCTTATATGCCAGCAAGTCCAAAGCACACTGCCGCCATGTTTTGTGGTACCCGTGCATCAACTCGTTGCTCTGTGGGTTTTTCGCTACCCACTCCCACAGTCCCACCCTACCAACGATATTAAATTCAAGCATTATTACCCATGCTTGTAACTCTTCGTCGGAAAGGGTTTTGGGGTCGAGCTTTGTCTCAATCATTTCTTCTCAACCACTGTAAAGAACACAGGCAAGAGATGCTTTGGCACAAACTTTTGCAGCCAGTTGAAAACACATGCCGCAATGAATGCCGGTGTAAAGTCTAAACGGTATACCTGACAGAGCCCCGCGAAGATAACGCCGATGACTAGCATGCAGACGGCGATAAAAATTGCTTTACGGAGTATCATCGCGTTTCTCCTGCCATCCGTTTAAGTCATGGTCATGATCTTGAAGCCAGTATCTGGCTGCGACCGCGCGTGAAAGCCACTGGTACCTATACCAAACAAGAGAGTGATCGAGTTTGTGGATTACAAACTCCGCCCCCAACAAAGCAGCCAGCGCAATATGGTACCCATCGCGGCGCTCTTGGATGGATTTCATGATTGCGTCAGTGCTGGTCATAGTATCCCACCACATGCAAGAACCTATGTGCTGCTTCTTCGCGCGTTCTATACCACCCACTGCTCTCGACGTCATACCCCTCAAGGATATTTTGCGAGCGTGCTGATTGAAATCCTTTACCGGATAATTTTGGATCATCATGCACCAACGTCACATCGGCCGAACGTGCGCGCCACTCCCAGCCTTGGCTTGAGTGAGAAGATATGTCCGCGCCAAGCAATGATGCGATGGTGACAAGCTCATCGTCGGAGAGTTTATTCATGAGATACCCCCGCCGCGTTTAGGAACTCTATAGCCGCGTCCCTCTTGGTTCCGTGCCAAGTAAGGCTTTGATGGCTGTACCCATCTTCCCCATCTGGGATGGAATAGTGGTCCCCTTTTCTCGTAGCTACCCAGCCCTCATACCTAACACGCACTGCATCGCTATTTGTGCGCCAACCCCACATTTCGTTTCGGCCGGTGCCAATACTCTCAAACATGCAGCCGTGCAAAGCGGCGATACAAACGAGCGTTTCCTCATCCATCGTATTGCCCTATTACCTTGAGGTAATCCCGCGCCGCATTAGCTTGGGTGTCGAAGTAATCCGCACTTTCAAAACCATCCAGAAACCCCGGATTTGCACAACGAATGCACTTATCTTTGGAATACATATCTTTCAAAATTTCTTTTGGCTCGTTTGCCAGCCACTCCCACTGAGCATCGTAACTATCTAGTTGGAAAGATGCGCCAAAAATTGCCGCCAACGAAATATAATACTCATCGGTGGGCTTAACTGTGGCGTGAGTGCGCGGTAGCTCCATGGCGTTTACTCTCCATCGAGAGGGATATTATGGTGGAGACAGTATGCTACTGCGGCCGCTTCTTCGGTCTGCCACCCATTACAATGGACACCACCAAACGAATACACGCGCATATCACTACGATGCCATGTAGTAACCTCACCACAACAAACGCGCGCTATACCTAATGCACGCTGGCGCTTTTCGCCTTGCACCTGAAGGGTATCGAAAGGCATACCCTTATCATCGTTAGAATAAATACCTTTCATGGTGTCACCGGCAGTAAGGCTTCTGGATCAGCTTTGACCGGGCTCCGGGGGGTTCATCTGCGCGGTAGCGTCCGCCGCTATATCTCGCACAGTCAAGCGCCCATCCGCTTGCCACGATAGAACGATTGATCTCTGCTTCTCCAATAAAGCAACGTGCAACAGACCGATTAAACGTGTGCGTTCCATCGAGAACGCAGCTAACGGCCGCCCCACCAATAATTGCTCGAAGAGCGTATTTAGCTCTTGCTCCGTGCGGGTCTGCAAGCTCTTCAGCGTCGACGCCGCCCAGTCTGATGGCTTGATGGTTGACATAGATTGTATCTCCATCCTGCACTGTAGCTGGTCCGCTCACGACGTTACCCGCTAGAATAACCGCTGTGGCGCAGACGTGAAGCAGCGAACACATGCCCATGTTAGTATCCCATCTCCATAAGCCATAATGCTGCTACGTCGTACATAGTCCGACCAGCGACAGTTCTAATCAGATAAAATTCGTCGTGGTTGGACGGTGTAGCCGCGCGATACCTTTGCTTTGCACCCGCTTTAATATCGTCTTCACAATAAGCGGGCGCAGCATCCATACCCAATAACAAAGCCGTTGCGATCACACGCTCCTGTTTGGCTTTACGCGGCCGATAGGCGCAGAAAAAGCCCCATACTCCTAGCGCCGTATTGATTGGTGTCATGAGGTACGTGAGGAACGGAGTTTGGTTTGCGAGTATAGATGCGACTGCCATCGACGAACACATGGTCGCAATGATACCCATAGCGATACGATCAGGCGTGCCCATGTACGAGCGAATATAGTATGCTTGCTTTGGGATGATGCGCATGATGTTACTTGATCCGCACCGCTTCAACAGCGGAAAGTATATCGTTTATGTCATTGATGGCGTTATGGAGGCGAGAGATAGCGTCGTCTTTATCGAGCGGCATGTCCTGCCCGTCGTCTGCCAGTTCATACATAAGGAACGCAAATAGTGTGTCGCCTACTTTGGACACTTCCTCGATTGGGTTCGCAGTATTAAGCACATGCTGATAGTCGCCGTTCGCATAGCGGCTTGCGACAATAACTTGGAAATGATTGAGCATGGCTTTGACCCCGCGCGTGAGTGCGCTACTCCATAGGTAAATTGTTATCCAAGCAAAACTGGATAGCAACACGTTCGGGCGAGAAGCGCCACATGGTGGGATTATCGGTACCAGCTAAACGATACCTGTCTGCGGTTTCCTTAATTATGGTATGCCCATGCGCCAGCACTTGAAGCATAGCCGCTGGCCCACAACCTTTTTCTACGAGGGCTGAAATCTTATCTGCGATGGTTTTATGGTTCATGGTGCTCACCAGCTAATTTTGAAAGATAAAGTATCTAGCCACTCGATCTTACCCGAACAGGTATCGATCCACTTGCGGCGGCCAAGCATCACATAAAGAAAGCGATAGTATCGTACTGCCCACCATGCGGTGCGCTTGCAATCAGGAGTACGCGGCCAAACTGCCAGCCATCGGTCGCGAGCAAAAATAACGCGCCCATCAATAGTGATGTCTCCTGCCCATACTCTCATGTTTGCTCCTTACCCGCTCGGGTAATCCAAGCATCAAGTGCTTCGCGCGGCGTTTTGTATACGCCATACTTTTCGGCCGCCTCGCTGTTCTGCCAGCCAGACGGTACAATGGCCCACTTGTGTTTATACTCATCCATGTGCCGAAACTGATACAGCGATACGCCCAATATAATTGCTTCAGCCCATTCCTCGGGCAAGGAATTATCTTGTGAGTGTGTGGATGGTTGTTTCACGTTATCGAGCAACCTATTAACTGCTGGGTTAAGGTCGTCTGGCATGGGATTACTGCCGAAATCTGCGAATGATCCACCCGCTTTGGTGGTGTGATGGCCAGTCCCTGAATGACTGCTGCGAAGCAATGGCAGAGCCTCTTAGTGAGGGTAACCACCATCCCCAATGATCGTGGTACGCAGCGTATATCGCAAGCGGTGCCGATGTCCGCAGATGTTGATACCCACGGCGCACCATGATGTCAGTCCAGTGACGGTTCAGGAGATGATGCGATGGTGATATATGCATCGAGTGCCTCACGCGGTGTTGCACAAAAACTGTTATCATATAGGTGGCCCAAAAGATTTCTCTGTGAGCCACCAAATTTAAAAAAGCCGGTGTTTAACACCGTCCATCGGCCTCTCATACCATGATGGGTAAACATAAATAGCTCAACGCCGAGTAACGCTGCTTCCGCGATCTCTTCGTCAGATGGTGTTACGTTTGATGTGGGCATCTAAAGCCTCGCGCGGTGTTTCATATACTCCGAACTCATCAGCGGCTATAGAATTACTCCACCCGTTAGGGGTAAAGCCCCACTTATCTATGTATGATTTGATTACGTTGAATTTATGCAAGCGGCCGCCGAGCAGCATCGCTTCACAGCGTTCCTCTTCGGTGGCTTCTCTATCATACGAGGGCTTTGTATATACCAACATAGCTATCCCGTGGAATTTTTCGCGCGTGAGTGCGCGTCGATATATGCATCCAGTGCTTCGCGCGCGGTAGCATGAAATCCACAATCTGATGGTGGCTCTCTATAGTCCAGAGTACACCATAGATTACTATACTGCGCAGCAGTGTGGGAGAACTGATGCAGGTCTACCCCAAGCAGCATTGCTTCGGCACGCTCTTCCGCTGTCGCATTGAAATCGAATGCCATCGTTACCTCACCACGTAAAAATGGCCGATGCTACACTGGGGAGGATAGCACCGGCCACTCATCGCCGGGGGATACGGGGGGCGTTGCACCCCGGCAATCGCTTCAGGTTCAGGCGTCGCGCTTGGCGATCATCTCCAGAGCCTGCTCTTCAGTGTAGCCACGCTCGACCGCCAGCTTGATGAACTGGTCGTCGTCGCGCTTGGTGCCGAAAGCCTTGACGCGGTCGGCCATCAACTCCTGCACTTGGATCATGCGGGGGTCTTGGTCCTTGAGCCCGTGCTTACCTTCGCCGGTAACCAAGTCCTCCACCTTCTTCAGGATGGACTTCAACTCGTCTTCGAGCGTGCGATCCTTGGGCACCACACGAATGGCGTCCTCGATCTGCTCCTTGGTGAGTTGCGTGTCGTTCTTCAACTGCTCACGAGCAGCATCGACGATGGACGGCGCAAGAGCCTTCACTTTGACCTCGGCGTCGACCAGTGCATCACGGATATCGATCACGTCCTGACAGACCTCGACAAAGTCACAGGTTGTCATGCTGGCCGCTTGGATAACCTGCCGCAGCTTGGATGCATTGGCCTTGGCACCGCCGGCGGTATGTTCCGCCTTCTTGCTGTCGGCTTCGCAATACGCTTCATAGATGCGCGTTGCGTCGTCCTTGGCACCCGGTCCCGTCGGCTTCTCGGCCGAGATCAGCCCGTCGTCGGCCGCGCGCGCTGCCGCCAGATAGAGCTTGGGCAGCGCGCTGGAGCCTTCACCAGACTGTGCGCCCAGCTTGGCCACACCGCGCCAGAAAGCCTTGGCATGGTCTTCTGTGCTCATGTTCGTCTGGTCATGTTCCAAGTCGCCACCGGCTCCCGGCGCATGACCCAAATCGTCGGCGTGTGAGTGCGCGACAGCCATGGCGAGGACGCCATGGCCCATCATAATATGCTTCAACATTCAAAGTCTCCTATGGTTTGATGATGAGGCGCAGCCCTCATTACCTCATAGGGTAACGCTCGCTTGGCCTCGACTTCGCACCGCTACTTGGAGCAGCACGCCAACTCCCGTAACCTCCTAGGTATGGGGAGAAGCTCTGAATAGGTGGGAGCCGTCTCGCCGCTCCCTTCGCGGCCTCTAGCTGGGCTTGCCCATTGTTTATGGTCGCATGGTTGACCTGCCGTCAGGCGCTTTGATGGCATCTTATGGTTCGGATCGCACGATCTACGTCTCGACCATTTAGTGCCTAGATGATTTTATGTTTCAACGCGGTGCAGCATAAGGCTGGCGCTGGTGCCATGGTTTGATGGGGCTGCTATGTCGTCTGTGGCCGCAACGTCGGCGGCGTTCATAGCTTTGCGGTCACGAGCCGCTTGGTACTCATGCTGTCCTCGCTTCCTCCTTCTCGATGCTGGCCTCATTAAGCGCGGCGTTGAGCGCACGCGCCGTCTCTTGTCGGCCGGTCACGAATAGATGGTTGACCGCCGCGTTCCACGTAGCGAAAGCGAGCAGCCGCTTTTTAGCCTCGTCGCTGACAAGCACATCACCCATGCCCTGCCAGCAATGAATGTGGCCGCGCGTGAACGAAAACGATTTGGGTGCGCTCATCAGTCCTCCTTATGGTCTAGCCCAAGCGTCTCATCGATGGACCGGCAGTCTTTGAGCAAGTCCGCGATCTGGTCGTTTGCTGGTCGCATATCCGGCGCAAGAGGGGTCGGCTCGATGTGCGGCTGGCCCCGGCTCTGCGGTGCAGAGTTACCTTCAAGGTTAGCTGATAAGCTCTGCGGTGTATGCATAGCTAGTTCGACGGCGTTGGCGTTCTGGGCTGCAATGGCGTGCCGTTCCCAGTTTTGTTCCATTAGGCCGAGCATATATGTCTTTTCGCCCTCGATGGTGACAGATGTATCCCCACAGACTGGGCAGACTTTCTGTCGTTGGGTAAATGTACCCAGATGGTTGGACAGATGTGTCGTTTTGCGCGTGTGAGTGCGCACATTGCATTTAGCGCATAGCGTTCCCATGACAGATGTAGCCTTCCGATGGTTCGATGGTTACATGTAGCCACGGCGATTTGTTCAAGTCAAGGCTATATTTGTTGTTCAAAATGTGTCCTCGACTTGAGACACATGTATATTCATGCGATGGTTAGATGTAGCTTATTCAAATTGCCACAATGGTACATTTGAATAACAGCCCTTTAAGATCAAGCACTTAACTTAATTCTTATTCAAGTGCCAAAACAGAAGCTATAGGGTATAGAGCTACATCTAGGTAGGTCAGCAGAGTATACATGTAGCCGTTTGCTAACCTACCTAGATGTGACCCTTTCCTATTATATATATTGATATTTGAATAAGAATAAGAATAAGACAATGGCCCATGGTTCCCGAGGGTTCCACTCTCTGCCGACCATCAAACCACCGCAGCAAGGCCCGCGAAGAACGCCTCGCGGCGCTCCAGATGCACAGCCAACGCTTCGCGCGCGGCGGCGCTCATCATGCAACCATTGGTACGTTTATACCCGCGTACCATCATACCATTGACCCTTGGGGCATACGCCTTTGAAGGGTCACGCGGCTTGGATGGTTTGACCACCGCATCGATCGCAAAGCGTTGCTTGGCGTGCGGGTTGTTAGCCTTACGCATCTTGAGAGTTTTCTCGCGCATAAACTTCGATGCCATCGTTACCTCCTATGGTAAGATCATTGCATGGTAGAACCATTGCCCGCCGCTTATGCGGGTTCCGTTGGGACTTAACCCTTCAATGGTTCAACGATGCAATGGGGCGAGCGTGCTAGGCCCGCCCCTGCATCTTGTTGATCTACGATAGGCGTTGGTTAGACGCTAACCGTGAAGTCTCGCTAGGTTCGCCTCGCGGTGGCCCTCAAACCATGAGTGGTTCCCATCAGGATTGCCAGACGGAGCGCCGGGCACCCAGTCTCGGGGCGTGATCCATTGCATGGTCTGATCGTGATGGTAACCTTCCCACATAAGGGTCGCGTTACCTCGCGTTGTAACCCAGCCTCACGGCTTTGTCGCGCAGTCCGGCTTGGCGCACCTAAGGGTGGCGCGTTGATCCGAGGTCGGCGGGTAGCCTTGGGGCATCCGTTGACCATGGCACCACACCATGACCCTCCCAAGAGCTTGCGGCTATCCTCCATATCGAAAGGTTCGATGGGGCGTTCCGACTTAGGTACAGGGAGAGAAGTTCGCCCCGTCCTACAGCCTAGGTAGGGGGAGGGGTTACCCGGCGGGGTATATGGACGGGGGTGGGGCATGGGGGGCCGGGCTTTGTTGGGGCCCCGTCTAACACACCGACCATAAAACCATTTTAAAATAGAAAATTAAAAACATGAACGGCGCAGAAAAACCCCAAAATAAAAAACTAAAATCTTAGCCCATTTGACTTTTAAATTTTATACCTGTAATGTCCCAGGACATTACAGGTATAAAATTAACCCAACACCCCATCACAAAACCGCCTTAATTGAACGGTTAACCTCGGGTTCCTCTTCCCCACCCGAGGTTAGCCAATGTTGAAGCCCATCCTGCTCATACTGCTGGCGCTGTACCTGATGGTGGGGCTGTTCAATTTCTGGGTCTTCATGCAGACGCCACGCTCGCTCACGGACCCGTGGTGGGCCATGATCCTGCTGTGGCCGCTCTATTGGGACTGGCCCCATTTCATCGCTACGATGCTCGGGCTCAAACGGTAGGGCCCTGTGAGGCTTGGATGGTGCGATGGTGCGATGGTGCGATGGGTACAGGTACGCGCGCAGCGCACTGCCGGCGACATCCCTCTCATCGATGCCCTTTGAAGTCCTTGACACCCCGGCGGATAAGTAGTAGGTAGGGCGTGAGGTCGGTGACCGTTGCGCTGTAGCCCGCATTGAAGCGGAACCAAGCCCCTTGCGCGCCGACCTATAACATTTCCTTTTGCCCTAATCCGCAGCCGGCGTCATAGACGGTCAACGGGTTGAGACTTCCGAGCGGAAGACTACACGGGTCGTGAGCGTTCTAGCGCCACCACCGCCATGTAACGACGGAAGAGGGTAATTCAGCTTCGGGCACGGCCGGCGCATCTGCTCATCCACCAGCGATTGAAAGCTGGATACCGGGGACAGCACTGTGACCGGCGGCCCGGAGAACAAACGAAAGAGCGCATGAGCGACAACATCCGACTGGTTGATTTTGGAAAAAATAAAACCCCAGAAGCCGATGAGGGTATCGTCGAGCAGCTTGAAGAGCTTGTCGCCCGTGCCAAGAGCGGCGAGATACGAGGCATCGCGTACGGTGCGATCACTGGCGACGCTTCGAGTTTCACTGGCTTCGCGCTCGCAAAAAATACATCGCGCACGCTGCTCATCGGTGCGGCTTCACATGTATTGTGGCGGCTCAACCTGATGATGGAAAACACGCCGGGCGTAGCACTTGATCCGGTGCCAGAAGCCGACGAGACTGACCCAGTAAAAATCGAGATCGCCGAACGCAGCGAAAAGGGAGAGCCCCATGAGCTTCAAGAGCGTGTCGAAGAAAATCGCGAAGAAGGAAGGCGTGTCGAGGAAGACCGCTGATGCCATCCTCGCGAAGTCTTCACGAAATGCGTCGGCTGCGGCGAAACGGCGAAATCCGAAGCTCAAGCGTGTTAAGGGGTGATACCATGAAACCAGTCGTCGCGTTCTTCGGCGGGCTGTTGCTCGCGCTGCTCATCGCCAACGTCATGCGCCCGGCGCGCGGGTTCGAGATCAGCGAGCAGGCTGCAAAGTTCGCGCTCGTCAAAGCCATCAACTGGGGATACTCGTGCCGCGATAAAGGCGTCACGCTCCCAGAGTGCATCGCCGCAGCACCGATGCGGTAACATCCACTATGAAGAAGAGGACTACATGACGGAAGACGATAAGGATAAACGCAACACCGCCATTCGTGTTCAAGCATTGGAGATCGCAAAGCAGATTGCAATGCATAGCCAAGTTGGTGCGACCACAATCAGTGTCGACGACGTAATCAAAAATGCCGGAAAGATCGAAGCATACTACAATGGAAATTCCGGCGAGCAAGTTTCGTCCGCACAAACTAAAGGCGCGTGACGTTCGTGAAATGATAGACCTATATCGCTGGGGCGCTTCGCTTCAGGATATAGGTCTTCTTTATGGGGTGTGTATTGCGACTGTGTCGCATACTATGACACGCTTCGGTATACCTAAACGCGCCAATGGCCGGCCGGTGCTAGTCAAGCCAAACCATACCGATAACAAGATCAAGTCCAGCCGCCCGCAGTTACCTTGCGGCGGCTCTGTCCGCGTTGACGACCATGGAGAAATCGACCGACTATTTCGGTCATGCGTCCGTGCGTCACAAGACAAGCATACTGGAGTGCATCGATAGGATGAGAGTATTCGTTCTTTTCAGGGAGAGCCTTCCGCACACCCCCGCGAGTTCGTGCATAGCGGTATCCACCCGCGAGGCCACGGATGATCTTTGGGCATCGATCATGGTCGAAGAGGATCGCCCCTGCGCCGTCGTTTTGTTTGAGCAGCCAGCTTTCGACGGCCCGCAGACGGTTATCGATGTCGTTGGTTGGGGCCGGCATCGCCTTGAAGTTCATGCGAGCGAGGACATCGAAAGTCGTTTCCTCGTAGATGGAGGACTTGGCGACGCCCGACGGGTCACCGATGATTACGATTGGAATGTTAAGGTAGCGTTCTTGCGACAACACCGGCATGAGATTTCGCTCGATGTGTGCCTCAAGGCCGATGTCCTCCGCGATCACTTCTTCCAGACAGAGCATGCGCCCTCGCGGGTCCATCTGGCAGATTACGCTACAGGGGTCGCGGCCAAAGTCCTGACCAATGATGAGTGGCGCAAACTTGTTCGGTATGAGCCCGCGTGCGACGTGAAATGATGTCTTGAAGCTCTCTCGGAAAACAGCGGTGCCGGATGGATCGTCGCCGAATTGCGCGTTGACATAGCGCCTGATCCAGTCGGGCGACGCACCGGACATTGCACGTTCGTAGTATTTGCGACCCAATGCCCGCCGCTCTTCGCTGTCGATGGGGAGCCGCACGCTATCCGTGGTCTGGTTGAGCCACTCCAGATTTTCAGCGTACTCTTCGAGGCCGCCGGGCTGGATGAAGATATCCCACTCATCGTGTTCGGCCGTCATGAACTCGTGCCACTTCGACCCTTCGGGCGGCATGTTGGTGTCGGCGATGACGCCCTTCCATGTGCAGAAGCCACGGTTGCCGGTGGGGAAGCGGCCGACGCGGCCTTGGAGCGCGCCGACGAGGTCCACCTGCATCTCGATGCACTCGGACATCCACGCGGCGGTCAACTGCATCGAGAGCAGCCGGCGCTGGTCTTCCGGGTCTTCGAGGGGGATGAGAAGCCACTCGCTTTTGACGTCGCCGAAGGTCAAGTATACCGTGTTGTCGGTGACCTTATAGGTGGCAAGTCCTTGTAATAGCGAGAGAATATCCTTGAGGACAGTATCCTTCAACTGCTTCAGGGTCTGACGCACCACGGCGAAGCGGGTATACCGGAAGCCGTCATCGGCTTTTTCCTGCTCCATCGCACGGCGAAAAAGCTCCATGATGCACGATGTGGTCTTGCCCGATCCGACCGGGCCGGCGATGAGCCGCCCGAACGCCGCGCTCTTCATGAACCGGGCGCATGTCGGCGGGGCGGTATAATTGATCTGCATCAGGTGGCCTTTTCGGGCACAGGGTCAGGACTGGTTGAGGCGTTGGGGGTGACGTCGATTACCTGTTCGGGTAACTGGTTCTGGTATTCGAGCTTCACGTCGTTGCCGAGATTGATCGTGATGCTGACCCGGTCGCCGGCCCGCGCCGCGCTGATATCGGCCTTCGCGCCGAGCCCGGCGAGGTTCGCTGCCAGCTTCCCGGCTTCGACCTTGGCGTTGAGGTTCTCTTCGCGGTCGTTCATGCGGGAGTATAGCTCCGGTAGCCATTCCTCGATCATCGAAGCTGACTTGAGCTTGACGCGCTCATAGGTGTTGGTGGCCCCATTCCACGCTGCGATCTCGGACGCGAGCACGGCGATAAATCGCTCGTTCTTCTTCAGGGCCTCGAATTTGGCCTGATCGACCCCTTGGGCCTTCAGAATGTCGGGGATGGGCTTGAGGCCGATGGCGATCTCGCGCGCCAGCAGCACCATTTGAAGCTCGTCGTGCGTCGCCTGTGGGACGATGGCCAGACCGGGCGTCTTCATGTCGGCGACAGAAACCATTGCGGAATGTCTCGCTACGTTGTAAGTCTAGCAGATATACTATATAGGCGACTGATGGCAACCAGTCCTCCACCCGGCGCGCTACCATCCACATCGTCAATCGGAGGCGGGGCACCGCTATTGCGTGTCGTGTCCCCGGCGGCGCTCGACCGCGCCGAAGCATTGCAGTTCAAGTCCAAGGCACAGGCCGAAGACCAAGCGCAGGCCGAACTCTCCCAGAATGCACAGTCGAACATTGCGGGGTATATCCGCACGCAGTTCGAGTTGATGCGTAACCATCGCAACAACACGTCATCCGGTTGGTCCGAGCGTTTGCTGGCCGCGCTGCGCGCATTCAATGGCCAGTACGACCAAAGCAAGCTCAATGAAATTCGAAACTTCGGCGGCTCCGAAGTTTACGCGCGCATCGTCGCGATGAAATGCCGGGGCGCTAGTTCGCTGCTCCGTGATGTCTATCTGCAAGCTGATCGTCCATGGGGCCTCAATGAAGGCCCTGATCCTGCTATCCCTGAAGAAGTTGTCGCCTCCATCCGGCAACTGGTCGAGACAGAAATCGGCACACTTCAGCAGGCTGGACAGCCCATCGACGCCAACAATATCCGTGACCGCATCAACCAGTTGATGACGGCCGCGCGGCAGGCGGCGAAGAAGAAGGCTTCCGATCAAGCAAAAATCGCAGAGGACAAAATTGATGAGTATTTGGTGGAAGGTGGCTTTTACACAGCACTCGCCGAGTTTCTTGTTGATCTGCCACTGTTTCCATTTGGCTGCATTAAGGGGCCAGTCGTTCGAATTATGCCAACGGTCACTTGGCAGGGGCGTCAGGCTACCACGGTCAACAAACCGCGCCTTACGTGGGCGCGCGTATCACCGTTCGACGTGTGGTGGACGCCCGGCGTCTCGGCCATTGAAGATGCGTCGGTCATTGAAAAGCAGCGCCTCACGCGCGCCGATCTCAACGACTTGCTCGACCTGCCGGGATATAATCAGGACGAAGTCAGGGCGGTGCTGACGGAGTATGGCAGCGGCGGCCTCAACGACAACTGGGACCAGACCGACGCCGAGCGAGCGGACAACGAGAACCGCGAAAACCCGATGTATAACCGCAGCGGGCTCATCACCTGTTTGGAGTATAACGGCAACATTCAGGGGCTAATGCTCTTGCAGTATGGCGTTGACCCCAAGCTCGTGCCTGATCCGGTGCGGGACTACATGGTGCAGGCATGGCTCATCGGTACGCACGTCATCAAGGTGCAGATGAGCCCGAGCCCGCGTAAGCGGCATCCATACTTCATCACGAGCTTTGAGAAGGTGCCGGGTACCCCTGTGGGTAACGGTCTTCCTGATATTCTGGCCGACGTCGCTGATGTCGCCAACAGCACGCTGCGCGCGCTGGTCAACAACTTGAGCATCTCATCTGGCCCGCAGGTGGTGGTCAACGATGATCGTCTCTCTGACAATGAGGACGGCGAGGACTTGTACCCGTGGAAGCGGTGGCACGTTCGCAATGACCCGCTGGGTAACCAGACGCAGGTGCCCATCAGCTTCTTCCAGCCGTCGAGCAACGCCAACGAGCTTCTCGCGGTGTATCAAAAATTCAACGATATGGCCGACGACTTGAGCGCCATTCCCCGGTATCTGTCGGGGCAGAACGCCGGGCAGGCGGGGCGCACGGCATCCGGCTTGGCGATGCTGATGAGCAACGCATCCAAAATTCTCCAGACGGTTGCCGCCAACATCGACCGCGATATATTCGAGCCGCTATTGTCGATGCTGTACGATATGATCATGCTGACCGATCAATCGGGGCTTCTCACCGGCGAAGAAAGTATCCGCGTTCTCGGTGTGACGGTCGCTATCCAGCGCGAGACGCAGCGTGCACGCCAGCTTGAGTTCTTGCAGATCACCGCCAACCCGCTCGACGTCGGTATCATCGGGCCCAAGGGCCGCGCGGCGGTTCTTCGGTCGGTGGCGGAAACCATCGGTATGGACGGCGAAGAGATCGTGCCGAGTGATGACGAGCTTGCAGCACAGCAGGCCGCCGCAGCACAGCAGGCGCAACAGGCACAAGCGGAAAAAGCCGCACAGGCGCAAGGTGGACAGAATTCCACCGGCGCTACCGGCGACATGGGCCCACGGACAAACT
>Ga0310811_10004845_pt1 | contig 16960 bp, 6 predicted proteins | sample YCmetagenome_FD_207642 | JGI IMG/M metagenome (GOLD analysis project Ga0310811, IMG submission 207642) | Soil microbial communities from experimental microcosm in Duke University, North Carolina, United States - YC | ecosystem: Engineered > Artificial ecosystem > Soil microcosm > Unclassified ...
TTAGGTATATTAATATTTAACGTGTAAGGTAAGAATCCCTCAGACTCAATGATCATATCATAATTCTTCGATGGTGGCAGAATGACAAGGTAGTTACCTGTCTTCGGATCAGGATTGTAAACAAAGTCTAACTTCTGATTGGTAGTGTTATCGATAAGGTAAATCTTGGTAGGCATCGGCTTGCCTGTTTATGCATTCAGAATTTTACCTTTGATCATGGTCAACGGAATGTTCGATGACTCCGCTGGCATATCCAGGAAGTAAATATCCTGATCGCCATAACCACCTTTTCTATCCGATGAAAAATATGCACGGGTACCATCAGCTATCAGTGTAAAATAGTTATCGTTTGCCGTGGTGTTTACCGGGTAGCCCATGTTTTCGGCTTTAGTCCATTTGCCATTGATAGACTTGGTTACAAAAACATCGCGCCCTCCCATGGAGTTGTGACCATCCGAAGTAAAGAATAGTGTTTTCTGATCAGGGTGTATAAAAGGTGCATCTTCATTTGCTTTTGAATTTACCTCAGGTCCCAGGTTCATGGGCGCGCTCCATGTTCCGTTAGCCAGCATCTGGGTTTTAAAAATATCTAATCCTCCAAGGCTACCTTGTCTATCACTGGCAAAGTAGATTGTTTTTCCGTCGGGGGTAATACTGGCTGTTGATTCAAGGAACTTAGGGGTATTGATTGTTGGAGTGATTAAACTTGGCTTTGACCAAGTGTCACCTGTCTTGTTGATAACGAACAAACTGCCAGGGTCGGTAACTCCTCCCATAAAAATGAGCATCTTCTGACCATCAGCAGACATCCCGGCGGTACCAACATTATAGTCGGATGCCACAGGCACTACCTTAGGTTCAGTCCAGTTGCCTGAGCTGTTATAGGAGATGTAAATTTCTTCAATGAATTTATCGCCAGTACGTGTCTTACCTGTGTTTGGGCGAAGAGCGGTAAACGCCATCACACTTTCATCGGCCGAAACAATGGGATTATATTCTGTATACTTTGAATTTATGATAGTACCAAAATTGGTAACCTTGATATTGCGAGGCACCGACATAAAGGCCACAGCGTTGTTACACGTTTCAAGAGCCTGATCAGCTGTTGCCAATGCTTTCTTGTCAGCTTTCACCAGCTCCTTATACTTCGCAAAAGTGTTTATAGCCGACTGTAAATTTTCATCTTTCAAATAAAGATTACCTAAGTCATAATATACCGAAGAAGGAAGATTTGAGCCATTTTTCAGGGCATACTCAAGGTATGGAATAGCCTTTACCTGCTCATTATTCTCCTTGGATTTCATATAGCACTCTCCGGTTTTATAATGAACCATCGGGTCTTTTTCACCGGCATTGATTGCTTCCAGGAAATGTGGCAATGCCTGATCATAGCTTTTTATTCCATAGAAACGTTCAGCATCTGCCAGGGCTTTATTGTTCTGCGCGAGGCAACCAAACGACACTGAAAATCCAATCAATAAAAGGTAGAAAGCTTTTTTAATCATAATAACATTTAATTTTCTGTTAACAATCTACAAAGATTATGCTCTTTTTAAAAAGTGCTTCTTTGCATTCAGCAAAGGTAAAAGTATAACTTAGAAATATAGTCTTCAAAAGCTTAACAATGAATGTAATATATTCATAGGATATTTACGTTAATATGCCGAATTTTAGGAGGTTTGGGCTTAATCTATGAAAGCATTCATTCTTAAATTGCTAGGTGCACATAAAGGCGAAGGCGGCCGTGTGACTATCCTGCTTGTCATGAGTTTCTTTATGGGCGTCTTTCTGGCGACCATAGGTGTTGCTTCGCAATCTCTGTTTCTTACGCACTGGACCGATAAGTCTGCCCTGCCCTTAGCCTTGTTGGCTTCGGGTGCCTTTGGGGTTATTGCCACGCTCCTCTATAACTTTTTGCAAAACCGAATTCCGTTTCAGTTATTATCGACGCTAAGTCTTATCATCATTTTAATTATAACAGCAGTTCTTGAGTTTGGTGAGAAACTTTTTACGGACCTAAACACGGTTTACTTTCTGGGTTTCACTCAAATATTGCCATTTACGTTCATAACTTACCTCGTATTCTGGGGTTCATTCGGACGGATGTTCAATCTTCGGCAGGCCAAGCGCCTGGTGGGCACCGTTGACTTAGGTGCCATGATTGCTTCCTTTCTCGGCTATTTCGGTATTTTACTTTGGTCGAACTACAATATTCCGATCGACAGGCTTTACACAATATCGCTTGTCAGCATCTCAGTATACCTTGGACTATACCTCGTACTGTCATTTTTATACTTAAACCGTGCCCGAACTTTTGTACAAGAGAAAAAAATGTACAAAAAGCTTGGCATGAAGGATTTTTTCAAGAACAGATACATTGTCTATATGTCTCTGTTTGTAATTGTATCCATGATGTCCATCAGTTTCGTGGACTACTCTTTCTTGACTGTTACTACTCAATATTTTGACAGCAGTAAACTGGCTGTGTTTCTTTCTTCATTTGAAATGAGTGTTGTTATCTTCTCTTTCTTGTTTGAAGTGTTTGGAGCAGACCGGATTATGGAGGAGTATGGAATGCGCATTTCATTGTTGATCAACCCAATACTCATCTTTGGCATTACGGCCATTGCGCTGGCACTGGGTTTAGTCTTTGGTTACTCTCCTAAGGATCAATTCTTCATTGGGTTTTTCATTGGCATCTCCATGTCAAAACTGTTTATAAGTTCCTTACGGGAAACACTGGATCAGCCAACGTTCAAACTTTATCTGCTGCCGATAGAAATCAGTACGCGTATTGATGTTCAAACTAAAATTGAAGGTCTTGTAACAGCATTCGCCATGTTACTCGGTGCAGGTTTTATCTATCTTATCAACCAGATTGAGTTTTTCAGTATAATCTATGTTACCATCTTCACTATACCATTGCTGGCAATCTGGTATTTCGTTACTAGTCGAATGCACAGCAGTTATCGCCAGACATTGCAAAACACATTGTTAAGTAACAAGGAAAAGAGTAACCGTAAGGAAGAAAAACAATACACGGTTAACAAAGTACTTGAAAATGAAGTTAACAGTTCAGCAGAAGCGAAAGTTATCTATGGGTTAAAACTGATGGAAAAACTGGAGCCTGCTCTGTTTGAGAATACAGTTATCCGGTTAACAGACAGCTCGAATCTCAGAATAAAAACCTTTGCAGAAGCTAAAGTAAAACTCATTGGGATTGAGAAAGAATCTGATATCAAGTCATTGGCAAACCAGGCGCGTGGTGAGGTTGAAGACAATGATATATTGTCTATTTCACCAGAGAATCTGTTAAAGCTCAGCAAATCTATTAAGCAAAATGACAGAGTTCTGGCCAGTAAGCTTTTACGTAAACTGATCAGCACCAAGACTATTTTCGTATTACTCGAATTGCTTCGCGATCCAGATCCAAAAGTGCGTTATGAAGCACTTGTTACAGCACGTCGTGTGAAACGCCAGGAAACCTGGTCTGTATTAATCGAAATGCTTGGCTCTCCTTCTTATGGACATCATGCCGCCGCGGCCTTAAAGGAAGCGGGTGAATCTGTACTGCCCACGTTAGAAGCTGCTTTCCATAAATCAGGTCAGACTGATCTGGTTATGCTGCGCATTGTTCAAGTCATGGGACGCATCGGTGGAAACTATGCATTACAATTACTATGGCGCAAAGCTGATTATCCTGATAAGCGAATTGTAAAACAAATTCTTTTCTCTCTTCGCTTTATTAACTACAGGGCAACAGGACGCGAGGCTCGTGAAGTTTTAAACTTACTGGAAACAGAGATCAGTAAAACTATCTGGAATCTTGCTTCTATCACAGAATTACCAGAAGGCGAAGACTTCAAATACTTACGCGAGGCTCTTAATGAAGAGGTAGCTGACAACTATGATCAGATCATCATGTTGCTCTCGATCATTTACGATCCGGAATCTGTGCAACTGGTGCGCGAAAATCTTGAATCTGGTGAGCCTGATAGTATTGCCTTTGCTATGGAACTTCTTGATTTGTTTATCGATCAGGAATTGAAGCCAAAACTTTTCCCGCTGCTTGATCAAACGTCTACTCAGCATAAACTGGAAACACTACAGTTATTTTATCCACGAGAAAATTATACAGCAATACAATCCATCAACTATATTTTAAATAGGGACTTTAATCTCAACAACCGTTGGACAAAGGCTTGTGCTATTCATGCTACAGCTTATATGTCCGACTTCAGAATTAGTCGCGGTCTCGTAGCACAGGTTTTTAACACTGATAAATTATTACAAGAAACTGCTGCCTGGGTAGTCTATAACAAAGACAAAAGCGCATACGAGGCTATCACAGAACGATTACCTGAAAAAGATAAAAAGTTTATTGGATCATCTATTGAAAACAACCAATTACTGGATGGTCTTGATGACGGCTTCTTCCTGTGGATAGAAAAAGTATTATTCATCAAACAACTCCCTGCCTTCAGCGGAATTCACGGTTCACTGATTTGTGATCTGGCAGATAAAATTATACCGTTAGATCTTGATCGCGGTGAAGTAGTAAGATTCAATCCGGAAGATCATAACACACCTATATTCATTGTAGCACATGGTGAAGTGAAATTAAGGATCAACGACATTTTAATATGTAACCTTAAGAAAGGCGGACTTTATGGAGACATCTTCATTGAAGGTGCTGTAGAGAAAGCAAACATGATCGAGGCCTTAGAAAGATCTGTGGTATTTCAAATCAATATCATGGACTTCTATTTTGTGATGGCAAACCACCATGAACTGGTGCAAGGGCTAATTAAAAATATTTCAACGCGTAAAAACTATTCAAACATAAACCAATAAGGGGCTATGGCATTTGATATTGATGTACTGATTGTATTTGCTGACCGTGATAACGAATCTACTTCTATAGATAAATTGAGCTGGGTAGCTCAGTTCAAAAAATTTCTGGAGCTAATGCTTACACAAGTGTTGGGAGATAAACCCAATATTATGCTTAAAGGTGAGCATGACTCTATGACTTCACCCAAGCTTGACAACGCTGGCGTATTGATATCTGTTCTCTCAAGAGATTTTATTGATTCAGGTCGCTGTCTCGATAATGTTGAAGGTTTTTACAAGGCCATTGAATCATCGTCTGTAAAAAATAGAAATCGTGTTTTTAAAGTATTCAAAACTCCGCTCACACAACAAGAGCAGCCGCCACGCTTGCGCGAATTGATTGGCTATGAAATGTATCAGGTCGATCCGGATTCTGGTGAAATAAAAGACTACACTGACTATTTCAGCACAGAGGCAGAACGTCAGTACTGGATGAAGATTGTAGATCTTGCCTACGACATTTATGATTCTCTGTTGTATCTGAAAGACACTACAGCAAAAGCTGAAGTAAAAAACATCTTTAAACGCAAAACAATTTACCTGGCCGAAACAGGTCATGACCTTTCAGTTCAGCGTAACATCATTAAGCGCGAGTTGCAACGTCATGGCTATATAGTTTTCCCCAACCGTACATTGCCAGGCAGCCTGGTTGACATGGAAAGGCTGGTTAAAAAAGATCTTGATGAAAGTAATCTCTCCATTCACATGGTAGGAACTGCCTATGGTGAGATACCAGAAGGTTCAGACCGCTCCATCGTCGATTTACAAAACAAACTCTCAGCCGAAAGAAGCATCAGTGCTAAGGAAAACAAGCAGGAGTTTTCACGTCTTATCTGGATCTCACCCAGCGTTAATAATGCCAGTGAACGCCAAAAGAGTTTTATAGAAAATATCAAACGTGATGTTGAGGCACAGGAAGGTGCCGAGATTCTTCAAACATCACTCGAGGATTTTAAAAATATTATGCGTGAAGAACTGGTTGATACCGGTGAGAAAAAATTCATTCAGGAAACTGGGGGCCGCTCTATCTATCTGATGCACGATCGCATTGATCACAATGCTGTGCTGCCTATGATTGAAGAGATAAAAAAATCGGGCTTTAATGTTCTTATTCCTCAATTTGAAGGTGAGTTATTGGAGCTGCGTAAAAATCACATTGAAAATCTCAAAAATCTTGATGCCGCCATTATATACAAGGGAAAAGTAAATGAGCAATGGGTGCGCATGAAGGCCCTTGATTTATTAAAAGCTCCTGGCTTTGGTCGAAAGAAACCCATTATAGGCAAAGCAATCTTTACCACACCAGGCACAAAGATGAACACCGATACCTTCAAGAGTCAGAACCTTCGTGTTATTGAAGGTGATGAGCAAAAGTCGATCGAATCTTTGAAATCGTTTTTAAAAGAATTTAATCCGTAAGTCATGAGTCAAGTTGACGAACTGGTAAGTACCTCCAACCCCTTTCCGGGGCTAAGACCTTTCAAAATTGAAGAGAGTCACCTCTTCTTTGGTCGTGAAGGGCAAAGTGATGAAGTACTACTAAAGCTTTCCAAAAACCGCTTTGTCGGTGTCATCGGTCCTTCCGGTGCTGGTAAATCCTCCTTCATTTATTGTGGGGTGATGCCTATTTTATATGGTGGTTTTCTAACCGACGCCAGCCCTAACTGGGAAGTTATTGTTACACGTCCTGGTGCAGGGCCTATTGATAACCTGGCAGAGGCTCTCTTAAAAAATAATGATGAGTATCTCAGTGGCGATGTTGATGAGAAGAAAATAAAACGAACCATTTTTTCAACATTGCTCCGAAGCAGTTCACTGGGATTGGTTGAAGCTATTGAGCAAACCAGAAAAGATGCTGATGTTAATTATCTGGTACTGGTCGATCAGTTTGAGGAATTATTCCGATTCAAAGATAATCAGGATGCAAACTCGATAAACGAAACACTCGCTTTTGTAAACCTGTTAATGGAGTCCATCAATTATCCTGATGCTCCTATTTACGTGGCCATAACTATGCGTTCTGACTTTATTGGCGACTGTGCACAGTTTCCTGAGTTGACGCGCAAGATTAACGATAGTCACTATCTTATTCCACAGCTTACACGCGATCAGAAACGTCGTGCCATTGATGGTCCTATTGCAGTTGGTAACGCAACGATAAGTCCACGATTAACGCAACAACTATTAAATGATCTCGGTGACAATCCAGATCAGTTGCCTATCCTTCAGCACGCTCTTATGCGTACATGGAGTTACTGGGCACGTTTCAAAGATTTTGAAGATGAGCCTGTAGATCTTAAGCATTATGAGGCTATTGGTACTATGGCAGAGGCGCTGTCTATGCACGCCAATGAAGCCTATGATGAACTGAATGAAAATCAAAAGCATATCTGCGAGGTCTTATTTAAAGGTATCACAGAAAAACGAGGTGAGAACTTTGGTATACGAAGGCCAACGCGATTAAATGAACTTGCTGCGATCGCTGATGTATCAGAGCAGGATGTTGCCGAAGTTGTTGAAAAATTCAGAGAGCCAGGACGTTCACTCCTCACGCCAGGATATGGCACACCGATCACATCAAAATCGATGATCGACATTTCGCATGAAAGCTTAATGCGAATCTGGGTGCGATTGAAAAACTGGGTTGATGATGAAGCTGAGGCCGTGCAAATGTATACACGTCTGGCAGAAGCGGCTTCCATGTACCAGGTAGGTAAAGCAGGTTTATGGAGACCACCCGATTTACAACTTGCATTAAACTGGCAAGCTAAACATAAGCCAACGTTGGTGTGGGGACAACGATACAACCCTGCCTTTGAACGTACAATGGTATTCCTTGAATATTCGAGGAAAGAGTTTGAGACAGAACAACGCATTAAAGAACTGGAGCAAAAGCGCAAGCTACAGCGCACCAGGATCGTTGCCATTATATTAGGTTCAGCCGTAATTATTTGTATTCTGTTTTTGATCTATGCTTTCGTGCAAAAAGCAGAAGCTGATACCCAGCGATTGTTGGCTGTGGAAAATCAAAAGAAAGCAGAAGTTAATGAACGAAAAGCAAGAGTAAGTGAGCAGCGTGCTAGAGAAGCTCTTGCTGTTGCCGAGGTTGAACGTCAAAAAGCTGAAGTCGCAAAAGAAGAAGCTGAACGTCAGCAAAAAATTGCTATTGAACAAAAGGCAATTGCTGATCAGCAAACCATCTTGGCTCAACAAAATGAAAAGCTCGCCAAAGAAAACGCAGAGCGAGCTAAAGCCAATGAGATAAAAGCGAATCAAAATGCTGAACTGGCACGCCAGGAAGAACAGAAGGCGAGAAATCTTCGCTTCCGTGCTATCGCCAAAGCTATTGCTATTAAGTCAGTGCAGGTAGCAGATCCTGAACAAGAAGGATTATTAGCACAGCAAGCTTTTAACTTTAACAAATCGTTTGGTGGTTATGTCTATGATAATGATATCTACGATGGACTATACAATTCGTTAAAGAAGTATGAAGACCCATTAACGAATAACCTGTCAGGCCACCTCAATAACGTTCGGGCATTGGTAACGCGTGTAACTGGAAATCAAATTTATTCTGGTGGTGGTGAAGGAAAAATTTTACGATGGACGTATCAGAATAGCAAATGGGTTTCTGAAGTTTTAGTAGGAGAAGCACCCTACAGACTTATCTCATCTATCGATGTAAGTAAAGATGGAAACTGGCTTGTTGCAGGAGGTAACTTCAATTCATCTGATCCTAAAAACAATTTTGTTGAGCTTTACGATCTGCGTAATCCTTCAACACCAAAAGTGATTAAGGGATTCACAGGTGAGGTAAGTAATCTCCAATTCACACCAGATTCAAAAGGATTCTTTGCTCGCGATAACGAAGGTTATAGCATACGCTATTCTGATATGAGCACTGCAAAAGAAGTTATCAACAGCAAAGAGAAAATCAGAAACATGGCGCTCAGTCCTGATGGCTTAAGTCTTGCTGGCGCTGGCGACTCTGGAAATAAAGGAACACTTTATATTTGGGATGCTAAGACTTTCGCAGTATTGTCAACCTATGATAACCATTTAAGCGGACTCACAGCTGTGTGCTTTGGCCCTGATAGCAAATCAATTGTAACAGGTGATAATCGTGGCCTGTTGAAAATCATCGTTAATGGTTTTGTAGCACGTGAACTGGCCGGTCACACTTCCATGATTCAGGATATTAAGTATAACCACAGCGGAACCTTCTTCGCTACAGCAAGCAAGGATAAAACAGTTCGCCTTTGGAATGTTAAGGTTTTAAAAGAGCAACCTCTTAAACTGGCCGATCACCCTAACTGGGTTTGGTCTATTGCCTTCACTCCAGATGATGAGCAACTGCTGGCAGGTACACAAGAACAGATTATTAAATCGTGGCCGACTAAAATCGAAACGATGTCTAATAAACTTTGTGGAATGGTGAAACGAAATCTCACAAAAGATGAATGGGATATTTTCGTGTCTGAAGATTTGACGTATGAAAAGACTTGTGAGAATCTGCCGGCGAATAATCAATAAATAATTTCATGTTTCAGATTTCACGTTTCAGCTTCTATCACTCCTGAAATCTGAAATCTGAAATAATAATAGAATTTTGAATTTGTACGAATGAGAAAATTTTTACTACTCCTTTCAGTCTGTTGCCTTCTTGCCTGCACTGTCCGAGCACAGTCTACATGTACACAAACATTGCGAACAGCACGGGCAACGTACGACCAAGGTAGGCTTCATGAGCTTCCTTCCATTCTAGAAGGTTGTATTCGAAATGGTTTTACCGAACAGGAAAAAGTTGAAGCTTATAAGCTCTTAACCCTAACCTATATTTATCTGGAGGAGCCGACAAAAGCCGATGAGGCTATGTTGAATTTATTGCGCACCGATCATTACTTTGAAATCAATCCATCAGTAGATCCAGCTGAATTTATTGCACTCTATAAAACGTTCAGAACAAAACCAGTCTACAAGATAGGCGGCAAAGTTGGCGCCAATGCCAGTAGCCCCAATGTAGTAGAAGCTGTTGAAGCCAACAGCGGCACCAGTAAATATGGATATAAAATTGGCGTTCAGTTTCATGTTGATATCGAATTACCAATAAAAGGAAATTGGGTATTAAATCCTGAACTTGGCATTGCACAACGAACCTTTAGTTACACCAACAAAGTTAATTTTACAGATACTGCTTTTACAACTAAAGCATCTGAGAAACAGACCTGGGTATCTCTGCCTATAAGTATACAATATCAGATCCCCAATCTTAAATTTCATCCTTTTGTTGCCATAGGGGTAGAAGGAGATTATTTACTCAACGCAGCATTTACCGGCTCCAGAACAAGAAAGGGTTATCAGTTTATTGAAGAGAAATCATTTGATCTTAAACCCCAACGGCAAAAATTCAATCTCGGAATATTAGCATCTGCTGGTGCACATTTTAAACTTGGTGGAGGATTTCTCATTGCAGAAGTAAGATATTTATACGGCCTTAAAGCCGTGAACTCAAAATCATCAGCATTCAATACCGATAGCAACTTAGCATTCCAATATGGTTATGCTGATAGCATCTTCAAAATAAATTCACTGTCTGTTACAGCAGGTTATGTATACAACATCTTCAACCCAAAAAAATTGAATAAAAGAAAATGATTTCACGGTATAGTTTATTTGGATTTCTATTATTCTGCTGGGCTTGTACAAACATTGAAGATGCCAAGCCTTCTGAGCGTAATACTTTTATACGTTTCTATGAGAAAGCTCATAATCTTTATGGAATAGCGGCAGAGCCAATTGAAAATGGTTATGCTATTCTGGCCAACGAAACGCTTGCGAATGGTAATCAGAATACCATCCTGATACGTACAGACAAAACTGGCGAACGTGTTGCCGATGATCTTGTTCTTGCCGGAGGTTCCTCCAAAGGAATGAAGGTAACATCAGATGGTTACTACATTATTGGAGACAGTATAAAACTAAACCTTCAATCCAGCGATATCTCGGTATTTGATTTGGTGATTTACTCAGCCCGGATATTTAAGCTTGATTTAAATGGAAACGTGGTGAAAAAACTTGTTATCGCGGATCGGAAAGACACAACAAATCTCATTGACTTTCACGGTGGGGCGCTAACCTTTACAGCACAAAACGAACTCATTGCATTAGGTACATACAAATACCTGGCGGGAAGTGAGAAGCCTTACCTGGTTGCCATCAACCCTTCAACATTCGATACGTTATGGTCTAAGAATTATGATCTCATTGACCGCGATTATGTAAACGGCAAATCTGTACACGCCACACCTTCTGGTAAGATACTCTGGGCTTCAGCTTTATTGAAAGACAATCAGAACTTTTCAAGATCTTACCTGTGCATACCATACGTCAAGGAAAATTCAACGTTCGAAAACTTTAGTCAGTTTGGTGAACTTACAGATCAACAGCTTTATGCAAATGATATTCAACCAGCAGCCTCATCGGCATTTGGTTATGGAATTGCAGGCACGTATGCAACACCTACAGGCACTAACGGAAATATGTTTTTTGCCCGTGTTGATCAATTTGGCAACATCATAACCGGTAGCGAACTCTACTTTGATGGAGAACTCTCTGCCAATAATAAAGCTGTAGCAGAAAACGAATCAAGCAGTGATGATACTGGTGATGCTATTATTTCAACCCAGGATGGAGGCTTTATTATAGGAGGATCGATGTTAACTACACCCAACCGAGGCAAAGGTGGAAAGGATATTTTTTTAGTGAAGGTAGATGGCGATGGTAATGTACTTTGGAATAAAGTGTTGGGTGGTGCAGGTAATGAGACCGTGAGTAGCATTCGGGAAATGGAGGATGGAAGTTTACTTATCGCCGGATCAAATGATGTTTCTGGACTGTCTTCTATTTTCATTATGAAGACCGACAAGAATGGTGAGTTAAATAATTAATTGCAAACTGAAATTTTATTAGAATACCATTATCAGCGAATAGCTGTTTTATTAAAAATAAATGACCATGAGGGGGACTATACTAATTACTGCGCTTTGCCTTTTATCAATTATTTGTTTTGGACAAGATCCCGGACCAACAGGTTCCGCATTTAGCAATGCCTGTTTAACAACAGGTGATGTTACATGGACTAATCCTGGAACAACAAATACAATTTTAATTTTTGCCAAAGCAGGATCTGCAATAACTGTAGGAACTCCGACAAGCAATATTTCAACGTACACTTCAAGCGCAACTTTTGGAAGTGGTACAGTATATCAAAATGATGCATCTGCTTTTTGTGTCTACAAGGGAACAGGTACATCCGTGAGTCTGACTTCTCTCACTGCCAGTACAACGTATAACTTTATTATCTTTAACGCCAACGGCACTACATATTCTACTGCTGCAGCATTTTCAGGAGCAACGCTTACCACTCCTGCCAATGTAACCGGGCTTTCAGCAACAGCTGGTATCAACAATGCCACAGTCTCGTGGACAGATCCGGCAAGCTGCTTTGATGAGGTTATGATTGTTGCCAAACAAGGTAGCTCTGTATCAGGAACTCCTTCAGGTAACGGATCTGCTTATACAGCTAACAGCTTAAGCTTTACAGATGGAGCAAATACTTCTTTTGGTGGTGGAAAGGTTGTATCGAAAGGAAGTCCATCTCCCCAAACAGTTACCAACCTTACAGCAGGGCAAATATACTTCTTTAAAATTTTCACAAGAAAAGGCACTACATGGTCTGCAGGAGTAGAGACCAGCGTTACAATCTGTACCGTTGATAACGCCAGCGCTCTTAAAATATCAGATACAAATACAACAGCAACATTATACTGGACAGATCCAACCTGCTTTGATGAAATCATGATTGTTACTCGTCAGGGTTCACCTGTCACTGGAACTCCTTCCGGAGACGGTTCTTCATATACTGCAAATAGTTTGAGTTTCACTGATGGCGCGAACACATCATTTGGTGGCGGAGTTGTAGTTTATAAAGGCGGAGCTGGTCAATCACCAAAAACTATTACCAGCCTTACTGTTGGCAATATTTATTATTTCAAAATCTTCACCAGGAAAGGAACTTCGTGGTCAAGTGGAGCTTCTATAAGTACAGCTACGGGTAATCCTTTGATCTTGTCGGTAGATCCCACCGATGGAAGTACCGGTGTTCCTTCCAATCAGGTTTTTACCATTACGTTTAATGAGAATGTATTTATTGCCACTGGTAGTTCAGGTGCTAATACTCAGATAACATTTAATCAATCGGGTACAGACCCGGTTATTCCAAGAGGCTCTACCTCAGGTTCTCCCTCAGGAGATGGATATATTACAAGAAATGAAAATGTTGTAACACTTACTCTCACACTTAGTGGAGGTCTCGACTTAAATGAACTCAACAATATATTAATCGGAACAAACGTATTCCGAGATTCATCAAGTAACAACTTTGCCGGAACTGTATCCGGCGATTGGAATTTTACTATATCCTCTGGTGTATCCCTTAACAATCCTTCTGTCGGAGCCTGTGTTAATCAATATACAACTCTACCTGCTATTGATATTGTTGAAACCAGCAACAATAACGTGGTAGGAACCGATAATGGAAGTTATACTTTGATTTTAGGTCTGGATCAATCCGGATTTATCTTCAAACCAGGAACAACTGGTGTAACCGCTACAGCCGATCCTGGAGGTGATATTCTATCTATAACTGTTAACTCTATTACGTTTACTCAGGCAACCTTTACCGTACAATTTAGAAATGTATCGAACGATACACAGGCTAATGATGATCATGATGAAATCACCATCAGCGGACTTAAAGTTTCAATGGATGGATCTTCACCTCCACCAGCAAATGTACAGGTTAAGGCTGCATCAACAATCTCCATACAAGGGATCACTGAAGATACTACACCGTTAGCAAATATAACATCAGGCTCCACTCCATCTGCGCCAACTATTTCATGGCCATCAGGTGATAATTCATATTGTACAGGAACTGATCTTACAACAATAACCGTAACAGCAAGTGGTGGCACTTCTTATAACTGGTATAATGATGCAGCTTTAACATCTGTATTGTTTACAAATAATACTACACGTACCGCTGCACAACTTTTCGGAGCAAGTCCGGGAACGGGAACGTTTACAAAATATGCTACCAGTGTTAATGGATGTGAAAGTACTGCAACACCTGTTATTCTTCAGATTACTGCAGTACCAACAGCAAATGCCGGTAATGTTCAAACTGTTTGTCCTAACGACGAAATTACAATTGGTGGAGCACCAACAGCTAACGGAGGTGCCGGAAGTTATACGTATGTATGGACATCAACTCCTGCAGGGTTTAGCTCAACGGCTTCGAATCCTACATTCAACGCGCCGACCAATGCAACAGCAAGTGATGCTATTACTAATTACGCTGTTACTGTAAAAGATGGAAATCTTTGCAGTGCTACTGATAATGTTGATATAACGGTTAAAACAATTAGTGAAAACGTAATCATTACACAACCTAGCACATATACTTATACAACCAGCAATCAACCAATAAATTTAGTAGGAAGCCCTGTCGGTGGAACATTCTCTGGTGTAGGTGTTGTTCAGTTGAATGGTTCGTATAAATTTGATCCGCAATCAGCAGGCATTGGTACGTGGCCTATTACCTATACAGCAACTTTAGCCAATGGATGCGTGAAAAGTTTTACTCAGAGTTTTGATGTCACAACACCGTATGACATTTTCGCAGCCCTCCAAACTCAATATTGTAACAACGAGGGGCCGGTTGCATTAAGCATTAACCCAACAGCTGTTGCCCAAATCCAGAATTTTATCACCACCTGGAATACTGTTTATGTACCCCTTTATGGCTACTCCCCGCTCAAACCTACTTTTACTGGTATTATAAGAAATGAATATGAAACTTATTACGGTGATAATAATAGTGTACAAAAATCAGGAGGCACTTATGTATCCGGTGGAGTAACATTAGATCAATACACTTTTTATCCAACGGCCTTTGTAACTGATCAGGCTTATCCTGCTGCTGGGGGAACATCGGGTGTATGTGCCACCTGTACTTACGGCTATGTGGCTGTTTTCTTGGAATTTGTGAGCCCTTTATTAACTTCTCCCTATAATGTTCCCTTGAATACTGATCGTGGTTATGTCTATAACGTTGGAGGCGTTGCTGCCATAGAATATGGCGGAGAATTCCCCACTATTAATCCAGTTCCAGTAGCATCATTCTCTGGTTTATTACCAAGTTATTGTAATATCAATACAAACTATGATTTGACTGGAAACAAGACTGGTGGTTTCTTTGAAATCAGTAACAATGGTTCAACCTTTGGAAACATTGCTGGTGATGGTATTAAAGATGCCAGTGAGAGTGGAGCAATAGCACCGGGCATCGGCGAATTTAATCCCCAGGCAGCGTTTGGAGGTGCCGTTGCTCCCATTAATAAATGGATACGCTACTCTATAGATCCTCTTACTACAGGGTCTACATCTCAACATTGTGTTGGTCGACAGATTGCTTCCACTACAATTTATCCCTCAACGGCCATTACATGGGATGCTTCTGTACCCGCCAGTAACACACAGTTTTGTTACGAAGGCGCAGCCATCGATCTTAAAACAAGTCAAGGCTCTCCTCCGTCATCAGGCACGATTGCATTTAGTGGGTATGGAGTTGCTGATAGTGGTAATGGCCTGGCGAAACTTACACCGCAAACTGCATTTGACGCCAAGGATCCTAATTCAACAGTGTCTCAAACTATAACAGTCACGGCCATTTATACAAACACGCAAGGCTGTTCATATCCACTCAACCGGGATTTTATTGTTCGGGTTAAACCAACATCATCATTCACTGTAACGGACCCTACCATACCAGGGACTCCGACAGATTTTAATTTCTGTTATAATGACTCTCCTGTAAATCTTCAGGGTAATCAACCTGCATCGAGTACCTTAAAATATACCATTGATTATTTAACTCTGGGGTATACTAAAACTATCAACAACGATCATTTTACATTCAGCCCTAAGATTTATTATGACGATGCTGTTACAAAAGGAGGCAGCAATGTAAGTGATGCTAATTTCAATATTCAGTACACCGTAACAGATGCTATCGGATGTACAGCTTCTTTCACCAAGCTATTTGCTGTTTCACCCATTGCCACAATAACCATTAGCGGAATTAATGATGGCGACAAGTTTTGTTCGAATGAAAAAGTATTTCCAATTTCCTTTGCTCCGATTAATGGAGCATTAGATATCAACGGAGTATTAATTAGTTCGAATCAATCAACAAGTATTAACTCCACTGATTTACCTATAGGAAATTCAATAAGCATTTCTTACACTTATAAATCAGGCGTATCACAATGCGTTTCTAATACAACATATACTGTTAGTCAAATAAAGGCTCCCAAAGCAGACTTTACAACCAGCCCAGTATGTAACGAACAGCCTGCTACATTTGCTGCAGCGCCTGATCCTGCTAACTATTCGTGGACGTGGGTCTTGGGTGATTCTATCAGAAGTGGTACGGATAAACAAACTATTAATCAGGTTTTCCCTGGACTGTCAACTGGCGCCACACAAACTTCTTATATAATCAGGCTTATCGTTGAAAATAATCCGGCAGCCTTACTGGTCTGTAGAGATAGTGCTGAGCATACCCAGGTAATCGGTGCTTATCCGAAAGTGAGTTTTGATAATGTTAATGTTTGTGAAAATGACTTTACCCGCTTCTCTATCACCAATAATATTCCGATAACAACAGCAGAATGGGATTTTGGTGATACATATACCCTACCAATAAAAGCCATCAATGCTACTATTGTTGCGCCTGATACTCATGGTGGACGTACAACCAATAAATATGGAAATCCTTATCATCAATTTGTATTTACTCCAGGGCAACCTAATGAGTACTTCGTGCAATTAACAGCAAGAACAGATGATAATCTTGGGGCATGTGCAGATACTGCCATTAAGAGAGTAGCCATCCTGGAGAAGATTGCGCCAACTCCTCTTAATCCATACAACATGTCAAATT
>Ga0310811_10004848_pt1 | contig 16956 bp, 19 predicted proteins | sample YCmetagenome_FD_207642 | JGI IMG/M metagenome (GOLD analysis project Ga0310811, IMG submission 207642) | Soil microbial communities from experimental microcosm in Duke University, North Carolina, United States - YC | ecosystem: Engineered > Artificial ecosystem > Soil microcosm > Unclassified ...
GGCTGCCCGTCTGGCCCCCAACCTTGATGCCGACAAGCAGCGCGATGGCTGCGGTCAAGAGGACTGCCGTAATTGTTCGCTTGTTCATTGTTTCCTCACTGCGTTTAGGCGCGATCTGCCCGGAGGAACAGGAAATTATCACGAAACCGGGGTAAGGGGAGACTGACCGGCGAGGACAGCGGCAACGTTCCTGACAGCCAGATCGGCCATTGCGGTGCGCGTCTCGACCGTGCCGCTGCCAAGGTGCGGCACGAGCAGGACGTTCTCGAGCGTGAGCAGCTCCGGTTCGACCCTCGGCTCCTCCTCGAACACATCCAGTCCCGCGCCCGCGATAAGGCGCGTGCGCAGCGCCCAGGCGAGTGCCTTTTCGTCGACGACCGGCCCACGCGACGTGTTGATGAGATATGCGCTGCGCTTCATGCGCGCGAGTGCGGGCTGATCGATGAGATGCCGCGTCTCCGGCGTCAGCGGGCAGTGAAGCGACACGACATCCGACGTCGCGAGCAGGCGATCGAATGGCATCGCCTCGGCATCGGGATCGTGTTTCGGTGTGCGGCTCGTGTAGGCGATGCGCATGCCAAACGCGAGGCCTCGCGCCGCGACGGCTCGCCCGATGCCGCCATACCCGACGATGCCAAGCTGCTTGCCGCGCAGCTCGGCGCCGAGCATGAAATCGAACGTCCAGCCCTTCCACCCACCTCGTCGGATCAGCCGCTCGCCTTCGCCGAGGCGTCTCGTGATGCCGAGGATGAGCGCCCACGTCAGATCCGCCGTCGCATCCGTGAGCACGCCCGGCGTGTTCGTCACGACGATGCCGCGCTCGCGTGCCGCCGCAACGTCGATGTTGTTGTAGCCAACCGCGGCGTTGGCGATGACCTTCAGATCCGTTCCGGCCTCAATGACATCGCGCCTGACGGCGTCGGTAATCATGCTGACAAGCGCCTGCTTGCCGGCGACGCGCGCGACCAGCTCGTCGTGCGGCATCACATCGACGCCATCCCGTCGGAACTGATCCACTTCGCCAATCGCCTCAAGCCTGGCGAGGACCGATGATGGAATTTTTCCGGTAAGAAGAATGGAAGCCTTCAATGCCCGAGGGATTTGCAATACCCGCAGTGATTGCAGGGAACGGCTGGTTCGATGATGCAGGGGCCCTCTTGCTCGGCGCCCGACGTGACCGCGAACGTCAGGTGCGAAGCGTGCGAGCGGTGCGAAACGTGCGAGGGTGCGTCCGAAGGTGCGAGGTGCGGAGGTGCTTCCGATGTGCGCACGCGCGCGATCGCTTGCCGCACGAGCTGCCGCAGTTCTTCCTCGGTCATTCCTGCACGTCCACGCTGTCGATGATGCCGATGACCGCAGCGTCAACCGGCGCGGCCTTGCGGCCAAGGGCTTCGCCAGCCGCGCGCCCCTCGATGACGACGAGCACCTTCTCGTGGATGCCGGCGCCGACGGAATCGACGGCGAGCAGCGGCGTACCGCGCGGAGTGTCATCGAGCGCCGTTGGTTGCACGAGGAGCAGCTTCGCGCCTTCGAACTTGCGGTGCTTCTGCGTCGATACGACTGTTCCGATGACACGCCCGATCTGCATCAGTCGAGATCCCAGTGATCGACGATGCCCACAATGCCTGCGTCGGTCGGGACTTCGGTCGGATAGAACGGAAAACTCGCTTCTTTACCGCGGACGAAGAACACCGTCTCGCCGACGCCCGCACCCATGGCATCCACCGCAACGAGCGTGCGGCCCACGTTCGATCCATCCGCGGCGATCGGCTGCAGGACCATCAGTTTGATGCCGGACAGCTTCTCGTCCTTGCGGGTCGCTACGACGTCGCCGATGACCTTGGCGAGCTGCATCAATCCCCCGCAGCGACTTCGACGGTGTCGACGATGCCGACAATCGCGGCATCAACGGGACAATCCTTCATTCCCGACGCCATGCGCGCAGAGCTGCCGCTGACGATGAGCACTGTCTCGCCGACACCAGCATCGACGGTGTCGACGGCGACGAGGTAGTTGCCTTCGGATTTACCGTGGGGGTCCATCGGGCGCGCGACGAGCAGCTTGTTGCTGACGAGCCGCGGATCCTTCCGCGTAGCGACAACAGTACCGACGATACGGGCCAGGATCATTGCTGGAAGACGAGAGGATCCTTACGCCTTGACGGCGTTCGCCTTGCCGATCGGCAGCGCGTCCTCGAGGTTCGCGTGGGGACGCGGGATGACGTGTACCGACACGAGCTCACCGACGCGCCGCGCCGCCGCGGCGCCTGCATCGGTGGCCGCCTTCACGGCCGCGACATCGCCCCGCACGATGGCTGTGACATAGCCGGCGCCGATCTTCTCCCAGCCGACGAGCGTGACCTTGGCGGCCTTCACCATGGCGTCGGCCGCCTCAATCATGGCGACGAGCCCCTTGGTTTCGACCATTCCCAATGCCTCTCCCATCTATGTCTCCCTCAACTTCCAATCTCCAACTTCCAACTTCCAAGCAATTGCTGTCGCGATATCCGAATTTCTTGGGAAGTTGGCGGTTGGTAGTTCGGAGTTATCTCAAATTCTTTAAAGCGTCAGCTATCAGAGCCGTAAGTTCCGCGTATGTTAGCCGAATTTCTCCGTCCCTGCTTGCCTGACGCAGCGTCGATGCGACGTCCGGCACGAGCCGCTCGGTCGATGACGCGGGTGCTTCAAGTATCTGACAGAGCGCCTGATCGAGCCCTGCTTCCGCCGGATCGGCGCACACCGGTGCGGGCGACGCAATGCCGTACATCCCGCGCAGCCCCTGCAGCCGCTCGACCTCTTCGCGTGACAGCAGGTGTTCGCGTCCAAGCAGACGCGCCACGAGGCTGATCTTCGCGAAGTGCTCGATCGTCTCCATCTTGAAGTGCGCGTTCATGACGTCGCCGCCGCACGTCACCGCGCCGTGGTTGGCGAGCAGCATCCCATCGTGCGCCTTGATGTACTTGCGAACAGCCTCTGGCAGCTCCGCGGTCGAAGGCGTGCCGTACGCCGCAATCGGAACGCTGCCGAGCGTCGTCACCACTTCCGCGAGGACGGCTCGCGTCAGCGGGATGCCTGCGACAGCAAAGCCGGTCGCGGTCGGCGGATGCGCGTGCACGACGGCGTTGACGTCCGGTCGGTTGCGATAGATCTCGAGGTGCATCGGCAGCTCGGATGAGGGATCGCGGTCGCCGGCAAGCTTCTTCCCGTCGTAATCGACGGTCACCATCATGTCGGGCGTCATAAACCCCTTCGACACGCTCTTCGGGGTCGTGATCAGCCGTTTATCGTCCAGCCGCGCGCTGATGTTACCGTCGTTGCTCGCCACGTAACCGCGTGCGTACAGACGCCGGCCGACCTCGACGATGTCGGCGCGGATCTGCTCTTCAGCGCGCGTACTCATTGCGACATTTTTCCGAGCAGAAGTAGTGCTTGCCGTCGGTGATCGCCGTGTCCGGTGAGACGTACGTTCCGCAAACCGGATCGCGTACGAGTTTGACCGTCTGCGGCTCGCGCGACGCGCTCGAGCGCCGTACGCCCGCGGAGATGGCGACCATGCTGCCGATCACACGCCATGCGGCGCGAATGACCAGCAGGAGAACGATCAGCTCGAGCAGTGCACGGAGCACCCGTCACCGCCGGCTAACCGCCAGGAGCGGTTGGGGGTGCAGGCGGCGCACCGCGCCCCTGACTTGCGGCGATGCCCTGCAGCCCCTGTTGTGCGGCCTGTGCTTCCGGCGTGCCTGGCGCGAGCGCCACGACCTGCTGCCACGCCTGCCTCGCGCCATCGAAGTCGCGCTTGCCGAACGCCAGCACGATGCCTTTGTTGAACAGCGTCTTCGCGTGCTTCGGATCCAGCGTCAAGGAATGCTCGAACTGCTTCAGCGCATCGTCGGTGCGCCCTGAGTAGTAGTAGCTGACGCCCAGGTCCGTGCTCGCGTCCGGATTCTTGGGATCGAGTTTCAGGCCTGCCTCGTACCACTTGATGGCGTCGGGATACTTCTCGGCGTCGAAGTAGGCGTTGCCGAGCTGCACGTAGGCGCCGGCGTTCTTCGGATCGCTCTTGATAATCGTCTGCAGGCTCTGGACTTTGCCCTCGTCGAGCGGAGGCGGCGTACGCGCGGCGCCTGCAGCCTGGTCGCCGCCTGCTGGCGCAGATGGAGCAGGCGCCGTCTGCTGGAGCTGCACCTGAGTAGCGCTGTTCTTCCGCGCCTGCTGCGTGCCGATCACCCAGCCGAGAATGATGCCGAAGCACATGCCCGCGACGGCGAATACGATCGAATCGGATCTCATGAGGCGTGAGGCTCGGGCTCGCGGGGAGGGGTCTTTTGCGTAAGCCTTGGCCCTAAGCCCTCAGCCATCTTATCGCAGCGTCGCCTGGAACCATTCGACAAGCGCGCGCATGAGATCGGCGTCGCGCATGAGCAGAACGGTGCCGTGCGCGGTCACATCAGAGAAGCGGGTTTCACGCGTTCCCGGCGGATCTTTCGCCAGTTCGCGTACGGTTCGAGCCGCGTATGGGTCGTGATTGCTTGCAATGAGCATGGCCGGCCGGCCGCCGTACTGTTTCATGGCCGTTTCAATGCGCACGCCGCGATAGTCGAGCGACGGCGAAACCAACGCCAGGGAGTGGACTGCCGGCAAATCGGCAGCCGCCACAGCAGCGAGGTTTGCGCCGAGCGATGCCCCGGCGATGCCAATGGCGGCGGCGCGCACGTCCTGCCGCGAGCTCAGATAGGAAACGGCTGCCCGGACGTCGGCGGTCCATCCGCCGAGCACTTTCGAGTCACCGGGGTCGGACTGACCCGGCAGATCGATTGCCAGCGCCAGGATGTTTGCGTCAGCGAGCCGCTGTCCGGTGGCGTCCCAATCGTCTTTCGCGCGGCCCAGCATCGGCACCAGGACAACGGCAGGAGCAGGCCGCTGCGACGGCTCGAACACGACCGCGTTGATCGTGCGTCCATCTTCCGCGCGGAACGAAATGCCCCGGCCGGCGGCGTAGGCAGGACGGGCGAACAGATAGACGACCGCAATCGCGCGCCACAGCAGCGCGGCCCGAGCAGGTCGGCGACGATCAGCCCGCGAGAACATCTAAATATTCGCGCACGCTCTGCGACAGACCGACAAAAATCGCGTGGCTGATCAGCGCATGGCCGATCGACACCTCGTCGAGATGCGGCAGCGAGCGGAACATCACGAGATTGGCGAGGTCGAGATCGTGGCCGGCATTGACACCAAGGCCCAGCGAGTGCGCCAGCTCCGCCGCGCGCATGTATAGCGCAAACGATTCGCGCGCCTGAGTGTGTCCGCGCTCGAAGGCGCGGGCGAACGGCTCGGTGTAGAGCTCCACGCGGTCCGCTCCCACATCCGCTGCCCATCGGATCGCCGCGTCCTGCGGATCGACAAACAGGCTCACGCGGACGCCGTCGGCGCACAGGTCGGAGACGACTGCACGAATCAGATCGCGGGGCGTCTCGGGCGACCATCCCGCCTGGCTGGTGATTTCGCCCGGCTGCACGGGAACGAGCGTGCACTGGTGCGGTTTCACCGCGTGTACGAGCTGCAGCAGATCCGGGCGCGGATCGCCTTCGATGTTGAACTCGACGCGCCCTTTCCTAGGCGCAAGGTATGCGGAGATTTCGTGGACATCCGCCGTCGTGATGTGACGCGCATCGGCACGTGGATGGACGGTGATGCCCGGCGCGCCGGCCTCGACACACACCTTGACCGCCTCGAGCACCGACGGAACAGATCCGCCGCGGGAGTTGCGAACGGTGGCGATTTTGTTGACGTTGATCGAGAGCTTAGCCGTGTTGCGATTTTACACGGCGGCAACGAGATGCTGCTTCACCGCGTCGGCGATCTCATGTGCCCACGCGGAGATCTCGCGTTGATCCTGCCCTTCGATCATGATGCGCAGCAGCGGCTCGGTGCCTGAATAGCGGACCAGCAGACGTCCCTTGCCGGCGAGCCGTGATTCAACGGCTTCCATCGCGCGTGCGACATCCGGGATCGACTTCAAGTCGGCCTTTCGTTCGACGCGCACGTTGAGGAGCACCTGTGGATAGGTCGTCAGCTCGGACGCCAGGTCGGAAAGCGTTCGTCCGGTCGTGCCAATCGTGCGCAGCACGTTCAGTGACGTCGCCAACCCGTCGCCGGTGAACAGGTACTCCGAGAAGATGACGTGGCCAGACTGCTCGCCTCCGAGCGCGATGTCGCGCCCGATCATCTCCTCCATCACGTACTTGTCGCCCACCGGGCAGCGTACGATGTCGATGCCGGCATCGCGCAGCGCGATCTCGAGGCCGATATTGCTCATGACAGTGGCGACGACCGCGTTTCCTTTCAAGCGGCCTTCTCGTTTCATCTGCTTCGCGCACATCAGCATGACCGCATCGCCGTCGACGATCTTTCCCTTATCGTCGACAAAGATCGCGCGATCGCCGTCGCCGTCGTAGGCGATGCCCAGCGGGTAACCGTCCTCGACGACCATGCGCGCGAGCTGCTCGGGAGCGGTTGATCCCACTTTCAAGTTGATGTTCCGCCCGTCGGGCTCGCAGCCGATGCATCGAACGTCGAACCCGAGATCTTCAAACAAGCGGGGCGCAATCGTCGTGGTCGCGCCGTTCGCGCAATCGATCGCCAGCCGAATTCCACGGAAGGAGTCGACGTTCGGCAGGATGGCGCGCAGGTGTGACGCGTACTCGCTGCGATAGTCGACCTGCTCGACTTCCGGCGCGTCGCCGGCGGGCACGTGCCACGACGCGTCCGCGATAATTGCTTCGACCTGCTGCTCGAGCTCCTCCGTGAACTTCTCACCGGCGCCGGAGAAAACCTTGATGCCGTTGTCTTCGAACGGATTGTGCGAGGCGGAGATGACGACGCCCGCCGTGTATCCCATGCGCGGCGTCAGGTAAGCAATCGCGGGAGTCGGAATGATGCCCGCACCGGTTAACGAGCCGCCTTGACTGTTGATGCCGAAGGCGAGCTCCCGCTCAATCCAGCCGCCCGACTCGCGCGTGTCGCGGCCCGAAAGAAATCGCACCGCGTTGCCGTGGCCGAGTGCCCGCGCCAGCGCCGCACCGAGTCGGCGGATGGTCGGCGGATCGAGCGGATATGTACCCGCCTTGCCGCGAACACCGTCGGTTCCAAACAAACGGCTCATCGAATGCGCACCTTCACTTCCGACGGTTCGAGACGAATGACACCCACGCGCTCGGGCGAGACGACTGTTACTGGCAGCTGGAAGTCACCCGGCTTCAAGCCTTCAAGATCCACGCTTGCCTCGAACATACCGTTGTCGCTCGTCCTCGCCTCACGTGGGCCTCGAACCCATGCCGTCACACGCGACGGTGTCACCTGCACGCGTCCAGCGGCATTCTTCGTCGTCACGGGTATGTCGCCCACCGACCATTCAACGGGCGCGGGTGCCACAACAACCGCCACACGAGCGGTCTGCGGCGTCCGCAGGCGAACCGCCGTATCCGCGACTCCGATGTTGACCATCTCCGTAATCGGCGCAGATGCGCCGTTAACGTTCACGGGCTCGGTGATCGCCTGCGTGGTTCGTGCAAGCACACTGACTGCCCCGAGCACTTCGACCGTCGACGGCTCTGCAGTTACCGTGCCGACGACAAACCCGTCCGCAGGATCGCCCTCGACCGCCGGTACAACGGGAACAATCTTTCTACCCGACGGCTCGAAGGTCATTGACACCGTGGACGGGTTGACTTGGACCACGTCGACACCGAACGGTGTCCGCACGTCTTCGCCATCGAGGTGGAACAGACGCTGCCCGGCGCGCGCCGAGCGGAGATCGAGGACCGCCACGAGCTCGCCGGCTGCGACGCGGTTCAGTGCGCCCGAGGAACCGCGCACGCGAACGTCGGCTACAGTCGGCGCATCGCCCACCACCTCGAGCTGCGCTGGCAGATTCGTGAATTCCAATGGGATGCGAAGGGAGCGCTCGACCGTCTGCTCGCCGGCCACCGCCACCCACAGCAGCGCAGCCAGCGCAATCGAGACGAATTTCAATCCGAGGTGATGGCGAAATCCGATGTAGGCCATCAGGCGAGGGAGCTCCGCGGCTCCTCCGCGCGCCTGACGCGCCGGCGCCTGTAACCGAGCAGCATGGCGAGCCGCGAGCGCATCTGTTCGCCATTCAGGCCGCGCTCGAAATCGCCACCGATGGCGAGGGAAATCGTGCCGGTCTCCTCAGAAACGACAATGGCGATGGCGTCGTTCTCTTCGGTGATGCCGAGCGCTGCGCGATGACGGGTGCCGAGATCGCGGCTGACGCGCGGGTTGACCGAGAGCGGCAGGAAGCACGCGGCGGCAGCGATGCGATCGCCCTGAATGATTACCGCCCCGTCGTGCAGCGGCGAGCCCGGCTGAAAGATGCTCGACAGCAGATCGTAGGTAATCATCGCGTCGAGCGGAATCCCGCCTTCGATGTAGTTGCGCAGCCCGATCTGCCGCTCGAGCACGATGATGGCGCCCGTGTGCCGCGTGGCAAGGTTCGTTGCCGCCGTGACGAGCTCCTCGATGGTTTCGTCCGCGTGCTCGGCACGCTCGAAATAGCGGAAGAACGGCGCGCGGCCGAAGTGGGCCAGCGCGCGCCGAATGTCGGCCTGGAAGAGCACGATGATGGCGAAGACGACATACGCCGCGAGGTTGCGGATGACCCAGTTGACGGTTTCGAGCTGCAGCCACTGCGACAGGAAATAGAGCACCAGCAGAAACCCGCCGCTCAACGCCATCTGCACGGCGCGCGTACCGCGTATCAGCAGCAGCAGCTCGTAGAGCAGGAAGGACACGAGGGCGATGTCCAGCGCGTCGGCCCACCCGATATCCGGTCGCCGCAGAATGGTCGTCAGCCAGTCCATCAGTCGACGCGATGATACCGCCGAATTTCATCGGCGACGCGCGCCACGTGCAGCATCTCGCCCACGGCGTGGACGCGGACGATGTGCGCGCCGGCGAGTACGGCCGCGGTCACGGCGGCGGCCGTCGCCCAGTCGCGACCCGGCGCCGGCACGGTGCCGCCAAGTGGCTTGGCGAGAAACGATTTGCGCGACGGCCCAACGACGATTGGACATCCGAGCTCCGCGAACTCGTCGAGGCGCGCGAGCACCTCGAAACTGTGCGGTGCCTCCTTCGCGAAGCCGAGACCCGGATCGACCAGCATGCGTGATTTCGACACACCCGCGGCCGCTGCGAACGCCACGCTCTCGCGCAGCTCATCGAGCACCTCGGCGACCACATCGCCATAAGAGGCGTGCTGATACATATCGCGCGAGCGTCCACGCGTATGCATCAGGATCACCGCGGCACCGTGCCGGGCAACAACGTCGGCCAGCTCGGGCTCGTATCGCAGGCCGCTGATGTCGTTGACAATCGATGCGCCGGCCGCAAGCGCTGCGTCGGCGGTCGCCGCGCGATAGGTGTCGATGGAAATGGGGATGTCGAGGCGCTTGGCGAGCCCTTCGACGACTGGCAACACCCGTCGATGCTCCTCGCCGCTCTCCAACGGCGATGCCCCCGGACGTGTCGACTCACCGCCGACGTCGATGATGCCCGCGCCTTGCTCCGCCATGCGGATTCCCGCGTCGATCGCAGCGGCCGAATCGAACACCACGCCGCCATCAGAGAACGAATCGGGCGTGACGTTAATCACGCCCATGATGACAATACGTTCGCCTAGGGAAAGACTGCGTCCGCCTGGCAGCGGAACGGTGAATCGTCTACGCGTGTGCGTGCTCTATTCCTGCGTGACGGGGCGCGGCGGAATCGGCGGCACCATCGACGGACGCTCCTTCGCCTTTGGCGGCGCCGGCGCCACCTGCGGCGTCAGCGGAGCTGCGGGCGCGGGCTCGTCCAGCGGATGGCCGGCCACGATGCGGCGGACCTGATCGGCGTCGAGCGTCTCGCGCGCGAGCAGCGCCTCGGCCATCTCGATCAGCCGCGGCTTGTACTGCGACAGGATTTCGGTGGCGCGGTTGTACGCCTCGGTCACGAAGCGCTTCACCTCGTGGTCGATCTTCAGCGCGGTGTCCTCGCTGTAATCCTGGTGCTGCGCAATCTCGCGGCCGAGGAAGATCTGCTCCTCCTTCTTGCCGAAGGTGAGCGGACCCATCGAGTCGCTCATGCCCCATTCGCACACCATCTTGCGCGCAAGGTCGGTGGCACGTTCGAGGTCGTTGCCGGCGCCGGTCGTGATGCTGCCGAGTGTGATCTCTTCCGCGATGCGGCCGCCGAGCAGGATGCAGATCTGATCCCGCAGATATTCGCGCGAGTAGTTGTGCTTCTCGTCAATCGGCAGCATTGTCGTCAGGCCGAGGGCCATGCCGCGCGGAATAATCGTCACCTTGTGGATCGGATCCGCCTGCGGAAGCATGACGGCGAGCAGCGCGTGGCCGGACTCGTGAATGGCGGTGATGCGCTTCTCGTTCTCGCTGATGATCATCGAGCGGCGCTCGGCGCCCATCAGCACCTTGTCCTTTGCGAACTCGAAGTCGACCATGCGGACGACTTTCTGGTTGTAGCGAGCGGCGTTTAAGGCCGCCTCGTTCACCAGATTCGCGAGGTCCGCTCCTGAGAAGCCTGACGTTCCGCGCGCGAGCACCGCGACGTCAACGTCATCGGAAAGCGGAATCTTCTTCGTGTGAACGGCAAGGATGCCCTCACGGCCCTTCACGTCCGGACGGTTGACGACGATGCGGCGATCGAAACGACCGGGACGAAGCAGCGCCGGGTCGAGCACGTCGGGGCGGTTCGTGGCGGCGACGAGGATCACGCCTTCGTTCGACTCGAAGCCATCCATCTCGACGAGCAACTGGTTCAGAGTCTGTTCGCGTTCATCGTGACCGCCGCCCAGACCAGCACCGCGATGACGGCCAACCGCATCGATCTCGTCGATGAAAACGATGCAGGGCGCGTTCTTCTTGCCCTGCTCGAACAGATCGCGCACGCGCGAGGCGCCGACGCCGACAAACATCTCGACGAAGTCGGAACCGCTGATCGAGAAGAACGGAACGTTTGCTTCACCCGCGACGGCACGCGCCAGCAGCGTCTTGCCCGTTCCCGGGGGGCCCATCAGCAGCACGCCCTTCGGGATGCGGCCGCCAAGCTTTTGGAACTTCTGCGGCTCGCGGAGGAATTCGATGATCTCCTGCAGTTCGTCCTTCGCCTCGTCAACGCCCGCGACGTCCTTGAACGTCACCTTCTTCTGCGCGCTCGACGACAGCTTCGCCTTGCTCTTGCCGAACGAGAGCGCCTTGTTGCCGCCGCTCTGCATCTGGCGCATGAAGAAGATCCAGAAGCCGATCATCAGGAGGATTGGCGCCCACGAATACAGCAGCGCCGCCCATGGGCTCGTGGTCGCTTCGCGCGCGGAAACGACGACGTTTCGATCGATCAGCTTGTTGGCGAGGCCGTCGTACTGCGCAGGGGCGTAAGTACGAAAACTGTCACCTGTTTTGGAGGTGTAGGTAATCTCGTTGCCGACGATGGTGACGCTGGAAATCTGGCCAGAGTCGACCTTCGACATGAATTCGCTGAATTTCTCCGCCTTCTGGCTCGGCTGGAACCGCGTGGAAATGTTCCACACGAGTATCCCGACCAGCACCAGGACGATCCAGAACGCGAGGCTTTTCAGGGTCGAATTCAAACAACTGCCTCCCTAACACGGAGTTCCCAAGAGTATCACTGTACTAAGACCAGTTTCCCACGCTTTAGTTCCACGCGCCCGCCCGGCACGTCCACGCCGCCTGACTCTCCACACAGCGCGGCCATTGCAGCTTCTACGTGGTCCAGCCCAATCTCCCGCTCAGGTGCAGCCCGACGCAGTGCCCTCAGGAGAACACGACGTCTCACCGGGACCGGCTCGGCCAGAAGGGCTGCTGCTTCAATCGTCACGCCATCCGCCGATTCTTCCGTCAACTCGACGTATCGGCGCTCGGCCAATGCATCGAGCCACTCCGCGTCCTCTCGAATCAGCCCTGCTGCGCGGGCAATGCCAGGGCGCGTTGGGCCATTGGCCGCGCAGTCCAACTCGGGCAGCACCACGTGGCGGATCCGATTCCGCGGGTTCGCCAGATCCTGATTCGATTCGTCGTCGATCCACGATTCGCCCCGCTGAACGAGGAAACTTCGAAGATCGGCCCGTGAAATGTCCAGCAGCGGACGAATCACACGGCCGCGTCGCGGGTGAATGCCGCCTAGCCCCGTCAGGCCGGCTCCTCGAATCAGCTTCAAGAGGAACGTCTCAGCCTGGTCGTCCTGGGTGTGGCCTACCGCAATGCGCTCGGCACCCAGCGAGTCGGCGGTCTGCTCCATAAAGTCATATCGGATTCTGCGAGCAGCATCTTCGATCGACAGTTTTCGTCCACGCGCATACCCTTTGACGTCATCGTTTTTCACAACGATTCGCAGCCCAAGGCGCCCGGCAAGGTCGCGGCAGAACCGTTCATCCCGGTCCGCAGTCGGTCGGAGCTGGTGATTCAGATGGGCGACAGCGGCGATGCTGAACCCGCCGTTCTCCGCGAGGTCGCGCAGGAGAAAAAGGAGGGCGACAGAATCCGACCCGCCCGACAGGCCAATCAAAACACGCGTGCCTGGCGGACAGAGCGAATGCCGGTCGATCGTGCGGCGCACGCGCTGATGAAGGCCGGTTTGCAAGCTCCAAGCTCCAAGGTCCAAGATCCAAGCTCCAAGCAAGTCCAAAGAGACGCCAACCGCTTCGGTTGGAATTTGGAACTTGGATCTTGGAACTTGGAGCTTTGGATTTGCCGGAGGGCAGACTCGAACTGCCGACCCCGCGCTTATGAGACGCGTGCTCTAACCGGCTGAGCTACTCCGGCACGAATCTTCGATTTTACACTGCCTCAACGATAGCCGCGGCTATCAAGGGGATCAGGATTTCGTGATGCCCTACGAGCGAAATTCCGGATCCATTTGTTCCATTGACGGGCCGGGTGACGACGTTGGTTTGCGGACGATACGCCCGCATGAAATCGATGTTCACGGTCGTCAGTCCTTCGAGTGATGCGCCCCGATTACGCGCCAGCGCCACGGCCTTGAGAAAGACCTCGGGAAGAACGACGGCGGAGCCGCAGTTCAAATACACGCCGCCGGTCAGTCGTGCGACACACGACGTGAAGTAGCGGAAGTCGCGCAGGCTCGTCTCGCCGATGTCGGCGCCGGATGCCGCCGGGTGCATGTGCACGATGTCCGTGCCGAGGGCCACGTGCACGGTCAACGGCACGCCGAGGCGATGCGCGGCAATTGCAAGGCTCTGTGCGGCGTGTGGCGGCTTCTGCCGTGCGAGGAATTCCGAGACACCCTGGCCGAGTCCTTTGTGTTCGGCACGCGCGACGCGAATGGCTTCATTCAGCAGCGTGCCCGTTTCCTCGGCCATCCCGAACTTGCCTGGCCCAAGCGCCTCGTCAACGTCCTCCGACGTGGCGCCCGTGAGCGCAATCTCGAAGTCGTGGATGATACCTGCGCCGTTCATCGCCAGCGCCGACACATAGCCGCGCTCCATCAGTTCGATCAGCACCGGCGACACACCCGTCTTGATCACATGCGCACCGATGCCCCAGACGATTCCCGCGCCGCGCTGCTTCGCCGCCACTATCGCGTCGACGACGCGGCGGATGTCGGCGGCGCCGAGGATGTTCGGCAGCGAGTCGAGCCACACCTTGAACGTCGCGCCGCGTGAACATGGCTTCGCGAAATCGTCCGCTCGCACCTTGCTCTTCCGCGAGGCGAGTGGATAGGTCCGGACGCCTGCAAGATTGAATTCTTCGTACGGAAACGCCATAGGCGCGCTCAGAGTATCAGCATGGCGTCGCCGTAACTATAGAAACGGTAGCGATGCGCCACGGCGTCTTTGTAGGCGTTGAGAATCCGCTCGCGACCAGCGAGCGCTGAGACCAGCATCAATAGCGACGACTTCGGTAGATGAAAGTTCGTGACCACTGCATCCACGAGCTGAAAGCGGTGACCGGGATGGATGAACAGCATCGTGTCCCCGCTTCCCGGCAGCACTTCTCCATCAGGTGTAATCGTCAGTGACTCGAGCGTCCGGACCGTCGTCGTACCGACGGCGATGATGCGTCGCCGCGCGCGCTTCGCGCGGGTGAGCGCCGCGGCGGCTTCGGCGGATACGGTGAATCGCTCCGCGTCCACGACATGGTCCTGCACCCGTTCAACCTTCACCGGTTTGAACGTGCCGTAGCCGACATGCAGCGTTACCTCGACGCGTTCGATGCCGCGCGATGCGAGATCGTCCAATTGCCCGGCTGTGAAATGCAGTCCGGCGGTTGGTGCGGCCACTGATCCCCGTTCGCGCGCGTAAATGGTCTGGTAGCGATCCCGATCCGAGGCGCTGTCCGCGCGTTTAATGTATGGCGGCAGCGGGATGTGGCCGACGCGATCGATGGCCGCCGCGAGGCCATCAGCGTAATCAGTCGATAGTCGAACGGTGCGCCGACCCTGGAAGAGCATGGACAGAATCTCGCCGTCGATGCGCACGCCATCGCGCTCGAACAGCATGCGCGCACCTGGCTTCAGCTTTTGTCCCGGATGAACGAGGCATTCCCATGTCGACGTCGGAGGTTGGAAGTTGGAAGTGGGAAGTTCCCTCAGCAACAGACATTCGACCGCGCCGCCGCTGGGAGCACGATGCCCGAGGAGGCGAGCGGGAAAGACGCGGGTGTTATTGAGAACCAGCAGATCCCCAGGCACGAGATAACGGCCGAGCTCGCTGAACTTCGTGTGGTCGATCCCGTCGTCGCGGTGCAGCACGAGCAATCGCGAGCCGCCACGCGTTTCGCTGGGCTGCTGCGCGATTAGTGCTTCGGGCAGCTCGAAATCGAAGTCCGAAACGTTCATTCGTCAGGTCCGGCGCGGTCCGGCTGAAGGCGGGCACCGCCTTGGCGGTTGCCTTGCACTTCAGCCGCACGTGTTGGACGTCATCATTATCGGGGGCGGCCCTGCTGGTTTGAACGCTGCCCTCGTCCTCGCACGCTGCCGGCGCAAGCTGCTGCTCTGCGACAACGGCCAGCCGCGCAACGCCCGCTCGACGGGGCTGCACGGATTCCTCACGCGCGATTGCACGCCCCCGCTCGAGCTACTGCGTGTCGCTCGGGAGGAGCTGAAGCCGTACGGTGTCGAGCCCCGCCATGCGACCGTGACGGATCTCGCCCGGCGCAGCGACTACTTCGAGGCCACGCTCGACAACGTTCACAAAGTTCAGGCGCGCATGGCGCTCATCGCAACCGGTGTCCGCGATCATCTTCCGCAGATCGCCGGGCTCGAAGAATGCTACGGCGCGACGGTTCATCACTGCCCATACTGCGACGGTTGGGAACATCGCGACCAGACAATCGCCGTCCTCGGCCGAGGCTCTTCCGGCGCCGGCCTGGCCTTGTCGCTGAAGACGTGGACATCGCGCGTGATTCTCTGCACCAATGGCACACCGGCGATCCGTCGAGACGATCGCCTCCGGCTGCAGGACGAACAGATTGCGGTCCGTTCGAGTCGAATCGTCCGCATCGAGCACGAGGGCCCGACAGTGCGCGCAATCGTGTTCGCTGACGACACGTCCGCGCCCTGCGACGCCATTTTCTTCTCCGAGGGGCAGAGCCAGCAATGCGATCTCCCTGCACGACTGGGCTGCCATATGAATCGCCTCGGCACGGTGAAAACGGATCATCTCGGACAAACGCACATCCCTGGCCTGTTCGTCGTCGGCGATGCGTCGCGCGACGTGCAGTTTGTGATTGTCGCGGCGGCGGAGGGCGCCAAGGCGGCCGTCGCTATCAACAAAGCCCTGCAGCGGCGGGCGGGTCTCGCCGTCGCTCCTCAAACAGATGCCGGAACGAGTCCGCGAACTGCTGCACAAAGCCGCTGAACCGGAACGGGAAACAACGGCGCCGACCGACGTCGTCGACGTCAAGCTGCGAAGTGTGGCGCTGGTGGTTATCGCCAGCGCATGTGCCGTCGGTCTCCTCTACTGGGCGCGCGAGGTCTTCATACCAATCGTGCTGAGCGTTCTTATCAGCTATGCGCTCGAGCCGATCGTCGCCACATTGATGCGGCTCCGCCTGCCGCGCGTCGCCGCGGCTGCAATTGTGATCATGCTGTTCACTGGCGGCCTCGGCTATGCCGGCTACGCGTTGTCCGACGATGCGGCGGCGATGGTCGCCGCGCTGCCGGATGCCGCGTCGCAGCTGCGCGCCACGCTGCGTCGGAACCCGGCGCAGCCGGCGACGATCAAGCAGGTACAACGCGCCGCGAACGAACTGCAGCGAACGGCAGACGAGGCGTCGGCGACCAACCCGGTGCCGTCGGGGGTGCAGCGCGTCCAGATCGTCGAGCCGGCGATCGACGTCAGGAGTTACGTCTCGTGGGGCTCGGCGAGCGCCGTTGCATTCGCCGGCCAGGCAATGCTGGTCGTCTTCTTCGTCTTCTTCCTTCTCGCGTCAGGCGATCTCGTGAAGCGCAAGCTTGTAAGACTCGCCGGCCCATCGTTCGAGAAGAAGAAAATCACGGTGCAGATCCTCAACGAAATCGACGCCCAGATCGAAAAGTTCCTCCTGCTGCGCGTCGCCACCAGCGTCATCGTCGGCATCGCCACATGGCTGGCGTTCCGGTGGATAGGAGTGCATCACGCGGGCTTGTGGGGCGTCGCCGCAGGAATCTTCAATTCAATTCCCTATTTCGGTCCCGTTCTCGTGGCCGGCGCCACCGCTGTTGCCGGGTTCCTTCAGTTCGGGACGATTGCCATGGCGCTCTACGTATCAGGTGTGTCGGTGGTGATCACGAGTCTCGAGGGCTGGCTGCTGACGCCGTGGCTGACGAGCCGTGCGGCGCGCACCAACGAGGTCGCGATGTTCGTCGGACTGATCTTCTGGAGCTTCGTTTGGGGTATCTGGGGGACGCTGCTCGCTGTTCC
>Ga0310811_10004849_pt1 | contig 16955 bp, 16 predicted proteins | sample YCmetagenome_FD_207642 | JGI IMG/M metagenome (GOLD analysis project Ga0310811, IMG submission 207642) | Soil microbial communities from experimental microcosm in Duke University, North Carolina, United States - YC | ecosystem: Engineered > Artificial ecosystem > Soil microcosm > Unclassified ...
CGACGGGTCCCCGGCGCCGCCGCCCGGACCACCGTCGGGCCCGTCGCCGTCCGGCCCGCTCCCGCCGCCATCGCCGTCGCCCTGGGGCCCGTCGTCTTCGGGCCCGTCGTCCTCCGGGTCCTCCGCCGCGCGCTCCAGCTGCTCCTGGTCCAGTCCCGGCGCGTCGAACGGGTTGCGGCGGCGTCGGTGCGGCAGCGCGAGCCGGGCCGCGTCGCGGACCTCCTCGGCGGTGACCGCCGGCAGTCCGCGCCACGCCGCGAGTGCGACCGCCGCGCGTGCCGTAACCAGGTCAGCGCGCATGCCGTCGACCTCGAACGCCGCGCAGATCCTGGCGATCCGCTCCAGCTCCGCGTCGGGCAGCGCGACCTTCGACAGCGCCTCGCGTGCGGCGGCGATACGGCGGCCGACCTCGGCGTCCGCCTCGGCCCAGCGCGCGCAGAACCCCGCCGGATCGGCCTCGTACGCCAGCCGGCGCCGCACGACCTCCGCCCGCTCACGCGGCTCCCGGCTCGCCACCGCGTCCACCGTCAGGCCGAAGCGGTCCAGCAGCTGCGGCCGGAGCTCGCCCTCCTCCGGGTTCATCGTGCCGACCAGCAGGAACCGTGCCGCGTGCCGCACCGAGACGCCGTCGCGCTCGACGTGCGCCTCGCCCATCGCGGCCGCGTCGAGCAGCACGTCGACCAGGTGGTCGGGCAGCAGGTTCACCTCGTCCACGTACAGCAGCCCGCGGTGCGCCGCCGCCAGCAGGCCGGGCTGGAACGCCGCCTCGCCGCGGCCGAGCGCGCGCTCGAGGTCGAGGGCGCCGGTCAGCCGGTCCTCGGACGCGCCGATCGGGAGTTCGACCAGCCGCGCCGGGCGCGCGGCCGCGATCCCGGCGCCCTCAGCGCCGTCGTGCGGGCCGTCCGGACAGGCCGGGTCGGGCGACGCCGGGTCGCAGGAGAAGCGACAGCCGGGCACGGCGCCGACCGCGGGAAGCACCGCCGCGAGCGCGCGGACCATCGTGGACTTCGCGGTGCCCTTCTCGCCGCGCACCAGCACACCGCCGACCGCCGGGTGCACCGCGTTGAGGATGAGCGCCAGGCGCAGGTCGTCCTGGCCGAGAACGGCCGAAAAGGGGAAACGCAACACTGCGCCTTTCTTCTCTGCGGGAGCCCACGCCCGCCCGAGTAGCAACCAGGAGGTCCGTCCGTGCGGCCGGCAGGCAGTTCCTGACTCACGCGCCGTCCGCGGACGGGCGTTGACAGTGGCGGGACCGTTCCGGACTCTCACCGGATTCCTGCGCTACCGACGGGTACAGAGCATAACGGCCGCCCCGGACCGATCCGACAGACCCCCGGCACACACCGCCCGCGTGCGCCGTCCGCCTACCGCTCATGGACGGCGGGCGGCAGAATGTCCAGCATGAAGAAGCTGATCAACTCGCCGGAGTCGGTCGTGTCGGACGCCCTCGCGGGCCTGGCGGCCGCGCATCCCGGCCTCACCGTGGACGTGGAGCGCCGGGTCGTGCGCCGCGCGGCGCACGCGAGCACGGCGGGCAAGGTCGCTTTGGTCTCCGGCGGCGGATCAGGGCACGAACCCCTGCACGCCGGATTCGTCGGCCCGGGCATGCTGGACGCGGCCTGCGCGGGCGAGGTCTTCACCTCCCCGGTGCCGGACCAGATGCTCGCCGCCGCGCAGGCCGTCGACGCGGGCGCCGGCGTGCTGTTCCTGGTGAAGAACTACACGGGCGACGTGCTCAACTTCCAGATGGCCGCCGAACTGCTCGAGGACGAGGGCATCGAGTCCCGCTCGGTGCTGATCAACGACGACGTGGCCGTGGAGGACTCGCTCTACACGGCGGGCCGGCGCGGCACCGGGGCGACGCTGTTCGCCGAGAAGATCGCCGGCGCGCTGGCCGAGCGCGGCGCGGACCTGGCGGCGGTCGCCGGGGTGGCCGAGCGGGTGAACGCGACCAGCCGCTCGTTCGGCATCGCGCTCGGTCCGTGCACGACGCCCGCGGCCGGGCGGCCCAGCTTCCAGCTGGGCGAGGACGAGATCGAGGTGGGGATCGGCATCCACGGCGAGCCGGGCCGGCGGCGCGCGCCGACCGCCCCGGCCTCGGAGCTGGCCGAGCTCGCGGTGGACGCGGTCTGCACCGACCTGGACTTCACCGGCGACGCCATCGCGCTGGTCAACGGGATGGGCGCGAGTCCGCTGCTCGAACTGTACGTGGTCTACAACGAGGTGCAGGCGGCGCTGAAGTCGCGCGGCGTCAGCATCGTGCGAAACCTCGTCGGCAACTACGTGACCAGCCTGGACATGCCGGGGTTCTCGGTCACGCTGTGCCGCGCGGACGTCGATCTGATCGATCTGTGGGATGCGCCGGTCAGCACCCCCGCACTACGGTGGGGCGCGTGAGCGAGGCGCACACCGGTGACGCGGCCGGTCTCGACGTCGGGTTCTTCCTGGACTGGATCGACCGCGCGGCGACCGCGGTGGCGGCCGAGAAGGAGCGGCTGACGTCGCTCGACGCGGCGATCGGCGACGGCGACCACGGCACGAACCTGGACCGCGGGTTCACGGCGGCGCGCGCCGCGCTGGAGGCGAAGCCGCCGGAGTTCCCCGGCGCGGCGCTGGTGCAGGTGGGCACGACGCTGATCTCGTCGGTCGGCGGCGCGTCCGGGCCGCTGTACGGCACCGTGTTCCGGCGCATCGGCAAGGCGCTCGGCGAGGCGGAGTACGTCGGCGCGCGGCAGTTGGCGGACGCGATCGCCGCCGGGCTCGCGGGCGTGCAGAAGCTCGGCGGCGCGAGCGTGGGCGACAAGACGATGGTGGACGTGTTCGTCCCGGCGCTCGACGCGCTCCTGGCGGGCCTGGCTGACGGCGCGTCCGTCCACGGCGTGTTCGACGCGGCGGCCGACGTGGCCGAGTCGGCGGCGCGCAGCACGATCCCGCTGCGGGCGCGCAAGGGCCGGGCGAGCTATCTCGGCGAGCGCAGCGAAGGGCACGAAGATCCGGGTGCTGCGTCGGCGGCGCTGCTCTGGCGTGCACTGGCCGAAACCGTCGACGGGCGCGCCCGGTAGGATATGGATCGTGAAACTGGTCGGCGTCGTCCTCGTCTCGCACAGCCCGAAGCTCGCGGAAGGGCTGGCGGAGCTCGTGCGTGAGCTCGGCGGCGACCAGGTGCCCGTGATCGCGGCGGGCGGCATGGACGACGGCAGCCTCGGGACGAGCTACGGCCGGATCGAGCGGGCGGTGAGCGAGGCGGACCAGGGTGCGGGCGTACTTCTGCTCGGAGACCTCGGCAGTGCGCTGCTGACCGTCAAGACCCTGCTGGACGAGGGCGTGGGCCAGGAGGCCCGCGCGGTGCTCGCGGACGCGCCGTTCGTCGAGGGTGCCGTCGCCGCGGTGGTGACGGCGTCGGCCGGCGGCGACCTCGAGTCGGTCCGCGCGGCCGCCGAGGAGGCCCGGCTGTTCCGCAAGCTCTGACCCGGAGGCGGCCGCTGCCCCGGAGGCGGCGGCCCGCTAAGCACGGCCGATCCGCTGCCCGAGGAAGAGCGCGGCGCGGTCCAGCGCTTCGTCCGCCTCGTCCAGGAGCCCGACCAGGGACTGGAAGACGTGCGGCACGCCGGCCGTGACGTCCAGGATGACGTCGGCCCCGGCCCGGCGCGCGCGGGCGGCGAAGCGCGTCGAGTCGTCGAGCAGGATCTCGTTGGTGCCCACCTGGATCAGCATCGGCGGGAAGCCGGTCAGGTCGGCGTAGAGCGCCGGGCTGAGCAGCGGCTGGTGCGGGTCGGCGCCGGCCAGGTACATCGCTCCGGTGCGTCCGACGGATTCTCGCGTGAAGAACGGGTCGACGTCCTCCTTCGTGCGCATGCTCCCTCCGCTGCGGGTGGCGTCCAGGGCGGGCGAGAAGATCGCCAGCGCGGCGGGGAGCGGTAGGCCGGCGTCGCGTGCGGCGAGGCAGGTCGTGACGGCGAGGCCGCCGCCCGCGGATTCCCCGGCGAACGCGATGGACGTCGGGTCCGCGCCTCGCTCCAGCAGCTCGCGGTAGGCGCCGAGGGTGTCCTCGATCGCGGCGGGGAACGGGTGCTCGGGCGCGAGGCGGTAGTCCACGGAGTACGCCGCGATACCGGTCTTTGCCACGAGATGCCCGGTCACCGACAGCGCGGTCTCGGGCGAGCCGCAGACCCAGCCGCCGCCGTGGAGGTACAGGATCGTGCCCGCGCTCGATGGGCCGAGCCCGTCTGCCGCCTCCGGCTCGACGCGCAGCGTGGGCCGGCCGCCGAGCGTCGTGGGGGCGGTCCGCACGGTTTCGGGGACGCGCATCCCGGCCATCAGGGCCTTGAATCCAGCGCGGGTCGCCTCGATCGACGGCGGCGTGGCGGGCTGCGCCTCGGGCTGGGGGTGTCGGAATCTCGCGGCGACGTCCGCGCGCTGCTGGCTGCTCACGGGTACGCTCTCCTCAGAGGTAGCCTAGGAAGTATCTTCCCAGTCACTATATGCCGAGGAATCTAAATTGACCAACGAGCCGTCCGCCCTGCCCGGCTTCTTCGCCGACCTGGTCCGCAGCGAGACGCGGCTGTACAACGCCCTCAACGAGCGGCTCCGCGCCCGGCACGGCATCGTGACCTCGCAGTTCGAGTTCCTGCGCTACCTGCGCGGACACCCCGGCGCCCGGGTCGCCGACCTCGCCGCGGAGTTCGCCATCGGCATCGGCGCGACCAGCAAGGGCGCCGACCGCCTGGAGAACCTGGGCTACGCCGAGCGCCGGCCCAACCCCGTGGACCGGCGCTCCTCGCTGCTCGCGCTCACCGAGGACGGCATGCACCTCGTCGAGGCCGCGGAGCAGACCTTCACCGACACGCTCGCCGAACTGGTCGGCGCCGCCCTCTCCCCCGCCGAGACAGCAGAGGCCGGCCAGGCCCTCGCCAAGCTGCGCGCCGCGCTCGAAGCCGGCCAGATCGGCGCCCCGACCGGATGACCGGCGCGATCAGCCGTGTCGTGAGCGCCGAGCGTGTCGGTGGGTCCGGTTAGGATCCGGACCATGGGTAAGCAGATCGCGCTGCTGCGCGCCGTGAACGTGGGCAAGCGCCAGGTCCCGATGGCGAAGCTGCGTGAGCTGATGACCGCCGCCGGCTTCCAGGAGGTGGCGACGCACCTGCAGTCGGGGAACGTGCTGTTGGCCGACGGCGGCCTGAGTGCGGCGGAGAACGGCGCGCGGCTGGAGAAGCTGCTGCTCGACGAGTTCGGGTTCGTCGTCGAGTGCGTGATGCGCACGACGGAGCAGCTGGACGCGGTCATCGCCGCGAATCCGCTGCCGACGCGGGTCGCGGACGCCAAGCGGTACGTGGTGACCTTCTTCGACCACGCTCCCGAAGCCGAGCTCGTCGCGGCGCTCAAGCCCGAGGACTTCGCACCCGACGAGTTCGCGTTCATCGGCGACGAGCTCTACAGCTGGAGCCCGAACGGGGTGCACACCAGCAAGTTCACGCAGCAGTTCCTGACCAGGAAGCTCAAGGTGCAGGTGGCCACGGGCCGCAACTGGGACACCGTGCGCAAGCTGCGCGAACTCGCCGGCGAGTGACGGCCGCCGACGGCGGCGCGCATCAGGCCACGGGCTCACTCGCCTCAGACCCGAGGCTCACTCGCCTTCGAGGTCGCCCTCCAGCTCCAGGTAGACCTCGCGCAGCCGGTCGACGGTCTCGGTTTCCGGCTCGGCCCACAGCTTGCGATCGGCGGCCTCCAGTAGCCGCTCCGCGATGCCGCGCAGCGCCCAGGGGTTGGACTTGCGCATGAACTCGGCGTTGGTCTCGTCGAAGACGTACGCGGCCGCCAGGCGCTCGTACATCCAGTCGTCGACGACGCCCGCGGTCGCGTCGTAGCCGAAGAGGTAGTCGACCGTGGCCGCCTGCTCGAATGCGCCCTTGTAGCCGTGCCGCTGCATGGCGGCGATCCACTTCGGGTTCACCACGCGCGAGCGGAAGACGCGGTGGGTCTCCTCGGCGAGCGTGCGCGTCCTGACCGCGTCGGGGACGGCGCTGTCGCCGACGTACGCGGCCGGGGAGCTGCCGGTCAGCGCCCGTACGTAGGCGATCATGCCGCCGTGGTACTGGAAGTAGTCGTCGGAGTCGACGATGTCGTGCTCGCGCGTGTCCTGGTTCTTGGCGGCGGCCTCGATGCGGCGGAAGGCGGCATCCATGTCGGCGCGCGCCTCGCGGCCGTCGAGGCCCCTGCCGTACGCGTAGCCGCCCCAGACCGCGAAGACCTCGGCCAGGTCGGCGTCGGAGTCCCAGTTGCGGGCGTCGATCAGCGGCAGGAGTCCGGCCCCGTACGCGCCGGGCTTCGAGCCGAAGATACGGGTCGTGGCCCGGCGGGAGTCGCCGTGCGCCTGCCGGTCGGCGCGGGTGTGCGCACGGACGTGGTTGAGCTCGTCCGGCTCGTCGAGTTCGGCGACAGCCCGGATCGCGTCGTCCAGCAGCGAGATCACGTGCGGGAAGGCGTCTCGGAAGAAGCCTGAGATGCGGACCGTGACATCGACCCGCGGCCGGCCGAGCTCGCCCGGCGGGATGATCTCGAAGCCGGTCACCCGGCGGGACGCGGCGTCCCAGGTCGGGCGGGTGCCGAGCAGCGCCAGGATCTCGGCGAGGTCGTCGCCCTGGGTGCGCATCGCGCTGGTGCCCCAGACGGTGATGCCGACCGAGCGCGGGTATTCGCCGGTGTCGGCCTTGTGGCGGGCGAGCAGCGATTCGGCGAGTGCGCTGCCGACGTCCCAGGCGGTGCGCGACGGGATCGCCTTGGGGTCGACGGAGTAGAAGTTGCGGCCGGTCGGCAGGACGCTGACCAGGCCGCGCGTCGGCGAGCCGGAGGGCCCGGCCGGAACGTAGCCGCCGTTCAGCGCCAGCAGCACGTTGTCGATCTCGTCGGTGGTGCGGCGCAGGCGCGGGACGACTTCGGTCGCGGCGAACTCCAGCACCTTCGCGGCCTCGGGCGACGGCGCGTCCACCGCATCCGCGTCCCAGTCGGCGGCTGCCAGCGCCTCGATCAGGTCGCGCGCCGCCTGCTCCAGGGCGTCGACGTGGTCGGGGTCGGTCTCGGCGTCCTCGGGCAGGCCTCGGGCCGCGGCGAGCGCGCGCCGCAGTCCGGGCAGCGCGCCGTGCACGCCGCCGAAGACCTGCTTGGCACGGACGATCGCGAGCACGTCGTTGACCAGCTCGTCGCCCTCCGGCGCGCGGCCGAGGATGTGCAGGCCGTCGCGGATCTGCACGTCCTTGATCTCGCACAGGTAGCCGTCGACGTGCAGCACGAAATCGTCGAAGTCCTCCTCGCCGGGCATCGCCTCCTGGTGCAGGTCGCGGTGCAGTTCGGCGGAGGTGACGACTTCCCAGATCCGGGCGCGCAGCGTCGGGACCTTCGCCGGGTCGAGCGCCTGGACCGTCGCGTACTCGTCGAGCAACTGCTCCAGCTTGGCGAGCTCGCCGTACGCGTCGGCGCGGGCCATCGGCGGGATCATGTGGTCGATCACGGTCGCGTGCGCGCGGCGCTTGGCCTGCGTGCCCTCGCCGGGGTCGTTGACGATGAACGGGTAGATCAGCGGGAGCTCGCCGAGCACGGCGTCGGGGGCGCAGGCCGCCGACATGCCGAGGCCCTTTCCGGGCAGCCACTCCAGGGTGCCGTGCTTGCCGAGATGCAGCAGCGCGTCCGCGCCGAAGGAGCGCTCGAGCCAGCGGTACGCGGCGAGGTAGTGGTGGCTCGGCAGCAGGTCGGGGTCGTGGTAGATGGCGATCGGGTTCTCGCCGAAGCCGCGCGGCGGCTGGATCATCAGCACGACGTTGCCGAACGTCAGGCTCGCGAGCACGATCTCGTCGCCGTCGACGTAGAGCCGGCCGGGCGCCTCGCCCCAGTGCTCGCGGATGCCCTCGCGCAGTGCATCGGGCAACGTGGCGAACCAGGCCTCGTAGTCGGTGAGCGGGACGCGCGCGGTGGCCGTCGCGAGCTGCTGCTCCGTCAGCCACTCGACGTCGTGGCCGCCGGCCGCGATCAGGGAGTGGATGAGCTGGTCGCCGTCCTCGGGGAACTCGCCGACGAGGTAGCCGGCCTCGCGCATCGCGCGCAGCAACCGCACGGCGGAGGCGGGCGTGTCCAGACCGACGGCGTTGCCGATGCGCGCGTGCTTGGTCGGATAGCTGGAGAGCAGGATGCCGATCTTCTTCTCGCCGTTGGCCTTCCGGGACAGCCGGGCGTGGCGTACGGCGATCCCGGCGACGCGGGCGGCGCGCTCGGGGTCCGCGCGGTAGACGGGGATGCCGGCCTCGTCGAGCTCCTTGAAGGAGAACGGGACCGAGATCAGCCGGCCGTCGAACTCGGGGATCGCGACCTGCATCGCGGCGTCCATCGGGGAGATCGCGGCGTCGGACGCCTCCCAGGCGGCGCGGGAACCGGTCGTCGCGATGCCCTGGATCACCGGGATGCCGAGATCGCGCAGCGCGCCCACGTCCCAGGCGTCCTCGTCGCCTCCGGCGCCGGCGTCCGCCGGCACCGCGCCGCCGCCGGCGAGCACCGTGGCGATGAGCGAGCCGCAGCCGCGCAGCAGGCCGGCCAGGCCCTCGCCGGAGCCGGTGCGCAGCGAACGGAGCGAGGAGCAGTAGATCGGGCGCGCGTTCGCTCCGGAGCGCTCCACGGCGTCGCAGAGGTCGTCGATGAAGGCGGTGTTCCCGGACAGCTCGTGCGCGCGGTAGAAGACCACGCCGACGGTCGGCAGATCCGGATTCTCGGCGCGGGCGCCGCGAACGCCGAACTCGGGGGCCTCGACGACCTCCTCGGCCTCAGCACCCTGCAGGAACCGCGCGAGCCGGCCGAGGTTGTCCGGGCCCCCGGCGATCAGATAGCGCGAGGCCTGTGCGACGACGTTCACCGGGACCGATGACAGAGCCATGAGATCCGCGTCGGGCACGGCCTCGCCGCCGAGCGCGACGGTCGGCACGCCGGCCCGGGCGAGCGCCGCGAGCCCCGCCTCCCACACCCGGGCGCCGCCGAGGAGCCGGACGACCGCCACGTCCACCCCGTCGAGCAGCACTTGAAGCTCGGTCTCGGCCAAACGCGCCGGGTTCGCGACCCGGTATCCGGCGTCCGCCGCGCGGGCGGCCAGCAGGTCGGTGTCCGCGGTCGAGACCAGCAGAATCGTCACGTGGGGTACCCGGTCTTTCCGTCTTCCGGCGGTGGTGCGTGCGCCCCCGAAGTCTACGCAAGCGCCTCGGGTTTATCGGATCGTCACCCTTCGGCCGCGCGCCGGCTACCCGCCAATACGTTCAAAACATGATCGGTGGTGCTAGGTTCGACGTCGTGGCCATCCACCACGCCGCCGAGACCGGCTACGAACTCGCCGCGGCGGACTACGAGCGCGTCCGGCCCTCGTATCCGACCCGCGCCCTCGCTGTGCTCGCCGACGCGCTGGACCTCAAGGCCGGAGTGCGGGTCGCAGACCTGGGGGCGGGCACCGGGAAGTTCACCCGGCTGCTGGCGCTGACCGGCGCTCAGGTCGTGGCCGTGGAGCCGGTTCCGGCGATGCGCGAGCGGCTGACCGAGATCCTTCCGCAGGTCCAGGCGGTGGCCGGAATCGCGGAGGCGACCGGGCTGCCGGACGCCTCGGTGGACGCCGTGGTCGCGGCGCAGGCCTGGCACTGGTTCGACGGCGCCGCCGCATTGACCGAGATCGAGCGGGTGACCGGGCCCAACGGGCGGCTCGGGCTGGTCTGGAACACGCTCGACACGACGGTGCCGTGGGTGGCGGCGTACTCGCGGATCTACTCGGCCTGGCGCACCGACGAGCTCCCGGTGCACACGGACGGCTCCTGGCGCACGGCGTTCGAGGGGCGCCGCGGCTGGAAGACGCTGAACTCGGCGCACGTGGCCAATCCGTACACCACCGACCGCGAGGGCGTGCTCGGTCAGGCGCTCACCTCCAGCCGCATCAGCACCCTGAGCGTCGAAGCGCGCGAGGAGATCCGCCGCGAACTGCTGAGCGTGCTCGACCGCTATCCGGAGACGCAGGCCGAGCGCATCGAGATCCCGTACGTCACGGACATCTACTGGACGGCGAAGCGCTGACCAAGCGCGGTAACGGGCGGCTAACGCTTTTCTTCGCCGGCGGCGCGGACGCTAGGCTCTACGCTCGCGCGGCCGTCCAATGAGACGGTCATCCGTCAACTGAACGCTGAAACGGGGTGAGGGACGACCATGTCGTATCAGGATCCGAACCAGGGGTCCTCCGGGGCGCCGCAGCAGGCGCAGCCGTGGGGGCAGCAGAGCCGGCAGGGGTCGTGGGGAGCCCCGGGGACCGGGGTCCCCGGCCAGAGCTCGGGGCAGGGCTGGGGGTCGCCGCAGGGGCAGATACCGCAGCAGCCGAACCACCCGGGCGCGCCCGGGTACGGCCAGCCGCAGGACGGCGTGCCGGGGCAGCCGCAGAGCTTCGGGCCGCAGTACGGGCAGCCGGGCTACCTGCCGCAGACCGACTTCGGCTCGGGCGGCTACATCGGCTACCCGGGCGGGGTCCCGCAGGAGAGCGCTCTGGCCAAGTGGTCGATGTGGCTGGGCATCTTCGGCGGCTGGGGCCTGATCAACCTCGTCATCTCGATCCTGGCGATCAACGAGACCGGGCCGGGCCGGAAGCTGGGCCGTGGTAAGGCGGTCACCGGGCTGTGCCTGACGCTCGTCTGGGCGGTGCTCTGGATCGGCCTGACGCTCGCGTTCACCTCGCACGCCAAGTCCGAGGTCGCCAACGACACCGTGCCGACCGCCGTCGCCACCGCGGCCGCCACCGATGGGGCCAACGCGGCCGCGACGACGGGCTCGACCGCGACGGGCGTCACCGGGCCGCAGGCGACCGGCGCGAGCGGCGACGCCGGCTGCCAGGCCGCGCAGACCGCGTTCGACACGTACGACAGCACCATCTCGGCGAACAGCTCGAACGCCATCACCGCCATGGAGACGCTCGGCAACACGCTCGTCTCGGCGAGCAGCCAGAGCCGGGTGGCGGACAGTCAGCTCAAGACCGTCGGCGACGACTACCTGTCGCTGGCGGGCGGCACCTCGCCCTCGTCGATCGTGAGCGACATCGAGGCGCTGGACACGGCCTGCGGGATGGCCTTCAGCTGACGCCGCCGAGCCGGGGCGGAGCAGCGTCGGACCGGGCGGAGCATCGTCGGCCGGGCCGGAACGGCGTCGACCGGCGCGGAACAGCATCGGCCGGGGCGGGTCAGGCGAGCAGCTTGACGATCGCCGCGACGCCGACGCAGACGATCACGGCGCGCAGGGCCGCGGGCGGAAGCCTGCGGCCGACGCGCGCGCCGATCTGGCCGCCGAGCACGGAGCCCAGCGCGATCAGTCCGGCGGCGGTCCACGCCACGTGGCTGAGCGCGATGAACAGCACCGCGGCGACCCCGTTGACCAAGCCGGCCAGGATGTTCTTGACGGCGTTGACCCGCTGCAGCGAGTCGGTGAACGCGATGCCCAGCATGGCGATCAGCAGCACGCCCTGCGCCGCGCCGAAATAGCCGCCGTAGACCCCGGTGGCGAACACCCCGGCCCACAGCAGCGGTCCGCCCGCCTCGCGCTCGGCGGTCCCCCGCTCCTCGCGGCGTTTCGCGGCCCACTTGCCGACCCTCGGCTGGATCACCACCAGCACCAGGGCGAGCGCGATCAGCACCGGCACGATGTCGTTGAACGCGGATCCGGGCAGGTTGAGCAGCAGGATCGCACCGAGCGTGCCGCCGAGCACCGAGAACACGCTGAGGACCACGGTCCTGCGGCGCTGCCCGGCGAGCTCGGCGCGGTAGCCGTAGGCGCCGGAGAAGGAGCCCGGGACCAGGCCGATCGTGTTGGAGACGTTGGCGAGCACCGGCGGGTAGCCGAAGGCGAGCAGCGTCGGGAAGGTCAGCAGGGTGCCGGAACCGACGACGGTGTTCATGATCCCGGCGGCGATCCCGGCCCCGAAGATCGCCGAGTACTCGACGAGGTCATGGGCGACGGTCACGCCGCCGAGTCTACTGACCCACTCGGCGGATGACCCTTACCGTCTCGATCGGCGGAAGCCTACTCGTCCCGTTTGAAGAGCAGATCCGACGGGTTGCGGCGCACCGCCGGGCGCTCGGCCGCGCCGGCGGAGCGGGCCGGCGGCAGCGCCGCGGCCTCCTCGCCGTCCCCGACCTGCTCCTTCGCCGGCTGCGCGGGCAGCGAAGGGCCGCCGCCGTCCGCGCCCGGCATGTTGGCCCTGGTGAACGCGCTGCCGATGCCCTCGACGGCCTTTCCCAGTTCGCTCGGCACGATCCACACCTTGTTGGAGGAGCCGTCGGCGATCTTCGGGAGCATCTGCAGGTACTGGTAGCTGAGCAGCTTCTGGTCGGCGTCGCCGTCGTGGATCGCCTTGAAGGTCTTGGAGATCGCGCTCGCCTCGCCGTCCGCGCGCAGCGCCGCGGCCTTGGCCTCGCCCTCGGCCTTGAGGATCATCGACTGCCGCTCGCCCTCGGCGCGCAGGATCTCGGCCTGCTTGACGCCCTCGGCCGACAGGATGGTCGCGCGCCGCTCGCGCTCGGCCCTGACCTGCTTCTCCATCGCCTCGGTGATGTCCCGGTTCGGCTGGATGGTGCGCAGCTCGACGCGGCTGACCCGGATGCCCCAGCGGCCGGTCTCGCTGTCCAGCACGTCGCGCAGCTGCCGGTTGACCTCGTCGCGGCTGGTGAGCGTCGCCTCCAGGTCCATCCCGCCGATGATGTTGCGCAGTGTGGTGGAGACCAGGTACTCGATGGCCTGCACGAAGTTCTGGATCTCGTAGGTGGCCCGGCGCGGGTCGATCACCTGGAAGTAGACGACCCAGTCGATGTAGACCAGCAGATTGTCCTCGGTGATCACCTCCTGCGGCGGGAAGGGCATGACCTGCTCGCGCAGGTCCACCGTGGCGCGCACCCGGTCGGCGCCGGGGACCAGGAAGCGCAGGCCGGGCTCGAGGGTGCGCTTGTACCGCCCGAAGCGCTCGATCACCGCCGCCGTGGCCTGCGGGACCACGCGGATCGAACGGTAGACGTAGAAGATCACCGCCAACACGACGACGACCACGAACACGACCAGGCCGAGTGTGCCCATCAGCTTTTCGATCCCTCCCACGATTCGGTGCCGCCGCACGGTGCGGATACGAGCACGATTACACCACCACCGCGGTGGCCCCGTCGATCGCCGCGACGTGCACGGCCTCTCCGGGTTCGAAGATCCTGTCCGGGTCGAGCGCGCGGGCGCTCCAGATCTGGCCCTCGAGCCGTATCCGGCCGCGGTGCTCGTCCACCGTCGCGATCACCGTGGCCTGCTGGCCGACCAGGGCCGCGGCGCCGGTCCGCAGTCCCGGCCCGGACTGCCGGCGCACCGCGAGCGGCCGCACGAAACCGATCAGGCCGAGGGTGACGATCACGAAGGCGGCCAGCTGCCCGTACCAGGGCGCGCCGAGTGCGGCCAGTGCGGCGGCCACCGCGGCGCCGCCGAAGGGCATCAGGAACACGAGCGCGTTCGTCGCCAACTCGCCGAGCAGCAAGAGGACGGCCGCCAGGAGCCACCATTCCCACCCGTGCAAGGCCATGTCGCCATGGTAGCCGCTGGTTGACGCGGCGTCAGCAATCATGATGCAAGACGGCCGGATCCGCGGCACGCGACGCCGTGGATCCGGCCGTATGAGAACCGGAACTTAAAGGGTGTATATCAAAGGCCGCGAGCGTAGTAGCGGCCCTCGTAGGTCTGCACCTGCAGCGGGATGCCGTAGCAGGCGCTGAGGTTCTCCGAGGTGAGGGTGAGCTCGGTGGGGCCGGAGGCGACCACCGCGCCCTGGCGCAGCAGCAGCGCGTGCGTGAAGCCCGGCGGGATCTCCTCGACGTGGTGGGTGACCAGGACGGTGACCGGGGAGGCCGGGTCGGCGGCGTGGTTGGCCAGCCGGCGCACCAGGTCCTCGCGGCCGCCGAGGTCGAGGCCGGAGGCCGGCTCGTCGAGCAGCAGCAGCTCAGGGTCGGTCATCAGCGCCCGGGCGACCAGGGCCCGCTTGCGCTCGCCGCTGGACAGGGTGCCGTACTGGCGGTCGGCGAAGCCCTCCATGCCCCACCAGGCCAGCAGGTCGTCGGCGCGGCCGGTGTCGGCCGCCTCGTAGGTCTCCCGCCAGCGGGCCACCTTGCCGTAGGCGGCGCTGAGCACGACGTCGCGCACCTTCTCGCGGCTTGGCAGCCGGGCGTCCACGGCGGCCGAGGTCAGGCCGATCCGGGTGCGCAACTCGAAGACGTCGACCTTGCCGAGCGTGTCGCCGAGGACGCTGGCCGTCCCCGCCGTCGGATGCATCTGCGCGGCGACGATCTGCAGCAGCGTGGTCTTGCCGGCGCCGTTCGGCCCGAGCACCACCCACCGTTCGCCGTCGGCGATGCGCCAATCGATCCCGGCGAGCAGCTTCTTGCCGTCCCGCACCACCGACACGTCGACCAGATCCAGCACGTCCGTCATGTGGCCAACTTATCGGGTCGAAGCCCCCCGACGGTACCTTGGCCCCGTGGAACAGAACGTGACGTCCCCGGGCCGCACGCTGCGCGTACTGGTGTTCGGCGCTGATCGTCCCGGAGTGACGGCGGCGCTCTTCGGAGTGATCGGCAGGCACGCGGACGGCGGGGGCGGGCTCGTCGTCGCGGACGTCGAGCAGATCGTGCTGCGCGGCCGCCTCGTGCTCGGCGTGCTGCTGACCGCGCCCGCCGACTGGGACGAGACCGCGCTGCGGCTCGAACTGCACCGCTGGGGCGTGGACTGGAAGCTGGACGTCGAGGTCAAGGCGGGTGTCGGCGACAACCAGCCGCGCCGCGCCGGCCGCAGCCGCGTCACCGTTCTCGGTCACCCGCTGACTCCCGCGGCGTTGGGCCGGATGGCGGAAGAGGTCGCCGGCGCCGGCGGCAACATCGACCGCATCGTGCGCCTCGCCAAGTACCCGGTGACCGCGATCGAACTGGACGTCTCCGGCATCGACCCGCTGATGCTGCGCAACCTGCTGGCCCCGGCCGCCGCCGCGTGCGGCGCCGACGTCGCCGTGCAGCGCGCGGGCCTGGCGCGCCGGGCGAAGCACCTGATCGTGATGGACGTGGACTCGACCCTCATCCAGGACGAGGTCATCGAACTGCTCGCCGCCCACGCCGGCTGCCTGGAGCAGGTCGCCTCCGTCACCGAGCGCGCCATGCGCGGCGAACTGGACTTCGCGGCCTCCCTCACGGAGCGCGTCGCCCTCCTCGAGGGGCTGCCAGAGGAGGTGTTCACCAAGGTCCGCGAGGAGATCCGCTACACGCCGGGCGCCCGCACCCTGGTGCGCACCCTCAAGCGCCTCGGCTTCCAGGTCGGCATCGTCTCCGGCGGCTTCACCCAGATCACCGACCTCCTGGCGGCGGACCTGGGACTCGACTACGCCGCGGCCAACACCCTCGAGGTGGTCGACGGCAGGCTCACCGGCCGCGTGGTCGGCGCGATCGTGGACCGGCCCGGCAAGGCCGCGGCTCTGCGCGACTTCGCCGAGGCGGCGGGCGTCCCGCTGTCCGAGACCGTCGCGATCGGCGACGGCGCCAACGACCTCGACATGCTCGCCGCGGCCGGCATCGGCGTCGCGTTCAACGCGAAGCCCGTGGTCCGCGCGCAGGCGGACACGGCCGTCAACGTGCCGTTCCTCGACACCATCCTGTTCCTGCTCGGCATCCCCGGCGACGAGATCGCGGAGCTGACCGAGGAGGCTGGCGACTCCCACGTGGTGAAGAGGTCGTAGTGCCCGCCTGATATCAGGGGAGCACCACGGCCTCGTATGCCCGTGAGTCGTGCACAGGCTCAATGCCTTCTCTTGCTTACCGCCTACGGCTGGACCTGCTCCCGGGCCTCGGGAGCAGCCTGAGCGGGGATCGTGGCGCCGGCGCCGCCGGCCGCCGCGAGCGCCTCAGCGAAGCGGTCCAGGTCGGCGCCCCAGATGCGGTGCACGTTGATCTTCGTGGGCGCGGCCTCACCCGGGAACTGGATGAAGAGCTTGCCCCAGACGGCGCTCTTGTTCACCGAGGCGATCGGGCCGGCGGCGAGCGGTATCGCGGCGACGATCTCCTTCGGGCGGTTCGCGACGCGGCCGGCCCGGTTGATCACGACGCTGGTGTTCGTCAGCGTGACGAAGTAGTACTTCCGGAAGCTCTGCATGATCAGGGCACCGATGCCGCCGATCAGCCCGTCGATCCAGGGGCTCGGGCCGGTCATGCCGTGCAGACACGCGATGAACTGCTCTCCGGGCGGGGCGACGGAGGTGAGCGCCTCGACGACCTGCTTGCGCATGCCGGACCTGGTCAGAGCCATCTGATACATCCTCAGCGAGAGTGCGGGGCCGCCCGGGACTCCGGCGCGGCGAGCAGACACTACAAGCCGTGTACGAGGCATGACAACAAGGCCCGGATTGCCGGGCCGGGGCCGTTAGCGCGGAATGCCCGGATCAGCCGTTGTGCGATGCCCAGATCGCCAGCACGACCAGCACCGCGAAGATCGCGACCATGCCGAGGCTGACGTAGAGCGCCTGCTTGTGCCCGGCCGAGCGCGTCGTCTCGCGCCACTCGCGCGGCGGCCACTCCTGCGCGGCGTCGTTCGGGTCCTCGGGGTTCTGCTGCTGGTCCTGCACGTCCATGCGGGCCATGGTGCCACCCGTCCCCGGACGCCCGACGACCGGGGGTCCGCGGAATGGATGGTCGGCAGGTCGGCACCGGCGCCGGCGGCGCCGCCCGGCACCCGACGACCGGAAACGAAGCGCCGGATCCCGATCCCTAGACGGTTGGATTCGGGGGTAGGCCGGGATGGCGGGTGCGCTGGAACCGGCGCCGGCCTGCGGGTCTCCGGTTGAACGGCGAAACGGCTCAGCGGCAAGCCTGGGCGTGCGCCGCGGCCCCGCGCATACGTGGTCG
>Ga0310811_10004852_pt1 | contig 16953 bp, 19 predicted proteins | sample YCmetagenome_FD_207642 | JGI IMG/M metagenome (GOLD analysis project Ga0310811, IMG submission 207642) | Soil microbial communities from experimental microcosm in Duke University, North Carolina, United States - YC | ecosystem: Engineered > Artificial ecosystem > Soil microcosm > Unclassified ...
CCGGCCCGGCAGCCCGATGCCGCTGGCGAACGCCGTCCCCTCGGTCGCGGTCCGGAACGCCTCCGACCCGCCCCGCCAGATCGACGAGGGGACCAGCTCGTCCCCCTCGCGCCAGTACACGTGGCTGACCTGCCAGCCGGTGTGCGCGCAGACCAGGTCGAGGACCTCGTGGGTGGCCTCGGTCAGGTTCGCGGCCTGGTGGGCGGTGGCCGCGACCCGGTGCAGCAGCTCCAGCTCGGCGGTGCGGGTCCGCACCCGCCCGGCCATCCCGTTGAAGCGGCGGGCCAGGGTGCTGATCTCGCTGACCCCTCCCACCGGGGCGTGCACGTCCTGGTCGCCCGCGGCCATCCGCGCGGTGGCGTCGTCGAGGTCGAGAACCGGGCCGATCACCGCGCGCCGGGTCAGCACTGCGAGCACCGCCATCCCCGCGAGCACCAGCACCGCCACCACGACCGAGGCGATCGACCAGGCGCGGGCCTGGCCCACGGCGCGCGCGGTCTCCTGCCGCGTGCGGTCGTCGACCAGCGTGAACACCTGCCCGATGGGCTCCATGATCTGGGCCTTGGCGTGGAGGTAGTCCGGCCCGTAGAGCAGGGCGGTGGCGTTCTCCCGGGACGACCCGGGTGCCGTGCCGCCCGGCCCGACCAGGGCGAACGCGCGTTCCTCGATCCGGGCCAGTGCATCGGACCGGGCCTTGGCGGTGGCCAGCAGCTCCAGTTCCCTCGGGCTGAAACCGGCCCGGGCGGCGAGCGTGCGGAAGGCGGCCGGTGGCCCGTACGGGCTCGGCCGTACCCCGGTGTCGGTGACTGTATCGGTGACCACGTCCCAGTAGATCTGGTCGTAGGCGACCGGGCGGGGAGCGGTGCCGTCCCGGATGGCCAGGATCTCCTCGAACCAGCTCAGGTAGCGCGGCTGGCCGGTGGCCACGTAGCTGCGGGCCATCCGGGTCAGGTCGTCGGAGGTCTGGCGCAGTTCGTAGGCCAGGCGCAGTGACGTGGAGCGGCGGGCCTCGGCGGCGGTGGCGTCCTGGGTGCTGCGCTCGGCCATCAGGCTCAGCAGCAACAGCCCGACGATGAGGGCGACCCCGATGCCGACCCCGTAGCGGACCAGGGTGCGCAGCGAGGTCCGGTGCGCGGCCGGGGTGTTCACCCCGGGCCCTCGGGCCCACACCGGACGGGCTGCCCGGTCTCCTCCCGGCCGGTCATCGCGTGCACCCGATCGATCTCCGTGCGCAGCGCCGCGATCTCCTCACGCAGCGCAGCCTCACGCGCCGACACGTCCCGGGTCATCTGCAGCAACCGGCGGGCCAGCCGCCCCACCACGTCGTCGCGCGCGGTCTCCTGGGCGGCCTGCTCGGCCAGCCCGCCCGGCTCGCTGGACACCACCTCGTCGACGCGGCGCAGGTAGGCCCGCTCGACGTCGCGCAGCCGTTTCGCGGCCAGCGACGACCTCAGCCGGGCCCGCAGCACCGCCGCGCTGAACGGCTTCGGCAGGTAGTCGGTGGCGCCCAGGTCGATGCAGCGCACGACGCTCTCCAGCTCGTGCACCGCCGACACCATGATCACCGGCAGGTGGTTGAGCCGCTCGTCCGCCTTGATCTCGGCCAGTGTCGAGTAGCCGTCCAGCACCGGCATCAGCAGGTCGAGCAGGACCACGTCGAAGCCCGCGCCGGCGTCTCCGGCGTCCCGCAGGTCCTCGCCCTCCCGCAGCATCTCCAGCGCGCGGCGGCCGTGTTCGGCGGCCCGCACCTCGTGGCCCAGCTCGGTCAGCGCGCGGACCAGCAGCCGCCGGTTCACCCCGCTGTCGTCGACGACCAGCACCCGCCCGGGCTCGCCGTCGCCCGCGGCGGCCGACCCGCCCGCGGTCCCGCCGGCCGTACCCCCGTCCCGGATCACCCGCTCCGGCGGCTCCCAGGCCAGGTCGGGGTCCTGGCGCAACACGGCCAGCTCCAGGGCCCGCAGCGAGGCACCCGGTTCCAGTCCCAGCTCGTCGTGCAGCACGCGGCGGCCGGTGCGGTAGGTCTCCAGCGCGTCGGCCTGGCGCCCGGAGCGGTAGAGCGCGAGCATCAGCTGGGCCCGCGGCCGCTCGCGCATGGGGTGCCGGCTGACCCGCTGCTCCAGCTCCGGCACCACCGCGTTGTGGCGGCCCAGCGACAGCTCGGCGTCGATCCGGTCCTCGGCGCACGACAGCCGCATCTCCTCCAGCCGGGCCGCCTCGGCCTGCGCGAACGGCGCGTCCAGGACGTCGACCAGCGCCGGTCCCCGCCACAGCGCTCCGGCCCGGGTCAGTAGCTCGGCCGCGAGCTCTCCGTCGTCGTCCTCCAGCGCGGCCCGGCCCTGTTCGGCGAGCCGGACGAACTCGTGCGCGTCGATGGCGCCGGGCCCGGCCCGCAGGACGTAACCGGGGGAGGAGGTGACCAGCAGGCTCGCCGGCGTGCCCCGGGGACGCTCCGGCTCGAGCGCGCGGCGCAGGTTCGACACGAAGACCTGCACGGTGGCCGCCGCCCGTGCGGGCGGGTCGTCCGGCCACAGGTCGTCGATCAGCTGCTCGAGCGACACCACCCGGCCGGCCCGGACCAGCAGCGCGGCCAGTACCGCCCGCTGTTTGCGCCCGCCCAGCTCCAGCCGACGGCCGTCGTGCCAGGCCTCGACCTGGCCGAGGAGCCGGAACTCGATCTGCATCCGACCTCCCCGCCGTCAGGTCCGCCCGTCGACTCTGGCAAGCGCTTGTACAGGTCAGGTAAGCGCCGTGTGACGTTCAGATGATGGCGGCTTCACAGACCGTGACCCGGCGGGGAGAGGACGACACCGGTCAGCGGGCGATCAGGCCGTCCCGCACGACCGCGAGCGCCCGCCGCGCGGTGGCGGGGTCGTTGCTGTAGCGCTGCATGGCCTGGCAGCCCACCATGAGCGCCTTGACGTCGGTGACCTGGACGTCGGCGCGCACCGCGCCGGCCTGCTGGGCACGGGTGAGCAGACCCTCGAGGTTCGCCATGAACCGCTTCTCGGCGTCCGGGATCGCGGCGGTGACGTCGAAGCCGATCCCGGCCAGCGCCTCCATCAGCCCCTGGTCGTTCTTGCCCTCCTCGATGAGCATGGCCAGGTAGTCCAGGAACGCCGGCCCGGGGTCGTCGCGCTCGGCGAACCGGTCGGCGCTGTCGACCAGGTACTGCAGCCGGTTCGTGGCGATGGCCTCGAACAGGGCTTCCTTGGTCGGGAAATGCCGGTAGACGGTGCCGGCGCCGACCCCGGCCCGGCGCGCGATCTCGTCGATCGGCACCGACAGGCCCTCGGCGGCGAACGTCTCGTAGGCGACCTCGAGGACCCGGGCCCGGTTGCGTGCCGCGTCGGCACGCAGCGGCCGGGTCTTGTCCACCATGCGTGTGACCTCACAGGAAAAGGACTAGAAACGGGGCGAGCGTTCCGTATAGTCGTAAGCGGAACGCAGGCCCCGATTCTAATGCACCTGGAGTGACCGTGACAGACAGCAAGTGGACCGAGGAGTCCGTGCCCTCCCAGGCCGGACGCACCGCCGTCGTCACCGGAGCGAACACCGGCATCGGCTACGAGGCCGCCCGGGTCCTCGCGGCGAAGGGTGCGAGGGTGGTGCTCGCCGTCCGCAACCTGGACAAGGGCAAGGACGCCGCCGCCCGGATCAGCGCGGCCACCCCCGGCGCCGACGTCACCGTCCAGAGCCTCGACCTCAGCTCGCTGGCCTCGGTCCGGGCGGCCGCCGAGGAGCTGCGGGCCGGCCACGACAAGATCGACCTGCTGGTCAACAACGCCGGCGTCATGTACACCCCGCTGACCCGCACCGCCGATGGCTTCGAGCTGCAGTTCGGCACCAACCACCTGGGCCACTTCGCGCTCACCGGGTTGCTGCTGGACCGGTTGACCTCCGGGGCGGGCTCGCGGATCGTGACCATCAGCAGCGTCGGGCACCGCATCCGCGCGAAGATCCATTTCGACGACCTGCAGTGGGAGCGGGGTTACAGCCGGGTCGGGGCCTACGGGCAGTCCAAGCTGGCCAACCTGCTGTTCACCTACGAGCTGCAGCGCCGGTTGGCGGCCGCGGGCTCCCCGACGGTCGCGCTGGCCGCGCACCCGGGTGGGTCGAACACCGAGCTCGCCCGCAACCTGCCCGCCTCCCTGGTGCGGATCAGCGACCTGGTGGGCCCGTACCTCGCCCAGTCCCCGGCGATGGGAGCGCTGCCCACCCTGCGCGCCGCGACCGACCCCTCGGCCGTCGGCGGCCAGTACTACGGTCCGGGCGGGTTCCAGGAGCTGCGGGGCAACCCGGTGGTCGTGCGATCCAGCACCCAGTCCCACGACGCCGACCTGCAGCGACGGCTCTGGACGGTGTCGCAGGAGCTGACCGGCGTGACCTACCCCGTCTGACCGGTCAGGCGTTGCGGGCGTTCTCCCAGGCCTGGCTCCGCAGGAAGAAGGTGTCGAAGTCCGGGGCGATCTCGGCCAGCCGCTCAGGTGGGATCTCTCCGGCCTGGATACCGGTGAGGGTGCGGAAGTAGTCGAACCGGTCCAGGCCGGGTGTGAAGATGACCAGCAGCTCGCACCCGGACCGCCGGCTCGCGCCGAACGCGTGGGGTGTGCGGCAGGGCCCCCGGGTCATTCTGGCAGGGGCGGGGAAGGCGTCCGGTGGGCGGGCGTACCGATGAAACGCCCGCCCACCGGAGAAGCGTTACGAGGCGTCGGCCAGCTGAGGCTTGTCGTCCACCTGGGACCTCGGCACGGGTGCGACCCACGCCGTCCGCTGGGTGAAGTGGTGGAACTCGCACTGGTCGGTCGAGATCTCCTCCACCTGAGCCGCGTGCTGGCCCTGACCGCAGTCGATGCAGGTCAGGTGCTCGCGCTCGCGCGGGTGCACGGTCGTCCGGTAGAGGTGGGTATGGCCGCAGTCCAGGGTGACGCGGTAATCCATAGGCACGACAGGCTCCGTTCGCCTCCGGCACGGTTTGCCGGATGTAACAGCTGGGTAACCCAACCGGACCATGTTGAACCCTGATGTGAGGTGCGCTACGCACATTGATCGGTTCAGTTGGCGTACAGGGCCAGACCGCCGAACGGGCTAACCGGTGCGTCCACCCGGATCGGGTGATGTCGTTTTCCCGCCAGCGATACCGGCGAGCAGCGGCGATCCTTGGGGTATGGATCTGACGGTGACGGAGTCCGGGCGTGTGGGCCCCGGGCGGATGGATCAGGACACCGAGCGTTGCGTGCGGGCCGTCCAGTCCAAGGACGCCCGCTTCGACGGCTGGTTCTACACCGCGGTGGTCACCACCCGCATCTACTGCCGGCCCAGCTGCCCCGTCGTGCCTCCCAAGCCGGAGAACATGCGTTTCTACCCGAGCGCGGCGGCCGCCCAGCAGGCCGGTTTCCGGGCCTGCAAGCGATGCAGCCCGGACGCCAGCCCCGGCTCGCCGAGGTGGAACGAGCGTGCCGACGCCGTGGCCCGCGCGGTGCGGCTGATCAGCGACGGTGTGGTGGACCGGGAAGGGGTGTCGGGGCTGGCCGCCCGGCTCGGGTACAGCGCCCGCCAGATCCAGCGCCAGCTGCAAGCCGAGCTGGGGGCGGGTCCGCTGGCGCTGGCCCGGGCGCAGCGGGCGCAAACCGCCCGGTTGCTGGTGGAGACCACCTCGGTGCCGATGGCCGACGTCGCGTTCGCCGCCGGCTTCTCCAGCGTCCGGTCGTTCAACGACACGGTCCGGGAGGTCTTCCACCGCACCCCCTCCGAGCTCCGGACCCGCGCGGCCCGGGGGACCGCCGTGGTCGCGCCCGGGACGCTGGCGCTGCGGCTGCCCTTCCGGCAACCGCTGTGCCCGGACAACCTGTTCGGCCACCTCGCGGCCACGGGTGTGCCCGGGGTCGAGGAGTGGCGGGACGGGGCCTACCGCCGCACGCTGCGGCTGCCGCACGGCCACGGCATCGTCGCCCTGCGCCCGATGCCCGACCACGTCGATGCGCGGCTCTCGCTCACCGACCTGCGCGACCTGACCACCGCGATCAACCGCTGCCGCTGGCTGCTGGACCTCGACGCCGACCCGGTGGCGGTGGACGACCAGCTGCGGGCCGACGCGGTGATGGCCCCGCTGATCGACAAGAACCCCGGGCGCCGGGTTCCCCGCACGACCGATCCCGCCGAGATGGCGGTGCGCGCGGTGCTGGGCCAGCAGGTGTCCACCGCGGCCGCCCGGACCCATGCCGCGCGGCTGGTCGTCGAGCACGGCGAGCCGGTCGACGACCCGGACGGCGGCCTCACCCACCTGTTCCCCGAGCCGTCCGACCTCGCGTCGCTGGACCCGGAGCGGCTGGCCATGCCGAAGAGCCGCCGGGCCACCCTGACCGGGCTGGTCGGGGCGCTGGCCGACGGCTCACTGGAGCTGAGCGTGGGCGCGGACTGGGAACGGGCCCGGGCCCGGATGGCCGGGCTGCCGGGTCTGGGTCCGTGGACGATCGAGACCATCGCGATGCGCGCGCTCGGTGACCCGGACGCGTTCATCGCCACCGACCTGGGCATCAAGCGGGCCGCCGAGGAGCTGGGACTGCCCGCCGGCGCGAAGGGGCTGACCGAGCACGCCCGGGCCTGGAGGCCGTGGCGGGCGTACGCGGTCCAGCACCTCTGGGCCACCGGCGAGCACCCCGTCAACCGTCTGCCGACGGAGAACTCCGCGCCGTGGCGGCCTGGACGTCGCACCTAGCCGAGCAGGAACCGCCGGGTGCGCTCCCGTTCCGCGTCGGTGCCGAACTCGACCGCGAGCAGCTCGTCGGCGCCGGCCTCGACCAGCTCCTCGAGCGCCGCGAGCGCCTCCTTCTCGGTCCCCACCAGCGCGACGTCCGCGGGGCCCGCCGCGCCGGCGCGGTCCATCGTGGCGCGGTAGGAGGGTGCGTACTCGTACTCCTTGAAACGCTTGGCGATGCGGGCCCGGGCGTCGTCGGCGTCGTCGGTGATGCAGACCGGAAGCCCGCAGACCACCTCGGGGCGCGGCCGTCCGGCGCCGGAGGCGGCTCCGTCGAGCAGGGGGCGGATGTGGTCGCGGATCACCGACGCGGGCGTCAGCCAGGTGATCGTGCCGCTGGTCAGCTCACCGGCCACCGCCAGCATCTTGGGCCCGAGTGCCGCGAGGTACACCGGGGGCGACCCGGCCCCGGGGATCGTGAGGCGGACCTCCATCGGCCGGCCGTCGCCCTGGGGTAGCGCGTGGTCGGCCAGCAGCGGCAGCAGCGTGCCCAGGTACTGGCGGGTGTGGATGGCCGGTTTGTCGAACGACAGCCCGTAGAAGTCCTCGATCACGAACTTGTGGGAGGTGCCGATGCCGAGCACCAGCCGGCCCCCGATCGCGGCGTCGACCGTCAACGCCTGCTGCGCGAGCGCCGCCGGCTGGCGAGGGTAGGTGGCGGTCACCGCGGTACCGATCTTGATACGCGGAACCTCGCGGCCGGCTATCGCGACGTGGGTCAGCGCGTCCTGGCTCCACGGGTCGTGCGCGAGCCAGATGCGGTCGAAGCCGTCCGCCTCGGCCCGGCGCACCTCCTCGAGCATGCCGTCGAGCGTGGTGCTGTTACCCAGCCGAACGCCGGCTCCGACGCTGGTCCGCAAAGGCAGTTGATCGCTCATGGATCCGACCGTAGCGCCACGGGGCCGGCCCGGCGCGGAACCGTGTGTCCAGCGAGCCTGCCCGGATCAGGGGGCCTCGATCTTGAGTACCTTCGCCGTCTGCTCGCCCTCGGGGGTCTCGTAGGTGATGGTGTCCCCCTCGGCGCTGTCGGCCAGGGCCTGGCCCAGGGGGCTGTCCAGGCTCAGCGAGCTGGCCCGATCCCCGTCCGGCACCGACTCGGGGATCGCGGCGGCGTACAGGGTCTCGGTTTCCCCGTCGTCGAAGCGGAGGGTGACCCTGGTGCCGTCGGCGAGACCGTGGTTCTGCTCCGGGGCGATGGCCGCACCGTTCAACGAGGGCCCGCCCGCCAGCAGCCGCCTGATCTCCTTGATCCGGTCGTCGAGCCGGGTGGCGTCGTCGATCCGGCGGATCTGCTCGGCGGCGTCGCCGGAGTCGTTGACCGCGTCGTCGTTGCCCAGCGAACCCAGTTCGTCGCGTTGCTCGGTCAGGGTCTCCAGCTCGGCCGTCAGATGCCGGCGGGACTGCTCGCTGAGCTCGGGTGCGGCTTCGGTGCTGTTACTCATGGTTACCTCCGTGGTCGGCAGGGGATACCCGGCCGGGAGGTGTGCCAACCGTTCACCCGGATGCGAGCCGGGACCGGTCGGTCGTGCGCGACGAGTGGTGGTGGGTCTGATCAGGCCGCGATGTCGAAGATCTCGGACCGCGCGGGCCTCCGGGGCTCCGGGATGTCGATCAGCTCGCACCACACCGTCGTACCGCCGTGGGGATGGTGGGCGGTCCCCCACTGCGAGGAGATGGAGGCGACGACGTGCAGGGTGCGCTGGGCGGCCCCGTCGACCGGGCGCGGACGCGGGTGCGTGGGCGAGTTATCGGTCACCTCGATCCGCAGCCGGTGGCCGGAGCGCCTCAGCTCCAGCGAGATCCGCGGGGCGGGGCCGGCGTGCACCAGGGCGTCATCGACCAGTGCCTTGATCACGAGACGGGCATCGGTGCGCGAACCGGCGGAACCCCAGTTCCACCGGGCCAGGGCCTGGTCGAGCCGGTCGGTTGCCGACTGGGCGGCCTTCGGGGTGGAGCCCAGAGAGACGTAGAGCCGAATGTCGTTCATTGCCGTCGTTCCTGGTGGGGCTGTTGACCGTCGCCCCGGTGGCGCGCGGTCGGTGGGGGGCCCGGCCGCTGGGTCAAGGCTGCCCATCACCGAGGGTGAGGTATAGCCGCGAGCGCCCACCGTCGGCTTTCGGGCGCCGACCGCCGGACACGGCGCGCTCAGCGGCGCGGTGACGGGAACGTCCGCGCCGAGCGGTCCGGCGGCCGCTCCGGCAGGCTCGGCGGCTCGGCAGCTACGCGGCTGGGCGGAGGGCCTCCCGGCGGCCCGCGGGCGATCAACTGGTAGACACTCGCCAACGGACGACGGGGAGGTACTCGGTGACGATGATCGGCGGTTCCGGACCGGGCCAGGAGCGCATGCGCCTGGCGATCGTGTTCGCGGTGGCCGGGGTCCCGAAGTTGAAGCCCTCGGGGCTGCTGCGCAAGGTGTGGGCGAGCTACAAGCTCCCGGCGTGGACCATCCCGGCGGTGGGGGCCGTCGAGGTCGGTACGGCCGTCGCGCTGGCGCGGCCGCAGACCGCGAAGGTCGGTGCCTACGCGGCCATGGTGGTCATGGCCGGTGCCCTGCTCACGAACCTGCGCAGCAAGCGGAACTGGGCGGCGATCCCGGTGAACCTGGGCATCGCCTACCGCGCCTACGGAGTGGCCACGGGACCCGACGAGCTGGCCTGAGCCGGCCACGATCGGCCGGACCCGGTCGGGACCGCCCGGCCGTCAGGTCCGGTTGGCCACCTTGGTGGCGAACTGGAGCACGGTGGCCGCCGCGCTGGTGGCCGCCGTCTTGATGTTGGACCCCAGGGCGAGCCCGGCGAAGGTGGCCGAGTCGAAGTACTCCCGCCAGTGCACGAGCCGGCCGCCCTCGAAGGTCAGCACACCGGCCACCGGTGCCGCGACGATGATGCCGCCGTCGGCGCGGCGCAGGGTGTCGATCCGCTCGGTGTGCACCTTGTCGCCGGCCGCCGCGATGCTCACGATCTCCACGTCGATGGTCGCCAGCCCCATGGTCGTGCGGGCGATGTCCATGAACCGGATCGCGGCCGCCGGGCCGGTGGTCCTGGCCATCGGACGCTGGTCCCAGACGCACTGCGGGTCGAACACGTCGCGGAAGGACTCGGTCAGCTCCTCGTAGGAGGTGCTCCACCTGGCGAAGAACTCGAGCGCCCGCTGGGCGTTGTCCCCGCCCGTGTCGGGGCCGCCACTGCTGGTGCCGCCACTGCCGTTCGCGCCGTTGTCCATACCGCCACCGTAGCCGTCACCGGCCGACCGGCGGCCGGTGACGCCGGCCGCCGGGACGATCGGGAACGGTCAGGCGCCGCCGAGCCGGCTGCCGCAGCTGGGCCACGCACGCGCCCCCTGCTCGCGCTGGACCTTCTTGGCGATCGCGATCTGCTCCTCGCGGGAGGCCTTGTCGGCCGACGGTGCGTAGGCGTTCCCGCCGTGTGCCCGCCAGGTCGAGTCGCTGAACTGCAGCCCGCCCTTGTAGCCGTTGCCGGTGTTCGCGCTCCAGTTGCCCGAGCTCTCGCACGCCGCCACCCGGTCCCACTGGGCATCGGTGGCCTGGGTGGAACCGGAACGTGAGGTCGACCTGGACCGGCTCGGCGTACGCGAGGTCACGGTCTCCTCGTCGTCCCTGGCGAGGTCGAGGTAGTGCGTCCTGCCGCGGTTGGAGCTCTGCCCCCGGCTGCGGTGGCGGCTGCTCGAGCCCCCGTCGTCCGAGGCGCGGTGATCGGAGTCGTGCCCGTGCGAGCGCTTCTCGGGGGTGGGGCTGGTGCCTGCGGCCGGCGTGGCGGATGCCGAGCCGACGGCTACCAGCGGAGCCGTTGCGAGCACGGCGAGCGCCCCGACACGGGAGAGCTGGAGACCCGTGCTGGGCGTGGGTTTGCGATGGCGACCGGTCATAGTGACGGAATGTTATACGACTGTCACCGTCAGTCGCACTACCTGGGTGGGCCGAATAGGCGAACGGTCGATCGCGTTCGGAGCAATCGATGCACCGCTACCTTCGAAAACGATCTCGAAGCGTGCTCGTAACGGCTCGTGGAGATCCCGAATGGCCCAGAGGTCGACTCTAATGGCCTAGTGGCCGGGCCTCATCCGAGAAGGCCTCGAGCACGCTGGGCGAGGTCGGCGATCCGGCGGGCGAAGACCTTCGCGTTCGTCGCGGGATCGGTGCCATCCTCCCCCATCGCACCCGCCTGATAGCGCGCCGACACGCCGGAGAGGATGCACGCCATCCGCCAGCAGGCGAACGCGACGTAGTAGTCGACCTGGTCCGGATCGGTGCCCGTGGCCGACGCGTAGCGTTCGATGAGCACGTCGCGCCCGCAGAATCCGCCGACCTCCGTCGCGGAGCCGGGCAGCTCGGACTCGGGTTCCGAGCCGACTTCGGGGTCTGAAGGCAACCGCCAGCTCGAGAGCAGCCACCCGAGGTCGGCCAGCGGGTCGCCCAGGGTCGCCAGCTCCCAGTCGAGTACCGCCCGGATCGTCCCGTCCAGCCCGGAGATCACGTTGCCCAGGCGGAAGTCGCCGTGCACGATCCCGGTCCGGTGCTGTGGTGGCGCGAGGCGCACGAGGTCGGCGTGCAGGCCGTCCATCAGCGGTTCCTCCACGCCGGCCGGTCCGACCGAGAGCTCCCACTGCTTCATCCACCGCCGCAGCTGCCGGGCCAGGTAGTCCGAGCCCTTGGCGATGTCGGCCAGGCCCACCTCGGCCGGCTCGACGGTGTGCAGGTGCGCGAGCGTGTCGACCAGAGCGGGACCCAGCTTGAGCCGGGCCGGCTCCGGTATGCGCAGGGCGACCTCGTGTGAGTCGGCCACCACCCCGTCGACGAAGCCCATCACGTAGAACGGGGCGCCGATGACCGCGGTGTTGTCGCAGTAGACCAGGGGCTCCGGCACCGGGACCGGCGTCGGGCGCAGCGCGGAGATGAACCGCCACTCCCGGTGCATGTCGTGGGCGCTGTCCAGCAGGCTCCCGCCCGGCGGGCGGCGCAGTACGAGGCGCTGCCCGTCGGCGTCGGTGAGGGCGTAGGTGAGGTTCGACCGGCCGCCGGCGATGAGCTCCACCCGCAGCGGCGCGGTGAACGCCACCTTCGTCGTCTCGAGCCAGCCGGCCAGTACGTCCGCGTCGGGCGGGGGAGTCCCAGTCATCCGCCCAGTCTTACGCGAGCGGGCACCGGCCGTGAAGGTCGACGCGCGCTCACGATCGCGGGACATCGACCGATCCGGAGACCGCTCAGGCGGCGACCGGCACCGCCTCCGCGGCGGCGTGTTCCTCCCGTTGCCGGCCGGCCGCGACCTGGATCAGCCACGCGGTGGCGCAGATCCAGACGAAGAACACCGCCACGCCGATGGCCCAGACGATGATCCCGTTCCAGGCCAGCGGGCCGGTTCGGAAGAACACCACGAACCCGGCCGGCATGACGCCGGCGACCGCGAAGAAGTTGAAATAGGCGTACCAGCGCGGGAAGACCGGCACCGCGCTCTTGTCCTGCAGCGTGATCATGCCGATCACCAGGTTCTGGATCAGCACGGTGGTCGTGGTGCCCAGGAAGATCAGCCACGCGATGTCGTTGAGGGTCTGGGTGAGCTCGATGTCGCGGTCGGGCCGGTAGGCCACACCCTGCCAGAGCATGAGCGGAAGGATGATCTCCAGGACCGTGCACGCGCCGGCGACGAGCTGGGTGTAGGTCAGCGGCAGGGAGACGCCCTCGATGCGCTTCATCTGCACCGAGATCACCGCGTAGAACGGCGCCAGCAGCCCCGTGGAGAGCATGGCGATGAACAGCCCGGTGCGCTTGAGAACGGTGTCGGTCTGGAAGAACTGCGCGATCTGCTCGGCGGTCTCGGTCGGGGCAGGGGGCCAGATGAAATGGGCCAGGGGCCACAGCCCGATGAAGAAGCCCAGCGTCATCACCGGACCGCACCAGGCGCAGAACACTTGAGAGCGGTAGTTCACGGCACGGCCTCTCACGTCGGGCGACTCGAAGTGCCAGTGACGCTAGCAGGTGAAATTACAGTGCCGCTAGCACTTCATCCGGGGCGCGCGCTGATCCCGTAAATGATCATCTGGGACACCTCGCGGGCGATCACCTCGCGTCCCGGCGGGCGCTGGCCGTGCACGAACACCCACCGCTCCAGCAGGACCATCGTCATCGCCATGCTCACCCCGGCGGCCATCGCCACGCTCGCGTCCGGGACGTTGTAGTGCCGCACGTGCATCAGGTCGTGGCCCGCCTCGTCGGCCAGTGTCCGCAGCCCCTCGGCGAACTGGCCGCTGATCCGGTCCGACACCGACTGCAGCGTCTCGTCCCGCTCGAACTCCGCGGCCATCAGCAGCCGCAGCAACTCGCGGTTCTCGTGCAGGAAGTCCACCAGCGCCTCGACGAAGGTGTAGATCTGCTCGTCCAGTGCCAGATCCGAGGGCAGCTGCCCGAACGAGGCCAGCCAGCGGTCCACGAACTCGGCGAACGGGTCGACCACCACGGCCTCGAACAGGCCGGCCTTCGACGTGAAGTGGCGGAACAGGGTGCGCTCGGTGGTCTGCGCGCGCTCGCAGATCTGCTTCGTGGTGGTGGCCCGGTAGCCCTGCTCGATGAACAGGGTGGCCGCGGTCTGCACCAGGCGGCGGCGGATGGCCCGCTGGCCGCGTGGTGAGCCCTCCGGCTTCGGGGGCGTGTCGGTCTGCGCGGGCGCGTGGACGTCGACCATCGGCTCGAGGCCTCAGCCCGCGGGAGCGGGCGAGGTGGCCGCCGCGATCACGGTGTTCAGTGTCTCGCGCAGGTCCTGGAGCTGCTCGAGGCTCATCCCGAGACGCGTGATGATCGCCGGTGGGATGCGCTCGGCCTGCTCCCGCAGGGCCCGTCCGGTCGGAGTGAGGGTGATCGCCAGCGCCCGCTCGTCGGCGGGGTCGCGCCGTCGGGTCAGATAGCCGGCCGCCTCCAGCCGCTTGAGTAGCGGGGTCAGCGTGCCCGGGTCCAGCTGGAGCAGGTCGGCCAGCTCGCGGCCCGAACGCGGATCGTGCTCCCACAGGGCGAGCATGACCAGGTACTGCGGGTGCGTGAGGCCCATCGGCTCCAGCAGAGGGCGGTAGAGCGAGATGACGGTGCGCGCGCCCACGGCGAGTGCGAAACAGACCTGGCGATCGAGCGCGAGCAGGTCGATGTCGGCCAGCTCACCGGTTCCGGGCGTTCCCACGAGGCCGAGAGTACAGTAAATTGGTGTACAGATGTTTGGTACACCAATGATTGGTGTACCACAGACGAGGGGAATGGCGATGACGGAGACGAAGGGCCCGGACGGTGGCGTCCCGGTCCGCCGGCCGGATCCGGTGCGTTGGCTGTGGTACGCGTTCGGCGGGCGGCTGCCCTCCCGCTACCGGAGCTGGGTGCTGCGCGACCTGACCTGTCGCACCTGGGCCGTGCGCCACATCGTCCGCGCGCTGGTGCAGGTCTCACCGGTGGCGGTGGCTCTGTTCCTGCTCATCCCCGGTTCGCCCGCCATCCGGATCGCCGGGGTGGTCGCGGGCCTGCTGCTGGGCCTGCTGTACTCCTGCGCCTACATGTACGAGATCGCCGAGCATCGTGTCGCCCAGGCGGGCTACGAGGCCGGTACCGCGCACGCGGTACGCGAGGAGTCCCACTGGGAGGCCCGCCAGGTTCAGGCTGAGCGGTACGCGGCCCGGTGGCGCCCGGAGCCGGCCACCTGCGACTGCTCGGAATGACCTGCTCGGAATGACCGGAGCCCCCGTCTCCGGCCTGAGCTGCGGGTTCTCGGCGCTCCTGGAGGCCACCCCGTAGCGAGGAGGCCAGGTCGTGGACGATGTCGCGAGACAGCGAAGGAGCTCCCATGACCGTTGCCGAGCCGGGGCCGGGCACCGAGGCACAGCCCAGGACCGTGACCGCGGAAAAGGTCGACGACGGCGTCACCATCGTCCGGCTCAACCGCCCCGAGCGGCTCAACGCCATGCGCGACCAGCTGTTCGTCGACGCCGTTGAGGTGCTCGACGAGGTCGCGGCCGACCCCGGCTGCCGGGTCGTGGTCCTCACCGGTGCCGGCCGGGCGTTCAGCGCCGGCGGTGACCTCGACGCATTCGACGTGATCGACGGGACGAGGTCCGCGCAGCCCTACACGCGCGCGCTCTTCGCACTCTCCTCGGCGATGATCCTGAGGCTGCACACGATGCCGCAGCCGGTGATCGCCGCGGTCAACGGCCCGGCCGCCGGCGGCGGGTTCTCCCTCGCGCTGGCCGCCGACACCCGCATCTGCTCGGAGTCCGCCCGGTTCAACGCCGCATTCGTGCGTATGGGCCTGACCGGTTGCGAGATGGGCATCAGCTACCTGCTGCCCCGCATCGTCGGGGCCACCGCCGCGTTCGAGCTGATGCTCTCGGGGCGGCTGATCGACGCCGCCGAGGCCTTCCGCATCGGGCTGGTGCTGGAGGTGGTGCCCGACGACGCCCTGATCGACCGGGCGATCGAGATCGCCGCGACGATGAGCCGGAACTCGCCCATCGGGCTGGCGCTGACCAAGGAGGTCATGTGGGCCAACCTCAACGCGCCGAGCCTGCGCGACGCGATGGTCACCGAGATGCACGCCCAGATGCTGACCGGGCACACCGAGGATCACCGCGAGGCCCGCGACGCGTTCATGGGGAAGCGGACACCGACGTTCAAGAACCGGTGAAGGACCCGGCGGCGGCCCGGGTCAACGCTTTCGGGTCAGGTGCAGCCCGTCCTCGGTGACCCCGTTGACGGCGAACCGGGGCCGGAACCGCCCCCGGCCGGCGTTGTTGCTCACCTCGAAGTTGCAGATCCCGACCCGTCCGCCGAGTGTCTCGCCGTCCAGGGTCATCGTGCACATCGTGTCGGTCACGGCCATCAGGTCGACCATCCACGACACCGCGCCCTTCTGCAGCGGGTCGAGCGCGATCTCCAGGGCGTCCTCCCCGGCGAACTCCATGCGCAGCCGACCGCCCCGGTGGGTGAGCCCGTCGCTCTCCAGGTTGGTGATGACGTCGACGGTGTCGGCGTAGGTGAGCACCCCGTCGCGGATCACGCAGCCGAACTCGGCGATGTTGTCGTCGGTCCCCAGCACGCTGACCGCGAGCACGGTCAGGTCCGGACCGAAGGTGCCCGCCACCCAGCGGTGGGCCACGAAGTCCTCCCAGTACCGCTTGCCCCAGCCGTGGTCGCGGAACGCCAGCCCCTCGATCTCGTACCCGGTGCCGTGCAACGTCAGCCGCCCGGTCACCGAGCCGCCGACCTCGAGGTGGCCGGCGGTGATCCGGGACGCGAGCTGGCCGGTCTTGGGGTAGATGTCCACCGGCGGGTGGAAGTCGGTGACGTGCAGCTCGCCCTGCACCTCGTCGTCGTGAAAGGTCCATACGGCGTGGTCGGTGAAGTCGAACCGGCAGGCGTCGTCCCCGCAGCCGAAGCCGGTCTCGGTCACGTCCTGCTCACGCAGCGGCACCCACCCGCAGCGCTTGTACACCAGGTCCGGGGTGAAGAAGTTGGTCGTCAACTGCGCCTGGGGGCCGTCGGGATGGAAGGGGTGGTGCCCGATGCGGTGGTAGCCGCCGACCCCGCGCTCGAGGTCCCACCAGCACAGCACCACGCTGTCCTGCCACATCTGGTGGTTCTCGGGTTCGTGGTGGCGCTCGTCCTCGATGCCGAGCTCAACGACGTGCCCGCCGCCGGTGACCTTCACCGGGGATTCGGCTTCATCGTGGGCTCGGCTTCATCGGGGACTCTGCCCGTCGTCGACCTTGACGATCGTGCCGGTGACGAACTCCGAGGACGGCGCCACCAGGTAGAGCAGGGTGCTGTCCAGGTGCGCCGGGTCGCCGATGCGCTTGCGGGGGAGCGCGCCGCTTATGTCACCGATGCGGGAGATCATCCCGTCGGTCATCTCCGAGTAGACCAGCCCGGGCGCCATAGCGTTGACGTTGATGCCGTAGCGCACCCACTCGACGGCCAGCACCTCGGTCATCCGGGCGATCGCCGCCTTGCTCACCGAGTAGAGCGTGGCCGCGGCGTTGCCGTCGTAGCTGTAGGCGCCCATCGAGGACAGGTTGACGATCCGGCCCGGCTGCTTGGCCGCGATCAGCCGGCGCGCCACCTCGCACGAGAGCACGTACGGCCCCCTGATGTTGGTGTCGATCACCGAGTCGATGAGCTCGAGCGGCATCTTGTGCGCCCGCATGGCGTCGGTGAC
>Ga0310811_10004855_pt1 | contig 16942 bp, 11 predicted proteins | sample YCmetagenome_FD_207642 | JGI IMG/M metagenome (GOLD analysis project Ga0310811, IMG submission 207642) | Soil microbial communities from experimental microcosm in Duke University, North Carolina, United States - YC | ecosystem: Engineered > Artificial ecosystem > Soil microcosm > Unclassified ...
CACGGATGTGGAAGGCCAGTTCTTTTTGTCGGCCGAAAAGGGTAGGTATTACACCCTGACGGTCTCGGGCGTTGGTTTGACCCCCCGCCGGCTTGACAGCGTTACCGTGAACGAAAACGGGACTCCTTTAAATATAATGGTCGCCACCAACTCCAAAAGCCTGCAACAGGTGGTGGTCAGCACCAATGTGCGGCGGGCTTCGGTGGCCTCGTTATATGCCATCCAAAAGAACAGCTCGGCCATCAGCGATGGGATCAGCGCCGATGTCATTCGCCGCAGCCCCGACAAGAATACCGGGGATGTGCTCAAACGGGTGAGCGGCGCTTCGGTGCAGGAGAACAAGTTCGTGGTCATCCGGGGAATGAACGAGCGGTATACTGTCGCCTTGCTGAACAATGCGCCATTGCCCAGCACGGAGGCCGATAAAAAAGCTTTTGCCTTTACTATCCTGCCGGCTTCCCTGGTGGACAACCTGGTGATCTATAAGGCGGCTACACCCGATCTGCCCGGGGACTTTGCGGGCGGTGCGGTGAAGGTGCAGACAAAAGATTTTCCGGCGCAGCCGATCAGCGAGCTTTCGGTCTCGGTCGGTGTCAACTCCAAGACTACGGGGAAGAATTTCTATAAGGGGCAGCCCAATGGGAAATACGATTGGCTGGGTTACCTGGATAAGTCCCGGTTGATCCCCGGTCCTTATTATCGCCAGCGCGGGGCGGACTTCATCCATAATTCCGACGATTATAAGCGGGCCGTGACGAAGCTATTCCCGAATACGTTTGGATACGAGGCAGCGAGACAGAGCCTGCCGGCCATCAGCGTTCAGTACACGGGAGGCAATACGCGGCTGCTGTCGAATGGAAGGAAGCTTGGAGCGATATTCAGCCTGGGGTATGGCACCGGACGGGCTGTATCGGACCGCGACCGCGACGAGTATGACATCAACCGGAAATTCCAGGAAGGATACAGTACGATCAATTACGAGGATAAGAGCAATCTTTCGGGTTTGTTGAGCCTGGCCTATTCCTATGGCCGGAGTAAGATCGCGTGGAAAACAGTTTACAATAACGAGTTCGTCAAGACGCTGGCCCAGCGTAAAGGCTACAATGAGGTGAACGATCCGATCGTCTTTTATTCCCGGAGCCTGAACAACGAAGTGAGTCAGAACGGGCTCGCACATTCGGTGATAGAAGGAGCACACAAGCCGGGCAAGGGTTGGGCGATCGACTGGACCGGTGGCGCCGGGTATACGTATCGAAACCAGCCGGACCAGAAGATCTTGTCCTTTAAGAGCGCGGATAACGTCGATGCCGACTATTCCATCAGTCTCAGCACGGAGAATTCACCGGCTATCCGGACGGCGGGGCGGGTGTATTCCTTCCTTGGGGAATGGATCTACGACGGTGGTTTTTCCGTGAGCAAATCGTTCAAATGGGGCGAGCAGACGCAGAAATGGCAATTCGGCTCCCTGAATGTATACCGTGACCGGAATGTCGAGGTCAGTGCGCTGGGATATGCGTCGCTGGGGAGCAAAGGGGTAACGATCCCCGAGTCGAAGGAGATCGGCTTCGGCACCCTGTTCACCCCGGCCAATATCGATAAATACGATCTGACGGTGGCCAACATCGCCAATAATTCCACGGATTACAAGGCGAGTTCCTTGTCCAATGCGGGGTATATGCTGCTGGAGAACCGGTTTAGCTCGCAGTGGAAGGCCACCTGGGGACTTCGGGTCGAGCGTTACCGGCAAAAGCTGAACGCGCAGAACAAAACGCCGATCGATGTGGAGAATACCGATTGGCTGCCCTCCCTGCTGCTTACTTACTCTTTGAGCAACCGGACCAACCTGCGGCTTTCCGGCAGCCGGGCCGTCAACCGGCCGGAGTTCCGCGAGCTGGCCAGCTATGCCGTATATGATTATGACAACAACTACTCCGTCACCGGCAACCCCGGCCTGAAGCGGGCGCAGAATACGAATGGCGATCTGCGGTTCGAGTTCTTTCCGCAGACGGGGGAGATACTCTCGGCAAGCCTGTTCTACAAATATTTTAGCGACCCCATCGAGCAGACCAATCACGGGAACAACAACCTTTCCTATGAGAACGCCGATCATGCCTATGTCTACGGCGCGGAGATCGAGGTACGCAAGAAGCTCGACTTTACCGGCAGCGACTGGCTGAGCCACCTGACGGTGTATACCAATGCCGCCTATATCAAGGGGGGCGTTCAGTTCAACGGCCAGGACCTGAAAAGCCCGATGCAGGGGCAGAGTCCTTACCTGGTCAATGCGGGCCTGCTGTACCTGCCCGAGGACGAGAGCTGGTCGGTGAATGTCCTCTATAACCGCATCGGACCCCGGCTGCAGTTCCGCGGCGTCGCGGGAGGTGTCGACATCTTTGAAAACCCGCGCGACGTGATTGACGTGCAGCTGAGTAAGAAACTGCTGAAGGGAAAGTTGGAGGCAAAGCTGACGTTGAGCGATCTGCTGGCACAACCCTTCCGGTGGTATTACAAATATGACCCTGCCGCGACGCATGTGGCGTATGATCCGGCAAAGGACGCCATTATCCGCAGCTTCACCTTCGGCACCACCGCCACCCTTGGCATACGATATCAATTTTAAATAAAAACAATGAAAACACCATTTATGAAGAACATTTTGTGGGTCCTCGGAATCACACTGCTGGGAGCCGCTTGTAAGAAAAGCGATGACAAACCCAACCCCGGGGGTGGGGGAGGCAACGGTGGGGGGACCGACACTTCGACCAATATCTTTGTCCGGGGCGTCATCACGGCCGACCAGCATTGGGTAAAGACCAAGACCTATCACCTCCGGGGCTATGTATATGTGAGCAATGGCGCCACGATCACCATCGATGCGGGCACAAAGATCGTTTCCAACAGGGATTCCGCCGGGGTGCTCGTGATCTATCGCACGGCTAAGATAAACGCCGCGGGTACGGCAACAGAGCCGATCGTGTTCACCTCGGGCGAAGCCGGCCCCAAGCCGGGTGACCTGGGCGGCGTGATCCTCGTTGGGCAGGCCAGGGGCAATACCAACCACACCTTCATAGAAGGCGGCGTCGACCCGCAGTTCAGCGTATTTGGCGGCACGAAGGACGATGACAATTCCGGGGTCATGAAATATGTCCGGATCGAATATGCCGGTAAGGCGGTAAACCCGGGGGATGAGGTGAATGGCCTGTCACTGTATGGCGTAGGTTCGGCTACCACGCTGGACTATATCCAGGTCGTCCGCGGTCTGGATGACGCCTTCGAGTTCTTTGGCGGCACCGTCTCGGCGAAACACCTGATCGCCTATAACTGCGCCGATGATGATTTCGACATGGACGATGGTTTCTCCGGCAATATCCAGTTCGCCCTCTCGATCAAGGACCCTGGTTTTACGGATGACAAGGGGGTCACGGGTGATCTTTCCAACAATTTCGAAGTGGACAATGTGAATCCCGGCAACTTGTTGTCGTATGGCAAGACGCCGATCACGTTCCCGGTGCTATCGAATTTTACGGCGATCGGTCCCAACAATGCAGCGGGCGTAAAGGCCGACTATGGTTACGGAATGCGCTGGAGAAGAGGTTGCAAGTTCATCCTCGCCAACTCGATCGTCATGGGAGGTCAGAAGGCCGGTCTCGATGTCGAGCAGGACTCGACCGCGCTCTATTATTCCAGGGGAACTTCCAGATTCTACAACAGCTTCCTGCACGCGGTCAACAACCCGTTCCAGGTAGGTGGATTGTCGATCAGCCCGGCCGTCCTGGATGCGGCTACTCTGGAGACGATCACGACGACGACGAACGGCAGCGTGTTGTATGCCAACGCCGCGGATATCAAGCTGACGGATCCGTTCAACAACGCCAGCCCGAATCTGAAACCCGCGTCCGGTTCGCCCGCGCTGACGACGGCCGCGAAGTTCGATCTCGATAAGCTGAATGTATCCTTCTTTGATAAGGTAACCTATATCGGTGCGCTGGATGCCAGCAACGACTGGACGGCCCAGTGGACGGTTTGGAATAAATAGTTTTTGTCTTGGTTCGGCAAAATACCTAAGAGGCTGTTCCGCAAGGGGCGGCCCTTAGTGTTTTGGAGGAGTGCTTTTGCAAGAAGCGGCTAGTCACTGAGGAGTTTGGCCAGTTCGAGCAGTTCCTTTTGCTTGTAGGCGTTGCGTTCGTCCTCGAAGCATTTGCTGAACTCTTCGAGGGCCGTCTGGATGATGCGGTTGTGCGTCAGGGGCTTGAAATAGCTGTTCACGGGCGGGACGGAGATGCGCTTGAAATAGCTTTCGACGTCCTTGTGCGAGAACACCTGGCCGCTGGTGGGGTCGATGAAGAACTCGATGCGCTGCAGGGGGCTGAGCTTTTCGGGGTTCTCCTCGTAATACGGCTTTATATAAGCGAGCACGAACTGCCGGGGGATATTGATGGCCTTTACCGGGATGTCCAGCAGCTCGCTGAGCAGCAGGTAGAGGATACCGTTTGTAATAGAGTTCCCGCGTTTGGTCTCGATCAGCTTGTTGATCAGGAACTCTTCGGGATGCTGGTAGGCGACCTCGGTCCCTTTCAGTCCATAGTAGTTATAGAGGATGCTGGTTACGACGTGTACCTGTTCCAGCGGGGTGAGATAGCTATTCAGCTCGAGCCAGATATTGCGGCGGAGCTTTTCAACTTCCTGTAGGACCGGTGTGGTAATGAGATCGGGGAACTGGAATTTCGCCACGAGCAGGGAGGCGGTCAGCAGGTCCTGGTAGCTGCTGCTCTTCCAGTGATTGAAATCTTCGGTAAGATCGTGATAGTGCAGCTTGTGGATCAGCAGCTCGATACGTTCCTGGACCTCATTGCTGATCGTATTCTCCCAAAGGTTCTCGAGATTCGGGATGATGCCCCTTCCATAGCTGACGATGCGGTTGCTGACAGAGTCGAATACGTCCTGATCGGGGTCGTCGATCAGATGGAACAGGGCTAATATTTCCTTGTTTTCCTGCATAGCGGTTTTTGCCTTCTCAAATCTACGGATTCCGTTTGGGTCCAAGATCGGAGAAGTTCATAAGAGTTTAGTGGACTTCTTATCCACACTAACGCCTTCGATGTTCATTAAATTGCGTGCCAACCTATTTGGGACACAGGGCATTCCCATTGCGGGAACCGCGGGCTAGCTGCTTTTTTTCTTGCGGGGGACCCGCTTGGGCGGGTTGGCCTTGACCTCTTCGATGATGGCTTTCACCTCTTCCAGGGTCAGATCCCCCGCATTCTCCTGTTTCTCTTTCGGCAGCTTGTAGTTACGAAGACCCTGTTTGATATACGGACCGTAGGGACCGCGCAGCAGCTGGATCTTTTCTTTTTCAAAGACCTTGATGGTGCGCTGTTCCTTCGCCGCCCGCTTCTCGACCACCATGGGCTGGGCCTGGTCGAACGTGATCGTATAGGGGTCGAACTCCTTGCCCAGCGAATAGAACTTACCGTCGTGAGCGATATAGGGACCAAAGCGGCCAATATTGACCGTCACATCCTTATCCTCGAAGGGTCCCAGGTTGCGGGGGAGACGGAAGAGCTCCATCGCTTCGTCATAGCTGATGGTCTCGATGCTTTGGGTATTCTTCAGTTTTGCAAAACGCGGCTTCTCCTCATCACTGACGTCCCCGATCTGCACCATCGGACCATAGCGGCCCATGCGGGCGACGACCTTTTTGCCGCTGGTCGGATCGATGCCCAGCTCGCGTTCGCCCTTGATGCGTTCGGCGTTCTCTATTGTATTGTCCACATCCTTTTTGAAAGGGTTGTAGAAATCATCGATCATCTTGCTCCAGATCAATTTCCCCTGCGCCACCTCATCGAACTCTTCTTCAATGCGGGCCGTGAAATTGTAGTCCATAATATCATCGAAGTACTGTTTGAGGAAGTCCGTCACCACCAGCCCAAGGTCGGTGGGGAATAATTTGGACTTTTCGGCGCCGGTGTTCTCCTGCTCAACGAGCTTTTCGACCTTGTCATTCTTCAGCTGCAGGATGCGGAAATCCCTTTTCACGCCTTCCTTATCGCGTTTTTCCACATAGCCTCTTTTGAGGATCGTGGAGATGGTGGGGGCGTAGGTGGAGGGACGGCCGATACCAAGCTCTTCCAGCTTCTTTACAAGCGAGGCCTCGGTATAGCGGGGCTGAGGGCGGGTGAAGCGCTCGATGGCCCGCATTTCCTTCAGCGGGAGCTTTTGGTTTACTGTCAGCGGGGGGAGCATTCTTTCCTGGCCGTCCTCTTCCGTCATATCTTCTTCATCACGGTCTTCCATATAGACTTTGAGGAAGCCATCGAATTTCAGCACTTCGCCGCTGGCGGTCAGCTCTTCTTTATTGGTGCTGACCTGGATCTTCGCAGTCGTTTTTTCCAGCTCGGCATCCGCCATCTGGCTGGCCATGGTCCGTTTCCAGATGAGCTCATAGAGGCGGCGGCAGTCGGCGTCTTCCACCGTCATCGCGTCCATATAGGTGGGGCGGATAGCTTCGTGGGCTTCCTGTGCGGATTCATTCTTGTTCTTGAATTTTCGTGCCTGGTGATATTTTTTGCCGTACTGGCTGGTGATTTGGTTGGCCGTGGCTTCCATGGCCAGTTCGCTCAGGTTCACGCTGTCGGTACGCATATAGGTGATCTTACCGCTTTCATAGAGCTTCTGCGCCAGCAACATCGTGCGGGTGACCCCGTAGCCCAGCTTGCGGCTGGCTTCCTGTTGCAGCGTAGAGGTGGTGAACGGAGCGGCCGGACTTTTCTTACCGGGTTTTACCTGGATATCCGTTACCGTATAATCGGCCCCGATACAGCCCTGGAGGAATTTCTCGGCGTTGTCGGCGGAGGATTGCTTACGACCTTCTGCGGAGAAGACGACGGCCTTGCCGCTACCGTCCTTTGCGGTGAACAGGGCCTCGATCTTAAAGGAACTGACCGCAGTAAAGGCGTTGATCTCCCGTTCCCGTTCCGCTATGATACGGACGGCGACGCTTTGTACCCGGCCGGCGCTGAGGTTGTTCTTCATGCTCATCTTCCGCCAGAGGACGGGGCTGAGCTCGAAGCCTACGATACGGTCGAGGATCCGGCGGGCCTGCTGGGCATTCACCAGGTTCATGTCCACCGTCCGGGGTTTGGTAACCGCCGATTGAATGGCGGGTTTGGTGATCTCGTGGAAGACGATACGCTTGGTGGTGCCGGGGTCGAGACCGAGGACCTCGCACAGATGCCAGGATATGGCTTCCCCTTCGCGGTCCTCATCCGTCGCGAGCCAAACCTCGCCCGATTTCTTGGCGACGGATTTTAACTCTTTGACAACCTTTTCCTTATCAGCTGGAACGATATATCGGGGGCGATAGTTGTTCTTGATATCGATACCCATGTCATCCTTTTCGAGGTCGCGGATGTGTCCATAGCAGCTCTTCACCTCAAAGTCTTCTCCCAGTATTTTCTCTATGGTCTTGGCTTTCGCCGGAGACTCCACTATCAATAAGTTTTTCGCCATTATTATATATATGATGTGCCTTGTTGGCTTGCAATTTTACAGTATAACCATCAAACTAAAAAATCAGCCAACGCCCGCAGTCGACGCCCGGCCAAGGATGGATTTTTTATTTTAATTGATAATCAGAAGGTTACAGACGGGTAAAAAAACGAAGTTATAAGTTTATGAACACGCGGGGTCGGCCCGTTGTTCAAAATACCGTATTTTGTTAACCAAATCGCATGCCGTGGCTCGCCTATCTTCTTCTTATTCAATCTTCCCGCTGGGTGATTCGGCCATTACTATCGATCTCGGCAATTGCATCGATGAATACCATAATATAAAATCCATTGCTATTCATGATTGGTTGGCTGCCCGACCCTTTCCGGGGCGGTTGGATGTGGTTGCGGCATACAGCTCGGTAACGGTGTTCTATGACGCGGCCGGGCTTGTGTTGGCGGGTATTGCCGGTCCGATGGGGGTATATTCCTGGCTGGAAGGGTTGTTGCGGCGGGCCTGGGAGGAGACGGCCGTCCTCCCGGCCGGTCTGCCGGCCGCCGAACCGCGGATGGTGGACATCCCGGTTTGTTATGAAGGCGAGTACGCGCCTGACCTGGAACGGGTGGCGGCGCAGAAAGGGTTGTCGCCGGAGGAGGTGGTCGGGCTGCATACGGCCGGGCGATACCGGGTCTATATGATCGGGTTCCTGCCGGGCTTTCCCTACCTGGGAAGGTTGGATAACCGGTTGGACATCCCCCGGAAGCCGCAACCGGAGACCGTTCGGGCCGGTGGCGTGGGGATTGCGGGCATGCAGACTGGAATTTATCCGCTGGACAGCCCCGGCGGATGGTGGATCATCGGCCGGACGCCGGTAAGGCTGTTCGATGCGTGCGCCGGATCGCCGGCCTTGTTGAAGGCCGGGGACCAGGTTCGGTTCCTGGCGATCCCCTCCGAGGGCTTCCGGGAGATTTCATTTGCTAATTCAAGCCTGAATTTGTAGCTTAGACTTCTCCGAAGTTTCCCGCAGCGCCCGATAAATCCCGTCTCTTGAAGCCATTGTTGCAACCCACACCCCAAATCAAAATCAATCTATGGCTTTTTCCATTATTAAGCCCGGCTTGCTCGACACTATTCAGGACCTCGGCAGGCATGGTTTCGGAAATATCGGGGTGAATCCCGGCGGAGCGATGGATGTGTATGCGGCCCAGGTGGCCAACCTGCTGGTGGGCAACGACCAGCATGAGGCGGTGATCGAGATCCATTTTCCAGGTCCACAGATCCTTTTCGAGCAGAATACGCTTATCGCCATAACGGGCGCCAATTTTTCTCCAACGATCAACGATGAAGAGATCCCGCGTTGGCAACCCGTCGTCGTGCGGAAGAATACCGTTCTTCATTTTCCATCGCTTGTCCAGGGGGGCAGGTGCTATCTGAGCGTGCATGGCGGGTACTGCCTGAAGAAATGGCTCAACAGCTACAGCACGAACCTCAAGGCCGGGGCCGGCGGCTTTGCCGGGCTGGCGTTGAAGAAGGGGGATGAGCTGCCCTTTAACGAGAACACGATCTATTTTGCCGGGCTGTTGAAGAACGAAAGTAATTTCGAAACGCTTCCCTGGCGGGTCAATACCGAGAAGATCTACCAATACCCACACGAGATCGGGTTTCTTCCCGGGCGGGAATGGGAATGTCTTTCTCCGGCCTCGAAGAATGGCTTCCTGGAGAACAATTTCCTGATCCATCCTTCCTCCGATCGGATGGGTTACCAGCTGAAAGGCTCTCCACTGGCCCTCGAGCGGCATGTGGAGCCGGTCTCCTCCGCGGTCAGCTTTGGGACGGTGCAATTGCTGCCCAGCGGGCAGCTGATCGTGCTGATGGCCGACCACCAGACAACGGGTGGCTATCCGCGGATCGCGCATGTCGTCACCGCCCATCTGCCCAAGCTGGCGCAGCTGCGGCCTTGCGATACGATCCAATTCAAGCTGATGGACCATGCCATGGCCGAACAGCTGCTCGTGTCGCGCCAGAAGGAGCTGCATATCCTGCAACGCAGCTGCCTGGATCACCTAAATGAGATGGTGTGCTAGCGGTGGACCTCAATTGCGACATGGGGGAGGGAATGGAGACGGATGCGGCGATCTTTCCTTTTATCAGCAGTGCGAATATTGCCTGTGGCGCGCATGCGGGTGATCTTGACGTCATGCGCCGGACGGTGGAGCTCGCGGTGCGGCATCGCGTGGCGATCGGGGCGCATCCCTCTTACCCCGATCGCGCCCGGTTCGGACGGGTGGATACGCTTGGCGAGCCGGCTTCGCCGGCGTCTCTGTCCGCGCTGCAGGATTCTTTACACGGGCAACTGCGGTTATTGGACGAGGTGTGTAAGGGGGCGGGTGTGCATCTGCATCACGTGAAGCCGCATGGCGCGTTGTACAACCGCGCGGCAAGGGATGCGGAGGTTGCTTCGCTGATCGCCAACGTGGTGGCGGATTTTGATCCTTCTCTTTTGTTATACGGGTTGAGCGGGAGCCTGATGGCGCCCGCCGCCGGGGCGGCAGGGTTGAGGTTTGTCAACGAGGTGTTCGCCGATCGCAGTTACCGGCCCGATGGGAGCCTGACGCCGCGGTCGGAGCCTGGGGCGCTGATCGGGGATGGAGCGGTGGCAGTGGCGCAGGCGCTGAGGATGGTGCACGAGGGGAGGGGAGAGACCGTTTGCCTGCACGGCGATGGGGCGCATGCGGTGGAGTTTGCTCAATTGATCCATGGGGCGCTGAGGGCCGAGGGAGTGAGGATCGTGGCGCCGTTTTAGCTTTTCCTTTGCAATTTGTCCGAAGAATTCCCGTTCTTCCCCTGTTCCCACTTCAACCCACGAATGCGTCCTGCGGATTTTGCCGGGCGTAACCCAATCCATTTTTTATGGCAACAACGACCACCGATGGCGGCCGGCTCGAGGGCGGCTATACCTATGACTCTTTCACCGGGACGACAAAAAGGGCAAAGCAGCCCCTCGAAAGACATTTTTTATGGTGGTGCTCCGGCGCCTACCAGGGGTTGTTAAAGGACTGCCCATCCGAGCAGTCCAAGTACGCCGGGCTGGGGGGCGTGCTGCTGGCGACCTTTGCGCTGGCTGCCCTGTCGGCGGGTTATGCGATCTACAGCGTTTTTGCCGACCCGGTTTGGGCCGTGCTGTTCGCGATCGTCTGGGGGCTCATCATCTTCAATTTCGACCGGTTCCTGGTCTCCACCATGCGGAAATATGGGGTCACGCGACAAAAGCAGATTTGGATGGCGGCGCCGCGGCTTGCGCTGGCGGTGCTGATCGGCTTTACTATCGCCCGGCCGCTGGAGCTGAAGATCTTCGAGAAGGAGGTCGACGTACAAATGGCCGCCAACCGCCACCAGAAAATGCTGATGAACGATAGCCTCCTGCAGGTCGAGAACCGCGGGAAATTACAGGCGGCGCAACAGGAGCGGGAGAGGCTGAGCGCCCGGAAGACCGCGGTGGAAGACACCCTTCACCGGCTCCAGCAGGATTACCTCCGGGAGGCGGACGGGACGGGCGGCTCGCAGCAGCGGGGCATCGACAAGCTGACCCGGCTAAAACAGCAGGCCTACGAATCGGCCCGGCAGCAACATGCGCCCGAGCTGGCGCAGCTGGAACAACAGATCCATTACCAGGACAGCCTGGTCGCGGAGGCGAACGCCGGGCGCGAGCTGCGTAACCGGCAATACGAAGAACAGGTAAAGGCAGATGTTGGGTTCCTCGAACGGAACAAGGCCCTGGCCGATCTGTCGGCGCATGAGCCAAGTGTTTTCTGGACCAGCCTGCTGCTGTCGCTGCTGATCATCCTGATCGAGATCGGGCCGGTGCTATCGAAGCTGATCATGAATACCGGGCCCTATGACCTGGCCCTCGCCTCGCTGGAATTGCGACAAATGGCCTCGGCGGAAGATGAAATGCGCCGCGACCGCGAGATGCGGCAAGATAAAAAGCAGCAGATCAACGAAAAACAAAAGGAGATGACAAAGGAGGTGCTGCAACAGGTAACCGACTTGCAAAAAAAGCATATCCGGGCGGAGCTGGATCAGTGGGAGCGGGGAGAGGACCACACTCCCGCACGCCTGCCCATGGAGGAGCTGACCCGCAGGATCAAAGACCGGTACGGATTCCGGGAGGAGGATATCCTGTAGGAGCATGCGAGCCGGCTACAGGAGCATGGCCCGATCTTTTCTGTGATTAATAAAACAACTCTTCTATGGAAGATCTCAGCAAAACGACGGTTGAGACAAGCAATGCCGAAGAAGAATTTGTATTGCAGGAAAAAGATCGTGGCGATGCGGTGGTCTATGACGTATACCGTAAGGGCCACTGTCTTATGACGCTGTCTGAAGAGGGCAATATCCTGTTTATGAATTTCAATGTCACCGACGGAGACCGGGAGCTGTTCCAATTGGCCCGGCTCAATGAATTCATGGAGAAGATCGCCAGCGTCTTCCTGAAGAAAACAATGCTCGCTTAATGTAGAAATTCCCCCCTTGGGGGAATTTTTTTCCACAGACTTTTACAGTATTTCGTGCTTTCTGACCTTGTAATGGATACAGAAGGGTTTGCCCGCTGCCAGCTCGTTTAGACGACGGATGGTGGCCTCATCGGGCGGGGTTGGCGGCGGAAGCAACAATTTTGAATCTGAACGGCTTCTGCGGGTTTTGCTGTTGTAGGCGGCGATCGTCGACTCCGGCAAAGCTTGGGCCCAGGCAGGAGTAGGAGTTGTCTTCATGAGAATGTATTGTGGATATTTGAGGATGGCGTGTTCATATTTATAATCAAAAAGGATACCACCGGTGGGCGCCATACGAAGCCGTTTTTTATTATAACATTCTGCTAACCAAAAATCAGGCAGCGATATCGAAGGGTTATTCTTCTTATATTGGGCATTGATATTTTGAAGAAGACCAACCTCATACGATTTGTAGCGGCTATCGTCTGTGGCCTTTGTGTTCTTATCACACATGCGCAGGATACGACGGCACGGCGGCCCCTTCCCGACAGCCTGAGCGCAACACCCAGGGCGGATACGATCCCTGCTGCCGTTGGGCACGACAGCGCTCATCACCGGCTTGAACGATGGAGGAACAACAACATCTTTCAATGGTTCCGGAACGCGATCACCAAGGGGCGGCCGGACTCCGTGGTCAATATCAATACCCTCGCGCCGTTGAATACCAAGAGCGAAAGTCCCTTCAAACCATTTGAAGGCAGGATCATCCGGCATATCTTCATCCGGGGCTATGGATTCGAGCAGACCTTTACGGACACCTCGAAGCGGCTGCAATATTTTGGGACGAACCTGCTGAACCATCTGCACCGCAAGACGCGGGACTGGGTGATCCGGGACGGGCTTTTTATAAAAGAGGGTACCCCCTTGAGCGCCTATAAGGTGGCCGACAACGAACGGCTGATCCGCAGCCAGGGCTTTATCCAGGATGCGCGGATCCTGGTTGTGCCGCAGCCGGATAATTCCGACACGGTGGACCTGGTGGTGGTGGTAAAAGATCTCTTCAGCATCAGCGGCGCCATCGGCAGCCTGGGCTATCCACCGTTCAGCATCCGGGGAAACGCGCAGGAGCAGAATTTCCTGGGGATGGGTCAGCGCGTCCTGGTGGGCGCCAACGTCGAACAGACCCGCAACCCGACCTTTGGGCCGCAGCTGCTCTATAGCAAGACCAATATCGGGCATTCGTTCGTCAACGCCACCGCTTCCTATACCCAGATCAACAGCAATATCTACAATGGCTCGCCGACGGAGACCGCCTGGTTCCTCCAGCTGGACCGGCCGCTCTATGCGCCGTACGCCCACCTGGCGGGCGGGCTCCGGTTCGGGTACTTTTCCAACTTCAATGTCTATCACCAGGCCGACAGCCTTTTTTTCAACTACCGGTATCATACCCATGACGGGTGGATCGGATGGAATATCGGTTCGAACCGGTTCTTGAGCAATACCGCGGTTCGTGACCGTCGATTCCTGGCCGTACGATATTTCCGAAATGATTTCGATAGCATTCCCAAACAGCTGCAGCTGAACCCCGATCCTTTCAATTTCCGGTTCAACGACCGGGAAGCGGCGCTTTTGTCCTTTACCTTCTTCCGGCAGGACTTCTACAAGACCAACTATGTCTATGGCTTTGGTACGACGGAAGATCTGCCCGTCGGTTACAACGTCGCTTTTACCAGCGGCTGGTACCGGCAGCTCTTTCTCGACCGGCTTTACACCGGCGTCGACGCCAATGAATTCGTGGTGACCCGACGAGGCGGGTTTGCCCAGCTCTTTCTCCGCAGCGGCGTGTTTCTATACCGGGGGCATGCCCAGGATGCCAGCGTGTTGATCGGGGCCAGCTATTACAGTCCGCTGTTTACCTGGCCAAACCTAAAGCTCCGGCAGTATATCAATTTCAGCTACTCGCGACTCATCAACCGGGTGGGTATCGATCCGCTGACCATCAACAACGTTTTCGGGCTGCGTTATTTCACCGGGGACTCGACCTTTGGCGCCCAGCGGGTCACGCTTCACTCGGAGACCACCTTCTATCTCAACTATAAATTCCTGGGCTTTAAGTTCGCGCCCTTTGCCTTTGGCGACCTCTCCTTTCTGACGCCGGAGAGCGGCGCACTGCAAAAATCGGGGTTGTACCATGGCATCGGTGCAGGGATCCGGACGCGCAATGAGAATCTCGTCTTCAACACGATCGAGCTTCGTGCGGTCTATTTCCCGCGAAAGACGCGACAGAATACTTCCTTTAAGATCATGGTCAATACCGGTATCCAATTCCGGTACAACAGCACCTATGTGCGACAGCCGGATGTCGTCTTCCTCAACACAGATGGATTAAACAGTATTTATTGAGGCGCCCTTGTGCCGGGGATCTGCTAGTCGACGGGGAACTGGCGGACGGGGAGGGTCGTGTTGATGGTGGCCGCCAGCAGCTCCGCCCAGAAGCGATAGGTGGAAGGGGCGGGGTGGAGGCCATCGGCGACAAAGCTCTCGGGACCGGCGCCTTGCGCACGACTATGGGAGGTAATATCGATGAAATGAACGTGCTGGCCTTTTGCCATGTCGCGGACGACTGAGTTGAAGGCGTCGATCTCGCCCGTGATCAGGCCTTTGTCGCGACCGGCGGCAAATGGGGAATAACCCCAGTCGGGAATGGAGAGAACGAAGACGCGGGAGGGGCTGCCGGCGAGGCGAAGCGCCGTTTGGAGCAGCTGCCGGAAAACCACGGAGAATTCGCCGGTGCTCCGGCCCCGGTATTGATCATTGACCCCGATGAGCAGGCTGACGAGATCGTATTGCGGAAGCAGCCGGAGGCTGCCAAGGGTATGGGCCAGCTCGTCGGTGGTCCAGCCGGTGCGGGCGATGATCTCGGGGGCGCCAAACTCCTGGCCGGCAGCCCGGAGGAGCTGGACGGTCTGATAAGGATAGCCCTGGTGGAGGGGGACGCCTTCGCCAAAGGTATAGGAGTCGCCGAGCGCGAGATACGTATGCATTTGCTAATATAAGAAAAGGGCCCCAGAAGGGCCCTTTTCGAGTCGTTTATTGTTGCTGGCCGCCGCCGCCCTGGATGCCTTCCATACTGTCCCTTTCCCCTTTCAGGTTCTTGCGTTTGAAAAGGGCCATATCGAATTTCCCGAAGCGCCAGTTGAACTGGAGCCGGAAGAACTGCGGGTCTCTTCTGCGGGCATAGTCCTGGGTGATGCCGGTAGAGGTCGTATAGACATCGTTGATCCGGGTGCGGAAGATGTCGTTCACGCTCAGCGTCAGCGAGGCGGTGCGGTTCTTGAGGAACTCATACCGGATGGCTGCATCGACGCCGCCGGTGGGTTTTGTATAGCCCTGGGCGTTGCCGCTGCTGTTGTTGCCGAATCCGCGACCACCGCCGCCGCCGCCGTTGCTGGCGCTGCCGCCGGGCGGCAGTACCGTTTTGGAGGTATAGTCGCCGGAGAGCTGGATCGTAACGCCCTTCATCACCTTGAAGCTGTTGTTGAGCTTCCCGAACCAGGACCAGGATTGGGGCTGGGTGGGGATCGCAAACTTACCTGTATCGATGGTATTGATGTGCGAGGTGAAGAAGTTGACGCTGCTGGTCAGGTCCCACCACTTCGTGAGGCTGTTCCGGCCGATCAGCTCCACACCGCCGACAAAGCTGGACTTCGCGTTGATATAGGTGTTGATGAACACCGGGTTCTTGGTGACAGGGTTGATGCCGGGCTCCTGGTACCGGGTGATGAGATCGGTGGTGTATTTATAATACACCGAGGCCAGGAACGTGTTGTTTCCCGAATAGGTCTTCGAATAAGCGGCCTCGAAGGAGTTGGTGAACTGCGGCGTGAGTCCCGGGTTACCCCTGCTCAGGTTGAGAGAGTCGGAGTAATCCGTGAACGGGAAGAGCTGGAAGAAATTGGGCCGGTCGATCCGGCGGGTATAGTTGAAGGACAGGTCCTGGTCGCCGCCCAGTTTCTGGGTCAGGAAGACGCTCGGGAAGACGCTGATCGGGAATTTGTTGCTGAAATGGCCGATATCGGGGAACTGGTTGCCATTGGCATCGACGTTGGTGAAATGTTCCGTACCGTTGTAATCGGAGCTCTCACCGCGTAACCCTAGCTGGTAGGTAAAGTTGTTGATCGCATTGGAGTACGTTACATAGCCGGCAAAAACGCGATCGCGGAACGTATAATTGGACGATAGCAGCTGGTTGACGACATATTGTCCGTTCGCGATCGTATCGATATTGTTGACGCTGGTATTGTTGCGGATGGCGACTCGGCCGCCGGCCTCGAATTTGGATTTCTCACCGAGAGGCAGGGTATAATCTGCCTGGGCCGTGAAGTACTTATTATCGCCATCGCCGGTCTGCCGTTGGTAATAGTTTCCGAGGGAAGGGCTGTTCTTGTCCAGCGACAAGTGCTGCTGGGTTTGAACGAGGTTGAAGTTATCGTTCGAGCCCTGGCTGTAGTTGACGTCCGCCGTAAGCTCTTCCCCGGCTTTGGGGAAAGTGTGCTTGTAGCTGAGCATCACCCCGTGGTTGTTGAACTGCGCGTTCGTAGTCGAATACCGGTTCGTATAGAATGCGGATGTCTGACCGGACGGCGTCGAGTCGTTGCTGGTAAAGAGGTCGCTGTTCACCGACGGTTTGAACGTACCGTGAACGATATTTCCCGACAGCGAGAGGGTGTTCCGGTTGTCGACCAGGTAGTCGAAGCCACCCCGGCCAAAGGCAAAATAACCGTTGTTGATATTCCTGTCGGCCTGGCTGAGATCGCTGGTATAAGCCGACCGGTTGCGAGTCGGGTCAGCGTCGAACATGCTGACGCGTTCCGTATTACCGGTGGCGATGCTTTTGCGTTGGTTGTAGTTACCGCTGAGGAAGAAGTTGACCTTTCCCTGCTTGACATTGATATCGCCGC
>Ga0310811_10004856_pt1 | contig 16939 bp, 8 predicted proteins | sample YCmetagenome_FD_207642 | JGI IMG/M metagenome (GOLD analysis project Ga0310811, IMG submission 207642) | Soil microbial communities from experimental microcosm in Duke University, North Carolina, United States - YC | ecosystem: Engineered > Artificial ecosystem > Soil microcosm > Unclassified ...
CAAAACCAGCCTGGTTAACGTATCACCTTCCGTTACCTATACCGTGCCTGTAGGCAGACATGATGTGATCGATATACAGAGCAGCTACCAATACAATGACAGCAAATCTTTGAACCAGGCTTTTCGGTTTAATGGACAGACACATCAGTTCGACCAGGCCGATACTTCGCAAAGTAATAATTTCAATACAATTTACAATACAACAAAGTTAATGGCGGACTATCGGATCCAGCGGATCCGGTATAGTATACTATTGGGCACCGGTGTCGAATCCGATCAGTTGAAAGGGCGAAATCTCAGCAACAAGAGTGTTGTGGCCAGCCAATACCTCAGTTTCCTCCCCTCTGCGGACCTGAGCTTTCACCTTGGCAATGGAAAAGAATTTCACTTCAGCTATAATGGGATGCCGGTGGCACTCACCGTGCAACAACTACAGCCGGTTACCATTACGGCCGACTCTCTTTTTATTCAGCAGGGGAATCCCCGGCTGAAACAACCTTTTACCCACAACTTCAGTTTTTCCTATACGTCTATTCAAACCAGTACGCAGCGGTATTTTTCAGCTGTAGTGAGCGGCAGCACGACCATCGATGCTATCCAGAATTCGGTAACCCTTTTGTCGAATGGAGCACAGTTATTCAAGCCTGTAAATATGAATGGGACTACCAATGTTTTTGCCGATGTCAATTTTACGATCCCAATGCTCAGGCAGCACTCGAGTATCGGTTTAAACGGGAATATCCGGTATTCACAGGACCCGGGTTTGAGCAATGGTCTGAAGGCCGACACGCGCACGATGAATCTGTTGGGCGGAGTTAGCTGGAGTATTTATGCGGGAAGCAAGATCAGCCTGAGCATCAATGCGGTCTCAGCCTATAACATCTTGTCTTATTCGCAAGACATCAACCAGTCCGGCAATTATTTTACAGAATCTCTTTCTTCCAAATTTACTTATACTGTCAGGGATTGGGTCGCTTCGCTGGTGAGTTACTATGCATGGAATAATAGTTTAACCGCCGGGTATCAGCCTAAGGCGCCGGTGTTCTCGCCGGTGGTCAGTCGCCGCCTCTTCCACCGCAAACAGGGAGAGGTCAGGCTTTATGTAGCTGATCTGTTCAATCAGCAATCCGGGGCATTGCGTACGGTGAGTTCCAACACGATCACGGACATGTCTGCCAGAACCCGCGGCAGGTATGCACTGCTTTCCTTTATTTACAATCTAAGCAGGTTCAAAGCAGGTAATTAAGAAATAATATGCGCTGTCAAATTCCGTCTTAATTTTAAAGGAACCAAAAAACTTTATCAAATGAAAGCAACTCTCCAACTTGCCTGCGTAATTCTCGTTGCCCTGGCAGTATGCTCCTGTGAGAAACAGGCCGCAAATTTATCCCGCACTGACCTTGCAGCCAACTCCCGCGGCCCGCTGGTCGCAACGCCTGCCGCAGCACTGGTCACCACCGTCGAAAATTTTGAGACCGGCACCAAGGCTGCCTATGCCGATGGGACGGTCACGCTGAGTACCGGCGTGTGGGATTTCAATGATGCGCTGATCGGAAATCTCTCAACGGATGAAAAGAATGGTTCGCAGTCTGCCCGCATCCGTAATACCGGGTCTATTACTATGGAATTCGATCTCAGCGGAGCCACTTCCGTTACAGTAGCACATGCCGTATTTGGTTCGGACGGCAGCAGCACCTGGCAGCTGTGGGCAAGCACCAACAGTGGCAGCTCGTTCAGCCAGGTAGGCTCTACCGTTACTTCCAGCTCCACCACCTTGCAGACGGCTTCTTTTACCGTGAACTTTACCGGTACTGTTCGCTTCCAGGTCCGGAAGATCAGTGGGGGCAGCAACCGGATCAACATCGACGACTTCACGGTAAATGGCGGCACGACCGGTGGAGGCGGCGGCACCGGCGGCGGAAAGAAATTCCTGTTTGACGCGACCAAGGCGGAGACAGCAGGGAATGCGGACTGGGTCATCGACGAAGACGGCGGTACTCCTCAGCGGACTCCCACACCGGCCCAGTCTTCCATCACTTCTTCGACCGGCGAAACTTTCTGGACCGGAGCACTCTCCAGCTGGGGTATCGCCCTGGTAAAGACAGGTAATTCCGTGGAAACCTTACCTTCCGGCACGGCCATCACCTATGGCAATACTTCCAATGCGCAGGATCTCTCTCATTATGACGTATTTGTCATCGACGAGCCGAATATATTGTTCACAAGCGCGGAGAAAACAGCGATCCTCAATTTTATCAGCCATGGGGGAGGCCTGTTCATGATCTCCGATCACAATAATTCCGATCGGAACAATGACGGTCATGACTCGCCAAATATCTGGAATGACCTGATGTCCAATAATAGCGTAGCTGCCAATCCTTTTGGCTTTAGCATCGATCTTACCGATATTTCGGAAACAAGCAGCAATGTGCTGACCGGCAACAGCACGAACCCGATCTTACATGGGTCCCAGGGGAATGTTAGCCAGATGCAATTCAATGACGGGGCTACGATAACCCTCAATCCATCTGCCAACAGTACGGTACAGGGGCTGATATGGCAGAGTGGGGACGCGCAGAATACCACCCACGTTATGGCCGCTTCATCTACTTTTGGGACGGGGCGGATCTTTGTGGTGACAGACAGTTCGCCGATGGATGACGGGACCGGAGCTTCAGGGAACAATCTATTTGTAAGCTGGAATTTATTCAGTCATACACAGCTGTTCATGAACGCATCGTTGTGGCTGGCAAAATTGCAATAGCATATAATAGCAACGGCTGAGCAGACAGCCGGGCCGTTGATAAAGAGAGGGCGCTTATTTAAAAGCGTCCTCTTTTTTTGTTGCCAGCTGCGAATCCCTTGTATTCTTTTGAACGGCGATGGCGCCGAACATGGCCAGTAAAAAGGCAAAGGCATAAAAACCTTTCTCGCTTGGGAGTAAAGTAGCATTCCATAATCCTACTGCCAGCAGGATGATGGACAGAATGGTGCAAAACCAGCTCAGGCCATAGTAGATGTCCGTGACCAGTATACCTTCGAGCCGGTCTCGAACGGATTTTTGCAGGGATACCACGGCAAATAATCCGAACATCAGGACAGTGAAATAATATCCTTTCTCATTGAGCTGCATTTCGGCGCGCCAAAGCCCGATCAGAAAGCCCAGCATTCCGGCTCCGAGAGCCACCCAGGAGGCGCCAATGAATGCGTTGGAGGGTTTTTGTGTCATGTTTAGGGATGTTTGGTATTAAAGTTAAAGCCTTCCGGTCAGGGACCAAAAGGCTTTAACTTATTTTTACCCCCGTTTATTGCAGGGGGCGGGGTCAATATTATTGCAGAGAGGCCATTATTATTGCAACGAGGCGATCAGTTTTTCGTTCAACGCCACGTAATCGGGATTGTTAGCTTGTTTTGCCAGCTCTATTCCTTTCTTTGCAGTTGCGATGGCGTCCTGTTTCTTTCCCAATTTTGCCTGGCAGCGGGCTTTCTGGTAGGCAACAAAGAAAGCGGTAGGATCTTGTGCCAGCGCTTTATCAAACCATTCCAGCGCCTTGTTGAGGTCTTTACCGTTCTCTAAATAATAGAAAGCGGCAGCAAAATAAGGATGGTTGTCCTTAGTCATAGCGTCATTTATCTGCGCCATGATCTTTGAATCCACATCGGTGGTGATAGGCAGCATAACAATGACATTATCCCAAAGGATCTGCAGGCTGCAGGAATTGGATGTTACGTCGGCAAATAAAATGGTAAAGGTCTCTACAGAGAATGGCAGCTGATGCGGACTTACCTTTATGCGGACGATGTCCTGGTCTGGTTTGTAGGCAGTCGGGCTGGTGACGTCCAGTTGACGGGTAATGATCAGTGTCCATTCATCGGCGCCTGGGATGCTCAGCAGGCCATATTTACCGGCCGGGATCTTTGTGTCGCCGATGGTGACGGGGTCACCGAATGTAAGGGTTGTGGCCTGGTTGGCGCCTGTGCGCCAGACTTTACCGAACGGGACAAGGTCTCCAAATATTTTCCGGCCTTTGATCCCTGGTCTGGAATAGGACAGCTCGATCGAGGACAGACCGAAGTCCTGTTTTACGTACTGAGGTGTCGAAGGTGCTGGTGTCTTGATAGATTGGGCGCTGACAGGCTGACAAAAATAGCCTGCAATCGAAAGTAACAACAATAGTTGCTTCATGTAATGGTGGTTTTGAAGGCCGAATGTACGTCAAAATACAACGCGCACTGCGGTACGGATCGAAGCTCCTTTACTCACTTTTTTCCAGGGGGGGCCTTCGGAGATAAGGTGGATCACTCCTGCGTCGTGGGCCGGAGTAAGGGATTGTTCGACTTTAAAGGAATTCAGCTCCCCTTTTTTGGTGACGTCGAAAGAGATGACAACAGCGCCTCTGACAGAAGTGTCGGCGCCAATATTCTTTTTACCGGCAGCCAGGTAGTCGAGATAGGCTTGTTTTCCCATCACGGGTCTTGCATTTATCCATAAGGAATCGATCTTTCCGTCATCCGGAGAGGAAGCCCTTGCGCGGGTCTCTTTTCGTTTGGATCCATACCCGCTGACAACGACCTCGTCGAGAGCATTCGGCTGCTGGGTCAGGTGGATCAAATTTCCTGTAAAGGATTCTGTATTCAGGGTGTTGAACGCAAGGGAGGCCGGCTGATAACCAGTCATTCCAACAGTTACCTTTAAGACGGAATCTTTCGGGTAAACCTTCATCTTGAAGTAGCCATTCAGATCAGTGACGGTGCCGATCCGTTGATTTCCCGTGGGGTCTGCGAGGAAAAGGGTAGCGCCGGGCAGAGGGTTGTCGTGGACGTCGAGAACTTTTCCGGAGAAGACCAGCGGATGGACCTCTGCCAGCTTGGATTTGGAAAGATCCGGGGCGAATGCCTTCCTGGCCAAACCCCGTATCTCAACTTCAGACTTGTAGGCGGTGGTGTCTTTGTTGTAGGTTATGGTGTCTTTTTTGATGCTTAGACCGGCTAATGCGCCATTGTCACGTTGGAAAGCCGTGACTGTGCCGCTATCAGCGGCCGGTGACGTCCTGTATGATAGCACAGGCGATGCGGCCGGGACCTGTGAGGCGGCCGGGGCTCGTAAGTTGGTAGAGATCTTTGTCCTTTTTGGGGGGGCCTCAGCTTTAGCGACAATGCCTTCTCCGTCGGACAGGATCGTTTTAGTCGTGTCTGCCGGTGCTATTTTGGCTGAGTCTGCCGTAGCCAGCGCTATTTTTACCGAGTCCGCATTTGCCAAATGTGCCGACTTTGCTACGGGCCGGCTGATCTCGTCAGCCAGAGTCCGTTCTTTGCTTTTGTTTAACAGACCGTACCAGGCGCCGGCGCCCAGGCCGAAGAGAAGGATCGCAGCAGCGGCTATCCTCAACCAGGGAGCGCGAAGACTAAAGAGCTTTGAAGCCGGAGCGGGGGAAATTTCGGGGGCCGGGGCGACTTTTTCCGACGCGCTCACGCGGCTGTCTAGCCGGGCGTGCAGGTCATCGAGATGTCCGCTCAAAACCTGGTCACCTTTCTGAGCTGGTCCACGTGCAGATGTCTCTTGCTTTTCAAACCCTTCCAGGGCATCTGCCAGGAAAGGGTCTTCCAGGGCTGCCATTTCAAGATCGTGCATTTCCCGGGCAGACATCTCCCCACTCCAATATCTTTGAAGATCTGCAGCTGAATAAGTCGTGATATTTTTCGATGGGCCGCTCATGCTATTACTTTCTGCTGTTGCTCCATGCAGATCTTCAGGTTGCGTCTGCCGTTCTGGACGTGACTTCTCACTTTATTCCATTGCAGACCGGTAATGGTTTCGATCTCTTTATAACATTTATTTTGCAGGTAGAACAGCTCGACCACGGTCCGCTGGTCGGCGGACAGTGTCTCAATACATTTCGACAGCCGGCCAAGCTGCTCTTCCTTCTGGACTCTATCATTCAGATGCAATTCTTCCGCCGTTTGCATATGATCGGGGTCGAAACTACTGACCTTCAAACGGCTGGACGAACGTAACTTCATGAGACAGTGATTTTTAGCCAATGTATAGACCCAGCCTCTAAAATAAGTCACCTGGTGTTTGGGTAATTTCTGCGCCAGTTCCTCAAAAATATCCATAACGGCATCTTTGGCAGATTCCGGTTCGCCCAGGTATTTAACGCAGACGCCGTATAAAAGGTCGAGATATCGCTGATACAGCTGTGCCAGGATCTTCAGGTCGGAGGTCGATTGATAGGCGGCGACCAGTTCCTGGTCTTCCGGGTTATGTTCACCTCCGGCGTTGGGCGGTATGTTTGTCAAAAAGGACAAATGGGGAATGCGCTTTCCAGGACCAATGTAAGTAAAATTCCTGTAAGAATGTCAGAGAGGCATCTTGTTGTATAAGAGTATTTACGTAGTGTCCGAATGGCCTGTTAGTGGTATTCGAAGCCGGCATATTGCAGATATAGAGTATTTTTCATACACTTGTGACCGGTAGTTCGAATAATGGTATTATACTACCTCAATTAGACCCTTTATTCTATCATTAGACCCTAGATCCGTTTGAAACCAATTTTACCCTATGTAACTGCTGCAGGCTTATTATTCTGTAATATCCTGCACGCCCAGCAGATCGACCCTGATGCCCTTAGCCTGAAAAAAGGTATAAAGATAAATGGAGGATTAGGACTCAGCTCCGTGTATTATTCATCCAATGGAGTGGCTTCTTACCAGCCCGATCCCTTTACCTGGTTTGCAACAGGTAATCTGAATATCAGCCTCTTTGGCATTAATACCCCCTTTAGCTTTTCTTATAGTAATGCGCATGCGCAATATACGCAGCCTTTCAACCGGCTCAGGATACTGCCGAAGTATAAATGGGTGCGTCTCTACCTGGGCACCAGCAGCATGAATTTTAGCAACTATACTCTGGCGGGGTATACGTTCAATGGGTATGGGGTCGAGCTGACGCCGGGTCATTTTTCTTTTAAAGCCATGTATGGCCGGCTAAAAGAGGCAATTCCCTATAATTTTATCGACACGCTTAACAATGCCAATCTTTCCTATCGACGTAAGGGGATGGGTTTCAGCATGGCCTACAACGGGAAGGGCGAATCCTATTCGCTGAATGTCTTTAAAGCAAAGGATGACAGCAATAGTCTGCGTTATGTGCCGCCGCAGTCGGGGCTTTACCCGGAAAACAATCTGGCTGTCAGCGTAGCGGTGAAGAAAATGCTGAGTAAGAAGATCTCTTTTGATGGAGAGTATGCTGTTTCTGCGCTGACGGCGAACCTGGCTGCAAAGGATGACGGAACGGCTTCCTATCCTTCGACGGTGGCATCCACACTGATCCGTCCCTTTTTTAAAGGCACGAACGATACGAGGTACTATGATGCCATGGCCGCCGGTATCGGCTATACCGGGAAGAACTATGGCCTGCAGCTGAGATATGAGCGGGTATCACCCGGCTATGTGACCCTGGGCGCGTATTACATTAACAGCGACATGGAGAATATCACCATCGCACCACAGGTCCGGCTATTGAAAAGCAAGCTCAACCTCAGCGCCAATGTGGGCATCCAGCACGATAACCTGGATAAGAGCAAGCCCTCCACCACACATCGTTTTGTAGGGACATTCAATGGCTCTTATGCCATGAGCGCAAAGTGGATCGCCAATATCGGCTATTCCAATTTCAATACCTATACCCGTGTCAGACCCGTGGCCGATCCTTTTTTCCAGAACGGGCTTGACAGTCTCAACTTCTACCAGGTGAGCCAGTCCTTTACGGGTAACCTCATGCATAATTTTGGCTCTAAGGCGCATCCTCAGAATCTCAATCTCAACATGACCTATCAGCTGGCCAGCAATAAAAGCAATACGGATACGACCAATCCGCTGACCAGGTTCTTTACTTCAATTCTGAACTATGCCTATAGCATGCCACAAAAGGGACTTGTGTTCTCTGCGGCGGCGAACTATTATATCAACAGCTCACCGGGCTTAAACTCTGTATTTTATGGACCGACCCTCAGTCTTGGGCACAGGCTCTTCGCGGGCATGACCAGCAATTGGGCCGTGACGGTCAATAAGAACACGATCAATGGCGCGGCGGGGCCAGGAGTAATGACGGAGCGATGGAATTTGAACTATCTCCCGCAGACAGCTGGCGGCCATAAAAAATTGTTCAATGGTCATCACAGCATCACCTCTTCTCTGGGTTATACGCATCATGACAAGGCATCGACGACGGCCGCCTATGATGAGTGGATGTGGAACCTGACATATAATTATAGTTTTTGACGAACCAATAAGACAAGCATGAAGCGGAAATTAATTATTGCAGCAGGATTGTTATTAGCCAGGAGCGGGGTTTTGCTGGCGCAGAATGCTGCGCCTTCTTCTGTAGATACGACAGCGCCTTCTCCGCAGGAGATCGCCCAGGTGAATTATGTTGCCTCCAAAGTGGCGCTTGCAAGAAATCGGACCGTGAGCTACCTGGACCCTTCCACTGTGCAAAACCTGCCACTGGGGATAGCAAAAATGGTGGGTGGCAATACGTTCGTGATCGCTATCGACAGCGGGCGGTTGACTCCGCAGGCTGCCGTTGTCAGTGCTTATGCAATGGTGGGTCTGCCGGGGATAAAAGATTCCATTGCCTTTGAAGGACAGAATATAGCCATCAATCCGGGTGGGGTTGGAGGTAATGTAGTCTCCCGCATATCGCTGGTCTCCAGGCAGGTCATCAAGCTGAGTCCGCAGATATCGCTGATCCTTTCACCCAAAGATCCCAACTATGTGGAGTTCGATTGTGGTGGTTTTAAAGATATAAGTCTGACGGGAGAATTTCAATTCAGCAATGACCTGCTGGTGCCTGATACGTCTAATGGGGTCGTCCTTCCAAAAGTGATCGCAACTTTCCAGGTGCAGGCGTCGGATCTTTCCAATCTGCTGTTCACTGTCAATATCAGTCCCTTTCGTCTGCCTTCCCTGCAGGATGTTTCTTTTCAGATAAAGAACGCCGTAGCGGATTTCAGTGACCTGGCCAATCCGTCCGGGGCTGTTTTCCCTTCCGACTATCAAACGGCTTACCAGGGGGATCTCTCTCTGTGGCATGGCTTTTATATCCAGGAGCTGACGATAAAATTACCGGACTATCTGAAAGACGGCACCGGAAAGCCAATTATTGTTTCAGGGACAAATATGTTCCTTGACGGTAAAGGCTTTACCGGTAATGTCAGTATAAGCAATCTCCTGCAATTGTCCAACAGCGGCAATGACTGGCCTTTCTCCATTGACAGGATCGCCGTCAGCTTTTCGATGGGCCATTTGACGGGAGGTGCTATGAGCGGAGTGATAGGCCTTCCTTTTGTAAGCGGCGATACCCTGGGTTATAGGGCGATGGTGGCGGAGAAGAACAATAACCTTGATCTCAGCTTCCTCGTGAGCCTGGATGAGAATAAGTCCTATTCGATGCCTTTTGGAGGAACGCTGAAGCTGAACAGAGGCAGTTCTGTGGGCTTTACCCGGAAGGACAACAAGCTGGCCGGTATGGCCAACCTGGCGGGCAGCTTGTTCTTTAATCAATCCGAATTGAACAGCAGCAGCGGTGAAGGGCTCAAATTCTCAAACCTGCAGTTGTCTACGGAAAGCCCTTATCTGCTCAGCGGCAATTTTGATGCGAATGTGAACCTTTCCTCTTCGAACTTTCCTATTTCCATCAACGATATCAAACTTGGTATATCGAATGGGAAGATCGGCATCGGCGTAGCCATCGGGTTGAACCTGATGAATTCGGATGACAAGAGCCCGGCAGTCAGTACGACGCTGACGCTCCTGGCGAAAGAGACGACTACGACGAGGAATACAACCGGCGGCACTATCTCTACCCAGAAATGGGAATTCGATCATATCCAGGTCGACAGGATCGCTATCAACAATCTGCAGATCGCCGCCATCACGCTTAGTGGCGAACTGGATTTTTATAAGGACAATCCTGTCTATGGCAACGGCTTTCATGGAGATATAAAACTTTCCGTTCAGGATATCCTGAACGGGCTGACTGCGAATGTCTATTTCGGCAGCATGCCCAGCTTTCGCTACTGGCACGTCGATGTCTATGTACCGGATCTTACGATCGAGGTCTTTGGCCCGCTTTATATGAACGGTCTTATCGGGGGGGCTTCTTACCAGATGGTAAAGAAGACGAAGTGGGCTGCTGATTTTGACCACCTGAACAAGCCGGTGTCGTCAACGGCTCCGCCTTCCGATGGGTTAAGCAAGGCTGAGTATGTGCCGGACAGCACTGCCGGGCTGGGGCTGATGCTGGGTGTGACATTGGTGGTTGGTCAGGAAAAGCTGGCCAATGCGGATGCCGTCCTGGAGGTCGACTTCCGGAAGGGGGGAGGGTTGAAGACCGTGGAGTTCTCCGGCGGTCTTTATATACTATCCGGTCTTGACGGCCGGCCCCGTTCGACCATGTCTGCCTCCGATGGCCCGCCGGGCTCCGTTCCACTCTATGCTTATCTCGACATGCTGTATGATGCAGACAACAAGAGCTTCAATGCGCAGCTATCGACCTATATCAATGCCTTTGGCATCTTCAAGGGAACGGGTCCGCAGGGCAAGGTTGGGGATATGGTCATGCATTTCGATCCACAGGACTGGTATGTATATATTGGCCGGCCAAGCGCCAGGCTGGGGCTGTCTGTTGAGGGGATTGCCACGGTGCAGTCTTATTTTATGGTTGGCTCGAAGCTGGATCCTTTCCCGCCGCTGCCGTCAGAGGTGCAAAGCATCGCCGGCAATTTCAATACGAATTTTATGCAGAACGAAAATGCGTTTGCTACGGGTGGAGGTCTCGGTTTCGGGGCGCAGGTAGGCGTTTCTGTGGGTGTGCCGGGCAGGAACTCAGATGGCTCTTTTAAAAGCGGCTTTCCTCTGCCCGTCTTTGCTGACTTCTCCTGTGGGTTGGGTACAGACATCATGTTCCGGCAATACCAGGATGCCTATTGTGCACAAAATCTTTCGCCTATCGGTATTGGCGGCTGGTATGCTTCGGGGCAGGCATATGCCTATCTGCAGGGAAGCGTTGGGGTCTGCTGGAGCCATTGCCGGAAGCAGGTGAAATTCCTTAGCCTGGCCGCTGCTGCAATATTACAGGCCAAATTGCCAAACCCGAGCTGGTTCCGGGGATTGATCGCCGGGAAATACAGTATTCTATGCGGATTGATCAAAGGCAGCTTCAACTTTAATTTTACAATTGGCCAGGAGTGCGACATCGTCGGACCGGGTAGCGAGCTGGGCGATATTGCTGTCATCGGGGATATGAAACCAGATGACGGCTCGGGCGGTGTATCGGTCTTTGCTGCTCCGCAGGTAACGTTCAACATGGGGTTGAACCAGGAAATGCAGATGGTCAATGAATCCAATAAAATAGCCTCGTACCGCGTAGAGGCCGATGAGATAAAAATATACAATGGTACGGCGGAAGTGCCCGGTACGCTGACCTGGAACAGCGATAATACGAATGCGGTGCTGACAACGCGGGAAGTATTGCCTTCGCAGGCCAATCTCGTATTCAGTGTGAAACTGCATTGGGAGAAAAAGGACAACGGCGTTTGGGCTCCCTTGAAGAATCTTGACGGCAGTCCCGATATGGAGGTCAAGCAGGTGAAATTCACCAGCGGAGACGCGCCGGGTTTTATCCCCGCGGAAAATGTCGCTTACTGTTATCCCGTCAAACAGCAGTACAATTTCTACAAGAACGAAACCGGCAAGGGATACATAAAGCTTGTCCGGGGGCAGTCTTATCTTTTCCATGGTTCGGATAGTGGCCGGGCCAACCAGTTCGTCATGGCTTTTGCGGCCAAAGACATGGGAGATTCGCTGCTGACAGCGGTTGCATATGATTCGAACAGCCAGCAGGTGAATTTTACCATTCCCGGCGCCCTGCGCAATGAGGTGATCTATGATCTTTCCCTGCTAAAGCTTACACAAGGTGGGGCAGGGGATGCGAATGTTCAGCAAACCTCTTCAACTTCGCAGTCGGATGCAAATAACAATGTCACGGTTACCACCAATCACATTAACAACACACAGGTGCGGGGTGGACAGTCATTCCTTTATCAATCCGTCTTCAGGACCAGCAAATACAATTCTTTTACAGAAAAGGTCAACAATTTCCAGGCACCGACAGATCAGTTCAACATCGCCACTGGCAAGGTCTATGTGATCCTGAAGCGCAACGATGTACAGGAGACCTTCGACCAGTATGAGATCTATGGCCAGGACAATGTATTTGACCCGATGGTGCAGGCAGAAGCTACCAATGGCGCCTCCTGGCTTAGCAACATCATCAATCCGGCGCTGTATAACCATTACGAAGGCAGCGGGCTGTCGATCACCTGGCGGGACCCCAAAGTGCTGGGTATGGGTCCATTGAAGGGAATGGAGGTCTCCAACAGCGAGGCCCCGGACCAGTATCTCCTTGAACAGGCGGATATCGACAATGGATTTGCACAGACAAAGGCAGGGCGTGTGTATGTCGGCTATTATCTGTCCTATTATGTCCTGCAGGACTATTATGAGCTGAGGAACCAGGTCGCCGCCTATTATTTGAACGCGTCTGTGCTGCCCGAAGGCGTCAAAAGTATCATGGCGATGCCGGAATATGTCGGCATGACAAAGGGCGATTATCCGCTGACGCTGAAATATGTATTACCCGGAACCCGGCAGGTCACCTCTTCGGTTCCCTTATCTATTAAATTCTAAACCATGCGTTTTTGTAACTATATCACTCTCTTTGTTTGTTTATTCCTGGCTGTGGGCGTATCCGCTCAGAAGGGGCATCAGCCGCAGAAGGGGCTTCGTCCGCCGTCGCATGAGAAAGAGCCGGCACTGTATCTGCTGGCGGATGGAAGAATGGACTCGGTCGTATTGAGATGGGTGCCTTCCACGGATATCCTATGGAAGATGGGCAATAAATACGGGTACATCGTAGAACGGTTTACCGTTGCCCGGGATGGTAAACTTATTCCGAACGGAAATCAACAGCCGAAATTGCTTACCGCAACGCCTCTCCGTCCCTGGACCCAACAGGCTATGAACAAGCTGGTCGAAAAAGATGAATACGCGGCGGTCGTGGAAGAAGCGATGTACGGCGATGATTTTAATGTAAAGATGAAAACGGAATCTCCTTCCGAGATCGTCTCCCAGGTGCAACAGTCTCAAAACCGCTTTGGTTTTGCTTTGCTGGTCTGCGACTTTTCTCCTATCGTAGCCAGGGCGGCGGCTTTACAGCTGGTAGACAAAAGAACGGTCGCCAACGAACGGTATATTTACCGGGTGAGGATCGCCCTGCCGGACTCACTACAGCATGGGATCCCCTATAAACCGGGAGTGACCATGATCTCTCCGTCCGAAGTCTTTTTGCGTCCTGCTATTCGCGACCTGAAGGCTGAATTCGGTAACCGGGCCGTAACGCTCAGCTGGGATCAGGATAAGCTTCATGGGGTCTATACCGCCTTCAATATCGAACGGTCTGTGAATGGCGGCCCGTTTGTAAAACAGAATCAGCAGCCTTTCATGCAGATGACCACTTCAAAAGGGAATGGTAAGCATGCTTATTATGTGGATTCCCTGCCGGATAATTATGTTCCCTATGCTTACCGGGTAACAGGTATTACACCATTCGGGGATAATGGCGCCTGGTCCGACACGGTAAAGGGGGAAGGTCTGTCCCGGCTGGACTATCATCCTTTTTTCGATAGTATCTATCTGACGTCCAGCGGCAGTTCGGCCGTCTTAAGATGGAAACTGCCGGATAGCATCCGCCAAAGGATATCCGGTATTTATATAGCCAGGGCATCCAGAAATCAAGGACCTTATTCGGATATCAATCAGGCCGCTTTCCCGCCGGAACAGTCGGAGGCGCTGGACCCAATGGTGACGGGCTCGAGCAATTATTACCGGCTCCGGCTGGTAGAAAAGGATGGAAGACAGATCAGCTCGCTTCCTTATTACCTGCCAAAAGAGGATAGCATTCCGCCTGGCGTTCCATTAGGCCTGCAGGGTATCAGTGACCGGAAAGGTTTAACCCGCATTCATTGGCAGCCAAATACGGAAAAGGACCTGAAGGGATATCGTCTGTTCCGTTCGCAGGTGAAGACCGGTGAATATATGGAGATCACGAAGGGGTTCATCACGGATACCGCCTTTACCGATACGCTGAATCTGGGGCTGATCAACCCTTACGTGTATTATAAGATCATTGCCCTGGATCATTATTACAATAGCAGCGATTACTCGGCGCCGCTGGCGGTGCGCCGGCCGGATACGATACCCCCGATGCCGCCTGTCTTCACCGGTGTGAACCGGAAGGATACGATGGTCTATCTCTCCTTTCTTCCAAGCGCCGACAATGATGTAAGAAGCTACAACCTGTACCGGTATAATAAAGAAGAAAAGAAGAGGGAACTGGTGGCTGTATTCCCTGTACAGGGCCGGGAGGAAACGATCTGTACGGATGAACCTGCCGCCAGCCAGCTGGGGAAAATACTGGCTTATGAGCTGGAGGTTTTGGATAGCTCGGACAACCGGTCGGCGGTGCGGTCCGGGGATCTCTTTTATGAAACGGGGTTTCGCGGGCCGGTACAAGCGGTAAGGGCGGCAGCGGACAGGGATGGGCGAAAGATCCGGCTGAGCTGGTCATGCGAGCTTCAGGACATAGATAAATTCATTGTATATCGTGCGGTCAACGATAACGCTCATTTTCAGAGTTATGCTACGCTGGCGGGAAACGCCCTGGAGTTTGAAGACCGCGACCTGCACGTCAGCAACACCTACAAGTATAAAGTGAAAGCCGTGTTGAAAAGCGGGATCGAATCGCTGATGACAAAGGAATTGACCGTTAGTTATTAATATTTTAAGCCGTTCTATGAAGAAGCTATTTTTTATATCCGTACTCATGGGGTGCCTTTATCTTATCCCTTCGGCGGGTTTGGCGCAGACCTGTAACACCGACAGGCCCGTAATGTTTCCTTCCACGACCTGGGCGGATCCCAACTGGGGCTGGGACCCCTGGGGAGCGAGGGGGCCGGCGTTTCCGGTCGATCCGCGTTTCAAGGAGAATCCCAATTACCCCAACTATCCGAACAACGACAGCTATATGATAGCCGGCTATGATTTTATCTCACTGGCGGCCTGTTTTGTACCGTTGTATCATGACAAGCTCTTTTACTATGATCCGGTACAAAATACTGGACCTTCCTTTAACTTTCCTCTTTATCAGCGGGAGGAGATCAGTGGCAGCGGCAGCCGGTGGAGCAGGCTGGGGATCGTATATGCCCTGGACAATCTCTCGAATTTCGCCTGTAATGAAAATACGCTGACTATTTCGCCGAATGCGGGAAACGCAGGTGCGCATGTCGTTCACCTGATCCTGCATGGGCATGAGAATGCGAAGACTTTTTCCGGCGAGCACTATGGGCAGTATTCCCAGTTTAACGTTACTGTGGAGGCCGCACCGCAATGGAAGAACCTGGCCGATCTCAACTCTTTGTGCAGCGGCGATAACAGGACCATCAACCTTGCCGACTATGTTACCAATTCTAATGGGGTCTCCTTCTTTGTGGATGGGGTGCAAACCAGCGTCCTGAATGTCGCCACCTTATCGCCGGGGGATCACAACCTGCTCTTATATAAATCCTATGACAACGGTCAGTGGTCATCCCCCAACAAGGTCACGGTAGCAGCGGCGCCGCCGACCTATTCTGGCGTGACTGTTGTAGATGCCTGCCCCGGCGGCGGCGGCGGATCTATCGTAGTAAAAGGGATCAGCGGGATAAGTAATTATTCCTATATCCTGGTGCCTTTTGCAGGGGCCGGAGATTGTGATCCCACCAAACACGGCAGCTGTAGTGATTTTACCGATGAGGGAGATTTTACGATCGATACCCTGGGGATCTCCAACCTGGGCCCGGGGACCTATACGCTATTACTAGCCAACAATGGTACCACCGGAGCCTGCTATATTTCGATTCCTATCACGATCGGCGCTTCCGCTCAGGTGCAGCATACCGACAGCACACATACGGATATATCCTGTGCCGGAGGGGCGGATGGCAGCATCACTCTGCATACTTCGGGTGGGCGGACGGGAACGGTCATGTACCATTTGTCGCGGCAGGGAGGACCGGAACTGCTGGCGCAGCCGACGGGTATCTTTACCGGGCTGACTGCCGGAACATATGTCATAAACGTAACGGATGGCTGTAACAATTCAACGGCTGCCCCGGACCTGCGGGAGACATTTTCGCTGGTGCAGCCGACCCAGGTGACGGGTTCGTTTACCAGCACAGACCTTACCTGTACCAATCCCGGAAATGGGAGTGTGACCCTGACGGTGAGCCAGGGTTCGGGCACCTATAACTACTATCTCTATCTGGGCGGCACGGTGGTGGCTTCCCAGCTGGGTACGACGAGTACAACCTGGGAGGCGGACAACCTCGCTGCCGGGGTCTATAACCTGCAGGTGCTGGATGCTGCGCGTCCATCCTGTGCCGGTTATACAACGACGGTGACGCTTACCGCGCCGCCTGTGCTGACACTTGCTTTAACGCAGAAGACGGACCTGACCTGTTACGGGATATCGACGGGCAGTATCACGCTGCAGGGTGGGGGAGGAACGGGAGCTTATAATTATACAATTACCAATACGAATACGGGCGAATCCTTTACCAATACCACGGGAATCTTTACGGAACTGGCAGCGGGGAACTATGCCGCGGTCCTGGCGAGTGCGGTGAGCGGGTGTTTGGATCAATACAGCTATCCACAGCCGGTAGTGATCAGCCAGCCGGCGGAGATCGGTATCACGCTGGATCCGACGGATGTACGCTGTTATGGGGAAGGTAACGGCAATATCAATGCGACGCTTGGAGGGGGTACGGGCCCTCTC
>Ga0310811_10004858_pt1 | contig 16934 bp, 13 predicted proteins | sample YCmetagenome_FD_207642 | JGI IMG/M metagenome (GOLD analysis project Ga0310811, IMG submission 207642) | Soil microbial communities from experimental microcosm in Duke University, North Carolina, United States - YC | ecosystem: Engineered > Artificial ecosystem > Soil microcosm > Unclassified ...
GAAGCACCAACCGCATCGGCGCACTCCGCGGTTTCCTCCATCGAGGCTCGTTCGACGCCTGCCAGCAACGCACGGTGGCGCACTCACATTCCTGCGGACGATGGCAGGCGTCGAACAACCCTTAACGCCTGGCGTCGATCGAGATCAACGGAGGGCGAGCCGCCGGTGCGTTTTGCATGAGTCAGTGCGCGGCCACAAGCGGCCCTTCACCAATGGCTGCTTTGCGACCGCCTACACCCTGTTTGATGCCTATATCATGTTGGGCGCCACGAACACCACGACTACGACAGTAAGGAGGCACCGTGCAAACACATTGGTTCTACACCGTGTGGCCGTTCATAGGTGTGGGCGGGGCGATCGTGATGGTCGCCATTCTGCTGCTGACCGACACATTCCGTGGCAACACTACGGTATCGCGCTGGCGTGACCCCACGTGGCTGGCGTGGCTCGCCGTGCCCCTCTACTGGGTGCATCAGTTCGAGGAATACAGCCTGCCGGTGCTGGGCTTCGACTACTCCATCCAGGAAATGATCTGCGAGAAGATAGGCTTTCCGCCGTATCCAGACTGTCCGATTCCGCTGGCCTTCTACCCGGTGGTGAACATCTCTCTCATGTGGTTCGGGGCACCGCTAGCTGCTTATCTCTGCCGGCGCAACGTCCTCACCGGCCTGAGCTTCTGGGGACTGCTCTTCGCCAACGGACTTGTGCACACCGCGGGGGGCGTCGCGGCGGGTGCCTACAACACGGGCCTGTGGAGCGCCGCCTTCTTATTCGTTCCGTTGTCCCTTTGGGTCATTTACGCCTGCGCGATTCGCGGACCGTACAGCGGCAAGGTCGTAGGCGTTGCGTACGCCGCCGGAGCCCTTACTCATGTCTTGCTTTTTATTGGCTACGGGTTTTTCAAGGCCGGGGTGATTGGCAGTGCGGGCCTGCTGATCTATGCCGCCATGATCGGTTTCACCCCGATCATCTTGGCAGCCCTTGGGAGCCGGTTCTTCAAGCCTGAGGCGCTGCGGCCAATTCTGGTGCAGTAGGCGACCGCGTAGCAGTTCGGGCTTCGGACCGATGTCGCCAAACCTTTCCATCGAGCGGACGTTCTCCCGCAAGCTTCGCTGGCATACGGCCGCCGCTCATGTCGAACGTTGAAGGACCGCTTTCTGCTCGCTCAATTACCGATTTGGATGTCCGCAGAGAGTCGAGACCGTGTGGAAACTCAATTATTACTGTGAATGCCAGACCAGCTGTCCGCTCGATCGCTTTCAGCAGATCGAGTTGCGTTGGTCGGGCATCGCGGGCGGCAGAAAGCCCCGCGGGGCTTAGCTTCCGACCAACTTCATGCGCTTCATCATCCTCGACACGCCAAGTATTTTGATGACTCGTTTGAGGTTGTACGCTAGCACCTGAAGGCTCATCTCTGTACCTACTCGCCCCAGTGTCCTGGTCAGGAAGTGCGCGGGTCCCATCCAGTGCTTGAGCGTACCGAAGACATGCTCGACAGTACTTCGACGGATGGTCATTGCATCAGGCTTCCGGTCGAGCCGGCGTTGCATGGCCTCCAGTATGGCCTCGTGTTCCCACCGTCGGATAGGGCGATAGTCGCCAGGTGAACATCGCTCCTTCATAGGGCAACGCGGGCAGGCGCTGGGCCAATACACTCGCAGATTCATGTCATTCTCAACAGTGTTGAATCGATGAATGGCGCGCTCACCGGCAGGGCATCGATACACATCGTCTTTCGCAAGGTAGACGAAGTCAGCCTTGGTGAAGAGCCCCTTCTTCCGCGATGCGGAGGTGAGTGGTTTCGGGACGTATGCACTGATGCCGTTCAGATCACAAGCGTGTATCTCCGGGCCGCTGAAGTAGCCGCGATCAGCCAGCACCTTCAGTTTTGGCGCGGCCATCGCGCTCTTCGTGGACGCCGCCATCTTGCCGAGTTGCCCATGATCGTTCCCAAAATTGGTCACTTCGTGTTCAACGATCAGGTGGTGTTTCGTATCGACCGCCACCTGGACGTTGTAGCCGACGATACCGGAACCTCTGCCACTTGTTGCCATAGACCGTGCATCGGGATCGGTCATCGACAGCTGTTTGTCGGGGTGCTTCTGCAATTGCCTCTTGATCTTTGCGAGTTCACGCATCTCCCGGCGCAAACTGGCGATCTTCTCGTACAGGCGCACGGTCTTTACAGCGAAACCCGTCGGACTCGTCCGGTCGGCCGTCTCAATCGCATCGAGGTATCGCTGGACACTTTCCTCGATCTGTTGCCGACGTTTGTCGATCTTACCCGCCGTGTAGTTCTTGTCGCGGCTGTTCACGGCCTTGAATCTGCTGCCATCGATTGCCACCATGTCACTGGTTAACAGCTTCATTCTGCGACACAGTTCGACGAACCGCCGGCATACGTTTCGAATGGCCTCGCCATTGTCGCGCCGAAAGTCGGCGATCGTCTTGAAGTCCGGTGCGAGACGTCCTGTCAGCCACATCAGCTCGACATTGCGCTGGCATTCACGCTCCAAACTGAGCGCGCTGATCGACTTCCTGAAAGAAAAGCGCGGCGCTCGTTAGCGTACACGCTTGCTTCTTTCATGCTACGAGGTGCTGCCGCAGATACGCGGCGGTGCGGCTTTCCTTCGCGCGCACGACTTGGGCCGGTGTGCCGCTCGCCACGATCTTGCCGCCATCGTCGCCGGCGCCCGGGCCGACGTCGACAACCCAGTCGCTTTGTGCGGCCACCCGCATGTCGTGCTCCACGACGACGACGGTGTTGCCAGCATCCACGAGTCCCTGGAATTGCACCATCAGCCGGTCGACGTCGGCGGGATGCAGGCCGGTGGTCGGTTCGTCGAGGATATACAGCGCGTCGCCGCGTTGTGCGCGTTGCAGTTCCGTGGCGAGCTTGATGCGCTGAGCTTCGCCACCGGACAGTTCGGTGGCGGGCTGACCGAGCCGCAGATAGCCGAGGCCGATGTCACGCAGCACTTTCAGTGCGCGCATCACGCTGGCTTCGTCGGCGAATAAATCGCAGGCGGCGTCGACGGTCAAGCCGAGCACCTCGGCGATGTTCTTATCGCGCCATGTGACTTCCAGCGTCTGCGCGTTGTAGCGCGTGCCGTCACAGGTCGAGCAAGGCGCATAGACGCTCGGCAGGAACAGTAGTTCGACGCTGACGAAGCCTTCGCCTTCACACGTTGGGCAACGGCCTTTCGCCACGTTGAACGAGAAGCGGCCCGCGCCGTAGCGACGCTTGCGAGCCAGTGGCGTGTCGGCGAACAGCTTGCGCACGTGGTCGAATAGGCCAGTGTAGGTGGCGAGATTGGAACGCGGCGTGCGGCCGATCGGTTTCTGATCGACGCGCACGAGGCGGCGCAGCGCGTCCATGCCTTCGGCAATGCGGCCGCCGGTCGGCGCGCTCGCGCCTGCGAGCAACGGGTCCTGCTCGTCGTCGTCCGGATTTTCAAGGACGCGTCCAAGGTGGCTAGCGACCAGTTCCGGCAACGCCTGACTCACGAGGCTCGATTTGCCCGAGCCCGACACGCCCGTGACGGCAGTCAGGCAGCCGAGCGGAAACGCGGCGTCCAGCCCACGCAGATTGTTGCGCGTGATGCCAGTGAGCCGCAGCCAGCCGGCCGGTTCGCGCGTCGTGCGTGCGACGGGGGCGGGCCGCGCAAACAGATGCCGGCGCGTATGCGACGCTTCAACATTCGCGAGGCCGGCGGGCGGCCCGCTATAGACCACATGGCCGCCGGCTTCGCCAGCCGCGGGACCGACATCGACGAGCCAGTCGGCGCGCCGCATCATCTGCAGATCGTGTTCGACGACAAACAGCGAATTGCCCGCGGCCTTCAGGCTCTGCAGCGCGCTGAAGAGCGCTTCGCCATCCGTGGGGTGCAGCCCGGCCGATGGCTCGTCGAGCACGTAGACGACGCCGAATAACTGTGACGACAACTGCGTGGCGAGTCGCAAGCGCTGCAGTTCGCCGGATGACAGCGTGGGCGTACTACGCTCCAGCGCGAGATAGCCCAGACCCAGATCGACCAGAGTCGTCAGGCGTTCGAGCAACTCGGCTGCAATGCGTTGCGCGGCGACGCGTTTTTCCTCGGACAGGTTGGGTGTGCGCCGTACGTCGGGCGAGGCTTTATGCGCGGAACCGCCCGCGGCGATCCGTTTACCGACGGCCTCGCGCATGGCACTCCTGCTGAGCACGCTGCCTTTGCCGGTGTCTCTGCTCGCATGAGCCGCATCCGGCTCGGGCCATTCGCCGCGCGCGATCGGTTCGAGCATCTCGGCAAGTCTGGCTAGCGGCAACTGGGCAAATGCTCCGATATCGAGCCCGGCGAATTTTACCGATAGCGCTTCCTTCTTGAGCCGCTTGCCATGACAGGCCGGACAGACGCTGCCAATCATGAATTGCGACACGCGTTTTTTCATCAGCGCGCTTTGCGTGTGCGCGAACGTGTGCAGCACGTAGCGGCGTGCACCGGTGAATGTCCCTTGATAGCTTGGTTCGTCCTTGCGCTTGAGCGCGGCACGCGTTTCTTTCGGCGTAAGTCCGGCGTAGACGGGCGCGGTCGGCTGTTCATCGGTGAAGAGAATCCACTCGCGGTCTTTCTTCGGCAAATCGCGCCACGGTTTATCGACGTCGTAGCCAAGGGTCACCAGAATGTCGCGCAGGTTTTGTCCGTGCCAAGCGGGCGGCCATGCAGCGATTGCGCGCTCGCGAATGGTCAGCGAGTCGTCGGGCACCATCGATTTTTCCGTGACCTCGTACACGCGGCCAAGTCCATGGCAAGTCGGACAGGCGCCTTGCACCGTGTTCGGCGAGAAATCTTCGGCGAACAGCATGGGCTGCTTCGGCGGGTAGTCGCCCGTTCGCGAATAGAGCATGCGCACGAGACTCGACAGCGTGGTCACGCTGCCAACCGACGAGCGCGCGCTCGGCGTGCCGCGCTGCTGCTGCAACGCGACCGCGGGCGGCAGGCCTTCGATGGCGTCCACTTCGGGCACACCAACCTGCTCGATCAGGCGCCGGGCATACGGCGCGACCGATTCAAAATAGCGCCGCTGCGCTTCGGCGTACAACGTGCCAAATGCCAGCGACGATTTGCCCGATCCGGACACGCCGGTGAAGACGACCAGAGCGTCACGCGGAATCTGCACATCGATGTTTTTCAGATTGTGTTCGCGAGCGCCGCGCACCCGCACGAAGCCGGTGAAGGCGGGTTCCTCGGACGGCGGCGGCGTCGAGCGAGCTTTGTTGTGGATCGCGTCCATATCGATGAGTGGCGAATAGGCGTGCCCTGCGGGCGAACGGTAGTGACGTCGCACGGAGCATGCCAGACGGTTGTGGGGCGAGGATGCCAGTGAAGGCGGGTCGCACGCAGCCCCGTCAATCCAGAACGACCGCCTATCGCGCAGAGTACGGTGGCCAACGGACGGGCCACTGGCGCGGCGCGGAAGAAGGCAGTCTTTGCTCCTCAGGGAGGTCGCCATGGAAAACGCGTGCGTTTGCGCATGGCGGCCGGTTGAAGCGTCCGCCAAGACGTCCCCGTACGTTTCGGACCGCCCTCGGTCGCCATAAATCGGCGTGATCGCTGAGCCTGCATACGTGGTGGGGATCGCGATCATCGGGAGGCTCGCTTCGAGCGACCTACTTACTCGAGCCAAGTCCGATCAATGTTCCCAGATCACCGCTGAGGCACGTGCATATGGTATGCGGCTTCGCGAACCTGACCGCTTTCGAACGCTGCGTGATACCCGGCGTAACCAGGCGTCAGCTTGCAAAATGCCTTCGGGGAAGCCTATTCCTCCGGATTGCCGGGATGGTTAAGACGATTTTCGGCCAGCCGCATCTGCCCATATAACGAATCTGGCTTAAGAGGTCTTGAATTCGACGTAACCTTAGATATGAGACGAGGCGACGAGGAGGCTTCTGCTTGTCATGAAGCAAACGACAGGATTGACCCTGGATCACGGGTTGCGCTGCCAACCGATGAACGTCGCTTTCACCGATGACGGGCTGCATTCAGCGCAGGAACTTCGGCTCGTTATGCCGACAGGTACCACTGTTGTGCAGGCTGCGGGCCGCGACGACCTCGGAGTGAATCACTCCATCCTGATACGTGCTCCATTTGTCGCAGTCATTCCGGCAGGCGCGCAGTTGGCCACGATCGCCGACAACGATCCCAAGGGATGGGTTATCGCACTCAAAAGGGGCGTGCTTGGGCAAGTCTCGCAAGAAGCATTTGTCGCTGTCCCCAAATGGTCTAAGTCTTGGGATCCGTTCCTGCGTGAGGCCGGCGATACTTTGGGAGCTTTGCATCATGCGGACCTCATCGACGCTGCCTGCGCCGACGCTTTCGCCGATGTCATCTCGGTGCACATCGCTCTCCACTACGGGCACTGTGCTGGTGTGGCCGAGCCGGACATGCCTCTTACGCGTCAAATGCTGACTCGCATTCAGGCCTTCGTACATGAGCACATGGCCGAAACCATTTTGGTCGAACAACTCGCATTGCTGGTGCACATGGGCGCATCAAACTTTGCACGCGCTTTCAAAACGGTGACAGGCAACCCGCCCCATCTGTACCTGACACTCGAACGAGTGAAATTTGCGAGGACGATGTTGTGCGAGGAAAACTTTCCCCTGGTTGACGTCGGCGCGCGCGCGGGGTTTCAGACTCAGCAGCATTTCACCGAAGTGTTTCATCGATACACCGGTGTGACGCCGCGCGCATACCGACTTGCCCACCGATTGTCGCTCTCACAACGTCGATAGCTGATTCATTTGGCGAAGTTGCGAGCAGGACAATGACCGCCGGACTCCTGCGCTGGCATGAGTTTCCCCAAGCAGATATTGCTCAGGAGTTGCTCAGAACAGGAATTCCGACTCGTCCGGCAGGAACGGGGAAGAACCGCGTACCTGACTGGAGGGCGTTACGCACGATGTAATAAGCGTCGACGGACTTGTGAGGGCGATCACGCACAACGCGACACGTACGATCTGCGGTCGGTTCCGGCAACGAATTCCGGAGCCCGCTCGCCTCCCCGGTGAGCCCGCCGTCAGCTACAGAAGCAGCGCGTAATGCTGAAATCCCGTTGTCAGGATGATGGAGGTCGGATATGGCTACGTTTGCATGGACGGCGTCTGGATTAACCTGCAACTGGCCGTGTAACGCATGTGCGCTGGGCTCTCATCGACTCGAAGACACATGACTGGCTCTCTTCCATCGCGGTTGTCGAGGTAGGCCGGAGTTGTGTCATAGCGATCCATGCGGGAGACGTTCGTGGGAGCGCTGCAGAACACGCTGTGGTACAGCGCCCGGCAATCGACCTCGCGCAGGGATACTGGTATGGGAAGCCGTTGCGAAGGGCCTCGCGCTCGCAACCTTCGTGTCGAAGGTCGAACCGGAAGAGGGAGCCGGGTCTCGCGTGGCCATTGACGGCGTTCGCTAAAGCGGCGTTTTCGCTGTCATCGCGCAGCGGCCCGAGTCAATCGCCCCGCCGCGCACCTTCGCTGGATCGTGTCTCCTGCTGCCGCTGTGCAAACATGGCCCGGTCGAGTTCGGCGTGCTCCGCCGTGGTCGCGTCGACCGGATCGTCGCGCTGCCGCATCAGCCAGTAGACGCTCCCCAGCGCCACCAGCGCAAGCGCAAGTGCCGCGATCTGCGTGGGTGCACTGGCCGGATCGAGAATGATGAATTTGCGGGCGATGGCAAGGAGCGCAATGAGAACCACCGTCTTGACCTGAACGATATGATCGCGCCGCGCCATCACGCGCGTAATCGAATGTTTGAATTCCATTGCGATCAGCAACGTCATCACCATGCCGAAGACCGTTTGAAACACTGCGTGGTCGAGCGGGTTCAGCGCGTCCGAAACCAGCAATACCGTAACCGCTTGAATCAATTGCCAAAGCGACACGAGAATGATGACGGAGATCACCAGGCTCAGCACATGTGCGACAAGCTGTTCGAAGCGTTCATAAAGTGTGAGTACGTCCCACTGCAGACGCAGCGCATCGAAATCCCTGAGCATCCAGTTTTTCTTTCTGTCCATGATTTGGCTCCCGGGTGGCTGCCGATATGCCGCGCGCGCACAGCGGGGTGCGGATTGCACATGCGTCGTGCGCAGGTCAGTTGACGATGCGGCAGCTCATGCGCCACGGTCTTCCGGGTTCGTGCTGTTTCTTTGCAGATAGCTGCTTGAAAACGCATCGGGCGGATGAGGGGCCGGCCGACAGGACGGCGCTAGATGCAAGCAGCCGTGACGCAACGGCAAAATAACCACGTCATCGTTAGTGCACCGTGCATCACCTTCGTCCCATCCCCGCGCAATTAGCCGCGCCCTGGGGCGATCCGCAATGGCTCGTCATCACGCTCGATTCGCACGCGCTCAATAGCAAACCACGGCAGGGTGCGACGGATTCATATGCAGCAGCGCGGAGAGATGCTCTCAACCTGAATGTTCTGGGCAATATCTTCGCTGGTTCAACAGGTGCCGCTTTCCTCGCGCCGCTTCAAAAGTTTACGCCACCACCCGACCCATGCTGCGTGTGTCGTCCGGTCGGCTGCTGGCATTCAAGAAAGCCACCGGTTCCCCCAACTCATTCTTATCTGACGACGGAGCGCCTGGCGCTCGCCAATCGACGCTGCCTTCGAGTCGGGGGCCGTTCGTTGACATTGCGGCCCGCACGGCTTTCCGGACCCAGCAGCGTTTCACCGAATTATTTAATCGCTACTCGGCAATGACTCCCCGCGCATCCCTACTGGCCACGCGGAGCGATTGCAGGCATCCGGGAGGCGCACGCCAGGACTGCAGAATCCCGTCAAGTCTTCGCAGGAATGAGAAAGAAGTCGCCTCTGTCGGCGGGTAGTGTTGAATGCGTCGCTTCAATGGTTCCACCGGAGTCGAATTCAGTTCATTGGCCCATCCATCTGGTCCGCGATCCGTTCGGCGGCCTGGGCTAGCTGGAACAGTGGTTGGGCAGTTTTAATTCCAGCCGGATTCACCCGCGCATTCGACGTGCTCGACGTCAGTGACGCCCCTGCGTACTCTCATCGAACTGCCGGGCCTGAGCCATGACGACGTAACGCTCGAAGTGATCGATGACATGCTGGTACTGAGCGGCAACAAGCAGATCGAGTCTTAGGGCGAAGAAAAGGGTGGTTACCGCGTGAAACGCGCGTTCGGGCATTTCAGCAGGCGATTCCGTTGCCGTCGGGTGTCGACCTCGATCGTGCCGGCACGCACTTCGACAACGGCGTGCTGCTGTCCATATCCTGGATATTTCTGCTCGCCGACGCACGGCGTCACAGTCGCCCATATCGCAACGCACAGCGCGTGGGCAGAACCTGAAGAGGAACATCATGGCCAAATGCAGTGTTTGCGGCAAACCGGCGACTACACAGATTACGATCACCGAGAACGGCCAGCGCCGCCAGTTAATGCTTTGCGACGAACATCACATGGAGTTCATGGCACGCCATCAGCGCAACCTGTCGCCGCTCGAGTCGCTTTTCCACGGCGGGCTGTTCGAGCGCCTGTTCGACGAGAGATGGTCGCCATTCGAAAATGGCGGCACGGACTGGGAGCGGGTCGGGCGTTCCGCGCCTGGCCGTGCGTCGGCTCCGGCAGGGTCATCCGGTCCGTCTGAAGCAGCGGGCGTTCCCGGCAGCAGCGGTGCCCGCCCTCGCCGACGCGGGCGTGCACGCGAGGCCGTCGACCTGCAGAGCTTTCTGAGCGAAAGCGGGCTCGACCGGCTGCAGGCGGCCGCGCAAAAAGCTGTCGAGTTCGGCAAGAACGAGGTCGACACGGAACATCTGCTGCTCGCGCTCGCCGATAACAACGTGGTCAACGAAATCCTGCGCGAGTTCAAGCTCGATGCCGACGATATCAAACGCACCATTGAAAAGGACGCGCCGCGCGGTACGGCCAAAACCGATGGCGAAGAGCCACGCATCGGCGTTTCGCCACGCGCAAAGAGTGCGCTTGAAAATGCACTCGTGGCTTCGCGCGAGCTCGACCACAGCTATGTCGGCCCGGAACACATCCTGATCGGTCTCGTCGAGGAAGGAGACGGTTTCGCCGGCGAGCTGTTGCGCAAACTCGGACTGACGTCGCAATCGCTGCGTCAGAAAGCAGTGAAGGTGGTGGGCCAGGGCGCAGAAGACGGCAGCGTCGAAGGCCGCTCCTCCACCCCCACGCTCGATAAATACGCGCGCGATCTGAGCGAGCTGGCAAAGCGGGGCAAGCTCGATCCGGTGATCGGCCGCGACAAGGAAATCGAAACCACCATCGAAGTGCTCGCGCGGCGCCGCAAGAATAACCCGGTACTGATCGGCGAGCCGGGCGTCGGCAAGACGGCGATCGTCGAAGGTCTGGCGCAACGCATCGCGCAGGACCAGATCCCTGAAGTGCTGCGCGGCAAGCGCATGGTCGAGCTTAACATCAACAGCGTGGTGGCGGGCGCGAAGTATCGGGGCGAATTCGAAGAGCGCGTCAAGCAGGTGCTCGACGAAATCGTCGCGAACCAGGACCGTCTGATCGTTTTCATCGACGAGCTTCATACGATCGTCGGCGCGGGCCAGGGCGGCGGCGAAGGTGGGCTCGATATCGGCAACGTGTTCAAGCCGTCGCTTGCGCGCGGCGAACTGCATCTGATCGGCGCGACCACGCTCAATGAATACCAGAAGTACATCGAAAAGGATTCGGCTCTCGAACGACGCTTCCAGCCAGTGATGGTGCCCGAGCCGAGCGTGGAGGATACGATCGATATCCTGCGCGGCCTGCGCGACCGGCTCGAGGCGCATCACAAGGTGAAGATCACGGAAGAGGCGATCACGGCCGCGGCGAAGCTGTCGGATCGCTATGTCGCCGCCCGCTTCCTGCCCGACAAGGCCATCGACCTGCTAGACCAGGCCGCGGCACGCGTGCGCATTTCGTCGAACTCGCGGCCGCAGGGGCTGCACGATATCGAGGCCACTATCCGTCGTCTACGTCAGGAGCAGGACTCGGCGAGCGCGGCCAAACAGTTCGACAAGGCGAAGGAACTGCAGGAGAAAATCACGGCCGAGCAAGCGGGTCTGAACGAGTCGATCGAGGCCTGGAAGAAGGAACGCGGCACCAGTTCGCAGGAAGTCACGGCCGAAGACATCGCGCAGATCGTATCCTCGCTGACCGGCGTGCCGGTGTCCGAGCTCACGGCCGAGGATCGCGAAAAGCTGCTGCGTCTGGAGGACCGTTTGAGAGAACGCGTTGTCGGCCAGGACGAAGCCGTAACGGCCGTATCAAAGGCCGTGCGACTTTCACGCGCGGGGTTGACGGAAGCTGGCAAACCGATCGCCAGCTTCCTCTTTCTCGGACCGACAGGCGTTGGCAAGACCGAACTCGCGAAGGCGCTCGCCGCCGCGATGTTCGGCGACGAGAACGCGCTCGTGCGCATCGACATGAGCGAATACTCGGAACGCCACACGGTGGCCCGTCTCGTCGGCGCGCCTCCCGGCTATGTCGGCTACGAAGAAGGGGGCCAACTGACCGAGCGCGTGCGGCGCCACCCCTACAGCGTCGTGCTGCTTGACGAGATCGAGAAGGCGCATTCCGAAGTGCACAACATCCTGCTGCAACTATTCGATGAAGGACGCCTGACGGACGGCAAGGGACGGCTCGTGGATTTCACCAATACCGTGATCATCGCCACCAGCAACGTCGGTTCGCAGATGATTCAGGACAACATGAAAACCGATTCGAAACAGCTAGATTATCCTGCGCTGCGCGACCGGCTGATGGAAATCCTGCGGCATCACTTCAAGCCGGAGTTCCTGAACCGTGTCGATGAAGTAGTTGTGTTCCATGCCCTCGGCAAGGAGCAGATTCGCCGGATCGTCGACCTGCAGCTTCAGCGCGTGCAACGCACAGCGGCCGCGCAGAATATCGAGTTGTCGTTCGACGATGCACTGCGTGATCATCTGGCCAAAGTTGGATACGATCCCGAGTTCGGCGCGCGGATGCTGAAGCGCAAGATCCGTCTGGAAGTGGAGTCGGAACTGGCCGACTCGCTGTTAAGAGGCGATGTGCGCAGCGGCGAAGCCGTCGAAATCCGCTGGGATGCTGGCGAAAAGGCCGTACGTGTGAAGAAGCTGGCGGCGCCGGAATCGACCGGTGAAGAAGCCAGGAAAGCCGCCGAAACTTCGGCCTGAGACCCGGACGGGTGCAACTGGTGGAATCAACGCCGCCGGCCGTACCCGTTTTACAGTGCCACTTCTCCCGCCATCGTCTCATCGCGATAGCACCAGATCCACGATTCGCCCGGTTCGATGGAACGCACCAATGGGTGGCCGGTCGCATGATAATGCGCGCTCGCATGACGATTAGGCGACGAGTCGCAACAAGCTACATGTCCGCACGACATGCATAGTCGCAGATGCACCCAGGGGTGGCCGAGTTTCACGCAGTCTTCGCAATAGTGCTTCGTAGTCTGTAAAACGCGGATTCCATCCAGATGCGTGCAATTGAGAGTCATGGTCAGCTCCTGGTTATGAGATTGCGACAGAGAAAGTGGACGGCGCCTCACTCATGTTGAGCACATCATGCGCCGCTCAGATAGCGGTGCACGAGCGCCACCGCCGTGGCTCCTTCGCCGACGGCGGCCGCTACGCGTTTGATCGAGCCGTGGCGGACATCGCCAGCGGCGAACACGCCGGGCATGCTGGTTTCCAGATACAGCGGCTCGCGATCCAGCGGCCACTGCAGCTTCCGGTACATGTCGTGCAGATCGGGGCCCGTCACGAGATAGCCAGCTTCATCCCGAGCCACGCTCACCTCTTTGGCCCAGTCGGTCTGCGGCAGTCCGCCGATGCAAACGAAGAGCCAGTTCGTTTTCACGCGTCGCGCCTCGTCGCTGCGGCGATCAGTCAGCGTGATTTCGCGTAGCACGTCGTCGCCGTACAATGCGGTAACGGTCGTGCAGGTCAGCACTTCTATGTTCGCTGCGGATGAAATACGGTCGATCAGGTACTGGGACAGTGTGCTTTTCAGCGACGTGTCGCGCACCACCATCGCAACGTGATTGCAGTACTGGGAAAAATGCATCGCAGCCTGCCCCGCCGAATTGCCGCCACCCACGATGTATACGTGTTCGCCATGGACCAGCGACGCCTCGCTCACACCCGCGCCGTAGTAGATACCTGCGCCGCTGAAGCGCGCTTCGTCTGGCAATTCGAGTCGCCGATACGCGACACCTGTTGCGCACACGACCGTGCGTGCCGTGATCCGCGAACCGTCTTCCAGATAGACGATGCCGTTGCCCGTCGAGAAATTCGCGCGTACGCCGGCACGGGCCAGCAGGATTTCCGCGCCGAAACGGACTGCCTGATCGCGAGCCCGCTCGGCGAGCTCCGTACCACTGACACCGTCTGGAAACCCCAGGTAGTTCTCGATCTTCGAAGTGCTGCCCGCCTGCCCACCGACGGCCCAGCGCTCCACCAGCACGGTGCGTAATCCCTCGGATGCACCGTAGACCGCGGCGCTCAGACCGGCCGGCCCGGCGCCATAGATCGCGAGATCGTATTCCGAACGTGACGGGTTGCGGAACCAGCCGAGCTTTTCGGTGATCTGCCGGATGGTCGGACATTCAAGTCGCGTGCCGTCGTGAAACTCGCATACCGGCAGGCGCGAGTCACGAAGGTGCTGTACGTGAGCCAGCTTCACCGCCTCGTCATCGCTGTTGAGTTCGACCCACTCGAAGGGAATGTCACAACGATGCAGGAAATCGCGGATCGCATAGCCTTCCGCCGACCGCATGCGTCCATAGATCTTGACCATGTTTGCCTCGCCAATGTCTGTGGTCCGTCTTGTGTGATCAACAGTCAAACGGCACCCGCTGGCGCTTCGATCTTTTGCCGGATGAAGCGGCGGCCCCATTCGATGCCGTCACGCACGGCTTCGGCCGCGGTTAGCCATTCCGGCTGAACGGTCTCGGGACAAAACTCGGTCAACATCTCCGAAGCCTTCCACACGTTGACCTTCGCACGCCATGCGCCTAATTCATTCTGTTCCGGCTGCACCGCGATCTCGTACCCACGCCACGCAAGCGTGTGTGTCTGCATACGATGTCCGACGTCTGCCGCGACGCCGCCTCGCTATTGAACCCACTAGCCGGCGCACGTTCGTCTCAATCCGGCAGAACGAACTGGACCTGTCGAAGATAGTCGGCGCGGAAGGGGCGAACAAGGAACGGCTGATCGACCGGGATGCAATCCAGAAGGCCGCCGACTAATCGAAGCAACACGCGTGGACCCCTTTGTAGCGGTCGGCACCTTACTGGGGTTAGACGCGCCCTATCAGCACGACCGCTGCGAGCGCGAGGGATAGTGGTGCTTCCTGCACTTTCATACGGTACTCCACCAGACGGTGTCAGGTAGCCACGCCGCTGGTGTTCCAGCCCTCCAGTGCCTTTCTCAGACGTTCCTCCTGATCGTTCGTAAGAGACGTCTTCATTACCTTTCCACCTAAAGGTTTCAGTTCCGGCAGGACCTTGTCAAAGTTCACGCGACGCACCAGGATGAAAAGCGCGGACGAACCCGCCTCGATGGTCTGGCCTGTCGTACGCATGAAATCGTCATCGATTCCATAATCTGAGAGCGCGCCCGACAACGCACCCGTGCCAGCGCCGACGGCCATGCCTGTCGCCAGTCCGACGAGCGGATTGAGCAATAACACGCCAACCAGCGCACCAAACAGACCACCCCAGGCGGCGCCGCTGATCGCGCCCATCCTGACGAGATCCACGGCTTGCTTGAGGTGTATCTTGCCCTTCGCGTCCCGGATCACGACGCAGGCATCCTCAAGGTCGATCAGGTGCTCTTTCTGCAGTTGCTGGAGCTTGTTCAACACCTGGTCGGCAGTGTCTTCACCCTTGAAACTCACAACGACTAGATCGCTCACGGACTCGCTCCTTCTTCTGAAAAGATCAACCGAAACATTGCCGGAACAAGAGGATTGATTTCAGTCCCAGCGCCAGGCGCAATCCGGCCAGCCGCTCGGCAAGGCTGCCGCGGTGTCCCGGCACGGCAGTACTTCGCATCCAGCGGAGGGCCATTGACGGGATGTCATCATCGATCAAGACTAGGCTTCCGCTGACTACGCTTCTTCCACGTTCCTGCGAAGAAATGTCGGATTTCTGCGATAGGGTTGAAACTTGCAGCACCCTTGCGCAATAACCGGGGCCGACCAGGAAAGAAATTCATTCTGGCGCCCTATGGTGACGAATGCGAGCGAACGCGAGGAGGCCGAGCGGATCGCATGGCTTTCCTACTGCGGGCGAGGCTGCAGACGGTCGGCGATCCGGGCTGACTGGCACTAACGGGTCGACCAGAGTTACTCGATTCGCCCCAGGCCCGGAGACCTGGAGTTGCTGAGTCCGTATCCAACCCACAATCTGAAGAGTTTTGGCGATTACAAGCTGCGCATAGACAGGCCGCTAGAAGTCTGGATCCGCGATGCGCTGTTTGGCCCAGTACCACAGCCGGGATGATGCCAGGCTATGGTGATCAACACGCACGGGTATGGCCGTTGCGCGCGTCCCGCTTTAGTCAACTGAAAGAACAGGAGGGTGTATGAAAATTGGCATCACTGGCGCGGGGAATATAGGGAGGGTACTGGCGCTGCGCTGGGTCGAACATGGGCACGAGGTGCTTATCGGCAACTCGCGCGTGGGTCGCGCAACAGCTCGGCCGGCCGGTAATCAAGGTGTTCAACAACATCTACGCGGATCATTTCCGCAATCTCGGCAAGCCGGAAGGCACGCGGGGCGGATTGTGCTGCCAGTCTCGGGGGATAGCGCCGACGCCAAGGCGGCGGTGATGCAACTCGTCAACGAAGTGGGTTTCGATGCCGTCGATAATGGCGGTATCGACGGCTCCTGGCGTCACCAGCCCGGCACGCCAGTCTATACGAAGGACTTCGACACGGAAGGCCTGAAGGCCGGCTTGCGGAAGGCGGAGCGAGCTCGTACTTCGCAGTGGACGGCCTCGGACAAGAGCCCCGGTAGTTTTGATCAGCCTGCATGAAGCCACGCGATGACGGACCTGTCGAAGTCCGTTGCCGCGTGCTGGAAAGACGCAGTCAGTACGAGAGGTCCGTTGCGCGCTCGAGAGCGGACCTTTGGCCAACACGGTCGCAATAGCGGATATGGGTCGGGCAGAATCGGTCGGCTCTTTGAACTCATCGGTCGAAAGCGGCCACTGGAATTCGGCGGCCCGAAAGCAGCCAGTCGGCACTGCGTACTCCCGACCCAAATCGGCCGAGTATATCCTTTCACTGAGGGTCGGCTTTCGGGCAGATTGTGTTGAAAAAGTCTTGTTTTGGTTCAGCGCGCTGCAGTTGACCCCACGTTATCGAGTTGTGGCAATCGGCGAAGTGGTGAGCCAGGGCGAGGCAACGAACCTCATTTCTCGTCATGCAGCTGCGTGGTTCATCTGCTTGCTTCCTTGCATGAAGCGCTTGGCCATTCTTCGCAGGTTTTGCGCAGTCGCAGCCATCAGAAACTCATCATGAGCACCGCTTGGACCTCGCAGTCGCAAGCGGTCTAGTTTCAGGATACGTTTGAGATGGGCAAAGAGCATTTCCACCTTCTTTCGCTCGCGACAAGATTGCTTGTATGCAGGCGTCTTCGCAATACGCCTGGCTTCGTCGCGTGCAGCTTCATGGATGCTACGAGCAATCTTGCGGAATGGCGTATTCGGGCAGCAGCGATCCTTCATCGAACAGCTCTCACAGTCGAACTGGCTTGCCCGATAGATGATCGTGTCAGCCTTTGTGATACGCGAGCGCGGATTCCTGAATTTGCGCCGATCACTGCGTAGTGCGTGCCCAGTAGGGCAGCGATATTCATTGGCCCGTTCGTCCCATTGGAACTCGCTACTCGACAATGTATTGTC